>Ga0081539_10005398_pt1 | contig 13078 bp, 9 predicted proteins | sample TabmetS4T2R2_FD_71023 | JGI IMG/M metagenome (GOLD analysis project Ga0081539, IMG submission 71023) | Tabebuia heterophylla rhizosphere microbial communities from the University of Puerto Rico - S4T2R2 | ecosystem: Host-associated > Plants > Roots > Rhizosphere ...
CTACGAGGTCGACCTGCCGACCATCATGTCCCGGGTGCGCGACCTGGCCCTGGCCCAGTCCGAGGACATCGCCAAGCGGGTCCTGGAGGACGGGGTCCGGGTGGTGCTGGGCCGGGGGCGGATCGCCGACCCCCACACCGTCGAGGTGGTGGGGTCGGGAGGCACGCCCGAGCGGATCGAGGGCGACGCCATCCTGATCGCCACCGGGTCCGACCCGCGGCGGATGGCCACCGCCCCCACCGACGGCGAGGTCATCCTGTCCAGCCAGGACGTCTACAAGCTCCGCGAGGTTCCCGAGCACCTGGTGGTGGTGGGGGCCGGGGCCACCGGGGCCGAGTACGCCACCGCCTTCCTGCGCTTCGGTGCCCAGGTGACCTTCATCTGCAGCCGCGACCGCGTCCTGCCGACCATGGACTCCGACGCCGCCCTGGTCATCGAGGACGTGTTCGAGCGCCGGGGGCTGCGCGCGGTCAAGAACGCCAAGGCGGCCCGGGTCGAGCGGGTCGGCGACCGCGGGGTCGTCCACCTCGAGGACGGCCGCACCGTCGAGGGCAGCCACGTCCTGCTCACCATCGGCCAGGTCCCCCAGTCCAAGGGCCTCGGCCTCGAGGAGGTCGGCGTCCAGACCAACGAGCGCGGGGCCATCGTCGTGGACGGGGTCAGCCGCACCTCGGTGCCCAGCATCTACGCCGCCGGGGACGTCACCGCCAAGCAGATGCTGGCCTCGGTGGCGGCCGGGCAGGGCCGGATCGCCATGTGGCACCTGCTCGGCCAGGCCGTCGCCCCGCTGCGCTGGGACGCGGTCACGGCCACCATCTTCACCGACCCCCAGATCGCCACCGTCGGCCTGTCCGAGCAGCGGGCGGCCGAGACCGGCATCGAGGTCGAGGTCGACACCCTGCCCCTGGCCAGCAACGCGCGGGCCAAGATGAGCAACCGCCCCGACGGCTTCGTCAAGCTGCTGGCCCGCCCCGGCTCGGGCACGATCGCCGGCGGGGCGGTGGTGGCCAGCTACGCCTCCGACCTGATCGCCCCCATCTCCGAGGCCTGCTTCAACCGGCTCACGGCCAGCCAGCTCTCCCAGGCGTTCCAGACCTACCCGTCGTTCGCCGGCTCCATCCAGGAGTGCGCCCGCCGCCTCGCCGTCCGGGTCCAGGGGTCCTACCGGTACTAGCAGGTCAAACCGGTCCACGGGGCCTTGTTCTGTCCTGGCTTGCATCGCACAATAACGCCACTCTGAATTACTGACTGTTCAGTCAGCAGTTGTCGTCGGTGGGATTCCCGCAAGGGGGCCGGGCGTGGGCGCAACCAGCAGCGAAGGTGGGAAACGGCAGGTCCGCAGGGGCATGGTCATGGTGGTGCTGGCGGCGCTGCTGGCGCTGACCGCGGCGCCCGGGGTGGTGGCCCAGGAGCAGCAGCCGGCCGGCAAGCTCACCTTCACCGTTGGGATCATCAACGACGTCGACTCCCTCAACCCGTTCATCGGCATCCTGGCCGAGACCTACGAGGTCTGGGCGCTGATGTACGACTACCTGGTCGGCTACAGCCAGAAGGACTTCTCGCCCGTGCCCGGGCTGGCCGAGTCCTGGCAGGTCTCGGACAACGAGCTGACCTGGACCTACAAGATCCGCTCGGGGGTGAAGTGGTCCGACGGCCAGCCGCTGACGGCCAAGGACGCCGCCTACACCTTCAACCGGATCCTGAAGGGCACCTTCGAGCAGACCAACTACGGCAACTACGTGGCCAACATCAAGACGGTCACGGCCCCCGACGACACCACCCTGGTGATGACGACCAAGGAGCCGAGCCCAACCATGCTCCGGCTGGCCGTGCCGATCCTGCCCGAGCACATCTGGAAGGACATCGACGAGAAGAAGGTCACGACCTTCGACAACGAGAAGGACGCGGTCGGCTCGGGCCCGTTCAAGCTCGAGGAGCGCAGCACCGGCCAGTTCGTGCGGCTGTCGGCCAACAAGTCCTACTGGGGCGGTGCGCCCAAGGTCGACGAGGTCGTCTACCGGGTCTTCAACAATGCCGACGCCATGATCCAGGCGCTCAAGAAGGGCGAGATCGACTTCGCCGACGGGCTCGACCCGGCGCCGTTCAACTCCCTCAAGAGCACCGAGGGCATCACCGCCGTGGCCGGCGACTACTCCGGCTTCGACGAGCTGGCCTTCAACACCGGAGCCGCCCTGGACACCGGCGAGCCGATCGGCGACGGCCACCCGGCCCTCAAGGACAAGCGGCTCCGTCAGGCGATCGCCCACGCCATCGACAAGCAGGCCCTGGTCCAGCGGGTCCTTGGCGGCTACGGCACCCCGGCCGCCGGGATCATCCCGGCCCTCTACGCCAACCTGACCTACCAGCCGCCCGACGGCGAGGCCTTCAACTTCGACCTCGCCGAGGCCAACCGGCTGCTCGACGAGGCCGGCTACAAGGACTCCAACGGCGACAAGGTCCGGGAGATGCCCGGCGGCGGCCGGCCGCTGCGCTTCCGCCTGTTCGCCCGCCAGGAGTCCAACACCTCCCAGCAGTCGGTCCAGTTCATGAAGGGCTGGCTGCGCGACATCGGCATCGCCACCGACGTCAAGGTGGTCGAGGAGAACCGCCTGACCGAGATCATCGGCCAGGGCGAGTTCGACATGTTCGAGTGGGGCTGGGTGGTCGAGCCCGACCCTGACTACCAGCTGTCCACCTTCACCTGCGGGTCGCGCAGCTACAAGCAGGGCGGCGACGTCCTGGCCAACCTGTCCGACAGCTTCTACTGCAACCCCGCCTACGACAAGCTGTACGACCAGCAGAAGGTCACCATCGACCCGGCCAAGCGGGCCGAGGTCGTCAAGCAGATGCAGAAGATGCTGTACGACGACGCCCCGTATGTCGTGACCTTCTACTACGACGAGCTCCAGGCCTATCGCAGCGACCGCTTCGCCGGCTTCCGGCCCCAGCCCGACCCGGGCGGGGTGGTCCTGTTCCAGTACGGCACCTACAGCTACCTCAACATCGCCACCCCGCAGGCCACCGCGGCCGCCGACGACGGCGGGTCCGGGGTGCCGATCGTGCCCATCGCGATCGGGGTGGCCGTGCTCGGCGGGGCCGGGGTGCTGCTGGCGCTGCGGCGGAGGTCGACCCAGGACGAGCGCGAGTAGGGCGGCGGCCCCATGGCCACCGCGGCCTCTCGGAGCTTCCGCCTCACCGCCGGGCACCGCCGCGTCGGCGCCAAGCTGCTCGGGGCCGTCCTCAGCCTGGCCTTCGTGCTGGTGTTCAACTTCTTCCTGTTCCGGGTGCTGCCCGGCGACCCGGCCAAGAACCTGACCCGCAACCGGCTCGTCCCGGCCGAGCAGGTCCAGGTGCTGCGGGAGAGCTTCGGGCTCGGCAAGCCCCTGCCCCAGCAGTTCGCCAGCTACGTCCGCGACACCCTCTCCGGCGACCTCGGCATCTCCTACAAGTTCCGCCGGCCGGTGTCGGAGATCATCGCCGAGCGGGTCTGGCCGACGGTGCTGCTGCTCGGCGTCTCGACCATGCTGTCCACGGTGATCGGGCTGTGGATCGGCATCCGGGGGGCGTGGCGGCGGGGGAGCGTGTTCGACCGGGTGTCGCTGGGGGCGTCGCTGGCGCTGTACGCCATGCCCGAGTTCTGGCTCGGGATCCTCCTGCTGATCCTGTTCGGGGTCGGGGTCGGGGGGTTCCCGGGGATGTTCCCGACCGGCGGGATGTCCAGTCCCAACACCGACCTGACCAGCGTGGCCGGGATCCTGGACGTGGCCTGGCACCTGTTCCTGCCCTGCCTGACCCTGACCCTGGCCTACATCGCCGAGTACGCGCTGGTCATGCGGTCCTCGCTGCTGGACGAGCTGGGCGAGGAGTACCTGACCACGGCCAGGGCCAAGGGGCTCCGGGACGCGCTGGTGCTGCGCCGCCACGCCGTGCCCAACGCCCTGCTGCCCACCACCACCCTGATCTTCCTCAACCTCGGCTTCATCGTCTCGGGCGCCATCACCATCGAGACCGTCTACTCCTGGCCCGGGCTCGGGCTGCTCAGCTACGAGGCCCTGCGCACCCCCGACTACCCGCTCCTGGAGGGCGTGTTCCTGCTGTTCAGCGCGGCCGTGATCCTGGCCAACGTGATCGCCGACCTCCTCTACGCCTACCTCGACCCGCGGGTGAGGACCGGCTGATGACCCAACCGACCATCCAGGAGCCGGTCGAGGCCCTGCCCCCGAGCCTGCCCCCGCAGCTCAGCCCGCGCCAGATCGCCCGGGCACGGCGGCGCCAGGCCGCGGCCCGGGCCTGGCGCGAGTACCGGCGCAGCACCGAGGGCATGATCGGGCTGGGCATCCTGGTGCTGTTCGTGGCCGTGGCCCTGTTCGTGCCACTGTTCATCCCCAGCTCCGAGCTGGACGTGACCAAGGCCACCGGTGTCCCGTTCTCGCCGCCCTCGGCCGAGTTCCCGCTCGGGACCGACGAGAGCGGCCGCTCGGTGCTGGCCCTGACCCTGTGGGGGTCGCGGGTGTCGCTGCTGGTCGGGTTCCTGGCCACGGTGATCTCGGTGGGGATCGGCTCGGTGGTCGGGATCGTCGCCGGCCACTTCGGCCGCTGGACCGACTCGGTCCTGATGCGGGTCACCGACTGGTTCCTGGTCATCCCGTTCCTGCCCCTGGCGATCGTGCTGGCCACCGTGCTCGGGCCGTCGCTGGCCAACATCGCCTTCGTCATCGGGATCACCTCGTGGCCGGGCACGGCCCGGATCGTCCGCGCCCAGGCCCTGGCCGTGACGTCGCGGCCCTACATCGAGCGGGCCCGGGCCCTGGGGGCCTCCGACTGGCACCTGATCGCCCGGCACATCCTGCCCAACACGGTGCCCCTGATCTTCGCCAACACCGTGCTGATCGTGGCCGTGGCCATCCTGTCCGAGACCACCCTGGCCTTCCTGGGGCTCGGTGACCCGTTGCGGGTCTCCTGGGGCTCGATGCTGGACGCGGCCTTCACCCACGGTGCGGCCTCGATCGGGGCCTGGTGGTACCTGGTCCCGCCGGGGGTCTGCATCCTGCTGGTGGTGCTGGCCTTCACCATGGTGGGGCAGGCCCTCGAGGCGGTCCTCAACCCACGGCTGCGGGGGCGGTGACCATGGCCCTGCTGGAGGTGCGCGACCTCACCGTCAGCTACCCGGCCCGGGCCGGGGCGGTGCCGGCGGTGCGGGGGGTCGACCTGCGCCTCGACCCGGGTGAGACCCTCGGCCTGGCCGGCGAGTCCGGCTGCGGCAAGTCGACCATGGCCGCGGCCGTGCTGCGGCTGCTCCCCCCGGGGACCACGACCACCGGGAGCGTGCTACTGGAGGGCGAGGACGTGCTCACCATGCGGCCGGGGCGGCTGCGGGCGGTCCGCTGGACCGAGGCGGCGATCGTGTTCCAGGGGGCCATGCACGCCCTCAACCCCGTCCGCCGGGTCGGCGACCAGATCGCCGAGGCCATCCGCCTGCACGACAAGGCCACCGACAAGCAGGTCGGGGCCAGGGTCGGGGAGCTGCTGGAGCAGGTCGGCCTGCCCGCCCGGCGGGCGGCCAGCTACCCGCACGAGCTCTCCGGGGGCCAGCGCCAGCGGGTGATGATCGCCATGGCCCTGGCCTGCTCGCCCCGGCTGCTGATCGCCGACGAGCCGACCACCGCCCTGGACGTGATGGTCCAGGCCCAGGTGCTCGCCCTGCTGGAGGAGCTGGGGCGCGAGCTCGGGCTGGCCCTGCTGCTGATCACCCACGACCTGTCGGTGCTGGCCGCGACCTGCGAGCGGATCGCCGTCATGTACGCCGGGCGGATCGTCGAGGAGGGGCCGGCGGCCGCCGTGTTCGAAGCCCCGGCCCATCCCTACACCCGGGCCCTGGCCGAGGCGTTCCCGACCATCGGCGACCGGGCCTCGCGGCGCAACCCCCACGGCCTCGGCGGCGACCCGCCCGACCCGCGGGACCTGCCCGGCGGCTGCGAGTTCCATCCCCGCTGCCCGGTGTCGGTCGCCGCCTGCCCGACCCTGGACGTGCAGCTCTGGCCGGCCGGGGAAGGGCGCCGGGCCGCCTGCGTCCACGTCCGCGACGGGCGCCCCGAGCTGGTCTACCAGGTGCCGCCTCGGCCGGTGGGCGAGGACGCCCCGGTGCACAGGCAGGTGGCTCCGTGACCGCGACCCAGCCGGCGCCGGCCGGCGCGGCCGCCGCCCAGGGGCCGATCCTGGAGGTCCGCGACCTGCACGTCCACTTCGGGGCCAGACGGGGGCGGGGGCCGGTGGCCCGGGCGGTCGACGGCGTCGACCTCCAGGTCCAGCCGGGCGAGATCGTCGCCCTGGCCGGCGAGTCCGGCTGCGGCAAGACCACCCTGGCCCGGACCATCCTCGGGCTGGTGGAGCCGACCAGCGGCCAGGTCCTGTACCGCGGCAGGCCGATCGGCCGCGGCACGGCCGCCCTCAAGCCCTACCGCCGCGAGGTCCAGCTCGTGCTCCAGGACCCCACCGGGGCCCTGAACCCGCGCCAGTCGGTGTACGAGTCGGTGGCCGAGGGCCTGCGCATCCACGGCGTCAAGGGCGACGAGGAGACCCTGGTCGCCGACGCCCTGGCCCGCAGCGGCCTGCGCCCGCCGCGCCGGTTCTTCCTCGCCTACCCGCACGAGCTGTCGGGCGGCCAGCGCCAGCGGGTGGTGATCGCCGGCGCCCTGGCCCTGGAGCCGAGCATGCTGGTGGCCGACGAGCCCGTGTCCAGCCTGGACGCCTCGGTACGGGGAGAGATCCTGGCCCTGCTGCTGGGCCTGGTCCGCGACCTGGGCCTGTCCATCCTGGTCGTCACCCACGACCTCGGCCTGGCCTGGAACATCGCCGACCGGCTGGCCGTCATGTACCTGGGACGGATCGTCGAGCAGGGTCCGACCGAGACCGTCCTGGCCGACCCCCGCCACCCCTACACCCGGGCCCTGCTGTCGGTGGTCCCCGAGGTCCACCACCTCGAGCACCAGCTCCTCACCGGCGAGCCGCCCGACCCGACCCGGGTCCCGGGGGGCTGCCGCTTCCACCCCCGCTGCCCGGCCGTGGCCTCGGGCGCGGCCGCCCAGGCGGGCGTGGAGCACCGCTGCCGCAACGAGCCCGTGCCGATCCTGCGCGGCCTGGCCGAGCATCATGCCGCTTGCTACCTGACTGATGAGTCAGTTAAAAAGGAGCCAGAGCGCCGCCCGAGCACACGCGGCTCGCACGCTGAAGGCCTGCAATAGCGCGGCGCGGTCGCCGTGCGGAGCCGATGCTCGGCCGACGCTCTGGGAGACCGGGTCGGGAGGTAGGGGTATGGGGGACTACGACGCGATCGTCGTCGGCGGCGGGCACAACGGGCTGGTCGCGGCCGCCTACCTGGCCAGGGCGGGCCACCGGACCCTGGTCTGCGAGGCCCGTGAGGTGGTCGGGGGGGCGGCCGTCACCGAGCGGCCGTTCGGGCCCGACTACAAGGTGACTTCGCTGTCGTACGTGGTCAGCCTCATGCCCCAGGGGATCGTGCGCGACCTCGACCTGCACCGCCACGGCTACAAGGTCTACCCCCAGGGCCCCTACTTCGCCCCCCACGCCCGCGGGACCTCCCTGCAGCTCTCGAACGACCCGGTGAAACGCCGCCAGGAGATCGCCAAGTTCTCGCCCCGCGACGCCGACGCCGAGCAACGCTGGGACGCCTGGATGGCCGGGCTGGCCGACGTGCTCGGCCCCCTGCTGTCGGCCATCCCGCCCAAGGTCGGCTCCCGCCACCCAGCCGACCTGGCCGAGCAGGCCAGGCTGGTGTGGCGGCTGCGCGGCCTCGACACCCGCAAGGCCGCCGACGTCACCCGGCTGTTCACCCTCAGCATCGCCGACCTGCTGGAGGAGTTCTTCGAGTCGCCCGAGCTCCAGGCCGTACACGCGGTCAGCGGGGTCATCGGCACCTGGGCCGGCCCCCGGGCTCCCGGCACCGCCTACGTCATGGCCCACCACCACATCGGCGACGTCGGCGACGGCCACCTCGGCAGCTGGGGCTTCGCCGAGGGCGGCATGGGCGGGGTCACCACCGCCATGGCCGCCGCCGCCCGCGGCTTCGGAGCCGAGATCCGCACCTCCACCCCGGTCCGGCGCGTCACCATCCGCGGTGGGCGGGCCACCGGGGTCGTCCTGGAGGGTGGCCAGGAGCTCACCGCCGGGGTGGTGGTGGCGGCCACCCACCCCCGGATCACCTTCCTGGAGCAGGTCGACCGGGCCGAGCTGCCCGGCGACTTCGTGGCCGACATCGAGCGCTGGAAGACACGCAGCGGCACGGTCAAGGTCAACCTGGCCACAGACCGGCTCCCCACGTTCGCCTGCCGGCCCTCCTTCGACCCCGAGATCCACGGCGGCACCATCGTGCTCGCCGAGTCCCTTGACGACATGGAGGGGGCCTTCCAGGACGCGGCCATGGGTCGACCCTCGGCGGTGCCGTTCGCCGACGTCTGCATCCCCTCGGTGTTCGACAGGACCCTGGCCCCCGAGGGCCACCACATCGTCTCGATGTTCACCCAGTGGGTGCCCCACACCTGGGCCGGCAAGCCGATGGACCAGGAGCTGGAGGCCCACGCCGACCGGGTGGTGGCCCGCATGGAGGCGGTCGCGCCGGGGTTCACCGACTCCATCCTCTTCCGCCAGGTGATCGGCCCCTACCAGATGGAGCACGAGTACGGGCTGGTGGGCGGCAACATCTTCCACGGCGAGCTGTCGGCCAGCCAGCTGTTCCACACCCGCCCCGCCGCCGGCTACGCCGACTACCGCACCCCCATCCGCGGCCTCTACCAGGCCGGGTCGGCCACCCACGGCGGCGGCGGGGTCACCGGCATCCCCGGCCGCAACGTCGTCCGCCAGATCGAGAAGGACCACCGAAGGGCGGAGCGGCGGCGGAAGGTTCGGGGGCTGAGCTTGAGGAGGTGAGGGAACTTGGCCGGCCTGGAGCAGGCCCTGCCCGCATCCTGGTACCTCGACGAGGACGCCTTCGGCCGGGAGCGGGAGCGGCTCCTGTTCGGTGAGTGGTTCTGCGCCGGGCGGGCCGACCAGGTGGAGCGGCCGGGGTCGCTGGTGGTGGTCGATGTCGCCGGCGAGAGCGTGCTGCTGGTGCGGACCCGGGCGGGGGAGCTGCGGGCGCACTACAACGTCTGCCGCCACCGGGGCTCCCAGGTCGTGCCCTGCCCGCCGGCCGCCCCCGGCGACCCGCAGGCCCAGCCGGCCCGCAAGGCGGGATCGCTGCGCTGCCCGTACCACTCCTGGACCTACCGACTGGAGGGCGAGCTGCTGCGCGCCCCCTGGAGCGAGGAGATCGACGGCTTCGACCAGGACACCTTCGGGCTCCACCCCGTCGGGGTGGCGACCTGGGGCGGGTTCGTGTTCCTCCACCTGACCCCGTCCGAGGCCGTGGCCCTGGCCGACCAGCTCGGCCCGGTGCCGGAGCGGCTGCGCCGCTACCCGCTGGAGGACCTGGTGGTCGGGCGGCGGCTGGCCTACCGGGTGGCGGCCAACTGGAAGCTGGTCGCCGAGAACTACAACGAGTGCTACCACTGCGCCGGCGTCCATCCCGAGCTGTGCCGGGTCGTGCCGGCGTTCAAGCGCGGCGGGGCCGGGCTGGACTGGGACCGGGGCGTGCCCCACCGCGAGGGCGCGTGGACCTTCACGGCCAGCGGCCAGAGCGACCGGGCGCCGTTCCCCGGCCTGGACGACGACGAGCGAACCCGTCACAAGGGCGAGCTCGTCTACCCCAACCTGCTGCTGAGCCTGTCCGCCGACCACGTGGCCGCCTTCACCCTGTGGCCGCACGGGCCGGGCCAGACGACGGTCGTCTGCGAGCTGCTGTTCCACCCCGACGAGCGGTCCCGGCCCGGCTTCGACCCCTCGGACGCGGCCGAGCTCTGGGATCTGGTCAACCGCCAGGACTGGGCCATGTGCGAGAGCGTCCAGCGCGGCATGGCCTCCCGGGCCTACACCGGCGGCTGGTTCGCCCCCATGGAGCAGCCCAGCCTCGACATCCGCCGCTACGTGGCCGAGCGGGTCGGGGGCCCCGGGGGCTCACGGAGCGAAGCGGTCGCCCCCGGACCTGCCGGAGAGCCGGAGGCGGAGCGGTGATGGGCCGCAGGAACGGCAAGGGGACCCGGCGGCTGCGGGACTGGGACGTGGTCGTTGTCGGGCTGGGGGCGCTGGGCAGCGCCGCCGCCCGGGCCCTGGCCCGGGCCGGGGCCAGCGTGCTGGGGCTGGAGCAGTTCGAGCTCGGTCACGCCCGGGGCGCCTCCCACGACCACGCCCGGATCATCCGCCGCTCCTACCACACGCCCGGCTACGTGCGCCTGGCCGGGCTCGCCTACCGGGCCTGGGCCGAGCTGGAGGCCGAGGCGGGGGAGCGGCTGCTGGTGCCCACCGGCGGCCTCGACCTGTTCCCGGCCGGGTCGGCCATCCGCCCCGGCCCCTACCGGTCCAGCCTGGAGGCCTGCGGCGTCCCCTACCAGTGGCTGGCCGCCGCCGAGGTGATGCGCCGCTGGCCTGCCTTCCGCCTGGACGCCGGCGTCCGCGGCCTCTGGCAGCCCGACGCCGGCATGGTCCCGGCCGCCCACGGCACCCGGGTCATGCAGCACCTGGCCGCCCGCCACGGCGCCACCCTGCTCGCCGGGACCCCGGTGACGGCCGTCCGCGACCTCGGCGGCTCGGTCGAGGTGGTCACCCGCGACTGCGCCTTCCGGGCCGGGCGGGTCCTGCTCTGCACCGACGCCTGGACCAACGACCTGCTGGCCGCGCTCGACGCCGAGCTGCCCCTGGTCGTCACCCAGGAGCAGTTCAGCTACTACCGCCCGGCCGATCCGGCCCCCTTCGCCGTCGGCCGCCTCCCGGTCTGGATCTGGATGGACGACCCCAGCTTCTACGGCTTCCCGGTCTGGCCGGGCACCGTCCTCAAGGCCGCCCAGGATGTCGGCGGCCGCCAGGTCACGGCCACCACCCGCGGCTTCGATCCCGACCCGGCCGCCAGCGAGCGCCTGGCCGGGTTCCTCCGCGCCCACCTGCCCGCCGCCGGCACCCACGACCACACCGCCACCTGCCTCTACACCCTGACCCCCGACCGTGACTTCGTCCTCGGCCCGGTCGGCGGCCACGACCGCGTCCTGGTCGCCCTCGGCGCCGCCCACGGCTTCAAGTTCGCCCCCCTGCTCGGCCGGGTCCTGGCCGACCTGGCCCTCCACGACGGCACCGACGTCGACATCGAGCCGTTCGCCCCCGACCGGGCCGCCCTCACGGTTCCCGGGGTGGAGGCCAGCTACCTGGTCTGAGCGGGCACCGGTGACCCGGCCCGGTGGCGGGGAACCGGCCAGGGCCCGGCGGCGTATCTTCCGTGAAGGCAGGCCGCTCGGAGGAGGCCGGACGATGACCGGGCGCGGACGGATGGCGTGGCGGCTGGCCGGGGTGGCGGTGGCCACCCTGGCGGTGATGGGCGGGTGCTCGACCGGCACGCCGGCACCCGATCGGGCGGCACCCGGGCGGGGCGGGAGCGCCACCACGGCGGCGCCGCTGCCGGCCGCGGTCACCCTGCCGCCGGCGCCCTCCCGCCGGCCGGCGCCGGGCCTGGTCGGGGCCGTCGGGTCCGCGCCTGGGTCCATCTCCCTGGCCCACCTCGACCCCGCCACCCTCCGGCCCCTGGCCGGGCCCCGGGTGGACCTGGACGTGAACATGGTCGGCTGGAGCGTCTCGCCCGACCGGTCGCTGGCCGTCATCGGCGACGGCAACGGCAACGGGCTGGTCCAGGTGGTCGACCTGGGGGCCATGCGGTCGCTGGGCACGGTCCCGGTCGGGATCGGGGCCACGACCGACGCCAGCGCCTGGCTGGGGCCGCGGCGGGTGGCGGTCGTGCTCGGCGGCACCGGCGGCCCGGCCGAGGGCGTCGAGGTGGTCATCCTCGACCCGGTGGCCCAGCGGGTGCTGGCCCGGCGGTCCGTGGCCGGCCAGGTGAGCGCCGTCGGCCACCTTCCCGGCGGGCTGGTGCTGCTGCTCACCCCCGCCCGCGGCATCGGCCCGGCCCGGCTGGCGGTCATCGCCGGCCGGGGCACGGTCCGGACGGTCGCTCTCGCGCGGGTCAGCGCCGGCTTCAAGCCCCCGAAGGTGGAGGGGCCGGAGGCGGTCGGCCACCAGCGCGGCGCCGGGCTGGCCGTCGACCCGGCCGGCCGGCGGGCGTTCGTGGTCGCCCCCGGCGCCCCGGTCGCCGAGGTCGGGCTGGACGACCTCGAGGTCGCCTACCACGCCCTCGACCGGCCGGCCTCGCCCCTGGCCCGGCTCCGGCAATGGCTGCTGCCGGCGGCCGAGGCCAAGGCCGTGGACGGCCCCTGGCGCCAGGCCCGCTGGGTCGGCGGCGGCCTGCTGGCGGTGGCGTCCGGCGAGCAGCGGGTCGCCCACGACGCCAACGGTGAGCTGGTCCAGCGCGAGCGCGTGACCGGGGTCGAGCTGGTCGACACCACCCGCTGGCGGGGCTACGACCTGCACGCCACGGCCAGCCGGGTCGACTACCAGGGTGGCCGGCTGCTGCTGTCCGGCGGCACCTGGGAGTCCGACGCGACCAGCTCCATCCCGCGCGGGGTCGGCCTCACCGTCTACGGCCCGGGGGACCGCCGGCCAGTGCACCTGCTCGGCCGCCAGTTCGTGAACCAGGTGACCGTCCGTGGCGACCGCGCCTATGTATGGCTGACCCGGGAGCAGTCCAGCGGCTACGCCGTGGTCGACCTGCGCACCGGCAGGACCCTGCACTCCGGCGACGGCGACCCGCCGATCCTGCTCCTGGGCGCCGCCACCTGGTAGCCGTCAGCCGGCCAGCACGGCCGGATCGACGGCCAGCTCGGCCGCGGCGGCCGCCCGGACCCAGTCGACCAGCCGGGTCGAGGGGACGCTGCCGTGGACCGTGACCTGGACCCCGAGGCCGTCGAGGAGGGCGGTGAGCCGCCAGGCGGCGGCGTCGGGGTCGGGGCAGGTGAACTCGCCGGCCGCCACCCCCTCGCGGATCACCGCGGCCAGGGTCTGCTTCCAGCGCAGGTCGAGCTGGCGCGAC
>Ga0081539_10005399_pt1 | contig 13077 bp, 13 predicted proteins | sample TabmetS4T2R2_FD_71023 | JGI IMG/M metagenome (GOLD analysis project Ga0081539, IMG submission 71023) | Tabebuia heterophylla rhizosphere microbial communities from the University of Puerto Rico - S4T2R2 | ecosystem: Host-associated > Plants > Roots > Rhizosphere ...
CCTGCGACTGGATGTGGCGCGCGAACTCGTGTTCGACTTCGCGGAGGTCGTCTCGGATCGGCTCGAACAACAGCGCGAGAGTGGCGGCCGAAGGTTTCTGCGCGGTGGGATTCAAGCTGGTCAGATCAGACCATAGACGCGCGCGGAGTGTCAACGCAACGAGCCCGCTAATCCGTGTCGAGTGTTGCAGTTACGGCGCGAACAGACGCATGAAGTTGCTGAGCGCCGCCTCCGCGATCGCATCCGGCGTCGTGCCGCGCAGCTCCGCGATTGTCTCGGCGACGCGCGTCACGTGCGCCGGCTCGTTCCGCTTGCCGCGATACGGCACTGGAGCAAGAAACGGACTGTCGGTCTCGATGAGCAGTCGATCGAGCGGCACCAGGCGCGCGACTTCTTTCAGCTCGAGCGCCCGTGGAAAGGTGACGATGCCGGCGAGCGAGATGTGAAATCCAAGCGCCAGGACGCGTTCGGCCATCGCACGGTCGCCGGTGAAGCAGTGGAAGACGCCGCCGACGTCCGCGGCGTGCTCGTCTTCGAGGATGCGAAACGTGTCGTCTTCGGCCTCGCGGGTGTGAATCACGATCGGGAGCCGGCGCTCGCGGGCCAGCTGGATCTGCTCGCGAAACACCGCCTGCTGCACCTCGCGTGGTGCAAAGTCGTAGTGATAGTCGAGGCCGATCTCGCCCAGGGCACGGGTGAGCGGCTGCGCATCGATGGCATCGGCAACCCGCTGCGCTGCCTCGCCGTGCGCCGGAAAGTGCCCCGCCGCGTGCGGGTGCACGCCGATACCGAACCGCACCGCGTTCCACTTCGAGGACACGACGGAGGCCTGCCGCAGCTCCGCCGTATCATCGGCCGCGAGGATCACGAAGACGTATGTAAGGCCCGCGTCGCTGGCGCGTTGGATGACGTCGTCGAGGTCACCGACGAACTCCGGGCCGGCGATGTGGCAGTGAGAATCGATCATGATGTTGCGCCGGGTCTGACAAGGCCCGGCCTACCATCGACCTGAACAAGGTCCGGCGTGCCGTCGGCCTGACAAGGCCCGGTCTACCGCACGCGCCAACCAGGCTCTACTCCGTCGGGCACCGAGACGAGCACCGGTTTGCCCGTTTCCGAGCTCGCCGCGAGGAGCATGCCGTTGGACTCGATGCCCATCAACTTGGCGGGCTTCAGGTTCGCGACGACGACAACCATGCGGTTGACGAGCTCCTCGGGCTGGTAGGCCTCGGCGATGCCCGCGAGGATCGTCCGCTGGTCGGTCCCGACGTCGACCTTCAGCTTGATCAGTTTCTTCGACTTCGGCACCGCCTCCGCCTCGAGAACGCGCGCGGCGCGGAGCTCGACCTTCATGAACTCGTCGATCGCGATACGCGAATCGGTCGCGATGATCTCGGCGGCTGCAGCAAGTGGTGGCGCGGACGGCGCCGCAATCGGCGCGGGAGCCGGCGTGGTCTCGGTCGGAACCGGATCCACAGGCGGATTGCTCGAATCAGACGTCATGGTGCGAAGTTCCTCGAGAGTCTTTTCAATGCGTGGAAACAGCGTCTCGGTTGGCCCAAGCGCCGTTCCGGGAGGCAAGGTGTTCGGCCGCAGATCCACCCACGTCTCGGACGGAATCCCGAGCATCCGACGGATTCGCGTCGTGGTCCCCGGCATCACCGGTTCGATCAGCGCGGCAACCACGCGCACGGCGTCCGCTGCGAAATACAGCGTCTGCTCGAGGGTGGCGCGCTGATCGGGCTTCTTTGCCAGCGCCCATGGCTCGCGCTCGACCAGATATTGATTGATCGCGCTGATAACGCCCCAGGTGGCCTGCAACGCCAGCGAGATCTGCACCGTTTCGAAATTCTTCCTGGCCGCGTCGATCGCCGACGCGATCAGGTCGCCGAGCGCCCGTTCGCGCTCGCCCGCGCCCGCCGTCGGCTCCGGGATCCGACCCTCGCAATAGCGGTGGATCATCGTCGTCGTGCGGCTGACCACGTTTCCGAGGTCGTTGGCGAGATCCGCGTTGAAGCGCGTGAGCACGGCTTCGTCCGAGAAGTTGGCGTCACCGCCGAGCGGCATCTCGCGCATGACGAAGTAGCGAAGCGCATCGAGGCCGAACACGTCGACGTACTCCTGATACCGCGCGACGTTGCCGAGCGACTTCGACATCTTGGCGCCGCCCATCAACCACCAGCCATGCGCGACGATCCGCCGTGGCGGCTGGAGTCCGGCCGACATCAGGAACGCCGGCCAGTAGAGCGCGTGCTGGCGGACGATCTCCTTGCCAATCAGGTGCGTGACCGTCGGCCAGTACTCCGCCACACGCTTGTCGTCGTCCGAGCCGAAGCCGAGCGCCGTCAGATAGTTCGTCAGCGCGTCGAACCACACGTACATGACGTGCTTCGGGTCGTCGGGGACAGGAATGCCCCATTTGAAGGAGGTCCGGCTGATGCTCAAGTCCTGCAGCCCAGCCTCCACGAACGCCTTCACCTCGTTGAAGCGGAATGACGGCTGGAGGAAGTTCGGATTGGCCGCGTAGAAATCGAGCAGCGGCTGCTGATACTTCGCCAGGCGGAAGTAGTAGCTCTCCTCTTTCAGTCGCTCGACCTTGTTCCCGCACGTCGGGCACCTGCCATCGACGAGCTGCGTCTCGGGAACGAAAATCTCGTCGACCGTGCAGTACCAGCCTTCGTAGTCGCCCTTGTAGATGTCGCCGTTGGCCGCGACGCGTCGCCAGATTTCCTGCGACGCGCGGAAGTGCCGTGGCTCGGTCGTGCGAATGAAGTCGTCGTTGGAGATGTTCAAATCGCGACACATCTGGCGGAACGATTCGGCGATCTCGTCCGCGAACACCGGCGTCGGTCGGCCGGCCTTCTGCGCGGCGCGCTCCACCTTCTGACCGTGTTCGTCAGTGCCCGTGAGAAAGAACACCTCGTCACCCATCAGACGACGGGCGCGGGCCACGGCGTCGGCGAGCATCGTCGTATACGCGTGTCCGACGTGCGGCTGCGCGTTGATGTAATAGATCGGCGTGGTCAGGTAGAAGGGCACGAGGGTCTCTGGTCTTTGGTCTTTGGCCTTTGGTCTGTCGTCTTTGGGCTCTAGGCTCTAGGCTTTAGGCTCTCGGCCTTCGTCTCTCGGCTTTGCTGCCTCGTCCAAAAACGCCTTCATCGCGAGCGCCTGGACATCCTTCAGGGCACGGCCGCTGGCCGTGGCAATCCGCACGCAGTCCTCGAACTCCGGCGCAGCGTTCAGCACTTGCCAGCCACGGCGCGCCACCTTGAATCGGATGGCGCCCAGGGGCGTTTCGACCTCGACGCTCTCGCGGTCGAGGCACTCGCGATCCATTTCGCGGTAGCGCACACCAATAGTGGTCGTCTCGCGAAACACGATCGCCGTCAGACGCTCGCGGGCGGCCGGCGGGGCGATGATCGTCAGCAGTGTCCCAGGTCGGTTCTTCTTCATCTGGATCGGCGTGTAGAACACGTCGAGTGCACCATCCGCGAGCACGCGATCCATCAACAGCCCGAAAATCTGCGGATTCATGTCGTCGATTTCCGCTTCAATCACGACCACGCTCGTTGCCGATACCATAGCGTCGGCTGCCCCGAGGACCGCTCGCATGACATTTGGCCGATCCGGAAAATCGCGTGTTCCCGCGCCGTAGCCCACCTTCTGCACGCGCATCGCCGGCATGGGCCCGAACTCGGCGGCGTAATCGCTCACCAGCAGTGCACCGGTGGGCGTGACCAGCTCGACCTGCGGGCCAGCGTCATAGATCGGCACGCCTTCCAGCAGGCGCAGCGTTGCCGGTGCAGGAACCGGGTACACCCCATGAGCGGAGCGGATACGCCCGCTGCCGACATTCAACGGAGACGCCACAACCCTGTCGACCCTCAGCCACTCCAGCGCATGCACGGCGCTGACGATGTCGATGATCGAGTCGAGGGCACCGACCTCGTGGAGGTGAACGCGGTCGAGCGAGGTGGCGTGGATGGCCGCTTCCGCCTCGCCAAGACGCCGGAACAGATGCTTTGCGCGATCCTTGCCGGCGCTGCTGAGCGCCGAGCCATCGATCAGGCCGAAGATGTCGCTGAGCGCTCGATGGACGTGATGCCCGGCCTCCTCGTCCTCGTGCTGGTGATGGACGTGCCCGGGATCGTGATGATTGTGCCCGTGCTGGTGATCCTCATGGTCGTGTGCGTGATCGATGGGATGCGTCTCGCCCTGCACGCAGAACCGGGTCGCGCTGACGCCTGCCCGCGTGACCCGCTCGGTCCACACGGTGTCCGCCGAGATCGCCAGGCTGCCGAGCGCGCGGCGGATTTCCTCGAGCGGGACACCCGCGTCGATCAACGAGCCGACGACCATGTCGCCGGCCGCACCCGAAAAGCAATCGAAGTAGAGGATCGTCAAACCCACCCATCTTAGCTTGTTCAACCGCTGCGCCGCGGAACGAGCCCCGCTTGCACGAAGGAGCAGTACGACTGGTCCGCCAGGATCAGGTGATCGACGACCTCGATTCCCATGATCCACCCGGCCTGGACCATGCGCGCCGTCAACTCGATGTCGTCCTGGCTCGGCGTCGGATCGCCGGAGGGATGGTTGTGAAACAGGACGATGTGGGCGGCCGACGCCGACGCGGCCTCGCGAAAGACCTCGCGCGGATGCACGACGCTGGTGTCGATCGATCCGACCGAGACGACCTTGATCCGGATCAGGCGACACTTGGTGTCCAGCAGCACCACGCCGAACTGCTCGACCGATAGCGAGCCGTACTGCGGCAACAGGAGCTGCGCCAATTCCCCTGGCTGGTTCAGGCGCGGTCGCTCGTCACCGGCGCGCATCAGCGTCCGTCGTCCGAGCTCGACGGAGGCGAGCAGCTGGGCGGCGCGCGCGCGGCCGATCCCGGCGACGCGACAGAGCTCCCCCGGTGGCAGCCGGGTCAGTCCCTGCAGCCCCGACGCGAACGCCAGCAACTGGTTCGCCAGCGACAGAGCGTCGGCGTCACGCGAGCCGCTCCCCAACACGAGTGCAATCAGCTCGTTGTCGCCAAGGGCCGACACGCCAAGACGCTCCAGCTTCTCGCGCGGACGATCGTGAGGTGCGACGGCTTTCATCTATACTGCGGTCCTTATGCGTCCCCGCTCGCTGAACATCGCCGTGGCGGTGCGCGCCGCGGGGGCGGACGCGCGCAGTTCGATCCGGCGCTCACCGTTGCTGATCCGGCGCGGACCTTTGCTGATCCGGCGCACACGCTTGCTGATGCGGCGCGGACATTTACGGTCCGCGAAAGCCTGGCTGCTGATCGCACTCCTGGCGGTCGCGTGCGCGGAGCCTCCCAACAAGGAGATCGGTCAGGCGCAGGGCGCCGTCGACGCCGCGCGCGCGGCCGGTGCCGACCGTTACGCCACCGAGGAGTACACGGCTGCCACGGAGGCGCTCAAACAGGCCGGCGACGCGGTCACACAGCGCGACTACCGTCTGGCGCTCAATCATGCAATCGAGAGCCGCGAGCACGCGCAGAACGCCGCCCGACAGGCGGCCGAAACGCGGGCCCGTCTTCGCGGTGACGTCGAACGGTCGATGGCCCAGGTCGCCGCCCTGGTGGCGCAGGCCAATTCCAGGATGGCTTCCGCCGAGCAATCGCGCGTTCCCCGTCGGTCGCTTCGCGATGTGCAGCAGGCGCTCGCAGGCGTCAACGCCGATGTGCAAAAAGCGGGCGCAGCGATGCAGGCCGAGGACTACAGGACGGCGCAGGACGCGCTGAATGGGATGAAAGAGCGGATTGACGCGGTGATCGCGTCGCTCAGCAACATCGGCGGCGCCGCGGGGCAGCGCCGGCGGCCATAAGGAAGTACTCGGAAATTACGATCCGGCCGCGATTGTACGTGTGAAGATCTTCAACGTCGAAACGGCACCGCGCGTTCAGAGCCAGGTGCCTTCCATCACCAGCTCCGCCCAACCAGTCAGATAGACACCATCCTGGCGCCACTCGACGCGCTGGCTGCCGCCGGGTGCGATCACTTCGACGTCGCGCAGCGCCTGTCCGTGGGCGGCGGCGGCCACGGCGGATGCCGACGTTCCCGTGCCCGACGACGTGGTCGGCCCGACACCGCGCTCCCAGATCAGAATGCGGACGCGCCCGGGCGCTTCGATTTCAGCGAATTCCACGTTGGTCCCGGCGGGAAACATGGCGTGTGTCGAGAGCGCCGGACCCAGGCGATTGAATCGGTCGAGGTCTGGCAGCGGACCAAGAACGACGCACTGCGGATTGCCGACGGCAAGAACGGAAGCCGTCACGACTTCGCCGAGGACGGGAATCTGCACCTGGCGAATGCCGGTCGGTTCACCAAGTGCGGCGCGGAAGATGAACCGCTCTCCCTCGATCGCGAGCAGCTCCAGCGTCTTGATGCCGGCGTCCGTGGCCACGCTGACGCTGGCAGGAGGATGCAGATTTTGCCTGCGCGCCACGAGCGCAGCCAGGCACCGCAGGCCGTTGCCCGAGAGCTCGGAAGGGCTGCCATCCGCATTCAGCAGCGTCATCGTCGCGCCGCTCTCCGTCAGCCCGTATAGAAGGAGGCCGTCGGCACCAATCCCCGTGTGTCGGTGACACATCGCCCGCGCGAGCTCCGAGCGATCAGGCGTAGGGGCCGCCTTCGCGCCTTCGCGTGAAGCTACGGCGCGTACGCCGGAGCCTTCGGCGGAGGCGGATAGGCGGCCTGCCAGCGGCACGAGCAGGAAGTCGTTGCCGTACGCGTGCGCCTTGACGACCGGCAGCGTCACGGCACCTGGAACGCGTTGAACACGTACGTGAATCCTCCGCTGATACCGTATCCCGCGTCGCGCGACGTCAGGCCGAACAGCAGTGCGGCATCCGCTCGCCAGCTGCCGATCGTGTAGCGAGCGCCGAACCGCGCTGTCCCCCGCGATTCGGTTCCCGGCGGCGGATCGCCGTTGCGCACGTCGAGGCGCCCGTTGATCTCACCAACAACTTCCGCCGAGTTGGTCAGGGCGCGCGCAAACGACAGGCCGTAGGTGAACAGGTCATTCTGTCGATCGCCGTGCGTCGGATCGCCGAGGATCGCGAGCCCAACGTTGCCAACCACTCGTACCGATTGGACGGTCTTGGCGACGAGCATCGAGCCGTACACGTCGGTCGTGTCGAGGCCGAGGCCGCTCTCGTTGCCGGCGTTCGGCAGCTTGGTCGCGAAGCGGAAGCCGAACGATGGACGCTCGGCCGTCTCCGGCAGGATGCGGATCTTCGTCGCAAAGACGAAGTCTTCGACGTCGCTCGTCGAATCGCCGGACGCAGTCAGGAGATTGGCAAGCGGCGCGCGCGGATCGCGATCGGTGATCGACAGCCGGTTGTACAGACCACCGTCGATCTGAATCTCGGCGATGGAGCTGATTCCAACGCTCACGCCGACCACCGGCAGCCGCAATAGATTTCCGGTCAGGCCCGACGCCGGATAGTCGACGTCGTGACCGTAATCGAAGCCCGCCTCGACGAGCACGCGTCCCGCCCCAATGGTTTCCGGATCTTCGGTGACGAGCGGCCGTTGCTGCGCGAAGGCGCGGCAGGGCAGACAGAGGAACATTGCGACGAGAACGCTTCGGGTTTTCACCCCAACTATGTCTAATTTCATCGTCACCCTTATCTGTGTGACAGCCTTCACAGCCAGACGACACACCGAGGCACTGAGGCGGTGAGGAAAACTTCTGTTTTGTCCTCGGCGCCTCGGTGCCTCAGTGTGTCGTAGTCGGGTGAATGTCGCCGCGACTAGGTTAGAACTGCTTCTTGCTGTCGATCAGCACCGTCACCGGGCCGTCGTTGACGAGCTCCACCTGCATCATCGCCTGAAACTCGCCTGTCTCGACCGTGAGCGGCACGTCCCGCAATTCTCGCACGACCGATTCGTACAGCGACCGCGCGAGGTCGGCTCCGGCCGCCGCGTCGAATGCGGGGCGACGGCCTTTACGGATGTCTCCGTAGAGCGTGAATTGCGACACCACGAGCACGGCACCGCCGACGTCGACGACCGAGCGGTCCATCGGCTTGCCGGCTACGCTCTCGAACACACGCATGTCACGGACCTTCCCCGTCACGTAGGCCGCGTCGTCTGGCGTGTCGTCGCGGGCGACGCCGAGCAGCACGAGCAGGCCGCGGTCAATCGCACCGGTCACCCGCTCCCCCACGCGCACCCGCGCAGAGGTCACGCGCTGAACGACCGCGCGCATCGAGAATCCGCTGGAATCAATGCTGGATTTGAATGAGAGACGACGGCTGCTCGTCTTCCCGTCGAAGAGCGACGTCCCTCGACTTGTCGCTCGGGACGCCCTGAGCTTGTCGAAGGGCGTCACGCAGCTCGCCGCTGGGATTCAGTCGCGTGTCGAGCAGGTGACGCGGCATCACGTTGCCGAGCGCCTTCATCATCGACTGCTTCACGCCAGCGTGCTCGACCTCGAGATCCATGATCAGACGCTTGACCCGCTGCCGCTGCAGGCTCAAATCGCCACACGCGGGGCAGCAGCAGCCGATGATCGGAAGCGCGCACTCCTTCGCATACAGCCGGGCCTCATCCTCGCCCACGTAGACCAGCGGGCGGATGACGACGTGCTCGCCGTTGTCCGAGACGAGTCGCGCGGGCATCGCCTTGAGCGCGCCTGCAAAGAACAGGTTCAAGAGGAGCGTTTCGACGAAGTCGTCGAGATGATGGCCGAGCGCGATCTTGGTCGCGCCGACCTCGCGCGCAATACGGTACAGGACTCCGCGACGGAGTCGTGCACACAGCGAGCACGGCGTCGCATCGGCGGCCAGCAGATCGTCCATCACTTCGCCGATGGACGTGTGCTCGATCCGATATTCCCAGCCGCGTTCCGTGCACGTCCGCGCGATCACGTCGTGCTTGAAATCCTTGTAGCCGGAATCGACGTTCACGGCGATGAGCGAGAAGGTGATCGGTGCGCGCTGGCGCAGGTTGTCGAGCGTCTGCATCAGGGCCCAGCTGTCCTTGCCACCCGAGAGCCCTACCATGATTCGGTCGCCGTCCTCGATCAGATTGAAGTCGGTGATCGCCTTGGTGGTCTTCTTCGCGATACGGGCTTCGAGCGGGCTCTTATAGGCCATGGATTCAGTTTACGTGGTCAATTCCCAAGTCCCAACCCGAATTTCCATCCAACTCCCAACGTTTGGGCGTTGGAAGTTGTCCAGCGGCAGCGCGTTGGGAGTTGACAGGCTAGCGTTGTTTGGCCGCTGCGCCCCGGCCCTCGAGGGTTTCGAGTACCTCGGCGATCTCGTAGATCTTTCCGGGCCTGGTGTTCGGATCGACCGCCGCGCGCATCAGCGCCCGCAGGCGCACCAGATCGACAATCACGCGGAACGTTCTCGACAACCCGTACTTCGAGCGCCCGAATCGACGTGGCCGGTGGCCGACGATCACCTCCGCTACGCGCGGACCCAGCTGGCTCGCCAGCGCCGGCAGATACCGATGCATACCGGGCCGCAGCCGCAGCGGCTTGACGACCTCGGCGCGATATACCTTCAGCGAACAGCCATTGTCGTGCAGGTGAAGCCCGCTGACCTGCGTCAACAGCCAGTTGGCGATCATCGACGGCAGGTGACGCGTCAGGAACGCATCCTTCCGATCCTTGCGCCATCCACAGACGATGTCCTTCGTCGCCGCGATGCGGAGCAGCCGCGGCAGGTCGGCGGGATCGTTCTGCAAGTCGCCATCCAGAGTGGCGACGAAGCGTCCTCGCGCGTGGGCAAAGCCGGCCGCGAATGCCGCCGTCTGGCCGAAGTTGCGTGTGAAGCGGATCCCACGCACCCGCGGATCCCGACCCTGGACATCACCGACCCGCTCGAACGTCCCGTCCGAGCTGCCATCGTCGATGAAGATCACTTCGTATGGCAGCGAGAGCGGATCGAGGGCGCGCGTGAGCTCGGCGTGGAGCGGCTCGACGTTCGGCTCCTCGTCGAGCAGCGGAATCACCACCGACAGCTCGGGATCCACGGCCTCACTCCGCATGGACGGGCCGCCGGCGTCGCCAGAGCCACACAGTCACGGCGCCGAGCAGGATCAGCGACACGAGCCAGAGGGCAACTTCCCGACCGCGCGTCCGCATGATCTCGAGGGCGAGATCACCGTAGGTCGCCGCGAGCATCCCCAGGACCACGAAGCGAAACCCGCGTGCGACTGTGACGCCGATGACGAACTGCAGCGGACGCACGCCCGCCACACCGGCCGCAAGGACGAACAACTTGAAGGGCGACGGCGGCGGCAGCAGCGCCGGCACCATCACGGCCAGCAGACCATGGCGCTTATATGAAGCCAGCGCCCGGTCGAGGTGTGCCTGCCGGAGGCGCTTTCGCAGAAACGCTTCGCCACCCTTTTCGGCGAGGACGTAGAGCAGGTAGCAACCGGCCAGCGAGCCCAGGGTCGCACAAGCGGCGTAGTACAGCACCCACGCCTTGTCGCGATTCACCATCAGGACGACGAGCGAATCGTTGACCAGCGGGAGCGGCACGAACGAGGAATCGAGGAACGCAGCGGCGAACAGCCCTGGACCGCCGAGCGACAACGCAAGACCGTAGATTCGGGCAATGAGAGCGCGCAAGGCGATAGTATTTCTGATGGTATCTCACAGTTGACGAGGTCGATGCATCCGCGTCTCGCGCGCGTGCTGGCGCTGACCGCATGTGCAACGGGCGCTGTCGCGTGGGTGATCTACTCGCGTCACGGTCTCATCCTCAGCCATTACGACGCGAAGGCGCATCTCGTCGTCGCGCGGCGCGTCTTCGACAGCATCACACCGGGATGGCAGCAGTTCGGCGCGGTCTGGCTGCCGCTGCCGCACCTGATCAATGCGCTGCCGGCGCAAATCGACCTCTTCTACAGAACCGGCGCGTTCGCCTCACTGGTATCGGTGCTGTGTCTCGGGGTGTCGACGTGGGCGATCGCGCGCCTGGTTCTGATGATCAGCGGATCGCGCTCCGCAGCGGTCGTCGCGGCGCTGCTGCTCGCGTGGAACCCGAATCTGCTCTATCTCTACACCACGCCGATGACGGAGCCGCTGCTGCTTGCGTCGGTGTTCGTGTGCCTGCTGTGGCTGTACGAATGGGTCGAATCCGCCGCGGCGTCGGAGGACGGGCAGGATGTCGGCGCCGTTCCCGTTCGTCTTGGTCTGGCACTGTTTGCGGCCACCTGGACGCGATACGAGGCGTGGCCGGTCCTCGCAGCGGCGCTCGCGGCGACGTGCTACGCCGTCTGGCGCCGAACGGGCTCGGTCTCGACGATGTGGCGTCGAGGCTGGCGGCTGTGTGCATGGCCGGCGCTTGCTGTGGCGCTGTTCATGGTCAACAGCCGGATCACGATCGGCGAATGGTTCGTCACCGGCGGCTTTTACGAGCTCGATCCGACGTACGAGCGGCAACTGCAGCGGACCGTGCTCGGTATCTGGTGGGGAACGCACCAGTTGAGCGGCTACGTGATCGAATCCGTAGCCCTGGTTGCGGCTGGCATCGCCGTGGTCCGCGCCTGCTACCGCCGCACCGATATATCGCTGCTGGTGCCGATCGCGATCTGGACGATGGCCGCACTCCCCTTCTACGCGTTCTACTCGGGACATCCGTACCGGATTCGCTACATGATTCCGCTGGCGGCGGCCTGTGCCCTGTGGTGCGGCATCGCGATCGGTCGCGTCGCGGGTGGCCGGCTCAGGCCGCTCGTGCTCTCCGCGCTCGTCGCGTCAGCCGTTGTGGAGGCACCGCTCTGGAAAACGCATCCAGCGATGCTCGAAGAGGCGCAGTGGGATGTGCCGGCGAGTCAAGGCCGGCGCGGCGTGACGGCGTGCCTCACCCGCGAGTATCGCGGCGACAAGATCGTGGCGAGCATGGGATCGCTCGCGCACTACATGCAGGAGCTCTCGAATCAGGGGTTGACGCTCACCGATTTCGTGAACGAGGGGAACGGCATCATCTGGCAAGCGGCGGTCGAAACCGGGCCGGCGGAGCACGCCGGCTGGATGCTGGTGGAAGAAGAGGCTGAAGGCGGCGACGTGCTCGCCCGACGGCTGCGCAGCAATGCCGCCTTCGCCCACGGGATGCAGCGTGTCTGCGAAGGCGGCGGTGTGGCGCTCTACAAGCGTGTCAGCGTCCGAAACGCACGCCTGCAGTGACCTGATAACTCCAGCCGCCCAGATCGATCTTCGAGGCAGCGAACTCTCCCGCCGGCAGCGTGTCTTCGGCCTTGCGATAGCGCACCTCGAACCCGCCGGTCGCACGATCGCCGACGAAGCGAATCCCTCCGAGCGCCACCGGACCGGTGGCATTGCCGTCGGCCACGAAGCTGTCGCGGAAGATGGTTCGCCGGCCGCCGCTGAAGTCGATGAATTCTCCGGACTCGCTGTAGCGCCAGTTGACGATGCCGAGGCCGACGCCGAAATACGGCTGCACCGGTGAGGACTGGCCGGTCGGAATCAGGCGCACGGTGAGGTCGATTGGCACGAGTCGCAAGCGCAGGTCCTGATCGACTTCCGTTCCGTCGGGATCCTCGTAGAGCGTATAGACGCTCGGCACGGTGCGGCGTGAGAAGCTGATTCCGGCTCCGCCTTCGAAGAACTGACCGAAGGGCACGAGCCATTCGCCGCCGACGGTCGCGCCGTTGAAGTCCTTGATGTCGAATGTCAGGAACTGTCGATCCTTGACGAGCACGTCGCAATCGGTTGACGCGACGGGACTGCACGCGGGGCGCGCATCCTCGCCGTGGAGCGTGAAGTATCCGAGCGTGAAGTTCAGCGTCTGCTGTGCGCGAGCGGATGTGACCGATGAGAAAAGTGTCAATGAGGCCACCAGCAGTACGAGGCCGGCTCTGTTGAACATGTGCTCTCTCCGGAGCTCACTGGTTCGAGCTCGTGGGGCCGAAGTGCAGAGCCGATGCCAATGGTCGAAGCGACGCACACCTCAAAAGACAAAACACGGAGACACGGAGACGAACGAAGTGCACACCGGTGTGCTCCGTGCGTCTTCGTTTTCCTCCGTGCCTCCGTGTTTCGTGCGGATCGACTGTCGCGCCCTTCGGTTGAGTG
>Ga0081539_10005400_pt1 | contig 13074 bp, 11 predicted proteins | sample TabmetS4T2R2_FD_71023 | JGI IMG/M metagenome (GOLD analysis project Ga0081539, IMG submission 71023) | Tabebuia heterophylla rhizosphere microbial communities from the University of Puerto Rico - S4T2R2 | ecosystem: Host-associated > Plants > Roots > Rhizosphere ...
AACGGCTTGGGGGATGACCAATAAGATCAAGGTCAAACTGAATAGAAATGCTCTCAGAGGATGAGACATGTGAAAGACCTCCTTACTTCGGATATTGATTGTTCCGACACCGCACACGCGATGTCACAGGAGCCTTCAGCCGCGCTCTGACCGTCTCGGCCATCCTCATCAAATCGCGGTGGCCGATTCATTCTTCACCGAACCACGAGTCAAGATCGCCTCTCACTCGATTCGTGAATTGCGCTTCCAGCTTTTCATCCGAACATTAGCCAGCCTTACCGCCTGTGAGAGTTGGTTTCAGAAATGAAGCAAGCTCAGCAGGATTGTCTTTAATTATTAGTCGAAATATTAGTCGAAATATTAGTCGTTTGTTCGAGTCCACAACAAATACTTTACAACGAGCGCTCAATGAGACAACTAGATATCGGTCAATACTTCGGTTAATACTTGAAGCCTTAGAGCACTGAGTAGACCGCTTTTTTTATTTTGCTCGTCCGCACTCCTCAATACTATTCATTTGTTCGCAACGACAACAAATAAGGCAAAAAGAGACCTTGATGTCAGGCCACTGAGGGCGCGCCAAAGTGTTTTTGGAGCACGAGCGCAATCGTCCCCCGCAATCTTGGTTGGCTGGAGGGATCTGTCGGAATAATCCGCGTCGCCGCGTGGGTAAACGAATGGCTCGTAATGATCTCATTGATGATCGGTCCGATGCGGTTCCAGAGGCGCGTCACTTCTCCGACGACGACGATGACGTCCGGCGCGACTCCGGTCACCAGCAGTGAGATGCCGACGCCCAGATAATGGGCCATCCGATTGATGGCTTCGATTGCCTTGGGATCCTCCTGCTCGACCAGTCGCAGGAGGTCCTCGAAGGTTGGCGGCGGCGGGAGCGACCTTGATCCGGCCTTGGGGTTGCGGAGAGGTGCAGTTGACTCGGCGTAATAGCGAGTGGCCGCCGAGTTAGAGGCATAGACCTCCCAACAACCATGATTGCCGCACTGACATTGAGTCCCATCCTCAATAATAGTGATATGCCCAAACTCGCCCGTCGCTCCGGTAGAACCTCGGACCAGTTGATGATTTAAGATCAACCCGCTGCCGATCCCTTCCGAGACCGTGACCGCCACCAGATTACGGACTCCTTCGGAGTGGCGGCCGAACCAGATCTCGGCCAGCGCGCAAGCATTGGCGGCATTCTCCAGTTCCACCGGTAATCCGATCGCTTCTTCGAGCGGCGTTTTAAGGTCAAAGTCTTTCCACTTCAGGTTGGGAGCAAAAACGATCCGCTGAGATGCCAAATCGACTCGCCCAGGCAGACTGATGCCGATTCCTTCATATGAGATCTCCGGACGCATCTTGATGATGTTGCGCAGACGGGGGATCAGTTCGGCAACGAACTGCTCCGGATGCCCGGTAGTCGGCAATGATTCCTGCGCCACGAAATATGCGTCGAGATTGGCGAGCGCAATCATCGTCATGGCAGGACGAATATCGACCCCGATGATCCCCACTCGCTCCTTATTCAAATGGAGGAATCGCGGTCTGCGCCCGCGCGGAACCTGGGCGTTGGCCCCCTCGGTCACCCATCTCTCTTCGATCAACTGTTCGGTGATGACCGAGACTGTGCTGCGTTGCAACCCGGAGTGGCGGGCCAGATCTGCCCGCGAAATGGGCTGGTGACTGCGAATCAGATTGAGCACAATCCGGCGGTTAATGTCCCGCGCAGTCTCGCTCGTCGCCACCTGAAAGTTGGTTAGATCGATCTTCCGCATTTCTTTCTCAGCATTAGGATTGACTATAATTCGAGCGTCGAACTATATGATCGACGAGAACGATTGTCAAGATATTGAGATCACTTAATGAGAGTATTCAGCCGCCGTCAGCCGCTGGTTTAAGCGTTTCAATTGATTTCGACTCATCGATGGGAATTAATGAATTAAAGGCCATCCCATGATAAAAGGAGCATTTACTTTACGATCTTTTTTGTCATATTCTGAAGCGGCACTGCTACTCACTTGTAAGAATTTCTCGACTTAACTCTTTTAAAATCGGTAAAAGTTATGCGCCGCAGATTCACCCTCTTGCTGCTACTGGCGACCGGCCTCTCTTTCTCTTCAACCGCTGCTCGCGAGCAGGGGCCACAGAGAAACTTTCGCTCCGATGACGAGGCCATTTCGCTTGCGACCAATCTGGTCGTCCTCAATGTGACGATCACTGATCACAAAGAGCGATATATTTCCGGACTGAAGGCGGGGGAGTTCAGTATTCTCGAAGACAAACAGCCCCAGCAGATTCTCAGTTTCGGATTTGAAGAGACTTCTTTCGCCGCCGCCATTCTGCTCGATACGAGCGCGAGCATGGAGAAGAAGTTGAGCCTCGAACGCGCCGCCTGTGCCGATTTCGTCACGGGGATTCGCGATGGCGACGCATTTGCGATCTACGGTTTCGGCGGGATGAATGTGAAAAAACTGAGGGATTTCGCAGCCAAGCACGAGATTCATAACTCGACCTTGGATCTTCAGGCGGAAGGCAATACCCCGCTCTATGACGCCATCGCCAAGGCTGCCGACGCATTGGCCAAACGTCCTGAACGGCGACGCGCCATTCTGCTGGTCTCCGACGGCGCAGATACGCAGAGCAGCGCCACCCTCAATCAAGCGATGCGCAAGGCGGTCGCGGCACACGTCTCGATTTATGCAGTCGATATGAGCGATGCAACGGTCTATGGCGCGGCTCCGCGGGATAACGGCGCCGAGGTCATGCAGGCGATGGCGGCGAAGACCGGAGGCAAATTCTTTAGAACACCTGGCGGCAATAAACTCCGTGAAGCATTCGCTAATACCGTTAACGAATTGCGCCACCAGTACACGCTCACCTACGAATCATCCAACGACCATCAGGACGGCCGCTGGCACTCAATCGAAGTTCGCATTGCCCGGCCGAAACTCAACGTTCGCTCTCGCCAGGGATACTATGCGAAAGGTAAGGGATGAAGGATTGTCCCTTATCTCTCGCTCAGATCCTTTCTCATCCTTCGTCCCTCATCCTTCGGATGGGTGTTTCCAGGGGCTGCGATAAGGGCGTCGCAATAATCGATTGGCTTCATCGTCTCCGACGGCGCGTTGTTTCGTCGAATCCCAGGTGATTCCCCGGCCGAGTCGCATCGCGTTATTGGCCAGGATGCAGCTGGCCGTTGAAATATGGCCTTCTTCGATATCGGCTACCGGACGGCCGCGTGAAGCGATGGCGCGCAGAAAATCCTGCATGTGATGCCTGATGGCCGGCGCGACGTGCCGTTCGAGGTCTTTCTCGGTTTTGTCTTCCGGATACTGTTCCAATTCATAGGTGACGTCGCGATGAACCGGTTGTCCGTCGCCCATCGGAATAAAATCATAACTCATGACGCTCAACTTGAGTGTCCCTTGATCGCCATAGATCGTCGCGCCCCACGGATATTTCGGATCATCCGGATGTCCATAGGTGCGATGCTGCCAGACGACAGTCAGGTCTCCGAAATCGAAGTTGGCGACCTGAGTATCGGTGATGTTCGACTTGCTATTCTTCTCGACCAGGATGCCCCCTGACGAAGAGATGCGTTTCGGCCAACCCAGTCCCAACATCCAACGAACCATATCGAGCATGTGGATGCACATGTCCCCGACGATCCCATTTCCATATTCCATAAAGGCTCGCCAGCTTCGCGGATGCACCAATTTGTTATAAGGCCGCATCGGAGCCGGGCCGGTCCACATCTCATAATCGAGGTAATCAGGAGGAGGAGTGTCCGGCGGATTTTCACGCGAACGCATATGGTAGTAGCAGTAAATTTCGACCAGGCCGATTTTACCGAGCTTTCCTTCACGGACGAACCGGTCGCGAGCCTCAACCAAATGCGGAGTGCTGCGGCGTTGTGTGCCGACCTGCACAACCTTCTGGTGACGGCGGGCGGCAGCCACCATCGCTTGCCCCTCGACAACATCGACGCTGATCGGCTTCTGAACGTAGATGTCGGCTCCCGCTTCAACCGCGGCGATCATCGGCAGGGCATGCCAGTGGTCAGGCGTGGCGATCAGAACGATGTCCAGATCCTTCTCTTTGAGCATCTGGCGGTAATCGGAATAGGTGCGGGGTTTCTTCTTTGAAGCCTGCCGCTCCGCAACCATCTCGGCAGCCTCGGCCAGCATTCGTTTGTCCACGTCACATAACGAGACGACTTCAATCGGAGCGACCTGAATCAGGCGAAATAGATCGCACTTGCCGTACCACCCACAGCCGATGAGGCCGACCCGCGGCTTTTGCTGGGCGAACTCGGCGGCATAAGCGCCGGCGGCGGACAGAATCAATCCGGCGCCGGCGCCGAAAAATTCTCGACGATTCATAGACTGGTCCCTCAGCAGATGGTGATTGAAGAAGAGTTTGGTATTTTACCCGGCGATTGCGCCCAATCATGATGATCACCGCTCGCCATCCAAAACAACAAGAGATCGGCACAATAGCCAGGCTGGAAATCGACGTCCAGAGACTATGCCAGCCCGGCTATCGTGTCAAATAATGGTCTCAAACATTTATGGCAAACATTCAAGAGCGAGGAAGTTGCGCGATGGCTTTTCGTGCGTAGCCGAGTTCCGCTCCGCCGGAGATGATATGATCAACGCCCGTCATGAAGGTCGCTTCCGCCGCGAGAAAGAGGCAGAGCCGGCCGACCTCTTCCGGCGTGCCCATGCGTCCCATGACCTGGGCGGCTTCACCATCCGCGCGGCATTGTGCTGGATCCGGGGCGGCATCAATGGCCTCTTGCCACAACGGCGTATAGATATTGCCCGGCGAAACGGCATTCACCCGCACGCCGTAAGCTGCTTCATCAATCGCCAGCGATTTGGTCAAGGCGGTGATGGCGCCTTTGGTCGCGGCATAGGTGACCGCATGAAATTGTCCCATCTGCGCCACCAGGCTCGAGATATTGATGATGTTTCCGCCGGTCCGGCGTAAATGGGGCAACGCCGCCTGGCTGAGCGCAAAGACGCTCACCAAATTCAACTCCAGCAGTTCGCGAAATTCCCGGACAGAAAAATTGTCGATTGGTTTGTGCGGTGGATGCCAGCCGGCGTTGTTGATCAAACAATCGATCCGCCCGTGCTGGCGATCTGTTTCCGCGATGAGGTGCGCGATATCGTCACTTTTTGTGACATCGCAACAAATGAAACGCGCCTGACCGTGCCCACTCTCGTTCAGCTCATTAGCCACAGCAACGCCCGCCGGTTCATCCGGCGAAGCGATGATGACGTTGGCTCCGGCCTCGGCGAAGACCCGTGCGCAGCCAGCTCCGATACCTCGGCTGCCGCCGGTAACGATTACAACCTTATCTTTATACCGCATATTTTTTCCGTATTTGATGATCAAGGCTTAGATGACCGTCATTGAGTTTCTTCTTCTGAACCGGACTATAGCCGTCGTCTCATCGGATTGCAAGATTTGAGTTGAAATTGTTACCGATAACAGCTGCAGTTTTCGCCACAAATTGGTCGCCTGGATCATCACGAACGAGTCACCGGATGAGTCACCGGATGAGTCACCGAACACGATGTAAGAGACAAAACCGGAGCAGAGATTGACCGGCGGCGAGCCGCCAACGCTCAATCGTCGGCCGCCGTCAGTTGATTGGCTGTTGCCGCCGGAACCTGCGTCTCTTCGCCGGCGCCCTGCAAAATCATGGCGGCCCTTGCCTGATCGAGATCATGCTCCCAGCGGGCGATGACAATGGTCGCCACGCCGTTACCGATGAGGTTAGTGATGGCACGGGCTTCGGACATAAATCGATCGATCCCGAGCAAGAGTGTGAGCCCCGCGACCGGAATCGTCCCGGTGGACGAGAGCGTGGCTGCCAGCGTAATGAAGCCGCCGCCGGTCACGGTTGCTGCGCCCTTGGACGTCAACATCAAGATCGCTAAGATCCACAGCTCTTGCGCCAACGATAGATGTGTATTGGTCGCCTGAGCGACGAAGAGAGCCGCGATCGTCAGATAAATTGAGGTTCCGTCCAGATTGAATGAATAACCTGATGGAATGACCAGCCCGACGATCGACTTTCCGCAACCCAGTTTCTCGAGCTTGCTCATCATCCGCGGCAACGCCGATTCAGACGACGAGGTCCCCAACACAATCAGAATCTCTTCCCGGATGTAACGTAAAAATGCCCACAGGCTGAACTCGTTTGCTCGCGCAATCAGTCCCAGCACAACAAAAATAAAGATCGTGCAGGTGAGATAAACGCAGACCATCACCTTCATGAGCGGCAGCAGCGTGCCGATTCCGTATTTGCCGACGGTAAATGCCATCGCTCCGAAGGCGCCGATCGGCGCCGCTTTCATAATGATCGCAATGATGCCGAAGAAGACATGGTTCAATTGTTCCAGGAAATCCAGGACCGGACGGCCTCGCTCGCCCATTCCGGCCAGTGCCAACCCGAAGAGAATGGCGATCAACAACACCTGTAAAATCTCTCCCTGCGCGAAAGCGCCCGCCACCGTATCCGGAATGATGTGGAGGAGAAAATCGACCGTCGATTGCGATTTCGCCGTCGCGGCGTATTGCTCGACGGCTTTCAGATCGAGCGTCGCGGCATTGGCGTTGATGCCCGCGCCGGGGCGGAAAATTTTGACGACGACCAGTCCGATGGCCAGCGCGAGCGTCGTGACGGCTTCAAAATAGATCAACGATTTCAATCCGACCCGTCCCAGCTTCTTCAGATCGCCGATGCCGGCGATTCCGACGACGACCGTCAAAAAGATGATCGGCGCGATCAGCATCTTGATGAGCTTGATGAAGCCGTCGCCGAATGGCTTCATGAGCGTGCCGGCCATCGGGGAAAAATAGCCCAGCAGCACGCCGATGATGATGGCGGTCAAGACCTGAAAGTAGAGATGCTGGTACAACTTTTTCGGCGCTGTTTGATCGACGGTTATTTTGTCTGGTTTCATGAGTTGTTCAGGACTGTCCGCCTCATTCTCTCCGGATCTTTCACCGTTTTGAATGGATTAGAATTAGTGGATTAAAGTATTTCGATAGAATCTCCTCATCCCCTGCTCTCTTCCCGGACTTAATAAGATAGAAAGTGATCAAAATCAATACTGAGGCTGCTTTAAATTCATATCAAAGATTGTGGAACTCTTCTCAACCTGGGCCTGTATACTTGGTTGAAAGCTGGTGACAGGGTGCCTGGCATCCGATGACGATCAGATGAGGAAACAACTCGCACATACACTCACTCGTTCGTTCGCAAGTTTAGACGACGAAGAACTGCTGCGACGGATGCTAATTGGGGAGGAGGAGGCTTTTGACGTGCTCTACGACCGGCGGGAGCGCCTCGTCTATCAATTCGCCCTGCGGATGAGCGGCTCGACGGCGCTCGCTGAGGATGTCACGCAAGATGTCTTTATGGCGCTGATTCGCAGCGGACATCTCTTTGATCCGGCGCGCGGAACCCTCACCAAGTATCTGTTGGGGATGACGCGCAATCGGGTCTTGACTTTGATTGAACGTGAGCGATCGTTTGTTCCTTTAATGGCAGAAGAAGGAGATGAGGAGGTTTCTTTGGCAGAAAAGATCACCCTCCAAGCTGATCCATTGATCGAGTTGGCGCGCGCCGAACGGGTCGAGGCCGTGAGGCAGGCGATCCTGGCGCTCCCGTGGCACTATCGCGAGGTCGTGGTGTTGTGCAACCTGGAAGAGATGAGTTATGAAGAGGCGGCGGGCGTCATCGGATGTCCGGTGGGAACGGTGCGTTCGCGGCTCAATCGGGCGCGAACGCTGTTGGTGGAGAAGTTAAAGACGTCCAGAGGCGCGGACAAAGGGACGACTTCGATTGCTTAAGGAGAGAGAAAGAGGAGTCACGATGAATTGTCAGGAATTCATAGATCTCGTCAGCGAACTGGCGTGCGACCGCCCTCTGGACGCCTCAATAGAGCAGGATGCCCGCCGGCATACAACAGTGTGCGATTCGTGCGCACAGCTGCTGGCAGCCCAACGCATGTTGACTGCCAGAATCCTTGAATTCGCTGAAGCGACCGGAAATTTGCATACTTCGCCGCAGGTGAAGCAGCGGCTGCGCGCTGAAGTGACCAAACGCAAGATTGCTCAAAATGCCTCTCTTGGGACCAGCATCAGGGCGGCGATGGGCTCTGTGGGAAGAGCGATCTGGCCGCGCTGGGTAGTGGCGGCGGCAATCTCGGCGTGTTTGATGGTCACGACAGTGTGGTGGTGGACTTCGACCACGCCTGTTCAGGAACAGCTGGCAGGTGCGCAGCCTCCTGCGGCGAAGGAGATCCCCAAGACGTCGCCGACCGTTGAACCGGTCGCGCCGGCGACTCCTCACCCTCAAGTAGTTGCGCGACAATCGCCGCAGCATCAGCCCCAGCGGCGAACGCCGAAACGCAACCGCCCGACGGTGAGTGAGGTCGAAGGGGAAGAGTTTGCCTCGGCATTTGTTCCCTTGACGCTATCGATGGATGAAAAAGCAATCGAGAACGGCACGATCGTACGACTTGAAGTGCCGCGGACGAAACTGATTGCGATGGGGTTACCGCTGCACGTCGACGGCGATCAGGAGACAGTCAATGCCGAGGTAATGTTAGGTGACAATGGCGTGGCATATGCCATTCGTGTCGTGCGTTAGGTGGCTGAGGAAGGATCAGAGCTAAAGATGAACCTACTTTTGAAATGTTGTCTGCAGGTCCTGGGATTGCTGCTCGCCCTGAGCGTCGTGAGCGGCGCACAAGACTCTCCGTCCGGAAAGCGCAAGCAGTGGGCTCCCGGTGGACAAGCTCAGGAACGACAAGGCGAACGGCCGGGCGAGCGGCGCGGCCCACCGCCGGATCGAGATGGGCGTCCCGGCCCGGGCTTTCAACCGCCGCCCTTCGAGATGTTCTCTGATAGCAAAGTGGTCAAGGGCGCTCCGTACTCGGCAACAGCGATCACTGAGACGATTCAGACGCTGGCCGATGGCACGAAGATTACCCACAAGAAGACCGATACGATCTTTCGAGATAGTGAAGGCCGCACGCGGCGCGAGCAAACTTTGGATCGGCTGGGGCCGTTTGTGCTTGAAGGAAAACCGCAACAACTTATTTTTATCAACGACGTGGTAGCCGGGATGCGCATCTTCCTCGATCCGAACAGACGAACGGCGCGTAAGAGGCCGAGCCACGAAGGTCCCCCATCGCGTCCTGCGCCACCGCCCCCTGCCGGCGGAGAGCGCAAGAGCGAATCGCTCGGGAAACAGACGATCGAAGGCATCGAAGCTGAAGGCACACGCACAACGATTACAATTCCAACCGGCAGAATCGGCAATGACCGCCCGATCGAGATCGTTTCTGAACGCTGGGAATCACCCGCTCTCCAGGTCGTGGTCTTGAGCAAAATCAAAGATCCATTCACTGGAGAGACGACTTATCGACTAACCAACATCGAACGCAGCGAACCATCGCGAGCGCTTTTCGAGATCCCTTCCGATTATGTTCTTGAGGAGGACAAGCGAGGACGTCCGCCCGGGGGCGACCGTCGTAAACCTCCGCATGACTGATCGCCGCCGGAAGGCCGGAAGGCCGGAAGGTTTAATTTCTGAGATGACGGTGAAGAGAGTGTTTCCAATGTGGGCCGACAGCTGACGGCTTGGTGGAAGCTTCAATCTTGACGTCATTCTCGAAACCCGTCCTGCGGTTGTCATAACCCCCATTTAACAATTTGAAAAGAGAGATGGCAGCGCCGGATCTCTGCGCGATCCGGCGTGTGTGCCGATGTGTGGCTGCAAGTCAAGCCTGATTCGCAACCTGCTCAAAGCAGGGGAAACTAGGAGGATATCTTGGTGGTAAAAAAGAGTTCGAAACTTTTGTTGAGCCGGCGCGAGACGTTGCGCCTGATTGGCGCCGCGGGAGCTTCGGCGCTCTTTGGCCAGGGATACGAGCGTATTCCCGCGTTGCGACTGGCGGGTGCTCTCAAATCGATTGCCCCTGCCGGCCTCTTCCCCGGACTCATACGGCCGGCGCTCTTCGCACCTTCGCCGCTGCGAACGACCAAAGCGGTCGAGACCCTCGCCTGCGTCGTGCGGCCGGCTCTGACCGAAGGTCCTTACTTTGTTGACGAAATGCTCAACCGTTCCGACATCCGCTCGGACCCGACGACCAACGCCGTCAAAGATGGCGTGCCGTTGCGACTGAAATTCAACGTCAGTCAAGTCAGCGGAGACGCCTGCGTTCCTTTATCCGGCGCGTTGGTCGATATCTGGCACTGCGATGCATTGGGAATCTATTCAGATGTCAGCGCCGGAATGGGAAATCCGGATACACGCGGGCAGAAATTCCTGCGTGGTTACCAGGTGACGGATAGCAATGGGGCGGTCGAATTCACGACGATCTATCCCGGCTATTATGTCGGCAGGACCGTCCACATTCACTTCAAGATTCGTCTCTTCTCCGGCTCGCAAAAGACCTACGAATTCACTTCGCAGCTCTTTATGGACGATACCCTCACCGATCAGGTGTTTACTCAAGCTCCATATAACACCAAGAGTGCGCGTGGCACACGAAACAGCAATGACGGCATTTACAATGGCGGCGGAAGCCAATTACTGCTCAGCATGACACGGGATGGACAGGGATACGCGGCCAGTTTCGACATCGGACTGTCGGGCTTGCCCACGACGGTGGCGGCGGTCTCGACGGTCTCGGCAGCGAGCTACGCCACCGACGGAATGGCTAAGGAAGAGATCGCCGCGCTCTTCGGCGTGGGCCTTGCGGACGGCACGATCCCCGCAGAGACCAGGCCGCTGCCGACGACACTCGGCGGAGTGGAGGTCCACGTTCGCGACGCGGCCGGAACGGACCGCACCGCGCCGCTCTTCATGGTCTCTCCCACTCAAATCAACTTTCAGATTCCGGAAGGCACGAGCACGGGCAATGCGGTCATCTATGTCGTCCGCAACAGCACCACAATCGGGCAAGGCACGGCGACGATTGGGACAGTCGCGCCCGGCCTTTTTGCCGCCGATGCCAACGGACGCGGCGTCCCGGCGGCCGTCGCCTTACGTCAGAAAGCCGACGGCTCACAGAGCTACGAACCGGTGGCACAGCTCAATCAAACAACCAATCTCTATGAGCCCGTGCCCCTCGATCTCAGTGTCACGGCCGATCAACTCTTCCTGGTCGGATTTGGCACCGGATTCCGCTATTACAGCGCCCTTTCAGCCGCCGCTTGTACGATCGGCGGCACTACTGCCGAGGTCCTTTTCATGGGAGTGCAGAGCGATTACGCCGGTCTCGATCAGGTCAATATTCGTCTTCCGGCCAGCCTCGCCGGACGCGGTGATGTCGATGTCAACTTCAGCGTAGACGGAAAGACTGCCAACACCGTTACCATCAATATCAAATGATTCTCTTTAAATCGTCAATCTTACTCATGGTTTCAAGCCCAGATATCGAAATTCGGTGTTTGGGCTTTTTTAATCCCCCTTCGTGGAACTCTCTCCGCTGTCGCCCTGTATACCTCAATGAAAGCAAACATGATGCAAGTGAACTTAATCCCTGCGGCTCGCTTGTGTCCCGTAACAACATCAATGGAGTAGTTCAAGTAATGAAATTGAGAAGGGATTTTCTGATAGTTGGTTTTTCAATGCTTTGCCTGCTGGTTGTTAACTTCAACGTCGCAATGGCTCAGCAAAGGCAACGCGACTCGCTGGGGTTTCTGAAACGCGCCATCACGGAAGCCAGCGCTCCGGCGCTGACGGCAGACCAGGAAACGCAACTGACCACGTTGATCACGGCCTATCGTGAGGCCCATCCACACGAGGCCGATCAGGCTTTCGAGGATGCCATTACTGCATACAACAACGCCATCTTGGCAGGCGACCAGGCGGCGATCACGGCTCAGATTACCGCGATCGTTAATCTGAGGACGGCGGCCCTCGCGACAGAACTACAGGACGGAGCCAAGTTCAAATCAGATGTGCTGGCCATTCTCAAGAGCGGTGGGCAATTGGATCCTTTGAAACAGGCGCTCGGGGGTGAGCGCTTGATTCACTTGATCGGAGCATTGGCCGGCGGCGGCCCCGGCTTTCGCGGAGGTCCCGGCCCGGGCGGATCGCACTAATCGGCGAATCTCGTCAAGCAAGGTTTTTACTTCATCATAGTTCCGAGTTTAGTCGAAGCGATCCAAGCTTCAAAGCTGTTTATCATCAATGCCTTCAAGGAACCTAAGTTAACCCACAGGCATCGGTGCGGTTCTTTTGAAGGGTGATAGTGGCCGGACCGTCAAGGCAGTAGCATTAAGTTGACAAGATCGAGAAGGAGAAGAGCAAACGCAAGAGACGTGAAACGCTCGCAGTCCAAATTCACGTTTTGAGCGTCCTCTTCTTCTTAACTTGATGCTATTGCCTTGACGGTCCGACCACCGTCAACACTTCGACCCAAACGTGGTGTGGTCTGATTTAGGTAACTACATTTCGTTCATTGCAGAGGCGCTGAAAGAATGCAGAGAAGGATGAGAAAGTCTCAGATAGCTGCTGCGCCTTTTCAGCGGCTCCGCAATGAACGCGTTTTCTTTATGGTTCATCGAGCCATCTGATAATTTCAAATAAGGAGAGTGTCTTGTGACCTTCAATCAGACGTCAACAGATGACAGTTATCCTGAGAGAGTAATCGATCAGTCAGCGTGTCCTTCCCCGACCAGACTGAAATGGATGCTGGAACTGTTGGGAGGAGACTTTCGGCAAAAACTACTGTTCCTGGTCTATCTGGTCTGGGCGTTCTTGTTTGCCGTAGCTGTTCTCTCTTTCATCTTCAAAGAGTAAATCAACTGCTCTCGCGACGCGAAGGAAGAGGAGCGTGCCGAGGCAAATGCTCGGTGGGATCTTCAGTAATGCTGAAGTCTGTCGGTTCAGAAAGTTGATTGGTTGTCTTTGCTTCAAGTTGAGAAGGAACCGGCATTGACTGAGGCGGCATTTGCATCGGCCGCTCCTTCTTATTTGACGAGCGTCCCTCGAAGACATAAGCATTAAAGATCATCGCAACACCGATCAAAAAG
>Ga0081539_10005401_pt1 | contig 13074 bp, 9 predicted proteins | sample TabmetS4T2R2_FD_71023 | JGI IMG/M metagenome (GOLD analysis project Ga0081539, IMG submission 71023) | Tabebuia heterophylla rhizosphere microbial communities from the University of Puerto Rico - S4T2R2 | ecosystem: Host-associated > Plants > Roots > Rhizosphere ...
GTCCGCCGGCTCTTCTCGCATGTTGACGCCGGCGCGGAACTGCGCCTCCGGGCTCAGGAACTTCGTCGCCATCCAGCGGAAGATGTAGTCGACGATCGACTTGGCGAAGCGGACCTCGGGGTTCTTCGTCATCCCCGACGGCTCGAACCGCGAGTGGCTGAACTTGTCGACCAGCGTCTGCAGCGGCACGCCGTACTGCAGCGCGTAGGAGATCGCCTGCGCAAACGCGTCGGCAAACCCTGAGATCGTCGACCCTTCCTTGGCCATCACCAGGAAGATCTCGCCAGGCGTACCGTCCTCGAACAGGCCGACGGTGACGTAGCCCTCGTGTCCGGCGACGTCGAACTTGTGGGTGATCGAGTGGCGCTCGTCGGGCAGCTTCCGCCGCGTCGGCCGCTCGACCACCTTGACCACCTCTCTGACGATCTCGGTCGGGCGAACCTGAAGGTCCGCCCCTACGGCAGTAGGAGCCGCGGCGTTGCGCGTGTCGGTGACGCCCGCCTTCGACGTGTTGAGCGGCTGCGTCCGCTTGCTGCCGTCGCGATAGATCGAGATCGCCTTCGCGCCCAGACGCCACGACTCGACGTAGGCCTTCTCGATGTCCTCGACGGTCGCCTCGCGCGGCACGTTGACGGTCTTGCTGATCGCGCCGGAAATGAACGGCTGCGTGGCCCCCATCATGCGGATGTGACCCATGTAGTTGATCGACCGCTCGCCGTTCATCGCCTTGAACGCGCAATCGAACACCGGCAGGTCCTCGTCCTCGAGGAACGGCGCACCTTCAATCGTCTCCTGCTCGTCGATGTAGTGGACGATCGCCTCGATCTCCGGCTGCGTATAGCCGAGCCGCTCGAGCGCCATCGGCACGGTGCCGTTGACGATCTTCATCAGCCCGCCGCCAACGAGCTTCTTGTACTTGACCAGCGCGATGTCCGGCTCGACGCCCGTCGTGTCGCAATCCATCATGAAGCCGATGGTCCCGGTCGGCGCCAGCACTGTCGCCTGCGCGTTGCGATAGCCGAAGTCTTCACCAAGCTCCACCGCCTCGTCCCACGCCTGCTTGGCTCCAGCGTAGAGATCCGTCGGAACGTACTTCGCCTGAATCTCGCCGACCGCGTCGCGATGCTTGCGCATGACGCGGAGCATCGTGTCGCGATTCTTTTCGTAGCCGCCGAACGGGCCCCCATGGTCACGGGCAATGCGTGCCGACTGCGCATACGCCTCGCCGGTCATCACCGCCGTGATCGCCGCCGCGTACGCGCGCCCCTCGTCGCTGTCGTACGGCAGCCCGCGCGACATCAGCAGCGCGCCGAGATTCGCGTAGCCCAGGCCGAGCGGCCGGTACTCGTGCGAGTTCTTCTCGATCGCCTTGGTCGGATAACTGGAGTTCGGCACGATGATCTCCTGCGCCGTGATCATCGTGCGGCAGGCTGCCTTGAACGCCGCGACGTCGAGCTCGCCGTCTTCCTTGACGAACTTCATCAGGTTGATCGAGGCAAGATTGCACGCCGAGTCGTCCAGGAACATGTACTCCGAGCACGGATTGCTCGCGTTGATGCGGTCGGTGTTCGGGCAGGTGTGCCAGTCGTTGACGGTGGTGTCGAACTGCATGCCTGGATCGCCGCACACCCACGTGCCCTCGGCGATCATCCGCATCACCTCACGGGCCTTGTAGCTGTCCATCACCTGGCCGGTCGTCACCGATCTGGTCTGCCACTCGCCATCGTCGAGCACCGCGCGCATGAAGTCGTCGGTCACGCGCACGCTGTTGTTCGAGTTCTGGAAGAACACCGATGTGTAGGCCGGGCCGGTGAACGAGCCGTCGTAGCCGGCCTCGATCAGCGCCCACGCCTTCTTCTCTTCTTCGACCTTGCAGTTGATGAACTCGACGACGTCGGGATGGTCGGCGTTGAGGATGACCATCTTGGCGGCGCGCCGCGTCTTGCCGCCTGACTTGATCACGCCGGCAAACGCGTCGTAGCCCTTCATGAACGACACGGGACCCGACGCCGTGCCGCCGCCGGCGAGCAGTTCGCGCGCGGAGCGGATCGCGGACAGGTTGCTGCCCGTGCCGGAGCCATATTTGAACAACATGCCCTCGGTCTTGGCGAGCGTGAGGATCGACTCCATCGTGTCGTCGACGGAGTTGATGAAGCACGCCGAGCACTGCGGCGCCTTTTCGAAGCCGCAGTTGAACCAGACGGGGCTGTTGAACGCGGCCTTCTGGTAGACGAGCAGGTGCTTCAGCTCGGCCGAAAACGCCTGCAGCGCTTCCTCGCTGGCGAAATACTTCTGCGCCCTCGCCCAGCCCGTGATCGTATCGACCACGCGGCCGATCAGCTGCCTGACGCTGCGTTCGCGCTCGGGCGACCCAATCTGACCGCGGAAATACTTCGAGACGACGATGTTGGTGGCCTGCTGCGACCAGGCCTTGGGGATCTCGACGTCGCGCTGCTCGAAGACGACCTGGCCCTTCTCGTTGCCGATGACCGCGGACCGGATCTCCCATTCGACCTCATCGAAGGGGTCGACGCCCGGCAACGTAAAGTACCGTGGGAACTCGAGCCCGGGGCTGAGCGGCGCCCGTTCGACCGCCTTCCTGGGGCGCGACTGCGACTCGAGTCCACTGTGCGACTGCGCCTGCGCGGCGGCCGCAGCTTCCAGGGCAGGACGTTTCTCCATGCCTTCCTCCGCACGAACGCCGCCGGTGAACGGCGAGGTCGTTCGTGTCCCTCAACTCAATGGGACGCCTCTACCCCTGGGCGTCCGGATAACTCATGTGGTGACTGCGCCTGGACCATGGGGAAGTGCACGTGACACCAGCGCTGGGATGGCCGGTCTCACTGGTCCTCAAAAGCGCGAGCGAGATAATGCGCCCCTCTAATCGTCTGTGTCAAGCGCAAAACCACAACATATTGCGATTGTAATCTAGGGCAGTCGCAATATCTTGCTTGAATCGTGGCTGGTTTCGGGCGATTTCCCGCGGCGAGATCGGCCAGCCGAGCTGCGTTTGGAAATCGCCGCGCATGCGTTGATGCCAGTGACGCTCACCGGTATGACCTGCGTTACCCACTGAACCGAGCCGTGGGGCAGCCAGCCGAGCTCAACGGAATCCAGGACAGCCGATTTTGCCAGGAAATCTGCTGTTTGGTCTCGAAGGCACCTGCTGGCACAGCCCCTGCTCTTACGGGGCGCAGAGTTCGAAAGTTACCCCACCCCGCAGCGAAAGTGGCGGGGCACAACCTACCAAAGCAATCCTGCCTGTGCACCCGGGGGAGGCCCACAACGCCTCCCTCGCGCCTCTCACTCGCTGTCGAGGCGGCAACACCCAGGACGAACCACGGAGTCACGGAGACACGGAGGTCGTTTAGAAAAGGAAATACTCCGTGCCTCCGCGTCTCCGTGGTTTGTGATCCGTGAACTACGCGCCCTTGGAATGCGTCCAATCGGCTGCCAGCGCCTGCCCTCGGGAGTTCTTCGTGCGTACACGCCTCCTGATCCTTGCTGCCCTGATCGGGGCGGTTGCGGTTCCGTCCGCCCAATCCGATCTCGATTCCTTCATGTCCCAGGTGCTCGCCCGCCGCGACGACAACTGGACGAAGCTGCAGCAGTACGTCCTCGACGAGGACGAAACCTTCCTGATCACCGGACCAGATGCGCGAAGGTTGTACGGCTCCCATCGTGAGTACACGTGGTTCCCGCAGGATGGCGTCTTCATCCGCAGCCCCGTGAAGGCCGATGGCGTGACGATCTCGGAAAGTGACCGGCGGAAGGCCGAAGAGGAGTGGCTGCGGACAGAGCAGGGGCGCGAGAAGCGGCGGGCCGAACGCGAGCAAAGGGCCCAGAGCGACTCGGAGCCGCCGCCAAGCCTCGACGAGCTCGTGAAACGCGGGAATGAGCCGCGCTTCGTCTCGTCCGCCTACTTCATGCGCTTCAAGTTCGAGCCGGGACACTACGCGCTCGTCGGACGTGAACGGCTCCTGGATCGCGACGTCCTCCGCATCGAGTATTACCCCGCCCAGTTGTTCAACGAGGGGCGGACACGGCCGAACCGTCGCGTGCGCGAACGCGACGATCGGGTCGAAGAGAAGATGAACAAGGTCGCGCTCGTCACGTTGTGGATCGAGCCGACCGCGCACCAGATCCTGCAGTACGAGTTCCGCAATACCGGCTTCGATTTCCTGCCGGGACGCTGGCTCGTACAGATCGACGATCTGCGGGCGACGATGCGGATGGGACAGGCGTTCCCGAACGTGTGGCTGCCGGACACGATCGGCATGCGATTCGCCATGACGCTCGCCATCGGCACGATCGACGGGCGCTATGACGTCCGCTATCACGATTATCGGGAGGCGACGGTACGGACGAGGGTGCGATGAGCGCCGTACTGCGGCGCAGGCGACGCGACTCTCGGCTTTGGGCTTTCGGCTTCCGGCCTGGCATGTGGCCTCGAGCCAAGGGCTGTGTTTCGAGACCCAAAGCCAAGAGCCTAGAGCCGAGAGCCAATGCGCGCGCCGCAATCACCGTCGCTGTTCTCACGGCGCTTTTCTCCAGCGTCGCGGCGGCGCAACCCGCAGAGCGCATCGCCGAGATTCGCGTTCACGGCAATCACACCACTCCCGACGCAGACATACTGGCGATTGCGGGACTGCGCGTCGGTGATGAAGCCAGCGACGCGACCCTCGCTGCAGCTTCCCGCAAGATCGAGGAGAGCGGTCGTTTCGCCGGTGTCGACCTCAGGCGCCGCTACTCCTCGATCACCGACCCGTCGCAGATCCTGATCATGATCGTGGTCGAGGAACACGCGGGAATCAGCGACGTCGACCTCACACCTGGTCCATTGAAACGCCTGCGCGCCTCCGGCATGTGGCTGCCGATCGTGAGCTACGCCGACGGCTATGGCCTCACCTATGGCGCGCGCCTGACCTTTGCCGACCTGCTCGGACCGAAGACGCGCGTGTCGATGCCCTTCACCTGGGGCGGCGAGCGACGCGCCGGGGTCGAGCTCGAGCGACGGTTCGGCGGCGTGGACGCGAGCGGGGCGCGGCCGCCCTCTTTACGCCTCGTCGGCGGCGTTGCCGAGTATCGACGTGTCAATCCCTTCTATCGCGTCGCGGACACGCGTCTCGAAGGCCGTGCGCGCGTCGAACGACCGTTCACCTACTGGCTGCGCGCCGGTGCCGGTGTCCGCAGCGCCCGCATCAACTTCGACGGCGATCGCGATCGCCACGACGCCGTGGGAGCCGACCTCGTCGTCGACACGCGTCTCGATCCGTCGTTTCCACGCAACGCTGTCTACCTCGACGCTGGATGGGAGCACCTGCGATTTGCGAATGACGCGGCGCGCCGGTGGATGACTGACGCACGCGGCTACGTTGGAGTGGGACCGACGATTGTCGGTATTCGTGCGCAGTCGATCACGTCCGACGAGCCCCTGCCGGCGTCAGAACAGCCGCTGCTTGGCGGCGGCGACACATTGCGCGGGTACCGCGCTGGCCACCGTGTCGGCGACAACCTGGCGGCGCTCTCGGCGGAGGTGCGGGTCCCGCTCAATTCACCGCTGACCGTCGGCCGGTTCGGAGTGGAGACGTTCGTCGACTGGGGCACGACGTGGGCGTCGGGTGCGCGGCTTCGCGATCAGCGGTGGGATCGCGGGATCGGCGCCGGGATCTATTTCGGCGCCGGTCCCGTCATCGGGGATCTGGCGGTCGCCTGGCCCAAGCATGGCAGCCCGCGCACGACGTTTGGTTTGGGAGTGAGCTTCTAGACTCGTCGGTGCGATGCCCACTTCGCCGGTCGGTGCAAAGCTCCCTGACGATGTGGGTGCAATGGCCATTCCGCCGGTCGGTGCAATCCCGTGTTCGCGGCTCACACGGATGCGGCGCGGACCTTTATGGTCCGCGTGGCAGTCTTACGACTGCATCGCTCTTTTCTGCCGCGGCAATGACGCTGTGCTCGGCGCTGATCCCAGACGCACACCTCGTCCCAGTTCGTGTATCGTAGGCGCGGCTCGTGTCGGTGTCGCCGCCTGCTTTGCGAACGATACGAACCTCTTTCGCGGTCAGACCGCGCGCTTGCGGTATTGGCGGACGGCGAACGTCAGGACGACCACGGCGAAGATCGCAAGCGTCAGCAGCGGTCGCACGATTTCCGCGAGACCCGCGCCCTTCACCAGGATGGCGCGTGCGATCGTCACGAAATGGCGGACGGGATTGAGCTGGGAGGCAGCCTGCGCCCACGGCGCCATGCTGTCGATCGGAGTGAACAACCCGCTCATCAACAGATAGATGTTGACGATGAAGAAGGCCACGAACATCGCCTGCTGCTGCGTCTCGACGAGCGTCGACACCCAGAGACCAATCCCGAGCGCCACCAGCAGATAAAGCGCCGCCACGCCGAACAGCAGGACCACGCTGCCGCGCACGGGGACGCCGAACACCAGCACACCGAGTCCCAGCCCGAGCGCCAGCTCGACGAGGCCAAGTCCCCAGAACGGCAGCAGCTTGCCGGCGATGAACTGGCCGCGCGTGATCGGCGTCACATTCAGCTGCTCGAGCGTGCCGAGCTCCTTTTCGCGGGCGATGTTCTGCGCGGTCAGCAGCGTGCCGATCATGGTCACCAGCGCCACCAGGATCCCGGGAACCATGTAGTGCTGATAGTTCAGCGTCGGGTTGTAGCGGCTGCGCTCGCGGATGTCGATCCGCGGTCCGCCTCCGCTGCTTCGCTGCTGCGGCGAGACAAGTCCGCCTTCGCCGCGTCGCGGCTTCGGCGAGCCAGGGTCCGACGCCGGAGGCCCGGCGAGTTCCCGCGAGTAATCAGCGAGAATCGCGGCCGCGTACGACTGCACGATGCCGGCCGCGGCACCCTTCTCGGCGTTGACGAGCAGCTCGACACCGGCCGCGCGGGTTCGCATCAGCGAGGCCTCGAAATCGCGTGGAATCACCAGCGTCACCGTCGTGCGGCCGCGCACGAGTGCGTCGTTGGCGAGGTCGAGCGACGGGGTCGTGCCGATCACCTCGAAATGGCCTGATGCCGTAAAGCGATTGATCAGACCGCGTGAGAGTGCGGACCGATCCAGGTCGACGACCCACGCGCGTGACTCGCGAATCTCGAACGTGGCGGCGCTGCCCAGAACGAGAATCTGCAGGAGCGGCACGACCAGCACCTGGGCCATCGTCGCGCGGTCGCGGACGACGTGGAGAATCTCCGCCTCCGCGAGAAAGAGGATCCGCCGCACGTCAGTCCAGCCTCGCGTGGAACGCACGGCTGCTCACGACCAGCAGCACCGCCGCCATCGTCGCCAGGACGGCCGTCTCCCACCACAGGTATTCGATGCCGACGCCCTTCAGCATGATGCTGCGCGCAATGACGACGAACCAGCGTCCGGGAACGACGTTGGACAGCCATTGCAGCGGCGCCGGCATGCTCTCCACGGGAAAGATGAAACCGGACAGCAGGATGTTGGGCAGCATCGTGCCGAGCATCGCGGCCATCATCGCCACGCGCTGAGAGGACGTGCGCGTCGAGACCAGGATGCCGAGCGCAAGCGACGTCAGCACGAACAGCACCGACTCGAGCAGCAGCAGTGTCATGCTGCCGCGCAGCGGCACATGAAAGACGAGACGCGCTTCGACGATGATCGCCACGGCGCCGACGACGCCGATCACGAGATACGGCACGACCTTGCCGACGATGATCGACCACGGGCGCAGCGGCGAGACCAGCAACGCCTCCATCGTGCCGGTTTCCTTCTCACGGGTGAGCGAGATCGCCGTCATCAGCGACGCGAGAATCGTCAGTACGAATGCCATCAACCCTGGCACGAACAGATTCGCGCTGTCGCGTGTCGGGTTGAACCGCATCCGCGTGGTCACCGTAATCCCGATGCGCGGCACCGGGCCGGTGAGCTCGCGCTCGTAGCCGCGAATCACCGCTTCCGCGTACGCGCGGACCAGGCTGCCGGTGTTGGGCTCGGCGGCATCGGTAATGACCTGCACCGCAGGAGGTACGCCGCTGGCGAGCTTCCGCGCAAAATCAGCGGGCAGGACGACTGCCTGCTGTGCGAGGCCGGACCGGAACAGGGTATCGACGGTTGACGCCGTCGGCGTGACCGCCACGATGTCGAAGGTGTCGGTTGCGGCGAACCGGCTGCGCAACGCTCGCGTGGCCTCGTCGGGAACGGGGTCGACAATCGCCAGCCGCACGTGATCGACGTCGGTGCGGATCGCCGAACCGAAGAGGAGCACTTGAACGACGGGCAATGCGAGGACGACGATCAGCGTGCGACGATCGCGCCGGACGTGAAAGGCCTCCTTTCGCAGCAGTCCCAGCAGCGGTCTCATGCTGACCCCGGGCCGGGTCGAGAGTCCCGTCCCGAGCCTGGTGGTGGGGACGGCCTCGCCAGCCGGACGAACACGTCATCGATCGTCGACGCACCAAACTGCTGTTTCACTTCCGCCGGCACGCCGAGCGCGGCGATGCGTCCGGCGACCATGATTGAAATGCGATCGCAATACTCGGCTTCGTCCATGTAGTGCGTGGTGACGAGCACCGTCGTGCCCGCGGCCGCCGCGTCGTAAATCAGCTCCCAGAACTGGCGTCGCGTCACCGGGTCCACGCCGCTGGTGGGCTCGTCGAGGAAGACGATGGCCGGACGATGCAGCAGCGCGACCGAGAAGGCGAGCTTCTGTCGCCATCCAAGCGGCAGATCGCGAACGGGTCGTGACGCGGACGCTTCCATCGCGAGGCGGGCCAGCATCTCCTGCGCGCGCGACTTGATGTCGGCGCGACTCAGGTCGTAGATGCCTCCGTACAGGCGAATGTTCTCGAGCGGTGAGAGGTCTTCGTACAAGGAGAAGCGCTGGCTCATGTAGCCGATGCTCCGCTTGACCGCCTCTCCTTCGGTGTATACGTCGTGTCCGGCGACGCGCGCTTCCCCGCTGGTCGGGGCGAGCAGCCCCGTCAGCATCCGGATTGCCGTCGTCTTGCCGGCGCCGTTGGCGCCGAGAAATCCGAACACCTCGCCGGTTCGCACCTGAAACGTGATCCGATCGACTGCGGTGAAGCCGCCGAATCTGCGGGTCAAATCCGCGACGTGAATCGCAGGCGCGGCGTCAGGCATTGGCGCCGGCCATTCGCGCGATGAACACGTCCTCGACGGTCGGCTCAATCACCGTCACTTCGACGTCGCCCTGTCCGTCCCCGGTCATGTAGGCGCGCAGCTCTGACGTCAGCACCGACGGCTCGATGTCGTCGCGCGCATCCGTGTAATGCAGCGATTCGCCGAACGGAAACACGGTGCGCGCGTGAGGAAAGCGGCGCAAGTGGTCGAGGGCACGATGACGGTCGGCGCCGCGCACCGCGACGAGCGTGCGGTCGAGCGACCGCGCGATGGCGCCGGGCGTATCGACGGCCATCAAGCGCCCGTTCTGAATCAGCGCCACGCGATCGCAGCGGTTCGCTTCGTCCATGTACGGCGTGGACACGACGACCGTAATACCGTCGTGGCGCAATCGGTCGAGGAGATCCCAGAACTCGCGACGCGAGACGGCATCGACGCCGGTCGTCGGCTCGTCCAGGAAGAGAATCTCGGGGCGGTGAACGAGCGCGCAGCACAGCGCCAGCTTCTGCTTCATGCCTCCCGACAGCGCCGCGGCGCGGCGCGCCTTGAACGGCGCGATCTGGTCGAAGATCGGCGCGATGTGCTCGTACTCGCGCTCGAGGGTGGTACCGAAGACCGACGCGAAGAAGCGCAGGTTCTCCTCGACGCTCAAATCGGGATACAGCGAGAAGCGTCCGGGCATGTAGCCGACACGGCGCCGCAGCGTCCAGAGATCGCGAACGACGTCGAGCCCGAGGACGAACGCCTGACCCGCGTCCGGCTGCATCAGCGTGACGAGAATGCGGAACAGCGTCGTCTTGCCGCCGCCATCGGGTCCGATGAACCCAAACAGCTCGCCCGGCTGTACCTCGAAGGACACGCCGTCCAGAGCCGTCGTCTTTCCGAACCGCTTGACGAGACGCTCAACGTGAACCGAAGCGGACATCGACGGGCATCCCGAGCTTGAGCTGGCCTTTGCTGTTGTCCACCCGAATCTTCACCGCATACACGAGATCGGCGCGCTCCTCACGGGTCTGAATGGGCGTGGGCGTGAACTGCGCGTCGCTGGCAATCCACGTCACCGATCCGGTCAGCGCCTGGCGGTTGTCTGCGACATCGAACGTGATCTGCGTCTGCTGACCGACCTGAACCGACGCGAGCTGCGTCTCGCTCACGTACGCACGAACGTCGACCGCAGACAGGTCGGCGACGGCGTACAGCGGCTGTCCCGGCTGCACGAACTCCCCCGCCTCCACGTATGTCGCGAGCACGGTTCCAGCAGCCGGGTTCGTCACCGTTGTGCGGCGAAGCCGATCCTCGACGACCGCCACTTGTGCGGAGGCGGACGTCGCCTGCCGCGTCGCGGTACGGCGCTGGGCGTCGATCGCCGCGAGCTGGCCCGTGTACATCGCGACCTGCCGTTCCTGCGCAGCGATCTGCGCCGCCTGCGCCTTCGCCTGGTCCTCCAGTACGCGAACGTCCCGTTCCGCCTGATCGAGCTGTTGGGTCGTCGCGGCCTGCTGCGCCAGCAGCCGCTCGGTTCGAGCGAGCGAGCGGCGCGCGATCTCGAGCTGGCTGTCGATTGCCGAGAGCTGCGCTTTCGCGGCATCTACCTGCGAAGCAGCCGTCGCTCGCTGCGCCTCGATCACCGGACGCTGACGGGCGGTTTCGTCGACGCGCGACTCGGTGGCTTCGCGTTGTGCCGCCGCCTGGTCGCGCTGCACCTGCAGTTCCGCCGGATCGATTCGAGCGACCACCGCGCCGGTCATGAGGGCCTGCCCTTCGCGAACATCGAACGCGATCAGGCGGCCCGCCACTTCGGCCGACACAGTTACTTCGGTGGCCTCGACATTTCCGTACGCGTCAGGCATCTCGCCGCGCGAACAGGCGACCGAGAGCAGTGTGAGTGCGAGGATCAGATCGCGCCTGAAGGCAGCCCTTGCGGTCGTCACGGAACCTCCACGCCGACCATCGTCAGCAGTCGCGCGCGCGCCTGCGCGAGCTCCACTTCGTGCGCCGCCTGCGCAAAGCGCGCCTGCAGCAGCTCGGTATCGCGCGCCAGGTAATCGGCGGCCGTCATGACCCCCTCGGTCATGCGCGCGCGCGCCGATCGGTCGACTTCGATGCGCAGTTCCACGATCCGCCGGTCCGTGTCCAGCGCGCGCTCGAGACGAGCGATGGTCGCCAGGTCATCGCGCGTCGACTCCACGATGCTCCTGGCGAACGCGGCTTCCTCGGCGCCAACGATATCCGCCTGCAGTGTCGTCGCCTCCTGGTCGCGGCGCGTCGCGCCCCATGACCACGCATTCCACTGCAACCGGAGGCCACCGACGCCGTAGCTCTCGAATTCGTCGCGAATGAAATTCAGGCCCGGACGGCCGTAGCCGACGCGGCCAAATGCCGCGATTCTGGGCTGCGTCTGTGCGGCAGTGAGCTCACGCTGCCGAGCGAGGCGCTCGCGCGTGCGGGCAAACTGTGCGAACTCCGGACGCGCCCGCAGCTCCGGCAGCCGCGACCGCGTATCTCGGGTGACCGCCGCCAGATCGGGAAGGGCGATCGTCGCGTCGGCGTCGATGGCGCGGCCGACGATGATTGCGAGCCGATCGAGCGCGGCGCGCCGGTTCGTGCGCAACTCGTCTTCCTCCTGACGCCGCTGCAACAGCGTCGCCTCGACCGCCGCCGCATCGGCCGGCAGCGCGGTTCCCTCACGGACGCGGGCGCTCGTTTCCCGCAGCCTCGCGTCGAGCTCGGTCGCCGACGCCGCGAGGACGCCGGCGCGCTGTTCCAGCGCCGCGGCGGCAAAGAAGGCCTCGTTGACCTGTTGCCGCACCGCGTACAGCGCCGTTCGGACCCGCGATTGATCCTCGGCAAGCTGCGCGCGCAAGAGCGCGGCCTGCGCCGGCAGCGTCGGGTCGAACAGCCGCTGTTCGACCCGGAGCAAGGCGTCGACGGTCGTTTTCGGCGCGCTGAACAGCGGACGTCCGTCGACGGCGATCGGCGCCGCCGGCGCGTCGGACTGCGCCTGCGCCTGCGTTTCGAGCGACAGCGCCGGCAGGCGCAGCACGTTCACATTCGCATCGCGGAGCATCCACTGCCGCTCCAACAGCGGGAGCTCGCGCAATCGGGGATCGGCAGCCGCGGCGGCGCGATAGAGATCGGCCAGGTCCAGACGCGCGGCAGGAGATTGTGCGTGCCCGAGAGCACCCCAGGTCGTCACCAGCAACACGACGATGAGAAAGCCGCATGCTCGTGTCATGGCCGCAACGCATTGAGCACGAACTCGGGCAGCTGGCGGCGACGGTCGCGAATGAAGCGCGCGAACGCGCGATCGTCGAGCCCCATGAGCCCGGCGACGAGTGGCCGCGCCGCGAACGGAAAGATGCACAACGACAGCAGATTGACCAGGAACTGCTGTGGCGCGATGGGCCGCAGACGCCGCGCCCGCACTTCCGCATCGATCTGGGCGCCCACGGCGCGCACCAGCGTGCGACCGAGCGCTTCCGGTTGGGACCCGGTCAACGCCGCGATCAGCTGGTGCACGCGCTCGGGGTGATGCGCCAGCTCACTGATGATGTACGCGGGCAGATACGGCGCGCGGGACAGGCGATCGAGCTCCACGGTCACGACCGCGCGAACCTTCTGTTCGAGCGATTGTTTCGAGGTGAGGATGGCGATGACCGCCGGGAACAGCTCGCCGGCGGCGCGCAGGAACACGGCGGCCGCGAGCCGCTGCTTGCTGCGGAAGTAGTAGTGGAGCAGCGCGCTGTTGACACCGGCCTCGCGCGCGATCTCCTGCATGCGTGCCCCGGCGGTGCCCGTGCGAACGAAGACGGCGTGCGCGGCGTCGAGGATGCGGCGCTCGGTGTCGCCGTCGCGACCGCCTGTCACGCCGCCCGGCGGTTCTTTACTGCCCGGTTTAACCATTCAGTTAAACCTGACGATAAACCAGTGGCGCCTGCCGGTGCAAACAGGGT
>Ga0081539_10005402_pt1 | contig 13073 bp, 15 predicted proteins | sample TabmetS4T2R2_FD_71023 | JGI IMG/M metagenome (GOLD analysis project Ga0081539, IMG submission 71023) | Tabebuia heterophylla rhizosphere microbial communities from the University of Puerto Rico - S4T2R2 | ecosystem: Host-associated > Plants > Roots > Rhizosphere ...
ATTCGGGCGGGTTCCCGCGCCGCGCGGCGGTTTTCTTCCGGGCGGCGCCGACTGCGGCCATGCGATAGACGGGGGGGGGGCTCGGGGGGGACCCCGTTTTCCCCCGTGCCGTAGTCTCTCCGGCCGTGGCCGGCCGGCGGGAGTGGACGCTCGAGGAGCTCGCTGCCGGCGTCCGGTCGGCGGACAAGCGGGCGCTCGCGCGGGCGATCACGCTCGTCGAGAACTCGGAGCCGCTCGCCTACGACCTCGTCCGCGACCTCTACCCGGACACCGGTCGCGCGTACGCCGTCGGCGTCACCGGCCCGCCAGGCGTCGGCAAGTCGACCCTGATCAGCGCGCTCGTCCGGCACGTGCGGGACGAAGGGCGGACGGTCGGCGTCATCTCGATCGACCCGTCGAGCCCGTTCACGCAGGGCGCGCTCCTCGGCGACCGGATCCGGCTCGCCGACCACTTCCTCGACCCCGACGTGTTCATCCGCTCGATGGGCACGCGCGGCCACCTCGGCGGCCTCGCGGAGACGACCTTGCAAGCCATGCTCGTCCTCGACGCGGCCGGAAAGGACGTCGTGTTCCTGGAGACGGTCGGCGCCGGCCAGAGCGAGGTCGAGGTGATCGGGATCGCCGACACGGTCGTCCTCGTCCTCATGCCGGGCTCCGGCGATTCCGTCCAGGCGCTGAAGGCGGGGATCATGGAGATCCCGGACGCGATCGCGATCAACAAGCTCGACCACCCGGGTGCGAAGACGATGCTGAACGAGGTGCGGTCGATCCTCTCGCTCGACCGGGACCGCGCGTGGCGGCCGCCGATCGTGCTGACCGAGGCGCTTCGCGGCGAGAACGTCCCCGAGCTCTGGGAGAAGATCGAGGCGCACCGCGCGCACCTCGAGACGGAGGGCCAGCTCGAGGAGCGCCGCCGCCGGAACCTCTCGGCCGAGGTGTTCGCGGTCGCGTCGTCCCGGGTGGAGCGGCACCTGAAGGAGGCCGTCGCCGACGACCCCGAGCTGCGCCGGCTGCTCGAGGAGGTCTCCAAGCGCCAGCTCGACCCGCTCACCGCCGTCCGCGAGATCGTCGAGAAGGTCTTCCGCATCTCGCCCGACGGCACCTGAGGCGTCGGAGCCGACTACAGTTCGGCACGCGGTACCGTGGCCACGCGAACGATCCCGACGCTGAGCGACTTCCGTGCGGCGCAGGCGCGGCTCGACGGCGTCGCGCGGGTCACGCCCGTCTACTCGTCCGAGACGCTGTCGCGGATGACCGGGCGAAAGGTCTGGCTCAAGGCCGAGAACCTCCAGCGGACCGGCTCGTTCAAGATCCGCGGCGCCTTCAACAAGATCGCGGGCCTCGGCGACGAGGTCGGGCGGACCGGCGTCGTGGCCGCGAGCGCAGGCAACCACGGTCAGGCGGTCGCGTGGGCGGCGCGGGAGGTCGGCGTCCCCGCGATGGTCTTCGTCCCGGAGGACGCGCCGATGGCGAAGGTCGAGGCGGCGCGGAGCTACGGCGCGCGCGTCGAGATGACGGGCGAGCGCTTCGAGGAGTCGCTCGCCGCGGCGCAGGCGTACGTCGAGGAGACCGGCGCCGTCTTCGTCCACCCGTTCGAGGACGAGGCGGTGATCGCCGGGCAGGGGACGCTCGGCCTCGAGCTCGCCGAGCAGCTCCCGGATCTCGAGACGGTCGTCGTGCCGATCGGCGGCGGCGGCCTGTCCTCGGGAATCGCGCTCGCGCTGGAGGCGGTGCGACCGAAGGTGAAGGTCGTCGGGATCCAGGCCGCGGGCTGCCTCCCCGGCGGAAGCGGCTTCACGATCGCCGACGGGATCGCGGTGAAGCAGCCGGGCGAGCTGACGACGTCGATCCTCGACGGCGTCCTGGCCGGCCGAGTCTCGGTGACGGACGAGGAGATCTCGCGCGCGATGGTCCTCCTGCTCGAGCGCGCGAAGCTCGTGGTCGAGGGGGCAGGCGCCGTCGGCGTCGCTGCGCTGCTCGCGGGCCGGGTCCCCGGCGACGGGCCGGTCGGGATCGTGCTCTCGGGCGGGAACATCGACGCGACGCTCCTGATCAACGTCATGCGGCACGGGCTCACCGCCGCCTCCCGCTACCTCGTCGTCCGGACGCGCGTGCCTGACCGACCGGGCGAGCTGATCAAGCTGCTGGAGCTGGTCGCGAACGAGCGGGTGAACGTCCAGTCGGTCGAGCACCACCGCGAGGGCATGGCGATCTCGGTCGGGGAGACGGAGGTCGAGCTGACGCTCGCGATGCGCGACGAGGAGCACTGCGCCGGATTGCTCGACGCCATGCGGCGTTGGGGTTACGCTGTGGAGCGGTTGCGATGAAGCGACTCGCTTGGGCGCTGGCGCTGGTGGCGGCCCTCGGCGCGGCTGGGATCGCCGCCGCAAAAGGGCCGGACCGGGCGCGTGTCTGCGGGAAGACCTGCCGCACGATCAGCGGCGACGCGAACGTGTACCCGCTCCTCGGCAGTTGGGCGGAGGGCGCGTTCGTCGAGGCGAACCGGCCGCGCCGCGCCCCGTTCTTCACGTTCGCGCTCGACTCGACACGGGGCGAGACCGGCCGCTGGCAGATCGTCTGGGTGCCGTCGAAGCGGCTCATGCGCGTGACCCAGGTCGCGGTCCCGCCGTACCAGCTCGACACGGTCGGTCCCTACTGGCGACCGGTCCCGGCCGCCGCCCGGAGTGTGTTTGCCGCCGCGACACGCGGCCTCCGCCCGCGCGCGGGCGCGTATCCGCGCCCGTTGCGTTAGTTTGCCGGCGTGGCGCACGTCTCCGACCTCCTCGACCAGAAGGGCCACGAGGTGCTCACGATCGAGGCGGACGCGACGGTGCTGGACGCGATCAAGCGGATGGTCGACGGCAACGTCGGCGCGCTGCTCGTCATGGACGGCGGACGGATCGCCGGCATCGTCACCGAGCGCGACTACCTCCGCCGTGTCACGCTCGAGGGCCGAGAGGAGGGCGACACCGCGGTCCGCGAGATCATGACGAGCCCGCTCGTATACGTGACCGAGGACACGACCGTCGAGGAGTGCATGGCGGTGATGACCGAGCGGCGGATCCGGCACCTGCCGGTCCTCGACGACGGCAAGCAGCTCGCCGGGATCGTCTCGATCGGCGACGTGGTGAAGTTCCAGTCGGCGAAGCAGGACGTCCAGATCCGGCTGCTGACGGACTACATCGGCTTGCGTTAACCCGCTGTAAGGCTTGAGAAATCCTGCGGAGCCGTCTAGGCTCAAGGCTGTTCCGCCCGCTTGGCGTCGATTTGAGGGTCATTTTGGGAGGGGGAGGAGCACGCGGTGAGCGGTCGCAGCATCCTGAAGCTCGTTCGAGCCCGGCCGGGTGTGGCTGCGCTGGCCGCGGTCGTCTTGGCGTACGTCTTCATCGGCGGGTTCGTCTTCGGCGCCTTCGGCACGAGCGCGGTCGCGAGCTCCGAGTACGAGTACTCGACGACGATCACCGCGACGACCTCGACCTCGACCTCGACGTCGACCTCGACGAGCACCTCCACGTCGACCACGACGACGACCACGCCCACCGTCACGAAGCCGGGCAAGGGCTGCGGCGACAAGAACCACCTGCACGAGCGGCGGTTCGAGTGCAAGGTCGAGATCGCGGACACGTCGGCGAAGGAGGGCAACGGCGGAAGCCTCTGGTTGCTGCCCGTCACGGTCGAGCTGTCGGGCACGCCGCTGAGCACCGTCACGGTCTTCTACTCGACCGCGCCCGGAACCGCGACCGCAGGCGGCGACTACCTCGCGGTCTCCGGCACGCTGAGCTTCCCGGTCGGGACGTCGACGAGGACGATCGCGGTGCCGATCGTGGGCGATGCGTTGCGCGAGTCGAACGAGACGTTCTCCGTGAAGCTCTCGAATCCGAGCGCGAACGCGTACCTGGGCGACAGCCAGGCGGTCGCCACGATCGTCAACGACGACTAGCGGCTCGGCTTCGTCCAGAGCTCGAGCGCGATCTCCCGGGCGCGCTCGCTGAAGCGTCCCTCCGGCGACGTCTCGCGTAGGAGCGCGCGCAGCTCGGCCTCGAACGCGCCGAGCCGGTCGCCGAAGAGGTGCGGCGCGGCCGACGAGAGCGAGAAGACCGACGCGACCACCTCGTCCTCGGACCGCTCGAAGACGCGACCGCCCCCGACGTCGAGGAGGCGCTCGTCGCGGAAGCCGGCGGTTCGGACGATCTCGTCCTCGCCGGACGGGGTGCCGTGCGGGAGGCTGCCGCGACCGGCGCGCCGGACGGGCCCGAGGTAGCGCTCGACGAGCTTCGCCATCTCGTCGCGCGGCGGCCGCGGGTGCGGCAGCTCGTCGTCGCCGGGAACGCCCCGGTGGGTCGTGGCGTGGACGTGGACGAGCGCGCCTCCCGGCTCGAGCATCTCGTAGACGGCCGCAGCCACGCGCTCGCGGTTCATCCAGTGGAACGACTGCGCGAACGCGGCGACGCGGAACGTCCCGAGCCCGGCCGGGAGCTCCTCGGCGCGAAGGTGGAGCCAGGTCGCGTTGCGTACGCCGCGGCGACGCGCCTCGCGCTCGGCCTCCGCGACCATGCCGGCGTCCGCGTCGATCCCGATCACCTCCGCGAAGAGCGGCGCGAGCAAGAGCGCGAGCGACCCAGGCCCGCTGCCGACGTCGAGAAGCCGACCCGTGCCGTCGAGCTCGAGCTCCGCGCGAATCGTCTCCGCGAGCTCGGTCGGATAGGGGAGCCGGCCTCGCGCGTAGTACGGCGCGCTCCCGCCGTAGAGCAGCTCGTCCCAGAGCATCCGGCGCTCAGGTCCAGGGAAGCGGCGGAACGTCGTCCGGGCGGCCCGGCTCCCACTTCGGGAACTGCGCATAGGCACTCGGCGGCTGCGTCGTCTCGGCCTCGACACCGGCGCCATGGCGGAGCGCGGTCTCGTCGCGGGGGTACACGATCTCCTTCGGCGCGAGGCGCGAGCCGGCCATGAAGATCACGCACGGCCCGTCGCCGGCTCCGACGAAGATGTGGTCGGTCCCCGGCGGGCAGTGGACGAAGTCGCCCGTGCGGAGCCGCCGCTCCCGGCCCTCGACGATCAAGAGGCACTCGCCTCGGAGGACGAGGAAGTCCTCCTGGTTGGCCTCGCGGTGGTACATCCCGCTCGGCCGGCCCGGCTCGATCACCGCCAACGTGTAGCCGATCTGCGAGAAGTGGACGTCCTCGCCCTCGATGATGCAAGCCGCGCCGAAGAAGTCGTTGTGCACCCAGGCGGCGTCGGCGACGTTCACGACGAACCAGCCTTCGCTGGTGGGGGTCAGTCCTTCAGGTCGTTGCTCGAGCCGCGCCTCGTCCACCGCGGCACGATAGCGCGGCGCGTCCTAGGATCCCGCGATGGAGGTCCGCGGGCTGGCCACCGGACCGGTGGCGGGCTTCGAGGTCGACGACGTCGCCGCCGCGCAGGCCGAGATGGAAGCTGCCGGGATCGAGTTCTTCGGCGAGCCGACGTCCTCGCCGGACGGGTACGCGTGGTCGCACTTCCGCGCGCCGGACGGGAACGTCTACGAGGTCATGAGCCAGCCGACGCCCCCTCGCTGACGGCCGGCTTCGCGCGCAGCACCGCGGAGGCGATCCAAAGCGCGGCGACGAGCGCGATCAGGTGTCCCGGCAGCCCCTGCTGGAGCGGCGCGTCGACGACGATGAAGATCGGCAGGAGCACGACGGCACCGCGGGGCACGGCACGCGATCGCCAGAGGGCCGCCGAGATCGTGAGGATGCCGAGGAGCGCGCCCGGGAGGAAGAGGATCAGCACCGCGATCCCGGGGGCGGTCGTGAGGTTGTCGACCCGGTGCGCGAGCGCCTTCAGGTCGAACCGTCCGTCCTCCGCGAGGCCGAACTCGAGCGTCTCGAGCCCCTGCGCCATCGAGAGGCCGACCATCCCGCAGCCGAGCAGGATCCCGCCCGCGTAGGCGAGACGCGGCGAGCGCTGGCGCGAGAGCAGCACGTAGACGAGGACGCCGCCGATCAGGAACGGCATCGCGAGCACGTCGAAGAGCTTGGCGACGTTCGCGCGGTCGGGATGCGCGGCGATCCACTCGAGCCGGTCGACCGTGTGCGAGTGCTGCGGCTCGACGGCGAAGACGATCACCTGGCACGTCGCGCCGATCACGAGCGTGGCGGCAGCCGCCAGCCGGCCGAGGCGCGTGAAGCTCGCTGCCGGGCTGGCCGCAGGCTCCGGGACCTCGAGGATCGAGGCGACCGCGCTCACGCGGCCAATCGTCTCATCGCGTCGCGCGGCTGTCTACGTCAGCGAACGCGGACGTGCGCGAGGACGCCGAGGTTGCCGCCGCCGCAGCGGGCGGTGACGGCGTAGCGGCCGGGACGCGCGAGGCGGCGAATGCGCCCCGTCGCCGAGAACGCCCCGCCGGCGCGCACGCGGGCCCGGATCGTCCCAACTCCGGCGAACGGCGTTCCCGCGAACGGGCGCGACAGCACGACGACTTGGTCGCCGCGCGGGCAGCCGTCGGCGTTGCCGGAGACGGTCACCCGCGCTCCGGGGGAGACGATCGCCGGCCGTACGTGCAGGCTCACGAGGTTCGTCGCGCCACCCGCGACGCCCGCTGCGACGGCGGCCATGGCGACCGCGATGACGACGGTGTGCCTCACGCCGGCGAGTTATACCGCGGAGTCTCTTGCTTCAGCCAGGCGTGCGGTCGCGTAGCGCTGGAAGTGAATCATCGCGAATCAACTCACCTTTTTAGTGTGTAGACGAGGGATCGCCGGTTCGTCACGCTTTCCGCCGATGGCGTCCGTGTCCGCGGCTCACGTTGCACTGGGGAGCGGTGCGCCAATCGAGAAGCCGGCGCGGACTCCTATCTCGACCAACCCGGCGTCGGCTACGAGCAGATGGGTCGCTTCGAAGCGACGCCGAAAGACGGCACGACGCAGACGCACGACGTTCGGACCGGCACCCGAATCGGCTGATCAGGAGCCGACGCGCTGCCGGACCGGGCGCCGCCGCGGCGCGGGGCCCTGCTGGGCCGCCCGTAGGTCGTGCGCGAGCCGGCGGAACGGGCCGTCCTCCGCGAGCAGCACGCGCTCTGTGCCCCGCTGCGTGATCCGGCCGTGCTCGACGACGAGGATCTCGTCGGCGCGGCGGACCGTCGCCAGGCGGTGCGCGATGATGATCGACGAGCGGCCGGCGAGCAGCGTGTCGAGCGCGCGCTCGATCAGGATCTCGGTCGGGCGGTCGATGTTCGAGGTCGCCTCGTCGAGGATGAGGATCCGCGGGTCGGCGAGGAGCGCGCGCGCGATCGAGATCAGCTGGCGCTCGCCGGCCGACAGGCCGGCGCCGCCCTCGCGAACGGGGTGGTCGAGCCCCTCCGCGAAGCGGGCGGCGACACGGTCGACGCCGATCGCGCTCGCCGTCGCGCGCACGTCGTCGTCGGTCGCCTCGGGCCGCCCGAACCGGATGTTGTCGGCGATCGTCCCCGAAAAGAGGAACGGGTCCTGGAGCACGACGCCGAGCTGGCGTCGGTACGACCGGAGCTCCAGCTCCCGTAGGTCGACGCCGTCGACGCGGACGGAGCCGCGATCCGGGTCGTAGAAGCGGCCGAGCAGCTTCGCCATCGTCGACTTGCCGCCGCCCGACTCGCCGACGAGCGCAATGCAGCCGCCCGCCGGCACGTGCAGCTCGATCCCGTGCAGCACGGGCTCTTCGCCGTACGCGAATACGACCCGGTCGAAGTCGATCCGTCCCTCGATCCGCTCGATCCGCCGCGCGCCGGCCCGGTCGACGATCTCGGGATCGACGTCGAGGACGGACGAGATCTTCTCCATCGCGGCTGCCGCGGACTGGAGCTGGCCGTACACGTCCGAAAGCTCCTGCAGCGGCTGGAAGACGAGCTGGAGCAGGAAGTAGGCCGCCGCGAGCGTCCCGATCTGCGAAGCCGGGAGGACGTGCGCGCCGACGGCGAGCACTGCGACGGTCGAGATCACGCCGAGGAACTCGATCGCAGGGAAGAACACCGACATGACCTTCTGGGCGTAGGTGTTCGCGCGCAGGTTGGCGTCGTTCAGCTCGTCGAACTCGCGCTGGAAGGCGCGCTCGCGGTTGAATGCCTGGATGATCGCCATGCCGGCGACCGACTCGGCGAGCTGGGCCGTCACGGCTGCGATCCGGTTCCGCACCTCGACCTGCGCCGAGTGCGACCGCTGTTGAAACCACCTCGTCAGCACGAGCGCGGGCGGGAGGATCACCAGCGCGACGAGCGCGAGCCGCCAGTCGTTGACGAACAGCGCGATCAGCGCGGCGGGAAGGAGGACCATGTTCGTGACCAGCGTGGGGAGGCCCTGCGAGAGCACGTCCGAGAGGGCATCCACGTCGCTCGTCAGCCGCGCGATGATCCAGCCCGCCCGCTGCTCGGAGAAGTAGCGGAGCGAGAGGGAGGTCAGGTGGTCGAAGAGGTCGCGGCGGAGGCCGAGCACGATCGACTGCCCGACGCCGGCCAGCGCGCGGATCAGGAACCCGGAGAGGAGCCAGCCGCCCACGTTGACGATTGCGTAGACGACCACGATGTGCGTCAGGAAGCCCTCGTCGTGGCCGACGATGCCCTTGTTGATCGCGTAGCGGACGAGGATCCAGCCGCCGGTCTGCGCGGCGGCCTCGCCGGCGGCGGCCAGCATCAGAACTGCGACCCACGCTCTCCGGCCGCGCAGGTAGCGCGTCAGGCGCGACAGACCGGTGCGGTGTCTACGCGGCAAGGACCTCGTCTCCGAAGAGCGCGGCGAACGGCCCGTCGCCGAGGATCAGCTGCGCCGGCTTGCCGCTCTCGAGGATGCGGCCGTCGTCGAGCACGACCGCGCGGTCGGCCAGCTCGATCGTCGAGAGCCGCTGCGTCGCGACGAGGACGGTCCGGCCCTCGAGCGCGGGGCGAAGGCGGCGGACGAGGTTCCGCTCGGTCAGCGTATCCACCGCGGAGAGCGGGTCGTCGAGCACGATCACGCGCGCGCCCGCGATCAGCGCCCGCGCGAGCGCGACCCGCTGGCGCTGGCCGCCGGAGAGGTTGACGCCGCGCTCGCCGATCAGCGTGTCGTAGCCCTTCGGGAGCTCCTCGGCGAACCCGGCCACGCCTGCCGCCTCGCACGCGGCGAGCACCTCGTCCCACGGCGCGTCCGGTCGCGCGGCGGTCAGGTTGTCGCGGAGCGGGACGGAGAAGAGGATCGGGCGCTGCGTCACGATCGCGACCGCTCCGCGCAGCTCCTCGATCGGCACGTCGCGGAGGTCGACGCCGCCGAGCGAGACGCGTCCGCCGGTCGGGTCGTAGAACCGCGGGAGCAGGTTCAGCAGCGAGGTCTTCCCGGAGCCGGTCGGGCCGCAGACCGCGACGATCTCGCCCGGCGCCGCGACCAGGTCGACGCCGCGCAGCACCTCGCCGCCGGTGAGGTAGCGGAAGCGGACGTCCTCGAAGCGAACCTCGAGTGGCCCATCCGGCAGGCGGCGGGGCGCCGAAGGCTCGGGCAGCGTCGCCACGTGCTCGAGCCACGCAAAGCTTCGGCCGGCGGACGCGAGCGCGCGCTGACCGAGGTTCGTGATCCACCCGAGCGCCTCGAGCGGCCAGACGAGCTGGAGCAGGAGCTGGATGAAGAGCGCGAACTCGCCGTACGAGAGCGACCCGTCGATCACGCGCCTGCCGCCGAAGTAGACGACGATCGCGACCGAGAGCGTCGGGAGGAAGAACAGCCCGGGTAGGTGCCGTGCCTCGACGCCCGCCTGCCGCAGGACGGTGTCTCGAACGGCCGTGGCCTTGTCGGCGAAGCGGCCGCGCACGTCGTCCTCGCGCCCGAACGCCTGCACCATCTCGATCCCGACCACCGACTCGTCGGCGGCCTCCGTCACGTCGCCCTTCCGCTCCTGCACCTGGCGCGAGATCGGCATCACCTTGTGCGCGAAGAGCCACGCGACGAGCCCGATCAGCGGCATCGAGGCGGCCGTGTAGAGCGCGAGCAGCGGATTCACGATCGTCAGGACGATCCCGGCGCCCACGATCATCATCAGGCTCTGCGCGCCCTGCACCATCCCCCAGCCGATGAAGTAGCGGATCGGATAGAGGTCGTTCGTCGCGCGCGAGACGACCTGGCCGGTCGGATGACGGTCGTAGAACGCGCGCGGGAAGCGGAGGTAGGCGTCGTAGAGGAGCTCGCGCATCCGCGCCTCGACGCGCACGCCGACCCGCGCGGTCGCGTAGCGGCGCGTGAAGTTGATCGCGAGGCGGACGGTCGCGAGCACGAGGATCGGCACGACGTACTCCCAGAGCGGCCGGTCGTGACGGACGATCGCGTGGTCGATCGCACGCGCGACCAGGATCGGGATCGCCAGCGAGATCGTCGTGTAGGCGAACGCGCAGCCGAGACCGAGCGTTACCAGGCGCCATTGCTCGCGCCACACGCGCAGCAGCCGCTGCGTCGTCGGCCAGATGGCGTAGTCGGGCGGGTTGACCTGGTCGATCACGTGCTCTTGTCTCCTAACGGTCGTACGGGCGAAGGCATGCCTTGCGGATCGGCGGCCGTCGCGGGTGGAGCGTCTGGGCGGGCCGGCGGCGCTGAGTCGTCAGAGCGGCGGGACGCCCGAGCGCTTCTCTGCGAGTGCGTTGCGTCCGATCACGGCGTCCCTCCTTCCGCTAGCCGGCGATCTTCGGAGCCTAGCGAAAGCCACTCCGCCACGCGAAGGCGGATTCCCGGGTCGAGGACGAGGTCCCAATGGGTCGCGTCCGCGACCCGCAGCGAGTCGGCGCCGTAGTGGGCGGCGACCGCCGCGCCTCGCTCCGCCGGGAGGTCGTCGCCGTAGACGACGAGCGTCGGGCACGGAAGCGACGGGACGGCGATCCCGCGCTTGCGCTCGGCGCGGGCGAGGAGCGAGTCGGGCCGCGCCGGCTGCCCCCGCGGAAACGCACCGTACGTCGCGACAGGGTCGAGGAGGCCGTGCTCGAGCGGGACGTTGGGGTCTGTCCCCTGCGTCTCGGCGGGCGCGCTCGGCTCGAGCAGGACGAGGCGGTCCGGGCGGACGCGCTCGGCGGCCATCATCGCGGCGAGGCCGCCGAGGCTCCAGCCGCAGAGGGCGAGCGGACGGGGCAGGCCGCGCGCCGCTCGCACGATCGCCTCGGCGAAGTCCTCCATCGAGGCTCGCGCGACGTCGAGGCTCTCGTGGAGATCCGGCGTCACGAGCCGTGCGTCCGGAAACGCGTCGCCCCACCCGTCGAAGACCCACGGCCCGCTCCCGGAGCCGTGGACGAGGACGATCGTCCTCAGCCGCGCATCCCGAGCTCGGACTTTCGAGCCTCGTCCCCGAGGTGGCGCCACAGCCGGTTCAGGTGATGCTGGGCGTAAACCGCTTCGAACGGGAGCAGGAAGAGCGCCACGAGGTAGAGCAGGAAGCCCGTGACGTGGCTGATCCGGTGGTCGAGCCCCGCCCGCGCTTGCGCCTCGGCGATCCGCATGAAGTAGCGCCACTCGGACACGAACGGCGGGACGATCAGGAAGCCGCCGATCGTGATCGCTACGACCGACGTCACCGGCGAGTCGCCGACGCCGTAGTCGGCCAGCTCTCGGTTCGTCTTGTAGTACCAGACGAGGTAGTAGATCCCGAGCGTGACGAGGATGAGCAGGAACACGCCCCACGGCCGCCGCGCCTTGACCGTGCCGTGCGTGAGCGCGAGCTGCTCGGCCACGGCTCAGTACGGCCGGACGGCGCCCACGTAGGTGAGCGCGTAAGCGGCCTCGCGAAGGCTCGAGATCCGCACGACGTCGCCGGTGTGCGGCGCCTGGACGAACGCGCCGCCGCCGACGTACATGCCGACGTGGCCGGGCCCGTTCGCCCGGGGCTCGAAGAAGACGAGGTCGCCAGGCTCCAGGGCGTTCGGCGCGACGTGCTTGCCCGCGTACCACTGATAGCCCGAGAAGTGCGGCAGCGAGATCCCGAGCTGGGCGTAGACGTACATCATCAACCCGGAGCAGTCGAAGCCGACGGCCGGATCGGCCCCGCCCCAGACGTACGGGACGCCCAGGTAGCGCTCCGCGATCGCGACCGCCTTCGCGCCCGTCGGCCCGGCCGGGCCGGCGTCGAAGGGCACCGTGCCGAAGGTCGGCACCGGCTCGGGGGTGCTCGGCAGCGTGCCGCTGCCGACGCCGAGGGTGAGCCACGGGAGGTGCGCCGGCTTGTGCGGCGCCGGCTGCGCCGCCGCGCGCGCGAGCCCGACGAGGATCTGGCGCCCGTCGCCGACCGCGACGCGAAGCCCGACGACGCCGCTCGCGCTCGGGCCGAGGCCCGGGACGACCGCCTCCTGCAGGACGACGACGTAGGCGCCGCTGCCGAGCGGGATCAGCGTGTTCGGCTTCGCCGCCTGCTGCTTGCCGTCGACGACCAGGTGATCGACGCGCGCGCCGGCGAGCCCGTGCGCGGGCACGACGACGCGCGCGGCCCAGACGCGACCGCCGAGCATCGTCACGTCGCGGAGGTCGACGAAGCCTGGGCGGGTCGAGGCGGAGCCGATCCGCAGCGACCAGCCGGCGTCGGAGCGGTCGACGAACGAGCCCGCGTCCGCGCGCGCGAGGAGCCGGCCGTCGGGGCCGCGCACCTCGGCGAGGCCGAGCGAGGCGGCGGACGCCGCGCGACCCCCGAGCGTCGCCAACGCGCAGAGCGCCAGCGCGACCGCGATCGTCAGGCGCCGCATCGCCGGAAGCCCACCGTCTCGTTCCCGCGCCGCTCCCAGTCCGGGATCCCGCCTTCCAGCACCGGCCGAGCGTCGATCCCTGCCGCGACTAGCACGCTGGCCGCGATTCCCGCCCGCGCTCCCGTCTCGCAGATCGTGACCACCGGCCGGCCGTTCGCGAGCGAGTCGCCGCACGAGCGCAGAAGCCGGTACGGGATGTGGCGGCTGCCGGCGATGTAGCCCTCGTCGCGCTCGTCCGCCTCACGCACGTCGACGAGGTCGATCGAGCTGTCCGCGAGCAGCCGCTCGAGCTCCTCGAGAGCGACCGGCTCGAGCCGCTCGGTCGCCTCGGGCGCGTCAAGGTAGCCGCGGAGCTCGAACAGGCCGACGGCGCGAAGCCCTCGCGCGG
>Ga0081539_10005403_pt1 | contig 13073 bp, 10 predicted proteins | sample TabmetS4T2R2_FD_71023 | JGI IMG/M metagenome (GOLD analysis project Ga0081539, IMG submission 71023) | Tabebuia heterophylla rhizosphere microbial communities from the University of Puerto Rico - S4T2R2 | ecosystem: Host-associated > Plants > Roots > Rhizosphere ...
CGCTGGCCGATTTCTTTTCCGTCGCGCGATTATTGGCATCTCAACCGATTCCGGGCGGCAAACGGCTGGGTGTTCTGACCAATGGCGGAGGACCGGGCATTATCGCGGTCGATGCCGCCGTCGCCGAAGGGCTGGACGTGCCGGTCCTCAGTGAGTCTACCCAAATGAAATTGCGGGAGGTTTTGCCGCGAGCCGCTTCGGTCTTCAATCCCGTCGATATTATTGCGAACAGCGGACCGAAAGAGTACCGAGCATGTCTCGAAATCCTCTGTGATGATCCGGATCTGGATGCTTTGCTGGTGATCTTCATTCCGCCGCTGGTGACGCCGGTGCAAGAGGTCGCACAGGTGTTGAGCGATGTGCTCGCCGCACGTCCGAATTTGCGGCTGCCGGTCGCCGCGGTCTTCTTTGATCCACATTCGTCGATTGTTTCAGTTCCGGTGAGCGAACGGACGGATCACACTCGCCGGCGGCGCTCTGTTCCTGTCTACGCCTTTCCTGAAAGTGCTGTTGCGGGACTGGGAGCGGCGATGCGCTATGGAATGTGGCGAACGGCGCCGACCGGCAGCATCGCCGAAATCCCCATTGACCGCGAAACGATCCAACGAGTATTCGCGGCTGATCGGGCAGGAAGTGACGGTTGGTTGCCGCAAGAAGATGTTGTCTCATTGCTCGGCGCAGCCGGCATCGATGTTCTTCCAGTCAAAACAGTACGTTCGCCGGAAGAGGCTGAGAACGCCGCCAAAGCAATCGGCGGCCCCGTGGCGATGAAAGTATCGGGATCGGGAGTTGTGCACAAATCCGATGTCGGCGGCGTGATTCTTAACATCAAGCCGAACGAGGCGGCCGATGCATATCAGCAACTCTCCGCGCAACTTGCCGAGCATGAAATCAAACTGTCGGCGGCCAGCGTCATGCCCATGGCGAAGGCAGGAGTCGAAACCCTCGCCGGCATCACTTACGATCCAATCTTTGGACCGTTGGTGGCTTTCGGTTCCGGCGGCTATCTGGTCGAATTGCTTGATGACGTGGTCTTTCGTGTGCTTCCACTGACTGACAGAGATGCCTCAGAGATGATTCATTCGACACGAGCTTATCACTTGCTCAAAGGATATCGTGGGATGCCGCGGGCGGATCTGACCGCGGTCAAGAAATTACTATTGCAATTGGCGGCGCTGGCTGAAGCCGCTCCACAGCTTGCGGAACTCGATCTCAATCCAGTCATTGTCCATCCGGAGGGCGAGGGCCTGACCTTGATCGACGTCAGAGCAAGACGGAGGCAGGAAGGCAGAAGTGTGAAGGATCAAGGATGAGGAAGAAGGGATGAGGTTTGAAGGGCGGAACTTTTTCGCATGATAAAAAGCTCTTTTTCCGACATCCCTCTTTTTCTCTTCATCATGCTTTTTCCCCAAGGATCCAGGATTTTCTGGGGACGCGCCGGAGGCCGAACCCCTGGATCGCATACTTTTCGATATGCGCCATGGCGTCTTCGACTGAATCGGTGACCATCAGCAGGTCGAGATCCTTGCTATTGATCGTTCCGGCCTTCACCATTGATCGGAGAAAATCGATCATCGGGGCATAATAATCGCGTCCCATCAACACCACCGGAAAATGGCGAATTTTTTTCGTTTGGATCAATGTTAGTGATTCGAACAGCTCATCCATTGTCCCGAGGCCGCCGGGCAAGACGACAAAGGCGTATGAGTATTTGATGAGCATGGTTTTCCGCACAAAGAAGTAACGGAACTCAAGCATATCGTCGAGGTACGGATTTGGTCTCTGTTCGAAGGGAAGCGTGATGTTGCAGCCGATCGACTGGCCTCCGGCTTCGCGCGCTCCACGATTGGCGGCTTCCATAATGCCCGGCCCGCCGCCGGTCATGACGGTGAACCCCAGCTGTGTCACTGCCGCGCCGATCTCGCGCGCCAGCGCATAATAGGGATGGTCCTCTTTGAAGCGCGCCGACCCAAAGATTGTCACACACGGACCGACGAAATGGAGTTTGCGGAATCCGCGGAAGAATTCGCGGAAGATCCGCAATAACATCCAGAGCTCTAACCTGCGTGGCTGCGGCCCCTCTAAAAAAAATCTCTCATGGACTTCCGGTGTGTCTTCTTTTTCCTTTTCCTGTTTCGGGGGTAATTGAGTTGTTTCAGTTGACATCTTTAAATCCTGCTAGCTCGGAATGCCGCTCAGTATTGAATAACTCTGCTCCTCTTAATCACACATTTTATGATTGAAGTTGATTGAAAGGCGCGTCTCAAAGTGGAAAGCCAAGTGGGTCTAACGACCTGTAAGGGCTGCTACATTATAGCTGATCTAATCTTGGGATGCGATGAATATTTCTTGGGAGGTATCACGGAGTTAATTTTTGCCCGTCCTTCGCTGAGTTTGCATTGACCGGATCAGAGCCGATCCTGTAAAACGATTGAAACCGAAAACTCGAAAGACAAGACCGTTTATCCGAGGAGAGACAATGATGCTCAAGTCCGACATCGCTCTGCCGCTCTTTGTCCTGGTGGCTATTCTTGCTATCGCTGCTTTGGTCCAATTACCGGCGATCTCGCCACCTGTCATGGCGACGGCGACACGTGAAGAAGAGATCGCTCGCGCCGCTGAAAGCATGCGGGGGAAATTGATCGAGCAGCGCCGCGATTTTCATCTGCATCCGGAGCTGTCCAATCGCGAGGAGCGAACTTCGCGGGTAATCGCGGAACGGTTGCGCGCCATCGGCCTCGATGAGGTTAAGACCGGAATCGGCAAATACGGCGTTGTCGGCCTGCTCAAAGGCAAGCAACCTGGACCACCAGATCTGGTGGTCGCGGTGCGCGCCGACATGGACGCATTGCCGATCCGCGAAACAATCGACGTCCCGTATAAGTCGCAGAACGATGGCGTCAAACACGCATGCGGTCATGATGTTCATATGACGGTGCAACTCGGCGTTGCCGAAGTCCTGAGCCGGCTCCGTGATCGCTTTCGCGGCACGGTCAAGTTCATCTTTCAGCCTGCTGAGGAAGGGCCGCCGCCCGATGAACAAGGCGGCGCCGGTTTGATGATCAAAGAAGGCGCATTGGAGAACCCCCGACCGTCTGCCATCTTCGGATTACACGTCATGCCTAATATCGAAGTTGGGCAGATCGGTTACAACAGCGGCCCTGCCATGGCATCCTCCGATCGTTTCTCAATTACCATTCGGGGCAAGAAGGTTCACGGCGCTTATCCTCACGACGGCATCGATACCGTCGTCATCGCGTCGGAATGCATCCTCGCGCTGCAAACAATTCGCAGCCGCCGGATCAATACTCAAGAGCCGCTGGTCATCACCATCGGCAGCATTCACGGCGGCAACCGCTTCAATATCATCACGGATGAGGTCAAGCTCGAAGGTACGATGCGGACTCTCAGCGAAGAGGTTCGTCAGAGTGCGATTAGCATGATGAAGCAGACGCTGGCCGGTGTGACCTCCGCTTATGGCGGAAGTTATGAGCTTGAAATGGGCGCTAATAACCCGGTGACCTACAACGATCCGGCTCTGGTCGAAGCGACATTGCCGATCATGCGGCGGATTTTGACCGAAAAGAATGTGACCTCGCCGCGGCCACAAATGGGCGCCGAGGATTTCTCGCGTTTCCAACAAGTCATTCCGGGATTCTTCTATTTCCTCGGCGTCGGCAATAAATCGAAAGGTGTAACGGCAATGGTCCATACACCGGAATTCGACGTCGATGAAGAGAGCCTGGTGATCGGCGTCAACTTGATGTCGAACATCCTGCTCGATTACCTCGATCGGAAAGCGGTCAAACCTTGAGAGTTGAGATCGGGGAGACTGCTGTTACTGCGCGGGGCTCGATGAGAAGACATAACTCTTGGACATATTTTCGATGACCTTGGACAGGTTGATGATTGTCAGAAGATCGGTCTGCGCGCGCGCGGCTTGATCGGTGTTGAAGACCTTATTGCTTTGGTGGACGGGGTTGTGCGCGAAGTCCGAGATCAGCTTGACCAGCTTGCGGATCGATTCGTCAAATTTGACCGGCGTGTAGATTGCTTTATCGATCTTCGTCTCTTTGGCAAGATCTCCGAGAGCCATGAGCGAACGCAGGGTCTTGGCCGATTTATTGATTGATTTGACGCTCTTGGCCAAACGTTTCGGAGTGAGTAACCTCGATTCGTGATCGCGGAGCAATCCTTGCCCCTGAACCTGAAGGTCATGGAAGGTTTTGACGTACTGCTGGCGCAAGATCGCCTTAGTGTTATCAAGCTGCGTCGAAGCTTGCGTCTTGGTTGGCAGATTGAGATAGATTGTTCTTCCGATCCAGTGCTGATTGAACGAATCGTTCGCATATGTCGGCAGAATAACTAACAACAAAACGATACTATGCCACATATCGACTCCCGGCTATCTTGAGATCCTTTTAGTTTACCTGCTATTTGTGAACCAACTATTTATAGTTGAAAATGCCACGAGCGAACCCTGGCTCAGCCCTTCCGCCCTGTCTCGACGGTAACCGCCCGTCCTCGCACTCATATAATTTTGATATCTCTCTTTCGTCTCCTGCAGGAGCGCCATTAATTCCCGATAGAGATCTTCGGGTTGGGTGAAATTTGCCTGTATCTCCAGGACGCGTGTTTTCGCGGCTTCCAGGGATTCCAATGCAGCTTTGTTATAATCCACTTCAGTTTGATCCCTCTCATGCTGATCAGATGCGGATTGATGAGGTACCGGTTGAACGAAGCTTGCGAAAAGGAATTGCTTTGGTTCCTGATCGTTTCCCTGGGTTTTGATATTTTCCCGCGCCCGTTTAATCAAGTCTTCAAATTCCTTCTGTTTTTGGGCGGCTTCTCGCGCTAGCCGCTCCCGCAGTTCGTAAGATTCCAGGCTGGAGATAAATTGCTGCGCCCCGCGGTCGAACTCTTCGATGAGGAGGGGAATCCGCGAACCGAGGAGCGGCAGATCCTCTTCGGGGATCTGTAGTTTTCCCGGGGATTCGTGATTCCACAAGAGAGTTCGAAATGCCCTCTGCATGAGTTCTGGGAAGGAACAATAGTGAGGGCACGGATGCATCCAATGGGCGTAATAGATAGCCTCCCATTCGCCATCATCATCGACAACGTCAGGATTCAATAAGTAGATGGCCGTGCCCGTGCGCTCTCGAGCGCTGATTGCGAGCGCATTGGTTAGATCCTCCAGCTCATAAGATTTCAACATGTCGATCGTCTCTTGATTCTGTTGGCGAAACCAATCGACCTCTCCGATGGGCAGTAACCGGGGAACCAGCACTCCCGGCTGTCGAAAGCCGTTCGACGATCTGAGAAAAGCGCGATATGACGGTGGGAGGGGCATGCCGAGGCGGGTTTCGAGTTGTTCGATCTGTTCTTCCGTCGCTCCGGGATAGCCCAGCCATCCTGATGCGATGATCTCGGTCGTCAGATCGTTCTCGGGATCTGTGTAATCTCGTCCCGGTTCGAGCCGGTCAATGAGCTCGCGGTTCCACCGGGCAAGCCAGGTCTCCCACTCAATGTTCGTCATATCTTTCTTCCGTGATCAAACAGCCGCGAATGCTTTGCGAGCAGCCGCGATCGTGCGATCTATCTTCTCGTCGTCGTGTGCGATCGAGATGAATGCGGCTTCGAACTGCGAAGGCGCAAGATAGATGCCTTCACCAAGCATCGCATGGAAAAATCGCGCGAATGCCGCGCGGTCGCTCCGGCTCGCCGTCGTCCAGTCAGAGACCGGTTCGGCCGTAAAGAAAGTCGTGAACATCGAACCGACACGATTACTCAATGTCGTGATGCCCGCTTCACGAGCGGCATCAGTCATTCCTTCAACCAATCGATTGGCCGCCCGTTCGAGTTGTGAATAAGGATTGAGCGATTTGAGCAGGCGGAGCGTCGTTAATCCCGCCGTCACAGCCAGTGGATTGCCCGAGAGCGTCCCCGCCTGATAGACCGGTCCGACCGGAGCCACGACATCCATGATCTCCCGCCGCCCGCCGAATGCTCCGACCGGCAGACCTCCGCCGATAATCTTGCCGAGACAGGTCAGATCGGGTTTGATGGCGTACCTCTCCTGAGCGCCGCCGCGCGCAACACGAAAGCCCGTCATCACCTCATCGAAGATCAAGACCGTCCCATGCTTTTCAGTAATCCGCCGTAGTTCCTGCAAATAGCCTTCGCGAGGAGGCACGCAACCCATGTTGCCGACGACCGGCTCGATGATGACGGCTGCGATCTGGTCGCCCACTTCGTTAAAGACCTCTTCGAGTGCGGTCACGTCATTGAAGGGGAGGGTGATCGTGTTCTGCGCAACTTCAGGTAATACTCCGGGTGAATCGGGCAGACCAAGCGTCGCTACTCCTGAACCTGCGCGCACCAACAGGCTATCACCGTGACCATGATAACAACCTTCAAATTTGACGATCTTCGGCCGCCCGGTAAATCCGCGGGCAACGCGAAGGGCCGACATCGTCGCCTCAGTTCCGCTCGAGGTCAGACGCAGCTTCTCGATCGAAGGAAAAGCGTCGATCACTTCTTCAGCCAGGAGGATTTCGAGTTCGGTCGGTGCGCCGAAGCTGGTGCCGCGCGTCACCGCCGATTGGAGCGCATCGACCACCTCCGGGTGCGCGTGGCCGAGAATCATCGGCCCCCAGGATCCGACATAGTCGATGTAAGTTTTTCCGTCGGCGTCGGTGATCGTTGCGCCATGCGCCGATTGAATGAAGAGGGGCGTCCCACCAACTCCGCGAAAGGCGCGGACGGGGCTGTTGACGCCGCCGGGAATGACTTCTTGGGCACGCCCGAAAAGCCGGGCCGATTGGGAGTGTTGGTTAATTGTATTGTCGTTCATCCTTTGATTGCCGATAAAAATCTTGCGTTGAAGCGCACGCATATGTGATTATTCATAAGCTTCTTCACGCAACTCGTGATGTCAATTTCAGTGGCACGAACTTAAATCTGCAGTGGGATTGATAAACGGGGAGTCCGCACAGAGTGAAGTCTGTGTCACCTATCTTCAGGAGGCAGCTTTGAAAGACGAATTGAGCCGGCTCATCTCGCTTCAGGAAATTGATGTTGAAATCAAACGACTTAAGGAAGAGATTGCTTCACTTCCCAAGCGCCGGCAAGAGCTCGAAAGCCAATTCTCTGAATCCGTCAAAGAATACCGCAGTCTCAAAGATCAACTCGATGATGCGCAAAACGAGAAAAAACGTTTCGAGACCGATCTTGAACATGAACAAGAGAAACATCAAAAATTCAAGAACGATCTAATGAAGGCGAGCAACGAAAAAGAGTATACAACAGCAGTCCGAGAAATCGATGTGGCGCGCAAGGCTGTGAGCTTACTTGAAACGGAAATTCTCAAATTGATGGAAAAAATCGAAAAGCTTGAGGCTCAGGTCGCGGCCCGCACTCCAGAGATGGAATCGCGCCGGGTCGAGGTCGATCGGCAGGTGGCCGCATGGGCGGCCGCAGCGACGACCAATCAACAACGGCTTGATGAACTGACAGTTCAACGCGGCCCGATGCTTCAGGCTCTCAGTCCCAATGCGCGCGCCACTTATGAGAGATTATCAAGAATGCGTTCAGGACTGGCATTGGCTGAAGCCCGCGATTGGTCCTGTCTCGCCTGCCGGATGAAGATCCGCCCGCAGGTCTTCAGCGACATTCGCCGCGGCGATACGATCATTACCTGTGAAAGTTGTGGACGGATCCTTTACTTCAAACCGGAGGTTATGCCTACCTAGTACCACGATTGTCATTGCTCAAATGCGCTCTCGCAATACCTTCTTCGATCGCCCTTCCGGTTCCACCTACCTTGACTGTTCTTCCAGTATTATTGCGGATCCGTTCGCAACTTTCTTTTCTTATAGTGATTGTCTTGATCAAAGACAATTTGTAAGTTGAGTGATTTGGGGGCAAGCAAATTTCTGATTCCTGATCCCTGACCTCTGATGCTTTTTTATCAAGATTTAGGGGCCAGTGGCCGGGGAACAGAGTTCGATCAGCGCTCACGAGCGATTTCTCTGCCGCAGCACTTCAAAGAGGACGATTCCCGCCGCGACGCTCACATTCAGAGAATTGAGTTGCCCGCGCATTGGAATCGAGACGAGCGCATCACATCTCTCACGGACAAGGCGTCGGATGCCTTTGCCTTCGCCGCCCAGCACCAGCGCGAGAGGAATTTTGAAGTCGAAATTTGAATAGATCGTGCTCGACCCGCCCTCGGCTCCGACAATCCACAGGCCGCGTTCCTTCAATTGGTCGATCAGCGGCACCAGGTTGGTGACGCGTGCGACGCGCACGTATTCAACGGCTCCCGCCGAGGTCTTCGCCACCGTTTCATTGAGCCCCGCCGCGCGATGTTCGGGAATGAAGATGCCATCGACGCCGGCGCCTTCGCACGTGCGCAAAATAGCGCCGAGATTGTGGGGATCCTCGATCCCATCGAGGAGGACGAGAAAAGGCAACTCCCCGAGGGAATCAATGATCGTTTCAGCTTCGACATATGTCTCGGCCCGGTTGACAGGGGCGAGCAATGCCACGACGCCCTGGTGATTGGCATTCCCCGTCATATCGTCCAGCGCGCGGCGATCGCGCTTTTCGACGGAAATTCCGTGGCGCCGCGCCGTTGCGACCACTTCGTTGATGCGCGACTGGTTGGCGCCGGGCGTAATCAGAACTTTTTGGATCGTGCGCCGTCTCGCGCGCAGCGCCTCAAGGACCGGGGCAAGCCCGTAGATTTGATTCATGACGATGATCAACCTCTGTCAAAAGATGGGAAAGTCGGCGAAACTGCCGGACCGATTATAACGCAGACCGATCTTATCGGAATGAGCGAAGGCTTCAAAGAAGCGTTTCCACGGAATCTTGCTTTTGCCAATCCGACGTGAAATCATCATTCCTATGATGAGACCATCGCAGATCGTTTTTTGGGTCCTGTCACTGGCTGTGTCGCTGATCTGTTCATGCGCGACGCCGGGACAGGTTACAGTCAACACTCCTCAAGGCAATCGAGACAGTTATCCGCCCTTGTTCGAGGACTCTGCGACGCGCCGGCAGGAGGTCCAGGACGCCTGGAAAAACCTGCTTGCCGAATCGGGTTTGCCTGAGACGAAACTCGAACTGGAGCCGGTGCTTAACACTCCACGATCATTGCCGACGACATTGGCGGGCCAGATCCCGATCAGCAAAAAGAGCGGCACTCTGGATGAGATGGAGATGAGAGAAGCGCTCCGCGGCTTTATCGAACGAACGCGCGGCCTGCTCAGCGGCGATCCGAAGAATAATCCGCTCAGCCTCAAAGATCTTTCACTGGCATCTTTTGCCAACGACGGCAATTTCTACCGCGTCGTCTATCAACAAATGAGCTACTCTTTCCCGATCGCCAATGGTTACGGCGAGTTGAGATTGATCGTGGACAAAAAGGCCAGGCTTTTGCAATGGAACAGCCGACTGATTCCTCCGGTCGATCTGCCGGTCACCCCGGCGGTCAAATCATCAGAGTTTGTCGATCGAATGATCAATCGCGATTTCACGTATACAAATATCGCCGGGCAACCGCAAAGTTACCGGGTCTCGAAGAGGGAAGAGGTCGTGATCAAGGATCTGGTCGTTTATCCGCGAGTAACGGATAACCGGGTCTCGATCCATTTAGCCTATCCGGTCGAAGTCGGCAAAGGGATGACATGGACCGTCTATATCGACGCGATCAACGGACAAGAGCTTGAAGTGAAGCAGAATTTTGCGAGCTGAATCTCGGGAGATAAAGATGCGGCTGCCCCTATTGATCGCCTTGTTAGTCGCCGGAGGTCTGACTGTTGCGACAAAAGCCAGACCATCAAACGAATCGCTGGCCGCGGCGAGACCGCAAATCGAAGCGCTGATCGGAGCGAGCGGAGCCGAGATCGTCGGGCTCGCCGTCTATGACACCCAAACAGAACAGACGCTCTTGATAAAGGAACGAGTCAGCCTTCACGCGGCAAGCACGATGAAGGTTCCAGTCATGATGGAGATCTTTCGACAGGCCGAGGCGAACAAGCTGGCGCTCGACGACCCAATCGAAGTTCAAAATAGATTCTCCAGTATCGTCGATGGCAGCGCCTATCGCCTTACCCGAGAAGACGACAGCGATGAAGAGGTCTACCGGCAGATCGGAAAGAAGATGCCGGTGATCGAACTCATCAACCATATGATTACCAGAAGCAGCAATCTGGCGACCAACATCCTGATCGAGAAGGTTAAGGCCGATAATGTCAATCAACTCGCCCGCGAGCTGGGAGCCAACGAGATCCAGGTGCGGCGCGGAGTCGAAGACAGCAAGGCATTTCAAGCCGGACTCAACAATACGACGACCGCTTATGATCTGATGCTGCTTCTGAGATGGATTGCCGAGGAGCGTTTTCTTAATAAGAATGCCTGTCGAAAGATGATTGAGATCCTCTGCGCACAGCATTTTAATGATGGTATTCCCGCGGGATTGCCGGCAGAGGCGAAGGTCGCTCATAAGACCGGCGACATCACTAAACATAATCATGATGCGGGAATCGTCTATCTAGCGGGTCGCAAACCCTACGTCATTGTTGTCTTAACTAAAGGGATCGCCGACCAAAAGCGCAGCCATCTGCTGATCGCCGAGATCTCGCGAGCGGTCTATCTCGCATTAAATCACTAGTCGGATTTGAATTCAGGACGTTTGATGACAAATACGACAACAGAAGATGACATGCGGCGAGATGGTCACACGCCATTTCCACTAATATAAAACTTGTTATCAACATAATCGCTCTCTCTTTCACCCACCACAAAAATTTACAATCGGCGACAAGACCAATCGCTCTCAGCCTTGATGTTGACATAATTCTCCAAGTCCTTTGTTTATGGGAATGGTGTTGATTACTTGTACCTCATCCATCTCTCGATCAATGCACATCTGTTAAAACAGCGATTAACATTGATCGATTTCATCGTTGATTAATCGACAAAGACAATTTTGGGCACAACGCTTGCGTTAGCTGGAGGCGAGTTTTGAGTGTAGATAAATTTTGTAGTTTTTCGTTACCGAAACTGGGCGGAATGAAAAAACTCTTTGCTTTTGAGTTATATCTATTCTAAATTACGCCTCACACTCAGCGCCTTATTCGGTGGTGCCCCAACGAAAAGCCCGAACATGGAAGTACGTGGGAAATGATAGGTAAGATCATTGGCAACTATCAAATTACGAAGGAGCTCGCGCACGGCGGGATGGGAACGGTTTATTATGGCCACCACCTGCATCTGCCGCGCGAGGTAGTTGTCAAATCAATTCTATTTAAAGCATTTTCAAAATCAGCTCAGCAACATCTCAAGGCACGATTCCGACGAGAAGCTTGTATTCAATCGCAATTGGATCACGCAAACGTGGTCCGCGTTTATGAATTCTTCGTTTTGGAAGATGACTACTACATCGTCATGGAATATGTGCCGGGGATGAGTCTGAAGGACTACATTGCGCAACCCGGATTGCCCTCGATGATGCAGGCCGTGCACCTCTGCAAACAGGCATTGGCCGCGCTCAATTACGCCCATAACTTCAGCTATGTCGAGTCCGATACTTATCATACCGGGATCATCCATCGCGACATCAAACCCGCGAACCTGTTGATCAACGACAAGGGGCGGCTCAAGATCACCGACTTTGGAATAGTCAAGGTGGCAGGCGATGATTCATTGACGCAGAGCGGATTCCAGCCGGGAACAGTTGAATACATGTCGCCGGAGCAGTTGCTCGGGCTGGATGTCGATGAGCGATCGGATCTCTACAGCCTCGGAGTGACCTTTTACGAGATGCTCACGGGACGGTTGCCTTTTCCGCGCTCGGCGACCGGATCGGATTGGGAAGTGAGAAAAGGGCATATCGAACTGGAACCGCCCTCGATCCTCAACCTCCGTTCGGATCTTCACCCTGATCTGGCGCGCATCATCATGCGCGCGTTACAAAAGAATCCGAATGATCGTTTCCAATCGGCGGCGGAATTCCTCGAACATCTGCGTGAGTTTGAACGTCAGGTGCGGAGCGACGGCGCGCATCAACAGGTGGGGGCCGACTGGCGGACGAGATCTCTGGTTGCCGCCTCGACGTTGAACTATCAATTGCCAGTGGTGCCAGTGGTGCCAGTGGCGCCAGTGGCGTCGTCCGTGCCGGGAGCCGCCATGACATTGAGATCGCAATCATCCACCCGCGAAATGTTGGAGCAATCGATCACCGTTCCGATCACTCCCGCTGACGAGCTGACGCGGCCGACGAAGAGCCGGTTTGCTCTGATCCCTCGCTCGCGAGCTGTGAATACGACTCGACTTAATCGCGAGACGTTCATCTCGGTTCCGGTGGCTCCGCCAAAAGGGCGATGGCCATTGTCTGCCGCGGCCGCCGGTGTGCTCGTGTTGAGCACGATGATCGGCGCTTATCTCTTTGCCGGGCGCCAAAAAAACTCTCAGGCGCTTTCGTCGGCCGCCACGCGCATTGAAATCTCGGTCACGTCTCCGGCGCCGGCCCCGACCGCTCAACTCAACTCCGGATCGGTGAACGCTCTCCCCATTGTGGATAATTCCGCCCTTCACGAAGGAAGAGCTTCGGATCGGCAAGAACGTTATGCTGAAGCGATCCGTCAATACGAAGAGTATCTGCGCCGCAATCCGGAGGCTGACGATACCAAAGAGGTTTTGCAGACGCTGGCAACCCTCAAACGAGTTCGCGCTCTGATTGCGACGGCGGGTGTGGCTATGCAGAAGGGAGAGTTCGCGACAGCGCAACAGAGTTATCAGGAGGCCCTCAAACTGCGACCACAATCAGAATTGGCTAAGACCGGGCTCGCCACTACCAAATCGAAATTATTGGCCGATAAATTTAAGCAAATTAACCCGCCTACATTTCCTAAAATTGAAGAGCTCCAAGATTTATCCTCCAGCCGAACAATTCCGCCCGTAACCTGGCGGAAGATGAGAAAATCGTCCTCGACTCAATGACAAATAGAGCTGCCGTTGTGGTAAAGTCGATTGAGTGATCGGGAGGGCAGAAGTTTTCCTACGAA
>Ga0081539_10005404_pt1 | contig 13072 bp, 17 predicted proteins | sample TabmetS4T2R2_FD_71023 | JGI IMG/M metagenome (GOLD analysis project Ga0081539, IMG submission 71023) | Tabebuia heterophylla rhizosphere microbial communities from the University of Puerto Rico - S4T2R2 | ecosystem: Host-associated > Plants > Roots > Rhizosphere ...
CAACGTCTGATGCCTAGTGAATATGTTTCAGATTGGAGGGGTGAACATGTCCTCTAAGAGAAAGCTTAGATACGTCGCGACGAAAGTTCTCGCCGTCGCTTCGCTATGGTCAGTGGCCGCCTATGCGGGGTCGGATGACGGCACGGCGGTGATTCAGCGCGAATCGGAAAACGCGAAAGCATTGAAGCTTGACGAACCTTCGTATCAAACGCGTGAAGAGCGGCTCAAGGCCAAGCCGCTGGATTGGCGCGCGACGAGCGGCAAGCCCAAGCGCCGCACGCTCACGAATGCCGAAAAAGAAAGCTTGCGCAAGGCCAAGCCCGAATCGACAGAAGGCGGCGCGCCCGATCCGCAAGCAGATGCGGAAGCGCGCAAGCTGCATCCCGACGACTGGAAGCCCAAGTCGCCGGCGAACCGATAACGATTCATCCAGGAGGTCTTCGCAATGATCAAATCCAGCATCGCCGCGATCGCAAGCGCTGTGTTGATCGGCTCGGCGTTCGCGCAAACCGACATCTTCACGCAATATCAGGAGACAGGAAATTCAAATACGCCGCCCGCGATCGGCAAGTTGTTCACGAACGCTGGCACGTGTTCCGCCTCGGTCATCAGCGGCAACAACATCATTGTGACGGCGGCCCATTGCTGCTGGGACCGCAGCAAGAAGAACTGGATCGGCGGCTGGAGCTTTGCTCCAGCCTATGATAGCGGCAATGCGCCATACGGCACCTTCGCGTGGTCGCAGGCGCGTGTGCTGAATAGCTGGATCAACAATGGCGACATCGCCTCCGACGTCTGTCTGATCGCCTTGCAGAACGATTCGGCGGGTCACGGCGTCACCTACTACACGGGCTGGCTCGGCCGCTCGTGGAATTACGGCAGCGTGCTGAGCCAGCATGCGCTCGGCTATCCGGGCAATCTCGGCGACGGCAACACGCTGCAGCTTTGTGCTTCCGAGAGCTTCAGTCCGAATTCAGGCTGCGGCGGCAATGACGTGCTCAACACAGGCTGCTCCATGACTTACGGTTCGAGCGGCGGTCCGTGGATACGCGATTATCGCACGGGAAATCATGTCGATTCGGTCGTGCATGGCTACGACAGCACGAGTTGCACGGGCACCTTCGGCAAGACCTTCGACGGCGCGCGCTTCACGAGCAACAATATCGTCACGCTGTGCAACGCGCAGGGCTGCTGAAGACTTCCGCGTCGACCTCATGATCCGCCGCGCCCGCAGATCAATTGCTGGCGAAAACCATCGACGCAAACGATGGAGGCGGACATGGGCATCCCGTAGCAACGGGGTAAAATCCAACGATCCTTCCTCCTTGCCGCTTACCGCAACGGCCGGAAGCTCTTGCGCCTGAACTCCCGTTCGACATCGAAGTAAAATTTGCCATACGGATTCAGGTGCGCAGAACGGGCCGGTGACAAGAGTGCGATGTCTGCCTCCTCAATACGCCCGCTTTCCTGCGCCAGCGCATCGAGCACCCGCTCCATATAGAGCGTATTCCACACCACAACTGCATTCGTCAGCAGATTCAGACACTGGGCTTGATTGGTTTGGGCTTCCTCCTGCCGGCGACGGAGGGTCCCCTCATTGGCAAAGAACAGAAAGCAGCGCAGGGCATGCAGGGCTTCGCCCTTGTTGAGTTGACGATTGATCGCACGTCGATAGGGCTCGCTCTCCAAGTAACGCAAGATGAAGATGGTCTTAATGAGCCGGCCATACTCCTGCAACACCCGCGTCAACGCATTCTGTCTCGGATAGGCTTGGAGCTTGGAGATAAACAGCGAGGCGGTGACCCAGCCCAACTTCAGTGAGCCGGCCACACGCAGCATATCATCCCAGCGATCGAGAATGAGCGGCTGTTTAATCAGTCCCTTGAGTCTTGGTCGCAGCGTTGGGTACGCTGTCCCCCGGTCAAGCCGATACAGGTGCTGATCGCCCAGATCCCGCAAGCGCGGGGCAAACTGCATGCCCAGCAAAGGGAACAAGGCAAAGACGATCTCGGTGTACCCCGCTGTATCTGTCGTATGTTCGACCAGCGACAGTTCCGTCTCGTTATCCAGAATGGCATCGAGCACATAGGTCGCATCCCGGACCGTCGCCGGAACGACCTTTGTCCCATACTGTGAGAACTGGTCCGAGGTCCAGGTATAAAAGGTGACGCCTCTCCCATAACCAAAGTAGCGGGGCAACGGTGTGGCATTGCGGATTTTGCCCGACGTGGGAAAGCGTTGGCCATCCGATGAGGACAACGTGCCGCTCCCCCACTGTGTCACTAACGGCTGATGCGCATGAAAGTTCACCAGAGTGTTTGTGGCCGCTTGGAGCGTCTCCTCCCGCAGATACCAGTTGTTACACCACGCCAAGCAGTCATACCTCAGGTCAGCAATCTGGGCCATTTTCGTTCGCGTGGACAGAAACGCTCGTCTTCATCTACGGATAGCAGGGAGGAAAACGGCTAGCTTTTTTCCCCGCATGGTGTAGAACCTGAGCGAGCAAGCCTGTTTCTTCCACAAGGTTGGAGTCCATGCGCACCATTGCCTATCTCCGGGTCTCGAAAGACTCCCAAGACGTCAAGAATCAACGGCTCACGATTCTCGACTTTGCGCGCCAGGAGCGCCTAGAGATTGATGAGTTCATAGAGCTGAGCGTCTCGGCCACACGCACGCCCAAGGAACGCAAACTGGATGTGTTACTGGAGCGGCTCAAACCGCAAGACGCCCTGCTCGTGAGCGAACTGAGTCGGATGGGGCGGTCCGTGGGGGAAATCATCGCCACGGTCGATACGCTGGTGAAGTGTAAGATCCGCTTCTTTGCGATCAAGGAAGGCCTGCGGCTCAATGGCCCGCACACCCTGCAGAGCAAAGTCATGGTGACCTTGTTTGGGCTGTTCGCGGAGATGGAACGGGAGCTGATTTCGCTGCGCATGAAGGAAGCGCTGGCGGCCGCGCGGGCGTGCGGCAAGCGGCTGGGCCGCCCCCCCGGGGTGCTGGGCAAATCCAAGCTGGATGGCCGCGAGAAGGAGATCCAGGACTTGCTTGCCTTGCACGTCTCCAAGGCGTCGATTGCCAAGATTACCGGGGTGGACCGGGCGACCCTTGTCCATTTCCTGCGCTCGCGCCACCTCGGATAAAGGCAGAAGGGGTATGGAACGCAAGCTCACCGCTATCCTCAGCGCCGATGTCCAAGGCTACAGCCGACTCATGGGGGAGGCCGAAGAGGCGACCTTGCGTACCCTGACCTCACACCGCCAAGTGATCGACTCCCAGATCGCCCACCACCGGGGCCGTATCGTCGGCACGGCCGGGGATAGCGTGCTGGCCGAGTTTGCCAGTGTGGTCGCGGCCGTGCAGTGCGCCGTGGTGATCCAACAGACGCTGAAAGCCGAGAATGCGCAGCTCCCTGCCGCGCGCCGGATGGAGTTTCGCATTGGCATCAACCTGGGCGAGGTCCTGGTGGAGGGCAACCAAATCTATGGGGATGGCGTCAATATTGCGGCGCGGCTGGAGGCACTGGCAGAAGCCGGCGGCATCTGCCTCTCGGGCAGCGTCCACGAGCAAGTCAAGCACAAGCTGGCCTTACACTACGAGGATCTGGGTGAGCAGGTGGTGAAGAATATCGCTGAGCCGGTGCGCGTGTGGCGGACCGTGATGGATGACGCCGCAACGGCCCTGGCCGAACAGGTTGTGCTTCGACAAGCTCCGCACGACCGAGGGCCGGCGGCGGTCCCCCTGAGTCCAACAAATCGTCGGTGGGGCCCGGCCCACCGTCCCTGGGTGGTGGGAGGCGTTGGCGTCCTACTGCTCGTCACAGGAACAATCATAGCCAGCTGGTATCACTCTCGTCCCCCACTTAGTCCTCAGTCCGCAGTCCTTGTTAGTCAGGAAGCGCAGCCGGCGCTGCCGCTGCCTGACTAACCCTCCATCGTCGTGCTCCCGTTCGTCAACATGAGCGAAGATCCTAAGCAGGAGTATTTCAGCGACGGGCTCACCGAGGACCTCACCTCCGCGCTCTCGAAGATCTCCAGCCTGTTCGTCATCTCCCGTAACTCGGCCTTCTTCTACAAGGGTAAAGCGGTGAAGATACCAGACCTGAGCAAGGAACTGGGAGTGCAATATGTCCTGGAAGGCAGTATCCGCAAAGCAGGTGACCAGGTACGGATTACCACGCAGTTGATTGATGCCACTACTGACCATCATCTCTGGTCAGAGCGTTACGACCGCCCCCTCCAGGAGATCTTTGCCCTGCAAGATGAAGTCGTAGGGAAGATCGTGACGACGCTGAAACTCCAGCTCACGATGCAGGAGCAAGGGATGCTGGTGCACAAGACCACGGACAACCTGGAAGCCTATGACTACTACTTGCGTGGGGTGGAGCATTTTAATCGCTACACGCAAGCGGCCAATGCGCAGGCGCGGCAGCTGTTTGAGCAAGCCCTTGAGCTGGACCCGCAGTATGCAGAAGCGTACGCGTAGCTGGGTATGACCTACGTGATGGAGTGGGGCTTTCAATGGAGTCAGGACCCCCAGACCCTGGAGCGGGCATTGGTGCTCGCGCAACAGGCGGTGGCCCTGGATGACTCCCTGCCCCTGGCCCACCAGACATTGGGCCGGGTCTTTGTGTGGAAGAAACAGCATGACCAGGCCATCGCCGAGCAAGAGCGGGCCATTGCTCTCGATTCCAACAATGCGGATAGCCAAGCGTATCTGGGGGCAAGTTTGATCGTAGCGGGGAGGCCGGAGGAAGGCATCGGGTTGACAGAGAAGGCGATGCGCCTCAACCCCCATTATCCGCCTGTTTACTTAGCCAACTTAGGCGTCTCCTACTACATGATGGGGCGGTATGAAGAGGCGATTGCCTTATTCAAGAAAGCCCTCACCCACTCCAATTATTCGCCTGCCCACCGGTTCCTGGCTGCCATCTACAGCGAGTTAGGCCGGGAGGCGGAGGCCCGAGCTGAGGCAGCAGAAGTCCTGAAAATAAGTCCCAATTTCTCTCTGGAGGTGTTGAGGCAGCGGCTCCCCTATAAAGATCCAGCGGTATTAGAGCGCATGCTTGCCGCCCTACGCAGGGCAGGGCTGAAGTAAGTACGAGCCTGCGGTAATTCGCTGCCAGCTTTTTTTACCCAGTAGCGTCAGAAAAAGTTCCCAACAATGACGGATCGTTGGATTTTACCCTGTTACTACGGGAAGGCCGACATGAGCGAAATACGACACGAAGAGTCGCTTCGAAGTGGACGGCCACGATCCGTCGCGCCGCCTGCTCGTCGGCGGTAGGGCGACGGGTCTGTTCGTGTCGATGATCGATACAGCCTCAGCGCATAGTCCGTACAAAAGGCCAAGTTGACATAGTTTCTAGTACAGATTCCAGATAGGTATTGTTAGAGAGAGAAGAGAAATGATTGAAGTTGCCGTGCAGTAACAAAGGGCGCATGGCGCCCTCGGAGGTGACCAGCTATCACAGGGGCTTCCATATAGAACTCCTTCTTCTATACTGACCTGTAGTAAAGGAAAAGGTATGCAGAGCTCAGCGCCCACCGACGTGCTGCTCGTCGAGGATGACCCGGTGGATATCTATGTCATCCAGCGGATCGTGGCTGACTTTGGGCACGATCTCCATCTCTGGGCTATACCTGATGGTGTGGAAGCGCTCTTGTTCTTGCGCAAAGCCCGACTGGTTGCGCACACGCCGAGGCCCGCGCTCATTCTGCTCGACCTCAAATTGCCGCAGATGGATGGCGCTCTACTGTTGCCACAGATTCGGCAGCTTCCCGCCTATCAGGCGACCCCGATTATCATCTTCAGTAGCACGCCCAAAGAGCGGGAAGGCGCGCGCTGCCTTCAACTGGGAGCGACCGCCTACGTCCAAAAGTCAACGGACTTTGACGCCTTCTGCAACGCCGTCAAGACACTCCTGCGGCACTGGCTTCCCTAAAAATTAAAGCCGCTCTGGTGGCAGGGGTCGACAGGGTCAAAAGGGGTTGTCCACAAGCGTGGACTTGTGAAACTCAAGTTTGGTATCTCGAATGAATTCTTTTACGGTTCAGGTTAATCAAAACGGTTGGTACGATGCATCTAGTAAAAGTAAAAGACTATAGTCAAATTTGGTGTTTCGAAATACATTAAGTATTTTTTAATCCAAATAATAAGGAAATAGGAGATAGACATGAGAATAAGTCTAAGGCAATCTTCTGTTTTGAGTATAGTCTATTATTTGGATGAACACTCAAATTTTCCTCATTCCCCAGCACTTCTCACACGGACGGTTGGTATGTCTATTGGCGCTGGTCTTGCCATACAAATGTACTAGAATGAGCCTCTCAAGGAGGATCACCCATGAAACCCTGTCCGTACTGCGCCGAAGAGATCCGCGAGGAGGCGATCAAGTGCAAGCACTGTGGTTCGTATTTGCGCACGTTACCCTGGCCCGGGAAACGACTTTATCGCTCGCAGCACGACCGTCAGATCGCGGGTATCTGTGCTGGGCTGGCTGACTACTTCAATATTGATCCCGTGCTGATGCGCGTCGCGTGGGTCATCCTCGCCTTTATCTCTGCCGGCCTAGCCGTCGTGCTCTATCTGGTGCTGATCTTCGTGATTCCTAATGAGGAGGATGTGCGACGACGCAATATGCCGGTCCAACCATAGTCGGCGCATATCGTGTAGCTGTGTCAAGGCGCTAGCATGACCCCGTCTGCCATGAAGAACTTGCGTCTAGCGTCGCCTTTGCGATAATTTCCAGGTGGAGCCCTCAGCCCCGCACGTCTGCCATACACATGATCAAGCTGTTGGAGAATTACTTATGGAATCTACTGTTTCGCTGACCCGGGCGCCGTCTCTGCATACGGACGAACTGTATCACAGCCTGCGACTCCCTCAATGCTGTACGTATATGAGCATATCGTATGGAAATATAAACTGCCGGTGCGCACGCTTGATTAGGAGGAGCTGCCGAGTGAAGCAGAGCTGAACGTAGTCGGTGGCCAAGGGGGAACTCGCTGGCATCGCTACCCAACAGCAGGCGTCCATTTGTACTTCAGGCGACCACAGTCATATGCCGCTCAGGATTGGGTGAAAACCTATACAGGCTGTGACTGGTGGTGATGAGGCAGTGTGAAATACTCTACCTCTCACCTTCGTCTAGGGAAGGCTGCATTTCCGCTTCGTCTACTGCTAAATCATCAGCGTATCCTCCGGCTCTTCATCCTGTGGTTTTTCTTTCTGCCGATCCTCTCTGCTCAGATGAACAAGCACTACATCCCCTGGATGGAGGGCGCGGAGCTGGGTCGGGGTTGCAACGGTCAAGAGTTGCCCAATAGCTGAATCCAACACCATCATTCCAGAGTCATAGTCGATCCCCACAACGACGGCGAACACCATCTCTGGCTGAGCTTCGTGTGGCACAGCGACAACTGCAGTCGTCTGCTTAGTCTCCGCACTTCTCAGTGAGAGAGGTTGGGACCACGCTCCCACTGCAGCGAGTCCAGATATAATAAACGTAACTACGAGTGAGTGTGCCAGCGTACGCAAGGGGTTCATAGGCTGCTCCTTTTTTTTCTGCCTTCGGCGAACATCGGCGGTAGTCAGCAGACCAATGTGACTAGCTCTTCAGAGCTACATTCACGCCACCAGCCGCCAGTTTGAGTTGCACCCCTTCTTGTACAGCGTGCAGTGTCATCGTCACGCCGTGCGGATTCTTCATCGTGATCGTGGCAGACCCACTACCCGCTGCCGCACCGGCTTCTGCTGCCGCGTACACTCCTTCAAAGTCGGATAGCTTGCTGAGATTGGAGATTGTGCCTTCTGCGGTTACTTGGGCATAGCCTACGCCAACCAAATCTAACCCCTGCAGGGTAAAGGGATACTTCTTCCCATTATACGTTAGTGTTCCTTCACCCCACTGTACACCCACACCAGCAGCAACTGAGGTCGTCTTAATGGATACGGTGCCTGTTGGCTCAGCAGCGGCTGCGAGCCGGGTGGTACCAAGGACGAGGATTAGTGCCAGGAGTATTGGTCCGAAATAATATATGCGTTTCATACTGTTCTCCTTTCTGCTCTCCGCGCTAGCCGCGACTCACAGTTGAGTAAGAAGCGGTCTCAGGGGAAGTACTGTTGCAGTATTGCTTCACATAATGAGGGAGCAAAAACTCTGCCAGGAGCGGTCCAAACGAGCACATGTATGCGCAGAGAGCAGGGTATCAGTCTACTTCGCGCGACGCCGTGAGAACCTTTGCCGTTTCCAGCTACCCACAAAGGCTCATCAATGGGAAGTGGTATTTTTCTTGCGACACATGACAGTATATGGCTATTCGTTTTATTAATCGTCAGCAGGCAGGTGAGTTATTAGCAACTAAACTTGGGGTATATGCCCATCGCCTGGATGTCTTGGTGTTGGCCCTACCCCGCGGTGGCGTCCCCGTTGGTTTTGCGCTGGCGCGCGCCCTGCACGTTCCCCTCGACATTTTTCTCGTCCGTAAACTCGGCGTGCCCGGTCACGAAGAACTGGCGATGGGTGCCATCGCCTCTGGCGGGGTGCGCGTCCTCAATGAGGAGGTTATTCAGGTGCTGGCAATTCCCGACGAGCTTATCGATCAGGTTGCGGCTCGCGAGCAGCGCGAGATCTTGCGCCGTGAGCAGCGCTATCGCGAGGGGCGACCGGCTCCTTCTCTTGCTGGACGGACGATTATCCTCGTAGATGATGGACTAGCCACCGGGGCCACGATGCGTGCTGCTGCCACCGCAGTCCGCTGTCACCAGCAGCTGGCACGGTTGGTGATCGCCGTGCCCACGGCTTCCCCAGATACCTGTACGGCCCTCCAAGCAGAGGCTGATGAGGTAGTTTGCGCCATGACACCAGAGCCGTTTTACGCTGTGGGGTTGTGGTACGCCGACTTTCATCAAGTCACCGACACTGAGGTGCGCGATTTGCTTGCCCAGGCCGTGCAGTTGTCCTCGGCCTCTGCAGGGGACTTAGATACATCACAGTAAAGGAGTCACGCATGGCACGGGTTGTCACTGGTCCGATTGTCGCTGCCATCCGCAACGCGGCCCAGCCGCTCGCTGGCGCGATGGCAGACTATGATCCGTTGTTGAATCTTGTTGGCGATGCCCACTTCGTCTTGCTAGGCGAAGCCTCGCACGGCACCGAGGAATTTTATCGGGCACGCGCCCACATTACACAGCGACTCATCACCGAGTTGGGATTTACCGCTGTCGCCGTGGAGGCAGATTGGCCAGATGCCTATCGCGTCAATCGCTACGTCCGCCGCGTGGGCACCGATACGCACAGCGACGCGGCGTTGGCCGGTTTCCAACGCTTTCCCACCTGGATGTGGCGTAACACCGAAGTGCTCAGGTTTGTCGAATGGTTGCGCGCGTATAACGTCACCCTGCCGGCGGGCCGGCCGCAGGTCGGCTTCTACGGCCTGGATCTATACAGTCTCTACAGCTCGATGGCGGCCGTGCTGCGCTATCTGGAGGCAATCGACCCTGAGGCGGCACGCCGGGCACGTTACCGCTACAATTGCTTTGAGCACTTTGGCGAGGATACGCAAGCGTATGGCCATGCCGCGAGCTTTAATCTCACTCAATCGTGCGAGGATGCGGTCGTGCAGCAACTGCAAGAGCTGCAACACCATGCGGCAACCTACAGCCAGCGGGATGGACAGGTCGCCGCGGATGAATTCTTCTACGCTGAGCAGAACGCACGGCTAGTGAAAGATGCGGAAGCGTATTACCGGACGATGTTCCGCGGGCGCGTCTCGTCGTGGAATCTGCGCGATCAGCATATGGTCGACACACTCGAGGCACTGGTGGCGCATCTGCAACGCCAAGGTGGACCGCCCAAGGTCGTCGTATGGGCCCATAATTCGCATCTCGGCGATGCACGCGCCACAGAGCTGGGACAAAAGGGGGAGTGGAATGTCGGGCAACTCGTCCGTGAGCGGCAGGGCCAGGACGTGGTACTGGTGGGGTTCTTGACGTACCACGGCAGCGTGATGGCGGCCACAGATTGGGGTGGCCCGGCCGAGCAGAAACGGGTACGTCCAGCGCTGCCCGACAGTTATGAAGCGCTCTTCCATGCGGTCGGGGTTCCCAACTTTTTGTTACCCTTACGGGGGCGTGGGGATGCAGTTGAAGCTTTAGACCCGGCGCGTTTAGAGCGTGCTATTGGCGTGATCTACCGCCCAGAAACGGAACGGATGAGTCACTACTTCTTGGCCCGCTTACCCGAGCAGTTCGATGCCGTCCTGCATTTTGACGAGACCCATGCGGTCGCACCGCTCGAACGCATCGCCCCGCGGGACACGGCCGAAGCACCAGAGACGTATCCGTCAGGACAGTAAGAGAAACTCGTAGTATATCCAGAAAGCTCCTCCGCCTCGCCGACAGGTCCATAAGCAATAAGTTACGCACTATTGATCTGCACCGAAGGGACAGATCGTAAGGCCAGGAGGAGGGCATCACACATAGTTACTTGGCTTAGTCCTGAACCCCTATGCTCGGGTCACGTATAATGCTGGGTAGCGATGAGTCCGATATTAGGAGAGGGAATAAACCAGCCTAGTCTGCTTTCGCCACTTTCTCCTGTATGGGCGCCTCCCGCGGCATAGCCCTTGCTGTTTTGTACAGAGAAAACGAATACCGCTCGACCAGAGGAGGAATTCATGAATAGTACATCGCGCTCGCACGCGGCGGAACGCCCAGTTCAGATTTCCCTTGGTCCTGTCATGCTCGACGGCGACTTGAGTATCCCGCACGGAGCACGCGGAATCGTGGTCTTCGCGCATGGTAGTGGTAGCAGTCGGCGCAGTCCCCGTAATCGTTCGGTTGCGCAAGTGTTGCGCGACGGTGGCCTGGCGACGCTGCTGTTCGATCTGCTCACGCCAGCAGAAGAAGCGATGGATTTGCACACCGCGCACTTCCGTTTTGATATCGACTTGCTCGCTCGACGGCTCGTCGGTGCGGCCGATTGGCTAACGCAGCAGCCAGAGACCAGCACCTTACGCGTCGGATATTTTGGTGCGAGTACCGGTGGAGGAGCAGCACTAGTCGCGGCTGCCGAACGGCCAGCGGCAGTCGGTGCAGTCGTCTCTCGTGGCGGCCGACCTGATTTGGCTGGGGCTGCCTTAGCTCGCGTGCGCGCGCCAACACTGCTCATCGTTGGTGGCCATGATCCGCAGGTGATCGCGCTCAACCGGCAGGCGCTGGCGCAGCTGCGGGCGGAAACGTGGCTAGAGATCATTCCTGGAGCGACCCACCTTTTTGAGGAGCCAGGCGCATTAGAGGAGGTGGCCCGCTTGGCGCGGCACTGGTTTCTCCGTCATTTGCGACCTGATGATGTCCAGCAGGAGCGGCAGGAAGCATAACTCAGCATGACTCAGGTGGATGACGATTTGCTGCGGACGAAGACCTTTATTGACGGCATTCCGCCGCAGATGTGGCGGCCGCAACTCCCACAGGGCATTGACTACGGGAATCGATCCCGTACGTTTCGCAGCAAAGATCTCCGTGCAGCATCATACATGATATCGTACCCGACTGTCTGGACCACTGTGAGGATAAAGCGACGGGATCTCTACAATGTTCATCACCGCCTGTATCCTGGTTATGGATCCGCGGCGGGCGCCGCAGTCTTCTTCGAGATTTTGCTCAATGCTTCACTAACGACTTTCTTGCTTCGATGAGCGCACCCGCTGGGAAAAACATCCCGCTTTTTAAGTACACGGCATAGTCCCGGGTGCAGGCATACAACTTGCTCACTAACGGATAGACGATTTGCACGCTGAGCGCAGGGCTGGTGCTGCCTCATAATCCTGCTTGGTCAGACTATTGCTCATCTCTATCGTTAGATAGCATGCCCACATATTCGCGGAGTGAGGCGTATGTTTCCGTACCGTGACGAGAACGACACACAGCGATCCCCCTATGTGACGGCGAGCCTTCTGGTGCTCAATGTCCTCGTGTGGCTATTCGTTCAAGGTGCGGGTATGGCTCTCCCGCTTGCGCGCTCGGTGTGTAACCTCGGTTTGATTCCAGGCGAGCTCACCAGTACGCTGCCGCCCGGCGTAGGGTTTCCGATCGGCGACGGATTAGTATGTGTCACGGATCCGGGGCGGCAAGTCTCGCATCTCTTGACCTCAATGTTTCTGCACGGCTCCTGGCTGCATTTGTTCGGCAACATGTGGTTTTTGTGGCTCTTCGGCGACCCGTTTACGGTGGGCAAGAACTACGATGAGTTCCGACAATAGCAAGAAGTAGTGAATGGCTTGCGGCGGAGCGGGATAGGTCAGTCCAGTAAGCATCTTCCCTACCTTTATGAGGCGTGGGCACGACTACGCCGTATGGGCATGATGGTCGTAGTATCAATCTCCGGGAAGTGATTCTCCGACATACGGTGTGTCGACAAACAATGAATGCATGGAACGGGTGTATCGCGGTACGCCCGTTGAAGAGCCTTGGCGAGATAATGCTGAGGCTATCCAGCATAAGCCCGCTTGAGTTCCTCAATGTCGAGCTTCTTCATGCGTAACATGGCTTCCATGGTACGTTGCGATTGGGCAGACTCTGGATCTTTGAGCAGCGCAGGCAAAATCGTCGGCACAATTTGCCAGGAGACGCCGTATTGGTCTTTGAGCCAGCCGCACTGCTGTGCGCTTTCATCTCCGCCCCCAGACAGCCGCTCCCAGTAATAGTCTATTTCCTCTTGTGTCTCGCAATTGACCTGGAACGAGATGGCCTCAGTGAAGGTGAATTGCGGGCCACCATTAAGGGCAGTAAACGCCTGGCCTTCCAGTTCGAAGGCTACGGTCATGACCATGCCCGCTGGCTTGCCATAGATCTCATGCCCGGCGCCATAGCGGACACGTTCACAATCACGGATAAAACAAGCAATACTACGAGAGACATTATCTACAACAGACAGTGGGATTTTGCCGACGTGTCTGCTTCTACGCAACTGCACAGTTGGGGTGAGCACAATTGTCGTGGTGCCGATTTGATGATAGGCACCCCGCCATCATGCAGGACCAAACGCCGCCGCCCGGAATTAGTCCAGAAGATT
>Ga0081539_10005405_pt1 | contig 13071 bp, 12 predicted proteins | sample TabmetS4T2R2_FD_71023 | JGI IMG/M metagenome (GOLD analysis project Ga0081539, IMG submission 71023) | Tabebuia heterophylla rhizosphere microbial communities from the University of Puerto Rico - S4T2R2 | ecosystem: Host-associated > Plants > Roots > Rhizosphere ...
GACCGTGGCGACATCGAGGGGATACACACCCGCGACGCCGCGGACGCCGTCGGTGCCGAACAGTTTGGGAGCGCTCGTCTGGTTATTTGCCACTCGTAATCCGCACGTGAATCATCGCCGGTTGGATGTGCGTGACGCCGGCGTCGCGCGCCGCGTCCGCGTGGACGGTCAGCTCGTACTCGCCGACGCCGAGGCCGCCCAAGTCGATGTAGGCGTCGACGTCGTCCGGCTCGAGGCGCGCCACGGTCTCGCGGCCGCCCCGCACGGTGACATCGACCGCCGTCGGCTCCGCCTGCGCCGTGAGCGCCGACTCGACGTTGCGCAGGTGCACGGGCCGCGCCCGCAGGATCCGCTCGGCCGGCGCGGGCACAATCTGCACGGTGACGACGGCGGAGCGTGCCGCCGTCAGCCGCAGCATCGGATCGAGGACGCCGAGGGTCACCGTCTCGCGTACCCGGTCGCGTGAATTGTCCACCGACACCGGCTCGGTGACGACTTCGGTCGCGCGCTTCACCGCGCTCTCCGGCCCGACGACTTCGACCGTCGCCGGATCCGCCGACAGCGGCCCGACGATGAAGCCGGGCGCCGGACGGCCGTCGACCGCCGGAATCACCGGAACGCGCCGCGACGCCCCCGGCTCGAACACCATCGCGATGGTCGACGGCGTGATCTGCACGACGTCGACGCCGAACGGCACGCGGATCTGATCAGCGGTCAGCGGAAAGATCCGCCGGCCCGCCACCGCGCTCCGCAGATCGAGCACGGCAATCACGTCGCCGGCGGCGATTCGGCTCAGCGTCCCCGAGCCGCCGCGCACGCGGACGTCCACCGTCGTCGGCACTTCGCCGGCGGGCTCGACGCCGGCCGGCAGCTGCTGGAGCTCGAGCGGAATGCGCAGCCCGCGCTCGACCGTCTCCTCGCCGGACACGACGATCCAGAGCACGACGGCGAACGCCAGCGAGACCAGCTTCAGCCCGGCGTGACCGAACGGCCAGTACACCTTCATGTGTACGACACCTCGCGCCGCGGCGCGGCGGCCCGTCGCTGCAGGACGAGCGAGCGCAGGCGCAGGCGGAGCGCGTCGATCGTCAGCCCCCGTTCGATCTGGCCGTCGGCGACGATCGAGATGTTGCCGGTCTCCTCGGAGACGACGATGGCGACCGCGTCGTTTTCCTCGGTGAGGCCGATCGCGGCGCGATGGCGGGAGCCGAGCTCCTTGCTCAACTTCGGGTTGACGGTCAGCGGCAGGAAGCACGCCGCGGCGGCGACCCGATCGTCCTGCACGATCACGGCGCCGTCGTGGAGCGGCGACGACACCTGAAAGATGCTCAAGAGCAAATCGTAGGTGAGAACGGCGTCGAGCGGAATGCCGCCCTCGATATAGTTCCGCAGTCCGATCTGCCGCTCGATCGCCACGATCGCGCCGATCCGCTGCGCCGACAGCATGCTGATCGCCACGACCAGCTCTTCGATCGATTCCTCCGCGGACTCGGGTTTGGCGAAATACCGGAAGAACGGCGCCCGGCCCAGGTGCGCGAGCGCGCGGCGGATGTCCGACTGGAACAGCACGATGACCGCGAACACGATGTAGCCGAACAGATTCCGGATCAGCCAGTGCGTCGTCTCGAGGTGCATCCAGCGCGAGCCGTAGAACAGCGCGACCAGGACGCCGCCGCCGAACGCCATCTGCACGGCGCGCGTGCCGCGAATCAGCTTGAGGACCTCGTAGATGAGGATCGACACCACGACGATGTCGAGGAGGTCCCACCACGTCAGCGGCGGGCGCCGCAGCAGCGAGGTCAGGCTGCTCATGTCGCCTTTCGGATTTCCTCGGCCACGCGAACGACCTGCACCATCGGCCCGACCGCGTGGACCCGCAGGATGTGCGCGCCATGAAGAACCGCGGCGGCGACGGCGGCCGCGGTGCCCCAGTCGCGCTCGGGCGCGGGACGATCGTCGAGCGCTTCACGCATGAATGACTTCCTCGACGGCCCGGCGAGGACCGGACGGTCCAGGCCGGCGGCGAGCTCGGCCAGACGTGCCAGCACACCATAGCTGTGGGACGCCCGTTTGGCAAACCCCACGCCGGGGTCGACGATGATGCGCTCGCGCGGCACACCGTCACCGGTCGCGCGCGCGATGCTGTCGCGCAGCTCGCCGATGACGTCGACCATGATGTCGCCGTAGACCGCCTCCTCGTACATGGTCCGGGGGCGTCCGCGGTTGTGCATCAGGATGAGCGCCGCGCGTCCCTTCGCCGCGGCCGCGGCGAGCGCCGGATCGAAGCGCAGGCCGCTGACGTCGTTCACGATCACGGCGCCGGCGTCCAGCGCCGCCCGCGCCGTCACGGCTTTGTAGGTGTCGATTGAAATCGGGATGCGCAGCTGCGGCACGAGGGCGCGCAGAACCGGCAGCACACGCGCTATTTCCTCGTCCGCGTCGACGGGCAGCGCCCCGGGGCGCGTGGACTCGCCGCCGACGTCGATCAGATCGGCGCCGTCCGCCTCCATCCGGAGCGCGGCCTCGACGGCGGCGCCGGTGTCGAGCGTCGAGCCGGCTTCGGCAAACGAATCGGGCGTGACGTTGAGGATGCCCATGACGAGCGGACGCCCGGTGAGATCGAGCGTCCGGCCGTCAGGCAGCGGTACGGAATAGGAGCGGCGGCCGGCGACGGACGGCTACTCCTGTGGCAGCGGTTTGTTCAACGCGGGAACAATCGGCGTCCGCTCCTTGGCGCGCGGCCGCGGTTCTTCCTCTTCCGTCATCGCCGCGCGGCCCGAAGATGACGATGTCGCCTGCGGTTCGTCCAGCGGCAGGCCGGCGGCCAGGCGCTTCACCTGGTCGGCGTCGAGAACCTCGCGGGCGAGCAGCGCTTCGGCAATCGCCATCAGCGGCGCCTTGTTGGCCATCAGCAGATCGTGCGCGCGCTGATAGTTCGCCGTGACGAACCGCTTCACTTCCTGATCGATCTTGAGGGCGGTGTCCTCGCTGTAGTCCTGGTGCTGGGCGATCTCGCGGCCGAGGAAGATCTGCTCTTCCTTCTTGCCGAAGGTGAGCGGCCCCATGGCGTCGCTCATGCCCCACTCGCAGACCATCTTCCGCGCCAGCTCCGTCGAGCGCTCGAGGTCGTTGCCGGCGCCGGTGGTGAGGCTGTTCATCGTGATCTCTTCGGCGATACGCCCGCCGAGCAGGATCGCGATCTGGTCGCTCAGATAGTCGCGCGAGTAGTTGTGCTTTTCGTCGGCCGGCAGCTGCTGCGTGAGGCCGAGCGCCATCCCGCGCGGGATGATCGTCACCTTGTGAATGGGATCGGCGAGCGGCAGGAGCACCGTCAGCAGCGCGTGCCCCGCCTCGTGGATCGCGGTGACGCGCTTTTCGGCGTCGCTGATGATCATCGAGCGGCGCTCGGATCCCATCAGCACCTTGTCCTTGGCGAACTCGAAGTCGTGCATGCGCACGACCTTCTGGTTGTAGCGCGCCGCGTTCAGCGCCGCTTCGTTCACGAGGTTCGCGAGATCCGCGCCCGAGAAGCCCGCGGTGCCGCGCGCCAGCACCGGCACCTCCACGTCGTCGGACATCGGAATCTTGCGCGTGTGGACGCCGAGGATGCCCTCGCGCCCCTTCACGTCCGGACGGTTGACGACGATGCGGCGATCGAAGCGGCCGGGCCGCAGCAGCGCCGGATCGAGCACGTCGGGCCGGTTCGTGGCCGCCACGAGGATGACGCCCTCGTTCGACTCGAAGCCGTCCATCTCGACGAGCAGCTGGTTGAGCGTCTGTTCGCGCTCGTCGTGACCGCCGCCGAGGCCGGCGCCGCGATGACGGCCGACCGCGTCGATTTCGTCGATGAAGACAATGCAGGGGGCGTTCTTCTTGCCCTGCTCGAAGAGGTCACGCACGCGCGACGCGCCGACGCCGACGAACATCTCGACGAAGTCGGAGCCGCTGATCGAGAAGAACGGGACGTTGGCTTCACCGGCGACCGCGCGCGCGAGCAGCGTCTTGCCCGTTCCAGGAGGGCCCATCAACAGCACGCCCTTGGGGATGCGGCCGCCGAGCTTCTGGAATTTTTGCGGTTCCTTCAGGAATTCGATGATTTCCTGCAGCTCTTCCTTCGCCTCGTCGACGCCCGCGACGTCCTTGAACGTCACTTTCTTCTGCGAGCTCGAAGAGAGCTTCGCCTTGCTCTTGCCAAACGAGAGCGCTTTGTTGCCGCCGCTCTGCATCTGGCGCATGAAGAACAGCCAGAAACCGATCATCAGGAGCGCCGGCGCCCAGGTGTAGAGCAGCGACGCCCACGGGCTCGCGGTGGGCTCCTTCGAATCGACCTGCACGCCGCGCTCGATCAACTTGTTGACGAGACCGTCGTACTGTGTGGGTGCGTAGGTGTGAAACGGATCGCCCGACTTGGTGTGACCCGAAATATCCTGGCCTGTGATCGTGAGGCGCGCCACCTGACCGGAGTCGACCCAGGTGATGAACTCGCTGAACGTCGCCGTGCGCTCCCGGGACTGGAACTTCGTGGAGAAATTCCAGATCAGGACGCCGACCACGAAGAGCACGACCCAGAACAACAAACTCTTCAACGTGGAGTTCAAGCAGAGCCTCCCAGCACACTCCGAATATCGCCGTCAGGTACGCGTAAGTCTCAAGAGTAGCATGGCTTGCGCGGCGTCCGTACCCCTAAACGCCTCGTCAATTCCCGTTCAATCGCGCTGCCCGTCCTTGCACGTTTTCTACGAAGACCGGCCTGCGGGCGGCCGGGGCTGGACGGCATTTTTTAAGACGATCCGGCCCTCGATACGTTGCACTCGATGGCCGGGCACGTCGATGGGGCCGCCGTCGGCGGCGTCCGTGTGGATTAGACGGAGCGCGGCGTCAACATGGTCGACGTCGATGGTGCGTCCGCCGGCCGCCGCACTCATGGCGCGCCAGACGACTGTCCGCCGCAGCGGCGGCGGCATCAGGGCGAGCTCGTGAATATCGAGGCCGACTTCCAGGTCGACGCTCGCCAGATACGCGTCGCTTTCGGCCTCGAGCCAGCCCCACAGCTCTCGAAGCAGCTCGGCTTCGTCGGCCAACACGTTCACGATGTTCGGGTTAAAGCGGCCGGCGAGCAGCGGGAGCAGCTCGGCCCGGACCCGGTTGCGCGGGATGGCCACGTCGGCGTTCGTCGCGTCGTCGACGAAGCCGATGCCGCGGCCTTCGAGCCAGGCGCGCAGCTCATGGCGCCGCGTGCCGAGCAGGGGACGCACGATCCGGCCGTTTCGCGGAAACATGGCGGCCAGCCCGCGCGGACCGGCGCCTCGGAGCAGGCGGAGCAGAAAGGTCTCGGCCTGGTCGTCGCGGGTATGCCCGAGGGCGACGACGTCCGCCTCCAGGCCGAGCCGCGCGCGCTCGAAGAACTGATGCCTCGCCGAGCGCGCCGCGTTCTCGATCGACTGGCCATCGCGTGCGGCCCGCACCGCGACGTCTTCTCGATCGCTGACGAAAGGCCGCTCGAGGGTCCGCGCCATATCGGCGACGAACCGTTCGTCGTCGTCCGCCGCGGGCCGCAGCTGATGGTTGAAGTGCGCGACGCCGGCCAGCGTCAGGACGCGCTCGCGATCGAGGGCCAGGAGGATGTGAAGGAGCGCGACCGAATCCGACCCGCCCGAAACGGCCGCGACGACGCGCGAGCCGGACGCGAGCAGATCGCGTTCGCGAATGAAGCGGCGGATCCCATCGATCATTTGCAACTTGCAACTTGCAACTTGCAACTTGCAAGTTGAAGAGTGCCGGAGGACGGATTCGAACCGTCGACCCCGCGCTTATGAGACGCGTGCTCTCACCAACTGAGCTACTCCGGCGGAACTATCGATGGTAGCACGCCCGCCGGCTCACGCCGCGAGAGCCGCCGCGAGCAGCGGGATCATCAACTCGTGGTGCCCCACAATCGAATAGCCTCGCCCGCCGCCGGCGGTCGGCCGGGTGACGACGTTGGTTTGCGGGCGGTACTGGCGGATGAAATCGAGGTTGACCGTCGTCAGCCGCGCGAGCGCGATGCCGCGGTTGCGGGCCAGCGCGACGGCCTTGAGGAACACCTCCGGGAGGACGACCGCCGAGCCGCAATTGAGGTACACGCCCGCTTCGAGCCGCGCGACGTTCGACACGAAGTAGCGAAAGTCACGGAGACTGCCCTCGCCGATCGCGGCGCCGGATGCGGCCGGATGCATGTGGGTGATGTCGGTGCCGATTGCCACGTGCACCGTCACCGGGATGCCGAGGCGCGCGGCCGCCGCGACGACGCTCGAGCGCGCGTGCTGGGGAGATTTCGCGGCGAGGAAGCGCGCGACCGACTGGCCGAGGCCGAGGCCCGCCGCCACGCCTTCGGCGATCGCGCCGTTCACCAGGCGGCCCGTTTCGTCGGCCATCCCGAAGCGTCCCGGGCCGAGCGCTTCGTCGACATCCTCGGAAGTGGCGCCGACAAGGGCGATCTCGAAGTCGTGGATGATCGCCGCGCCGTTGGTGGCGATGGCCGAGACGTAGCCGCGCTCCATCAGATCGACGATGACCGGTCCGAGCCCGGTCTTGATGACGTGAGCGCCGAGCCCCCAGACGATCCCGGCGCCCGACGCGCGGGCTTCCGCCAACGCGCGAACGATGGCCTTGAAGTCCGCGGCGGCGAGCAGATCCGGCAGCGACTCGACGAACGCGGCGACCGTCGCCGTGCCGGCGGCGAGCGGCGTCGCAAAATCCTCGACGCGCGCCTTGCTCGGACGCGACTTGAGCGGATACGTGCGCACGTCCGAAAGGTCGAATTCCTCGTAGGGAAAAGGCATTTGGTAATCTGGTAATTGGGTAACTGGGTAACTGGGTAATTGGATGGGGCAATCGTCAATTCAATTACCAGATTCCCCAATTACCAAATTACCCAATTCAAACGATCAGCATCGCGTCGCCGTAGCTGTAGAAGCGATAGTGTGCGGCGACCGCGTGACGGTACGCGGCGAGGACGGCGTCGCGTCCGGCGAGCGCGGCGACGAGCATGATAAGCGACGAGCGCGGCAGGTGAAAGTTCGTCAGCAGCCCGTCGACGACGCGGAAATCGAAGCCGGGATAGATGAAGAGATTCGAGGATCCCGAGCCGGCGGCGACGGCGCCGTCGGGACGGCCGGTGACGCGCGCCGCCGCTTCGAGCGTCCTGGTCGTCGTCGTGCCGACCGCGATGATGCGGCGGCGATCGGCGCGGGCCCGGGCGATCGCGGCGGCGGCGGCCTCGCTGACGGTGTAGCGCTCCGCCTCGAGACGATGGTCCTCGACGCGCTCCACGCGTACCGGCTGGAACGTGCCGTAGCCGACGTGCAGCGTGATCGAGGTCCGCTCGACGCCGCGCCGGTCGAGGGCGTCGAGAAGCGCCGGTGTGAAATGGAGGCCGGCGGTCGGCGCGGCGATCGATCCGCGCGCGCGGGCGTAGACGGTTTGATAGCGGTCGCGGTCCGCCGGCGCGTCGGCGCGCTTGATGTACGGCGGCAGCGGCACGTGGCCGATCGCGTCGATGGCCGCGTCGAGGTCTGAGCCGTCATCCGTCCACAGACGGATCAGGCGCCGGCCAAAGAATCTCCTCTCGAGCACCTCGCCGTGCACCGTCGTGTCACCGTCGAACACCACGCGCGCTCCGGGCTTCAACTTCTGCCCCGGGTGCATCAGCGCCTCCCAAGTTTCCGACTCGGGGTCTGACCCCCTATCCGACCCCTGATCTGTCCCCTGATCTGTCTCCCTATCCGTCCCCTGATCTGTCCCGGGGTCTGACCCCCTATCCGTCCCCTGATCTGTCCCGGGGTCTGACCCCCTATCCGTCCCCTGATCTGTCCCCGGGTCTGACCCCGGGTCCGACCCCGGGTCAGACGCTCTGCGTTGGACCAGCAGGCATTCGACGGCGCCGCCGGTCGGGACGCGGCGGCCGAGCAGCCGCGCGGGGAACACACGCGTATCGTTGAAAACGAGGAGGTCACCAGGACGGAGATGCGTCGGCAGATCTCGAATGGAGCCGTCACTTAGCGCGCGGCTTGCACGATTGAGCTGCAGCAGACGCGCGGCCTCGCGATCGGCCGGCGGCTCCTGCGCAATGAGCTCAGCGGGAAGGTCGAAGTCGAACGCGGCGACGTCCATGCGTCCGGACGATCTTAGCGGACCTGATCATCCGACCCCGTATCCGACCCCCTATCTGACCCCGGGTCTGACCCCGGGTCGAACCCCGGGTCTGACCCCGTCAGCTCGTCAGTGGAGAGATCAGTGGACGGTTTCGGTCGAGGAGGCGGTTCGCTCCGGGGGCCAGTCGTCGGCGACGATCGTCCAGAGCGTCTGGTCGACCGACTGGCCGTTGCAGAAGAACGAGTGGCGCAGGACCGCTTCCGGCGTCGCGCCGAGCTTTCGCAGCGCGCCGTTGGCGCGGGCGTTCTGCACCGCCACGCGCGCCTCGAGACGGTGCGTGCCGACGGCGCTGAAGATGAAGCCCGCCACCAGCCGGGCAGCGTCGATGAACACGCCGGTGCCCCAGAATTCAGGGGCGATCGCGAATCCCCACTCGGCCGCCGAGAACCGCGGCTCGAGGGCGCGGACGTGAAACAGCCCGATCGGCGAATCCGAGCCGCGCGGCACGATGGCGAAGCAGGCGTACTGCCCTTCGACCCGCTGCGCGATGCACCGCTCGACGAACGTCTCGAAGCCGCCGACCGTCGGCGGCGGCGGCGAGATGAAGCGGGTGACGTCGTCGGTTATCAGCGCGTCGCGGAGCGCCTGCGCGTCGGACGGCCGCACTTCGCGGATCGCGACGAGCGAGCCAGTGAGCACCGGCAATCCCGATCGCCAGCTTGCGAGGGTCAGCGCGGTCGCCGAGGAATTCGGCGCGAGAGCGTTCGCGTCCTTCTGATCGGGAGGGGCCATGGTCGGCCGGAAACGAGCAAGTGTCTCGCCAGGGAGCACGGCGACCCGCAGAAATCACTACAACTTCTCATGCTCAAGCAATTACGTGATCGGAGCGACTGACAACTCTGAATGCGCGAATGATCGAGAACGGCACACGACTGTGCCATACCGTCCTCTATCGGGACACAGAGTCCGTCTCGACGCTCATCGCCTGGTGACAGTCTTGCACTGCTCGACGGGCGGAATGGGTCCCTTTCACCAACTCGAGCCGGAGACGACGACGGTCGCGCGCGGGCCGGCGGACGTGCGCAGCCTTGCACTGACGGTTCTCGCCGTGCTCGCAGTCATCGTCGTCCTCCAGTACGCGCAGGCGATGCTGATTCCGATCGTGCTCGGTGCGCTCATCAGCTATGCGCTCGATCCCATCGTCGCGTGGATGGCGCGGCGGCGCCTGCCGCGCCCGATTGCCGCCGCCCTTCTGCTGGGCGTGCTCGCGCTCGCCGGCGCGCGCCTGGTCTACGGGCTCAGGACCCAGGCGGCGGAAATCGTCGAACAGCTGCCGCGCGCGGCGCAGCGCATCCGGCAGCAGTTGGCGGAGCGGCCGCGCGGCGGCGGACCGATCGAGCAGGTGCAGAAGGCGGCGACGGAGCTCTCGAAGGCCGCGAGCGCCGCGGCGTCGCCATCGCCGGCGCCCGGCGTGCAGCGCGTCCAGATCGAGACACCCTTCAACATCGGCGACTACTTGATGTCCGGATCGCTCGGCATGTTGACCGCCGCCGGCCAGGCGGTCGTGATCGTCTTCCTCGTCTACTTTCTGCTCGCCTCCGGGGATCTCTACCGGCGCAAGCTGGTGAAGCTCGCCGGGCCGTCGCTCTCGAAAAAGAAGGTGACGCTGCAGATTCTCTCGGAGATCGATCGTCAGATCGAGCTGTTCCTGCTGGTGCAGCTGTTCACGAGCGTGATTGTCGCCGTCGCGACGTGGCTCGCCTTCCGCGCGCTCGGCCTGGAACAGGCCGCCACGTGGGGCCTGGCCGCCGGCATCTTCAATTCGATCCCCTACGTCGGTCCGGTTCTGGTGACCGGCGGCACGACGGCGGTGGCGTTCCTGCAATTCGAGACGATCCGCATGGCGCTGCTCGTCGGCGCCGTGTCGCTGGCCATCACGAGCCTCGAAGGCTTCCTGCTGACACCGTGGCTCACCAGCCGCGCGGCGCGGATGAATGCGGTCGCGGTGTTCGTCAATCTGCTGTTCTGGGGCTGGGTCTGGAACATCTGGGGCATGCTGCTCGCCGTCCCGATGCTGATGGTCGTCAAAGCCGTCTGCGATCACGTCGAGGATTTCAGACCTGTCGGCGAGCTGATCGGCGAGTAGCTCACACGTATTTCCCGAGATTGAATCGACCGCGTTTGGCGAGCAGCGGCTTCCAGAGGTCGCCAACCTTCGCCACGCGCTTGGGCACGTTCATGATCGTGAAGTCTTCGATGCGGACGCCGCGCTCGACCTCCTTCCACGTCACCGGCGTCGAGACGGTCGCCTCCGGCCGGGGCCGCGGCGAATAGATCGACGCCAGCGTGCTGCCCCACCGGTTCTGGTTGTAGTCGACCAGCACGCGGCCGTGCGGGCGGTTCGCGACGCGATACTCCGCGGTCATCAGCGCCGGGTGCCGCGCCGCCAGCTCCTGCGCCAGCGCCTTCGCGAACGTCCACACCTGCTTCTGAACGGGCCCGCGCACGATCGGCACGTAGATGTGCATCCCCTTCGAGCCCGTCGTCTTGATCACCGACGGCATCTTCAGCGTCTCGAGCGCTTCGTGCACGACCAGCGCCGTCTCGATGACGCGCTCGAACGCGGCGCCCTTGCCGGGATCGAGATCGAAGTGCAGATAGTCCGGCCGATCGGTGTCGTCGCACGTCGCATACCACTGGTTCAGGTCGATGCAGCCGAGATTGATGACCCACAGCAGCGCGGCGCGATCCTGAATCATCGGAAAGTCGATGACGTTGCCGTGCCCGTGATCGATCAGGCAGATCTCGATCCACGACGGTCGCGGCGACGGGGCGCGCTTCATGAAGAAGAACGACCCGGTCGCGCCGTGCGGATAGCGCTTCATGACCATCGCGCGATCGCGGATGTGCGGCAGCAGCACGTCCGCCACGTCGTTGTAGTAGCGCAGCAGATCGCCCTTGGTCAGACCGAGCTCGGGCCAGAAGACCTTGCGGAGGTTGGAGAGCCGGACCTCCTTGCCATCGACGGCGAGAATCACGTTGTCCTGATCGCGAGGAATCGCCGGCGTAGCCGCCCGGGGCATGTCAGACCGGCGGCGCAATCGCCCGCGGGCGCGGCAGCGGCGGCAGTTTCGGCGGCCGCTTGCCGTGCAGCACGGCGCCGACGATCGGCACGTAGTCGAGCTCGACACCCTCGCGCGCGTGGCGCAGCAGCAGCCCGCCGCGGCTCATGTCGCCGCGGCCGACGAAGGCGCTGGGGAACCGCAGCCGCTCGCCGAAGATGGCCGTCAGCACCTCGACGTACTTCGGCGACGCCACGCTGCCGAGCAGGACGACGTCGCAGTCGGGACCGATCTCGCGCGCCAGCGTCCGCGCGCTCGCCTCGAGCGGCCGCCGATACCGCGCGTTGTCGGCGTCGATGTCGCCGCGGCCGAAGGCGCGCACGGCCGCGTGCGTCACGGCCACGTCCGGACTCCGCAGGCCGGCGTTCGGCGTGATGATCTGCACGCCGGGGCCGACGATCGGATTGTCCGGCTCCGGCGGAGCGGCGAAGCGCCGCGCGTAGGTCAGCTTGCCGCGAAAGTAGAGGCCGCTGACGAACGTGAACACCTCGCCGAGCCGTGCGCCCTCGTCCGAGCGCAGCGAGGCCGCCAGCGCGAACTGCGCGCGGGGCGACAACACCTGCCTGGCGCGCGTGCCGCCGCAGTTAGCGGGCGACAGCAGGAACACTCGCGATGAGGGCATGAACGAGCCAGTACAACACGAACAGCGGCACGAGCGCCAGCGCCGCCACGGTGCCGACGATGGCGACGACGAAGAGCCAGTCGCCCGCGGTCGGCCGCGCCGCCGCCGACGCGTGCCGCTCGAGCAGCGCGAAGTTCCGGGTGTTCGACTTCCAGAAGACGTCGGCGACGTCGCCGACGATGGGAATCGCGCCGACGATGAGGTCGATCGCGACGTTGAACAGCATGCGCAGCTGAACGACCTTCGGCACGCGCATGTGGTGCGCCTGCACGATGATCGCGCACGACAGAATCGCCGTCAGCGCGTCGCCGGCCCACGGGATCAGGCCGACGATCGGATCCCACCCGAACCGGATGTTGGTGCCGGGAACGCGGAAGACCTCGTCGAGAAGCCGCTGCAGTTTTCGGAGTGCCTCGATGCGTTGGCTGGTGTTCATCGGCCAGCCCTGTGAGGGCTCAACCCTAGCCCCTTAGCGCTCAGCCCTTAGCCCTTTCAGAAGCCCCACCGCAGCAGCACGGCTCCGACGGTGAAGCCGGCGCCGACCGACGCCAGCATCACGAGGTCGCCCTTCTTCAGCTTGCCGGCGCACACGGCGTCGTTGAGCGCGAGCGGGATGGTCGCGGCGGTCGTGTTGCCGAAGCGCTCGATGTTGATAATCACTTTCGCGGCGTCGATGCCGAGCTTCTCGGTCGCCGACTGGATGATGCGGCGGTTCGCCTGATGCGAGACGAACAGATCGAGATCGTCGGGGCCGAGGCCGTTGCGCTCCAGCAGCCGGCGGCCGATCTCCTCGGTCTTCCGCACCGCGAACTTGAAGACCGCCTGGCCGTCCTGCTTGACGTAGTGCATCCGCTGCTCGACCGTTTCATGCGAGGCCGGCTTGGCGCTGCCGCCCGCCGGCATGCACAACGCCGGTCCGCCGCTGCCGTCGACCTCGTGCTCGAAGTCGATGATGGCCACGCCGTTGTCGCGCGCCGCCGACACCACCACGGCGCCGGCGCCGTCGCCGAACAGCACGCAGGTCGACCGATCCTTGTAGTCGATGATGCTCGACATCACGTCGGCGCCAACGACCAGCGCGTGGTCGTGCGCGCCGCTCGCCACCAGCTGGCTGGCCGTCGTCAGCGAGTAGGTGAAGGCGGAGCAGGCCGCGCTCAGATCGAAGCCCCACGCGCCGCGCGCGCCGATCTTGTG
>Ga0081539_10005406_pt1 | contig 13068 bp, 12 predicted proteins | sample TabmetS4T2R2_FD_71023 | JGI IMG/M metagenome (GOLD analysis project Ga0081539, IMG submission 71023) | Tabebuia heterophylla rhizosphere microbial communities from the University of Puerto Rico - S4T2R2 | ecosystem: Host-associated > Plants > Roots > Rhizosphere ...
GCCCGCACCGCCGCGGCGGCCTACGCCGAGGACTCTGGCTGGCTGCTGCTTGTCGACGGCCAGGACCCATGGGTCGCCATCGGCGCCGGCACCATGGCCGTCGAGATCACCGACGCGGTCGAGCACGGCGACCTCCCACCGCTGGCCGCGATGCTCGTGCCGGTCGGGAACGGCGCGCTGATCGGAGGCATTGGCGCCTGGCTGAAGGTCGCTTCGCCGGCGACGCGAGTCATCGGCGTCCAGGCCGAGCAGGCGCCGGCAATGACGCTGTCGTGGCGGCAGGGCCATCCCGTCGAGACCGAAACCGCTGACACCGTGGCCGACGGGATCGCCACACGCGTGCCGGTCCCACAGGCCCTCGACGTCATGGCTGGGATCGTCGACGAGATGGTCCTCGTCTCGGAGCGGGCGATCCTTGACGCCCAGGTGGAGCTCAGCGCGGCGCTGCCACTGGCCATCGAGCCATCTGCGGCGGCAGGCTGGGCGGCCGCCCGTGAAATCCAGGCACCCGAGGGCGCCCTGGGGCTCATCCTGACCGGCGGCAACCTGCCTCCGGCCTAGCGGATGTCAGGAGCGGCCGGTCGCCGGAAATGCACCCGTGAGGGCCACACGACGGGCCAGCCGTTCACGCAGCGCGAGGCCCCCCAGGAGGAACACCGCCGAGCCCATGAGCATCAACCCATAGCCACCGGCAAGGCTGCCCACGTCGGTCGGGCTGCCAATCCCGAAGACCAGCAGCAGCGCGCCCGTGAACATGCCGGCCAGCCCTGCACCCCAGAATGCCGGATGCGTTTTCTTCATGCCCGCAGCCTATGGGCCGATGCGCCCGCCGATCAGCCGACCATGGTCCGGTCGCCCCGCGCCATTGGTCCCGCCAGTCGCCTCCACACCGATCGTAGTACTTCCCCAAAGACACGTTATGTGACCTAGACCTGATTTGGCAGCCATGAGGAGGCTCAGATGCAGACCGTCGGGATCGTATTGAATGTCGCAGCGGACCGCGCCGAGGAATTCGAACGCGGATTCCGCGAGATGGAGGCGCCGATCTGGGCCGATCTGCAGCAGACAGGGCTGCTGACGATGGCGACGCTCAACCGGCTGGACATCAGCACGAAGCCCGTGGACGGCGCGGTCCAGTACCTGGTGGTCGCGATCTTCGCCTCGGACGAAGGGCACCACGCACACGACGGGGATCCGCGGTTCGACGCGTGGAACAAGCGTGCGGACGATTACCAGGTCGACGAGCCGTTCGTGTTCGGAGGCGACACGATCGAGCACATCGGCCCATGAGCCGCTAGAGCGCCTGCAGGAATCGGCGCCGCCAGGCGTCGGTGCGTGCCACCTGGTTGAACGTGAAGATGTGCAGCCCGCGAACGCCCGCGGCCTCCTCCGCGGCCAATGGCGCGAGGCTCACGAGGAGCGAATCCGGCCGATAGCCGCCCGGGCGCAGGAGCCGGGCCACCAGACCGCCCCATGTACGGAGGTAGCGCGTGGCATCGGTCACGCCGATGCGCGCGCTGATGCGCAGCAGCCGAGCCGTCTCCACCGCTCCCGCCACGCCGATATCCAACGGCAGGTCCATGCCCTCCGCCCTTCGCGCACGTACCCATCGCGTCAGCGCATCGGCGTCGAAGCACAGCTGGGTCGTCATGTACTGCGCGTATGGAGCCTTGGCATGCAGCGCGTCGAGGAGTCGGGCGTCATCGACGAGCGGATGGCCCTGCGGGTAGCAGCCGATGCCGACTTCGGTGAGCTCCTGCCCCGCCTCCGCCAGCTCCCGCAGCATGGACAATGCGTCCGGAAAGGCGCCCGGCGACGCCGCGTCGCCGCCCACGACGAACGCGCGCCGAAGGTCGGCGGCCCGCATGCGCTCAAGCAGACGGCGAAGGTGTGCTCCGTCCGTCAGGCTGCGCGCGGCCAGGTGGACGACGACATCGTGGCCGGCCGCGCGCAGCTGCCCAGCCACCGCGAGGCTGGCGTCCACACCCTTCCCTGGAGATGCGGTGACTGCCAGCGTCGCGTGGAGTGGCAGCTCGGCCAGCTGCGGCAACACGTCACCGAGCGGCAGGATCTCGTACTTCGGCGACTCGAGGAGGCGCCGCAGCGCTGCCCGCTGTACCCCGGTCAGGACGGCCATCAGGAAACTGGGATGCGCTTCTCCGGGTCGACGAAGGGCATCGCCACGACCGTGGCGGTGCGGCTCCCCCACTCGGTGCGCACGTGGAGCCGCTGGCCATGCTCGGCCAGTGCGACCGGCAGCCAGCAATAGCCGATGTTCCGCTGCAGGCGAGGCGAGTAGATGGCTGAAGTCACCTTGCCGATGCGCTCCTCGTCCTCCGGTGATCGGAAGGCGGGCCACTTCTCAAAATTCAGCGCGGGGAATGGGTCGCCGTCGATCTCAATCCCCACGATGCGCCGAGCAACGCCCGCCTCGCGGATCCGACGCAGTGCCGGCAGGGCGAGGCATGCGGCGTCGTCCAGGCCCCAGGCCACCAGGCGCTCGAGGCCCATCTCCAGCGGGTTGTTCTCGTATGTCATGTCTGCGCCCCAGTTGAAGATGCCGCCCTCGATGCGCCGAATGTCCGACGGTCCGGTGGGCCGCACGTTGTACGGCTGGCCTGCCTCCATGACCGCGTCCCACAGCTCGGCGCCCCGATTCATGTCCAGCAGATAGATCTCGTAGCCAACCTCGGACGTCCACCCCGTCCGCGTCACGACCACCGGGATGCCGCGCACGGTGGCCCGGGTCCACCAGTAGTACTTGAGCTCGAGCACCTCGGGGCCGATGAGGTCGCGCATCAGGTCCCGCGACCGCGGACCCTGGATCTGCATCGGCGCCACATCGGCCTCGCGGATCGTGACGTCAAGGTCCGGATAGGCATGGCGCAGGCCGCGGGCGAAGAGAAGCGCGTCCGACGAGGCGAGCGCGAACCAAAACGTATGCTCGTCCATCCGGGTCATGACCGGATCGTTGATGATCCCTCCGTCGCCGTCGCAGATCAGCACGTATTTCGCCTGGCCGACGGCGCACTTGGATAAGTCGCGCGGGGTCAGGAGCTGCGCGAAACGAGCTCCATCAGGCCCTGAGACCTCCAGGCAGCGCTCGACGGAGACGTCCCACACCGTCACATCGTTCAGCAGCGCCTCGAACTCCTCCTCGAAGCTCGCGAACCGGATCGGGAACAGCATGTGGTTGTACACCGTGAACCCCTGCGGCTCATGGCGCTGCGTAGACCCGTAGTACGGACTGCGGCGCAGACGCGCGCCGCGCTGGACGAGCCCCATGTCGAAGCCTGCCATCGATCCTCCAAGTTGCATTGACGGTGATACAAGGTTGCGAGGTCGTTCGTATCCACTTATGGGGAACCACGGCACCGTCACCGCCGGCCCGAGCGGGGGGACGGAATCCGTGCCGCGCTAGCGCTCGGACTGGACCCCCAGCGTGATCGCCGCCGCGACCACGGCCACGGCCAGCGAGAACGCTTCGGCGGCGTCCAGCGCCGCTCCCCCGACGAACGCGGCTGTCGCCTTCGATGGAATCGCCCCCAGCACCGTCGGGACCACGATCCACCCAAGCACCAGCGCGGTTGGCGCGATGGCTCCGGGCAGGCTCAGCGATCGCGTCAGGATGGCCGTCAGCAGGCCCAGGAACGCCGACAGCAGCAGCACCAGCACCACGGCCGGCTGGTTCCTGGCGCCGGATGCCTCGACCAGCCGTACCAGTCCCTGCTCCAGCAGCGCCACGCCGATGGCCAGGATGATCGCCAACAGCACGGTGCGGACCGAGATCATCAGCCGGTCTCCATGCCAGGCATCGCCCGCGGCGCCGTGAGCACGCCCGACTCCAGCGCTGCCTTGAGCCCCTGGGCGATGCGATACGACTTCCCTGCGCCCATGACCAGCACAGCGTCTCCCGGCGCGAGATGCTCGGCCACGTAGGTGGTCGTGGCGTCGACGTCCCCAACCGAGATGGAGGGAACCGCGGAGACGCGCTCGACGGCATCGGCCAGCGATGCGGCGGACGTGGCTCGTAGCGCCTCGTTGGTGTCCCGCGAGGCGAAGATCTCGGCGATCACGACCTCATCGGCCTCACGGAAGGCCCCGGCGAACTCGTCGAAGAGGAGGGCGGTACGCGAGTACATGTGCGGTTCGAAGACCGCCCAGAGACGTCGCTCCCCCACCCGCTGCCGAACCGCCGCGATCGTGGCGCGCACCTCGGTTGGATGGTGCCCGTAGTCGTCATAGACGATCACGCCGGCAGTATCCGCGATCAGCTCCAGCCGCCGCCCGGCTCCCGCGAACGTCCGAAGCCCCTCCGCCAGCGCATCCAGCGGTGCGCCGAGCTCCCGCGCCAACGCCAACGCGCCAGTCGCGTTGAGGACGTTGTGCTCCCCCGCGAGTGGCGAATCGAACGGATGTTCGAACAGCGTGAACCGCGCTCCCCCACTGTGCGGCTCCACGTCCCGTGCCGCCACGTCACCGCCTGGTCCATAGCGCAGGACGCGCCCATCCCAACCATCCAGCCGCGCCAGCAGGTCGCCTGCCCCCCGATCAGTGGCGGTGGTCAGCAGCAGCCGCCCGCCCAGCGCCGAGGTCGGCGTCATGCCGCGGACGAACCGTTCCATGGAGGCGAGGACGGCGTCACGATCGGCGAAGAAGTCCGGGTGGTCCATCTCGACGTTGGTGACGATCGCGCCCGCCGGGTGGTAGTTGAGGAAGTTGTCGCCGAACTCGTCCGCCTCGACCAGGAACGGCGCGCCGCGGCCAGGCCGAACGGTGGCGCCCCACTCCTTCATGAAGGCCCCCACCTCCACCGTCGGATCCAGGCCGGCAGCAATCAGCAGGTGGCCAAGCAGGGCGGTCGTGGTCGACTTTCCGTGCGTGCCGGTGACCGCCAGGCCGATACGGCCTTCGGCCGCCATCAGCTCCCCCAGGACGCGCTGCCAGGTGACGACCGGCAGCCCCCGATCATGCGCCGCCACGAGCTCCGGCAGGTCGGGAACGGCCCGCAGGGCCGGCGTGATGGCCACCCGCTCCACGCCCGCTAAGTGCGATGGGTCGTGGCCGGAGATGACGCGCACGCCCGCCGCCTCGAGCGGCGGCGTGTAGGGCGACGGCGTGTCGGCGTCGCAGCCGTCCACCGCCATGCCGGCGTGGTGCATCAGCAGCGCCACTCCGGCAGCTCCCGAGCCGGCGATGCCGATGACGTGGATGCGCTCGCCGGCCGTCACCATCCGACCGGTGCCCTCAGCGCGCCGGTGCGGCGGCCATGACCTCGGCCAGGCCCAGGTCCAGCGCGGCCAGCGCGGCCGCCGCCTTGTTCCCCTCGCGGTCGTGGGCGAAGAGCCGATGCTCCGCCCGCGATGGGTGCCCCCGCAGCGCGACCCCGATCCAGTGCGTGCCCACGGGCTTCTCCGCGGTGCCGCCATCGGGTCCGGCCACGCCGGTCACCGCGAGCCCGAGCTCGGTGTGGAATCGGTCGCGCACGCCCTCGGCCATGGCAATCGCCACCGCCTCCGACACCGCCCCATGCTCCTCCATGAGCGCCACCGGCACCCCGAGCTCCACCTCCTTCGCGCGATTGGAGTAGCTGATCACGCCGCCCGGGTAGTAGTCGGACGAGCCCGGGATCATTGTGATCGAGTGGCCGATCAGCCCACCGGTCGACGACTCGGCGGTGGCGAGCCGCCAGCCGGCCGCGCGCAGCGCCGCGCCCAGATCCCGTGCGGTGTCGGCCAGCTCCGCTTCGGTGGGGCCGTCGCTCATCGGTAGTTCTCGAACTGAAGCGCGACTGGATAATCCAGCCCGCGAAGGTGGCCGATGACGGCCTGGAGCTCGTCCCGGCTCTTGCCGGAGACGCGCACCGCGTCGCCCTGAATGGCAGGCTTCACCTTCGGGAAACGGTCGCGCACGATCTTGCTGATCTCCTTCGCCTGCTCGCTGCTCAGGCCGCGCTTGAGACCGATGTGCTGCCGCACCGTCCCTCCCCCCGCGGGCTCGACCCTTCCCCAGTCGAAGATCTTCAGCGACAGGCCCCGGCGGACCGCCTTCGACTGCAGCAGGTCCTTGACCGCCGCGGCCCGGTACTCGTCATCGGCCTGCAGGACGACTTCGGTCTTCGCCAGCTCCAGCGTCACCCGAGCGCCCTTGAAGTCGTAGCGCGTCGCGATCTCGCGCCGCACCTGGTCCACCGCGTTCACCAGCTCCTGCTGGTCGAAGTCGCTGACCACGTCGAAGGAGGAATCGGCCATCTGCAGAACGCGCTCCGCTGCGGCAGTGTCCTGCCTATCTTGCCCTTCAGCGGCGGGTGATGCGCCACTCGACGACGCTCCCCGGCTTGCCCATCGGCCCGAGGTCGATCCCGTTGATCACAAGCCGCACGACGCCGGCGTTGCCGGCGCGAATTCGCAGCTCGTCACGGGCGCGCAGGTCGAATCGGTCGCCGGATGACGCGTTGTGGCCCGACACGTTGCGCTTGGGCTGCCCGTCTTCGTCCACTTCGAGGTACGACATTCCGCCGCGCACCCGCAGCTCGCCGCGGAGGCCGGCAGGAACCTGGATCGTCACGCGGCGAACGACGGGGTCCGCTGAGCCATCGGCGGTCAGCTTGACATCCCATGTCCCAGGGCCCAGCGCGAGCGTCCCGGAGAACCTGCCGGACCCGCTCGCGGTGAGCGTCCTGGGCTGCGGCGGATCCGGGCTGGGTCTCGGGACGGTGACCGTGTTGCCGCCAAGCGACTCGATCCTGATGCTGGGGGCCGCCCGCTCGACCAGCCTGGCGGAGACGGTGACCTCCGCCCCCGCCGCCGCGGTTCCGGCAACGGTCACGTCCCCGCGCAGCGTCTGGCCGTCCTCCGGTGCGCTGACCGCCAGCGGTCCACCTGGCGATCCTGATGGCCCCGCGCCGCCGACGACGATCGTGCGGCTCACCGGCTCGCTGTCGCGGCCGGTCAGCGGATCGTTGGCCACCAGCGTGATCACGTTCGAGCCGGGGACCAGCGCCACCACGATCGAGAAGCTCCCTCGGCTGTCGGCCGTGGTGGAGGGATTCTCCCGGAGCCCGTCGACCGTGATGCGGGAGTTCGGCTCGGTGACGCCGACGATCCGGTACTCGAGCTGCTGGTAGCCCGCCACGTCTCCTGCGGGATCGGTGATCCGCAGGTCCGGGGTGCGGGCGAAGGTCACGAACTCGGTGACCAGGTAGATGATGAATGCCGCCACGCCCACGCTGAGCAGCACCCACAGGATTGCGCCGGGCGTAACCACCAGCGGGCGGCTGCGCCTGGTGGCGATGGGACGCGGCGGCACCGGGACCGTCGGCTTCTCGGCCATCGGCTGAGAGCTCTCGAGCCGGTACAGATCGACTAGGTACTCGGCGTCCAGGCCCAGGTACGCGCCGTAATTGCGCAGGAATCCCTTGGTATAGACCGCGCCGGGCAGCTCCGCGTAGTCGCCGGTCTCGAGTGCGGTCAGGTAGCGCGCCCGGATCTTCGTGTCGCGCTCCACGCGGGCGAGGTCGACGCCCTTCGCCTCCCGGGCGGCGCGCAGCACCTCACCGAGCTTGTGCAGCTCCCCTTCCGTCACTCATCGTCCTCGCCGGGACCGATGTCTCCGCCCCAGCCGTCGCTGGTGACAAGCACCTCGCGGAAGCGGCTGCCGTCTGCCGGTCCCACGATGCCGCGGTCCTCCATCTGGTCAAGGATGCGGGCTGCCCGCGCATAGCCGATGCGCAGGCGACGCTGCAGCAGCGAGGCCGATGCCTTGTCGCTGCGCCGAACGATCTCAACTGCCTGCGAGAGCAGCGCATCCGCGTCGTCGTCCTCGTCGTCCTCGCCCGGCCTGCCACCGCCCCGGCCGTCCCGCTTCGGAGCCGTGATCTCGGCGCGGTACTGCGGGCCGCCCTGGGCGCGCCAGTGCCGTGCCACCTCATCGATCTCGGCGTCCGTGACGAGCACGCCCTGCAGCCGAACGGCGCGCGGCGCATCGATCGGCTGGTAGAGCATGTCGCCGCGGCCGAGCAGGTCCTCCGCGCCGGTCGTGTCCAGGATGGTGCGGCTGTCGACGCCAGACGTCATCGCGAAGGCGATGCGGCTGGGGATGTTGGCCTTGATCAGCCCGGTGATGACCTGGACCGACGGGCGCTGGGTGGCGACCACCAGGTGGATGCCGGTGGCCCGCGCCAGCTGCGCGATGCGGGTGATCGTCGACTCCACCTCGTACGCGCTGACCATCATCAGGTCGGCCAGCTCGTCGATGACGATGACGATGTACGGCATCCGGCTCTCGCCGGCGCGCAGCGCATCGTTGAAGGCGGCGATGTTGCGCACGCCGCGCTGCGCGAACTCGTGGTAGCGCGCCTCCATGGTGCCGACGGTCCACTTCAGCGCGTTCACTGCCTTGTCCGGCTCCACGATGACCTCGGCCAGCAGGTGGGGAACGCCCTTGTACTGGGCCATCTCCACCCGCTTCGGGTCCATCAGGATGAGCTTCACCTCGTTGGGCGTGGCGCGCATGAGCAGCGAGCAGATGATCGCGTTCACGCACACGCTCTTGCCCGATCCGGTGGCCCCGGCGATCAGGACGTGCGGCATCTTCGACAGGTCCGCGCTGAACGGCTGGCCCGCGACGTCCTGGCCGAGCGCAAAGGCGAGCTTGCTCTGCTTGCCAAACGACTCGAAGTTACGCGAGCCCAGGACCTCCTTCAGGGTCACCAGGTCGAAGGCGCTGTTCGGGATCTCGATGCCCACGTACGGCTCGCCGGGAATTGGCGCCTCGATGCGGATGGAGCGCGCCGCCAGGGCCAGCGCCAGGTTGTCCGCCAGCCCCTCGATGCGGGAGAGCTTGATGCCCGGCTCCACGTCCAGCGCGTACTGCGTGACCACCGGTCCTTCCTGGATGCGAGCCACCTTCACACCGATGCCGAAGTGGGCCAGCGTCTCGCGGATGCGCTGCCCCTTGGCGGTCAGGTCGAGCTGGGCCGCGCTGCTGGCGGGAGCGTCGGCAAGGAGCTCGAGGGTTGGCAGGTCCCAGCTGCGCTGGGTGGATTCCAGCGCGGCGTCGATGCGATCGGTCTCCCCCACCTCGGCCAGATGCGCCTCCTCATCCTCCTGCAGAGCCTCGCCGCGCACGGCGTCGCCTTCCGCGCCGTCGACCGGGATGGGCATCGCCGAGACTGCCGGGATGGGCGCCGCGGCCGGCGCGGACAGCGTGGCGGTAGCGGTCGCCGCTGCCGGCGATGCCCCCTCGGTGCGGGCGCGCCTGACGATCAGCGGCGGCTCATCGTCATCGGCTCCACCGGCAAATGCCGATCGCACCCGATCAAACAGCCCGCGACCAGTCGTCTCGGGAGGAACCACCGGGATCGGCTCCTGGCGCGGCTTCGCCCGCGCCGCCTGCCTTGCGTCGGCGGCGGCAAGCTCCTCGCGCTGCTCTCGGCGCTGGAGCCACGCCGCAACGATGTCGCCGACCGTCATGTTGAAGTACAGCAGCATCCCGACCACGAACAGCACGGCCAGCACGATCCACGCACCGGCGTCGCCGATGGCCCTCGTCAGGACCCAGCTCACTCCGTAGCCGATGATTCCCCCACCGTCCTCCTGTCGCACCGCGCGCAGGGTCCCGCCGGCGGTCAGATGGAACATGCCGAGCAGCGAGACGGCGACCAGGGTGGCGCCGCTGGCGGCCATCCACCGCTCGGACGGCATCGACTTCATCCACAGCATCAGCGCGAAGCCAGCAAGCAGCGGTGCCGCAAAGGCGATCCCCCAGCCGAGCAGGTAGCTCAGCAGGTCACGCCAGGGCTTGACGAACCACCCGGCGCCGGGCGCGAACAGGGCGATGACACTGACCACGGCCAGCAGCAGGAGGAAGAGGGCCAGCGCCTCGCGCACGAATCGCCCGCTGACATTGAGCCCGCCGTTCCGTCGGCGCCGCCGGCTTCCGTTGCGCCGCCGCCCGGTCGATCGTCGCGTCGCCATCCGCCCTCAGACCTCCATCACGATCGGCAGGATCATCGGCCGTCGCTTGGTGCGGTCGAAGAAGAACGGCGCCAGCGTGTCGCGAATCTTCGCCTTGAGGTAGCCGGACTCCGCCACGTGGTCGTCGTCGCCGGCAGGCTGGCTGAGCGCATCGGCAAGGTGTCGGCGCGCCTCGGCCATGATCGTATCGTCCGGATCAGGCAGGAAGCCGCGTCCGATGAGGTCCGGCCCGGACACGGCTCGGCCGCTGGAGGCCTCGACGGTGAGCGCCACCAGCACCACGCCATCGGAAGCGAGCATCCGCCGATCGCGGAGCACGACCCCGTCGATGCCATCGACGTTGACGATGCCGTCCACCAGCACGTCGCCGGCAGGGACGCTGCCAGCCAGGCGGGCGCGGGCGCCGTCGTACTCGACCACCTGGCCATTCTCCAGCACGAAGATGTTGTCGATGGGCACTCCTGCGCCCTCGGCCAGCAGCCCGTGCTGCACCAGCATGCGGTATTCGCCATGGACCGGAATGAAGTGCCGCGGCTTGACCAGGCCCAGCATCAGCTTCAGCTCTTCGCGCGAGCCGTGGCCCGAAACATGGCAGTGCTTCAACGGCTCGTAGTGGACCATCGCGCCCTCCTTGAAGAGGTTGTCGATGGTGCGCGCCACGGCCTCCTCGTTGCCGGGGATCGGCGAGGCGGAGACGATCACCGTGTCGCCGGGCTCGATCGTCACGTTGCGATGGTCGCGGTTGCTCATCCTGGTGAGGCCGGACATCGGCTCACCCTGCGAGCCCGTTGTCATGATCACGAGCTCGCTGTTCGCGATGCGCTGCAGCTGGTCCTTGCGCGCCAGGGTCTCGCCACGGGGATCCAGGTAGCCCAGCTCCACGGCGATCGAGATGTTCTGCTCCATGCTGCGGCCGAGCGGCACCATCTTGCGGCCGTGCGCGGACGCCGCGTCCAGCACCTGCTGCACCCGTCCGATGTTGCTGGCGAAGGTGGCCACGATCACCCGGCCCGGCGCCTCGCCCACCAGCTGGTGCAGCGAATCCCCCACCGTCATCTCCGACAGGGTGTAGCCGTCTTTCTCCGCGCGGGTCGAATCCGACAGCAGGAATTCCACGCCGCGGTTGCCCAGCTCGGCGATGAGCCCCAGGTCGGCGCGCTTCCCGTCCGGTGGCGTGTGATCGAACTTGAAGTCGCCGGTATGCACGATCGCGCCCAGCGGGGTCTGGATGGCCAGCCCCATCCCGTCCGGGATCGAATGGTTCACGCGGAACGGCAGGATGGTGAATGGACCGATGATCGTCTCCACCCCGGCCTCCAGCGGCTCCAGCCGCGTCTGCTCCAGGAGCCGATGCTCCTTGAGCTTGCCGCGCACCAGGCCAGCCGTCAGGCGGCCCGCATAGACGGGCACGCCGGGCAGCTTGGGCAGGACGTAGGGCAGGCCTCCGGTATGGTCCTCGTGGCCGTGGGTCAGGACGATCGCCTCGACCCGATCCCGGTTCTCGGCCAGGTAGGTGACGTCCGGGATCACGAAGTCGATCCCGAGCATCTCGGGCTCAGGGAAGGCCAGGCCGCAATCGATGACCAGGATCCGTCCATCGGCCTCGATGGCGGTGATGTTCTTGCCAACCTCGCCCACCCCGCCCAGCGGGATGATGCGCAGGGTATTTGTCATATCGCTCCTAGAACAGGGTCAGCTGCTCGGTGTCGTCGCCAGCGGCCACCAGCACCGGCTCGGGTTCGGCCGCCATCACCTCGATGACGGCCATGCGCTCGGCCTCGAGTGCCTGCCGGGCTGCGAGCAGCGCGGCCGGCAGCCCCCGCACGTCGGCAAACAACGTCTCGCGCAGCGAGGTCTGGTGCAGCGCCGCCGCAGGATGGTACATCGGGAACACGAACCGGCCGCCGGCGCGCCGCAGCTGGCCGTGCACCGCTGAGATCCGCACATCTGGGAGGTAACGCCGCAGCGAATGGCGACCGAGCGTGACGATCACCGCCGGTTCAAGGGCGTGCTCCTGGCGGTCCAGGTAAGCGCCGCAGGCGTGGATCTCCTCCTCCTCCGGATCTCGATTCCCCGGCGGCCGGCACTTCACCACGTTCGCGATGAACACGTCCTCGCGCGACCAGCCGATGGATCGCAGCAGCTCCACCAGCAGCTGTCCGGCGGGCCCAACGAATGGGCGCCCAGTGGCATCTTCGCGAGCTCCGGGGCCCTCGCCGACGAGCAGCACGTCGGACAGCGGATTTCCCTCGCCCGGAACGGCGTTCGTCCGCCCGCGATGCAGCGGGCAGCGCGTGCAGACCCGAACCTCGGCCGCGATCTCTGCCAGCGCCGCCTCGGTGCCCATGCGGGCAGCCTAGCGCGGCCGGCGGCCCCTCGTAGCTCCGCCGCGCGAGCGCGGCGGAGCCATCGGTCTAGCCCTCGTCGCCCGCGCTGTTGCCAGATGCGCTGGCAGCGCCTGCCTTGGCCATGTGGCGCTCCATCGCCGCCCGGCGGCTCAGGTTCACGCGCCCCATGCGGTCAATCTCGGTGACGACGACCATCAGCTCGTCGCCGATGCTGACCACGTCCTCGACGCGCGGCACCCGGTAGTCGGCCAGCTGGCTGATGTGCACCAGCCCCTCCTTGCCGGGCAAGATCTCGACGAAGGCCCCGAAGTTCATGATCCGGGTCACCTTGCCCAGGTACTCCTTGCCGACCTCGACGTCCTTGGTCAGGCCCTCGATCCAGCGGATCGCCTTCTGAGCGGCCTCTCCGTCGACGGCGGCGATCTGGATCGTGCCGTCGTCCTCGACGTTGATCTGCGTGCCGGTCTCGGCGGTGATCTGGCGGATCACCTTGCCGCCGGCGCCGATGACGTCGCGGATCTTGTCGACCGGGATCTTCATGGTCGTGATCCGCGGCGCGTACGGGCTGAGCTCGCTGCGGCTGGCGCTGATGACCTCGGTCATCTTGCCCAGGATGAACATCCGGGCGACCCGCGCCTGCTCCAGCGCGTCACGCAGGATCTCGTTGGTGATGCCGGCCACCTTGATGTCCATCTGCAGCGCAGTCACACCGTCGGCGGTACCGGTCACCTTGAAGTCCATGT
>Ga0081539_10005407_pt1 | contig 13067 bp, 10 predicted proteins | sample TabmetS4T2R2_FD_71023 | JGI IMG/M metagenome (GOLD analysis project Ga0081539, IMG submission 71023) | Tabebuia heterophylla rhizosphere microbial communities from the University of Puerto Rico - S4T2R2 | ecosystem: Host-associated > Plants > Roots > Rhizosphere ...
TCGACTACGACCGGCTGACGCTGGGCGGCAACGCCAAGTACTCCGTCTCGTTCGACAACGTCGCGGTCGGCACCTCGATCGGCGAGGGCCTCATCTCCTGCCTCAAGGGCGGGAACCAGACGTCGGGCGGCGTCGTCGAGCTCGACGGCTCGCCGACGGACAACAACGCCACGCTGTTCAAGCAGGGCTACGACAAGGCCCTCAAGGACGCCGGCTACAGCGTCGTCGCCCAGCAGGCGGTGCCGGACTGGAACAACACCACCGCCGGCACGCTCTTCGAGCAGATCTTCACGGCACAGAAGGGCAAGTTCGTCGGCGTCGCCGCCGCGAACGACGGCCTCGGCGGCGCCGTGGTCTCGGTCCTCCAGCGCAACGGCCTCGCCGGCAAGATCCCGGTCAGCGGCCAGGACGCGACGGACGAGGGCCTGCAGCGGATCCTTCTCGGCACGCAGTGCAACACGGTCTACAAGGCCGTGAAGAAGGAGGCCGACGCGGCCGCCCAGCTCGCGATCGCCCTCGCGAAGGGCGACACCGCCACCGCGGACTCGCAGGCGAGCGACGTCTCGAAGGACACTGAGACCGGTAAGGACGTCGCGTCCGTCCTCCTCGAGCCGCAGGGCATCACGAAGGAGAACGTGAAGGACGTCATCGCCGACGGCTACACCACCAAGGAGAAGATCTGCACCACGCCGCAGCTCCAGGAGGCGTGCACCGCGGCGGGCATCTCCTGATCCGCTGAGCCGCCGGCCCGCGGGCCGGCACCCAGCACCACCGGCACCACCCGCCGGCCGGCGCCGGAAGGCGTCGGAACAGGCCGGCGAAGCCGGTGCCGGGGCGCCACGAGCGTCCCGGCACCGGCGTCCCGGGGGGACATCGGGCAGTGCGTCAGAGCGGACACCAGGCGGGGGACCGGCGTCCACGAGAGGACCGGAACCATGACCACGGATGCGGCGACCGCGAGCGGGCTCAGCCCGACGCTGGCCGAGAACGAACCGCTGCTCAGCCTGCGCGGGATCAACAAGAGCTTCGGCGTGATCCACGTCCTCAAGGACGTGGACTTCGACTGCTACGCCGGCAAGGTGACGGCACTGGTCGGCGACAACGGCGCCGGCAAGTCGACCCTGATCAAGGGCATCGCCGGCATCTACCCCTTCGACTCCGGGAGCTACGTCTTCCAGGGCGAGGAGGTCCACGTCCACTCCCCGAAGGCGGCCTCCGCCCTCGGGATCGAGGTCGTCTACCAGGACCTCGCGCTGTGCGACAACCTCGACGTCGTCCACAACATGTTCCTCGGCCGCGAGCTGAAGACCGGTCTCACGCTGGACGAGACGACGATGGAGCGCCGCGCCACCGAGACGCTGTCCGGGCTGTCGGTGCGCACGCTGAAGTCGGTGCGCACGCAGGTCTCCCGGCTCTCCGGCGGCCAGCGGCAGACGGTCGCGATCGCGCGCGCCGTGCTGTGGAACAGCAAGCTGGTCATCCTCGACGAGCCGACCGCCGCCCTCGGCGTCGCCCAGACCGAGCAGGTCCTCCAGCTCGTGCGGCGGCTGGCCGACAGCGGCCTCGGCGTCATCCTCATCTCGCACAACATGAACGACGTCATGCAGGTGTCCGACACGATCGCCGCCCTGTACCTCGGACAGCTCGTCGCGCACGTGCGCGCCCAGGACGTCAACAACTCCCAGGTGGTCGAGCTCATCACGGCCGGCCGCAGCGGCGACCTCGGCCTGCCGCCCGAGGCGGCGAAGGAGGCCGTGGCATGACGACGACCACCGCAGAGGTGACCGGCGCCGGCACCCCCGAGCCCGAGCACGAGTCCACCGGCGCGACGCTCCGCAGCGCGATCAGCGACTACTTCGCCAAGCTGCGCGGCGGCGACGTCGGCGCGCTGCCTGCCGTCCTGGGCTTCGTCGCCCTGGTCATCCTGTTCTCCGCCCTGCGCCCGGACACGTTCGCCACGAGGCTCAACTGGGCCAACCTGCTCAACCAGTCAGCGGCGGTCATCTTCATCGCGATGGGCCTGGTCTTCGTCCTCCTGCTGGGCGAGATCGACCTGTCCGCCGGCTTCACGGCCGGCACGTCGGCCGTGATCCTCGCCGTGCTCATGACCCAGCAGGGCTGGTCCTGGTACACGGCGGCCGTCGTCGCGCTGCTCGCGGGCGCGGCGATCGGCCTCGCCATCGGGATGCTCGTGGCCTGGCTCGGCATCCCGTCGTTCGTCGTGACGCTCGCGGCGTTCCTCGCCCTGCAGGGCGTCATGCTCGCGATCATCGGCAGCGGCGGGACGATCCCGATCCGCGACGAGACGATCCTGAAGATCATGAACAACCAGATGTCGCCCACGCTGAGCTGGGCGATGTGGGTGGTCGTCGTCGTGGGGTACGCGCTCGTCGTCCTGCTCGGCCTGCGCAGCCGCCGGGCCGCCGGCCTGCCGGTCGGGTCGCCGGTCCTGCCCCTGCTGCGGGTGCTGGTGCTCGCCGTGCTCCTCGGCGCCGTCGTCGTGCTGTTCAACCAGGAGCGCAGCATCAACCCGGCGCTGAAGTCGCTCAAGGGCGTGCCGGTCATCGTGCCGGTGACCGTGGCCTTCGTCGTCGTCCTGACGTTCGTGCTGTCGCGGACGTCGTTCGGCCGGCACGTGTACGCGGTCGGCGGCAACGCGGAGGCCGCGCGCCGCGCCGGCATCAACGTGAACCGGGTCAAGATCGCCTGCTTCATGATCGGTTCGACGCTGGCGGCGTTCGGCGGCATCCTGCTCGCCTCGCGCGACAACTCGGTGTCGCCGTCCACCGGTGGCGCGCAGACGCTGCTGTACGCCGTGGGCGCGGCGGTCATCGGCGGGACGTCGCTGTTCGGCGGCAAGGGCCGGGTGATCGACGCGATCGTCGGCGGCCTCGTCGTCGCCGTCATCGCCAACGGCCTGCCGCTGATCACCCAGAAGTCGGAGATCCAGTTCATCATCACCGGCCTCGTCCTGCTGCTCGCCGCGGTCGTCGACGCGCTGTCACGACGGCGGGCCGCGGTGACCGGACGATGACGGCGCCATCGGCTCTGCCCGCGAGCGGGTAGCCCGTCCTGACCATGTCTCCGCACCGTCGTTCCCCGCGTCCACAGCACGGCCCACGACAGGCGATCGGCGGCACCCAGGAGGACGTCCGGCGGCACAACCTCGCGACGATGCTGGGTCACCTGCACGTCGCGGGGCCCCTCCGCCGTGCGGACCTGACCGGGCTCATGGGCCTGAACCGCAGCACGATCGCGGCCCTCGTGGCGGAGCTGGCGGCCCTCGGGGCGGTGCGCGAGGTGCGGCCCGAGGGCACCCAGGCCGGCGCCGGCCGGCCGTCGCTCGTCGTCCAGCCCTGCGCCGACCGGGTGCAGGTGCTGGCGGCGGACGTCGGTGTCGGCCGGGTGTCGGTCGCCCTCGTCGGGCTCGGCGGCGTGGTCGTCGCGCGGCGCCGCCGCCGGGTCGACGCGCCGTCGCCCGAGGCCGTCGTCCGCCTGCTGAGCGGTGCCGTCCGCTCGCTGCTCGCCGACCCCGCCGCCGGACGTCACGTGCTGGGCTTCGGCGTCTCCGTGCCGGGCGTCATCCGGCAGGAGGACGGCAACGTCCGGTTCGCGCCGAACCTGGGCTGGGAGGACGTGCCGCTGGGCGAGCTGCTCGCCGAGCGCGTGCCGCACCTGCGCCTGCGGGTCGGCAACGACGCGGACCTCGGCGCGCTCGCCGAGCACCGCCGCGGCGCCGCCCGCGGGGTGGACGACGTCGTGTTCGTCGCCGGCGAGGAGGGCGTCGGGTGCGGGCTGATCCTCGGCGGGCGCCCGATGCTCGGCGCGGGCGGCTACGCCGGCGAGCTCGGGCACATGACGATCCGGCCGGACGGGCGGCGCTGCCGCTGCGGCGCCCGGGGGTGCTGGGAGACCGAGATCGGCGCCGAGGCCGTGCGTCGGGCGCTCGGGCGGTCCGAGGTGCTGACGGCGGACGCGCTCGGCGAGGTGCTGCGCCGCGCCGACCCCGACGACCTGCGGTCGCTGGCGGTCGTGGGGGAGGCGCTGGGCGTGGGGCTGGCGAACGTCGTCAACCTCCTGAACCCGACGCTCGTGATCCTCGGCGCGATGCTCGCGCAGCTCTACCCGGCGGTGGAGGAACCCGTGCGGGAGGCGCTGCGCCGGGCCGTCCTGCGCGCGCCGGGGGAGCAGGTGCGCCTGGCGGTGCCGGAGCTGGGGGCGGACGCCGTCCTGCTCGGGGCCGCCGAGCTGGCCTGGCAGGACCTGCTGGCCGACCCCGCGGGGGTGCTGACGGCGAGCGCGGGCGCCGCACCCCCGGGCACCTCGGCCGCGCCGGAGGCCGGGTGAGCGGCGCGCCGCTGCCGCCCGGCTGGCCGCCCGAGGTCCGCCCGCCGGGGTCGCCGGAGTGGGAGCGCACGGCCACGGGGTGGCTGCTGGACCTGTGCCCGCCGGACTACCGCGGCCACGCCGTCCTGCGGCGTCACCCGCTGGCGCTGGCCCGGCTCGCCGCCCACCACGTGGAGGGCGGCCGGCAGGCCTGCGCGGCGGCGCTGGCGAGCCTGCGCGCCGACCTGTCCGGGGACCTGGACGCCCGGACGCTGACCGAGGTGTTCGACGTCCTGGACGCCGAGCAGGCCCGCCTGCTGGCGGCCGCGCGGGCGGTGGCGGTGGTGGAGGACGCCCTGCGGGGCCGCAGGTACATCCCGCGCCTCTGACCGCGCGGCCGGGCCCGTTCGTCGTGAGCCTGATGTGAGCACGGTGTGACACCGGTCTCGTTAGGCGAGACCGGTGTCACACCGTGCTCACATCAGGCTCACGAAATCCGGGGCGCTCGGGTGCGTCTCAGGGGCCGGACATACAGTTGCCCGAGCGAGCGCAGCGCCGCGGCGCCAGAGGGCCGGGGTGCGGAGAGAGGTGGCGAGCATGGTGGCACTGCGGGACGTCCGCGGCCCTGCCGACCTGGCGGGGCTGACCCGCGAGGAGCTGGACGACCTGGCAGCGCAGATCCGCGCCTTCCTCGTCGACAAGGTGTCCGCCACCGGCGGCCACCTCGGCCCGAACCTCGGTGTGGTCGAGCTCACGCTCGCCGTCCACCGGGTCTTCGAGTCGCCGCTGGACCGGATCGTCTTCGACACCGGCCACCAGGCGTACGTCCACAAGATCCTCACCGGCCGCCAGGACTTCTCCCGCCTGCGCCGCCGCGGCGGCATGTCCGGCTACCCGTGCCGCGCCGAGTCCGATCACGACATCGTCGAGAACAGCCACGCCTCGACGGCGCTGTCCTGGGCCGACGGGCTGGCCAAGGCGCACCAGCTCCGCGGCTCGGACCGGCACGTGGTCGCCGTCGTCGGCGACGGCGCGCTGACCGGCGGCATGGCCTGGGAGGCGCTGAACAACATCGCCGCCGGCCGCGACCGCAACCTGGTGATCGTCGTCAACGACAACGAACGCTCGTACGCGAAGACGATCGGCGGCCTCGCCGAGCACCTCGCGACGCTGCGCACGATGCCGTCGTACGAGCGCGTCCTCGACTGGGGCAAGAACACGCTCCAGCGCGGCGGGCCGCCGGGCCGCCTGGCCTACGACGCGCTGCACAGCGCGAAGAAGGGGATCAAGGACTTCCTGGCGCCGCAGGGCTTGTTCGAGGACCTCGGCCTGAAGTACGTCGGCCCGGTCGACGGCCACGACATCGACGCGACGGAGCACGCGCTGCGCCGCGCGAGGTCGTTCGGCGGGCCGGTGATCGTGCACGCGATCACCCGCAAGGGCGAGGGGTACGCGCCGGCGGAGAACGACGAGGCCGACCGGTTCCACGCGATCGGCGTCAACGACCCGGCGACGGGCACGCCGCTGCGCGCCGGCCAGCCGTCCTGGACCGGCGTGTTCGCCGAGGAGATCCTGGCGGTCGCGCAGGAGCGGCCGGACGTCGTCGGCATCACCGCGGCGATGCTGATCCCGGTCGGGCTGCACCGGTTCGCCGCGCGGTTCCCGGAGCGGGTGTTCGACGTCGGCATCGCCGAGCAGCACGCGGTCACCAGCGCGGCCGGGATGGCGGCCGGGGGCCTGCACCCGGTCGTCGCGATCTACTCGACGTTCGTCAACCGGGCCTTCGACCAGGTGCTGATGGACGTCGCGCTGCACCGCGCCGGCGTCACGTTCGTGCTCGACCGCGCGGGCATCACCGGCGAGGACGGCGCCAGCCACCACGGCATGTGGGACCTGTCCCTGCTGTCGATGGTCCCCGGGATCCGGATCGCCGCGCCGCGCGACGCCGTCCGGCTGCGCGAGCTGCTGCGCGAGGCCGTCGACGTCGACGACGGCCCCACGGTCGTCCGCTTCCCGAAGGGCGCGGTGTGCCCCGACCTGCCCGCCGTCGAGGTGGCCGGCGGGCTGGACGTCCTGCGGCGCGCGGGCGACGAGGACGTGCTGATCGTCGCCGTCGGCGCGCTCGCCGGGCTCGGCGTCGAGATCGCGGACCGGCTGGGGGCGCAGGGGATCGGCGTCACCGTCGCCGACCCGCGCTGGGTGGTACCGGTGGACGACGCGCTCGCGCCGCTGGCGGCGCGGCACCGGCTGGTCGCCGTCGTCGAGGACAACGGCGTCGTGGGCGGCGTCGGCACCCAGGTGGCGGCCGCGCTCGCGGCGGCCGGTGTGCCGACCCGGGTGGAGTCGTTCGGCATCCCGCAGCGGTTCGTCGACCACGCGTCGCGGCTGGAAGTGCTGGAGGACATCGGCCTGACGGCGCAGGAGGTGTCGCGGCGGGTGGTCGAGCTCGTGGCTCGGCAGGACGCCGCGCTGGCGGACGTGACGCTCGACTAACCCCGGGGCTTTCTGCACACAGGGCGGCGTTGCGATCGATAGATGCGCACAACGCCGCCCCGTGTGCGAAAACAGGGCGGGGCGAGGCGAGTCAGCCTCGGCTCAGCGCGACCTCGTCGGCCGTTACCAGCAGCGGGCGCGGCGCGCCGCGGTCCAGCTCGTCGGTCGCCGACCACGCGGCGCCGACGAACGCCGGGTCGACCCGCGAGAGGTCGTACCAGCCGCGCCGCCGCATCGGGACCGCGACCGCGCGCATGCCCGAGCCGTCGCCGGCGGCGAGGTGCCGGCGCAGGGCCGGCGAGGCGAGCAGGGCGAGGACGTCGCACCCGCCGACCGGCCGGATCACGCCCTCGAGGCCGTCGCGGCCGAGCCGGGCGGCGGCGAGCGCGCCCATCCGGTCCACGTGCCGCCGCAGGTGCGGCCACCAGCGGGCCTCGGCGACGCCGGCCGCGAGCGCGACGCCGGCGTGCAGCGGCGTCACGCGGCCGCCGTCGCCGCCCGGGTCGCCGGTGAGGCCGTGGACGCCGATGCCGAGCTCGAGCGCGCCGCCGAGCAGGCGCTCCCGGACCCAGCCGCGCCCGAGGTGGTCCGCATGCCCGGGCGGGAGCGCGACGACGCGGGCCGCCGAGCGCAGCCGCCCGGCCGCGGCGTCGCCGAGCTCGGCGACGAACGCGTGCAGGCGGAGCAGCTCCTCCACCCGGCGGCGGGCGACGGCGGTCACGTCCGGACCGGCCCCGGCGGGGCCCGCGGCGGCCGCGACCTCGTCCCACCCGACGGTCACCGCGGGCGGCCCCGGCAGGATGACGCCCAGGTCCGAGGGGACGACGTCGACGTCCGCGAGGACGCTCACCGCCAGTACGCAGCGTCGCAACGCCACGTGATCGGCGGTGGATCTCACCCGGTCACGGTAACGGCTGGTATGCCGGTCGGGCAGCGCCTCGTCCGCATCGGCCCCGGGCGCCACGTTCGGCCACGGGGCGTGACCGCCGACGACGCCGTGCGGGCCCGTGGGACCCGCCGGATCGTGAGGTGATTGCGCGTGACGCGCGCCCGGATCGCGGTACATCCGGGCACGGGCTCAAGTAGCGTTCTTGTCATGTCGTTCCAGGCGCCGCCGGGGCCGGCCGCGCCGGAAGGGTTCCCGTCGCCGCCGCGTGCGGGCCGCCGCTGGATCGTGCGCCGGCTGGTGCCGCTCGTCCTCCTCGGCGTCGTCGGCGGGCTGGGGCACGCCACGGCCGCCGGGGTCGCCGTCCACCGCGCGGCGCTCCAGGTCCGGCACGCCGCGACCGCGGACGACGCCGTCCGCGCGCCGGATGCCCGGCAGCAGGCGGTCGCGGCCGTCACGCCGGTCCTCGGCCGGCTCAACGCCGCCCTCGCGCAGCGCGACCTCACCGCCTACCTTGCCGAGCTCGGCACCGACCCGGCGCTGCGCGACCGGCAGGCCACGACCTTCCGTGCCCTCGGGCGGCTGCCGCTCGCGAGGGTCGAGTACGGCTGGCAGCAGGCCCAGTGGAGCCGGCCCGCCGGGCTGGGCGCCATGTACGACGACCCGGCGGCGCTCGTCGCCGTGGTCCAGCGCCGCTACTGGCTGAAGGGCTGGGACGCCGCGCCGACCAGCGAGCTCGTCGCGCTGACGTTCGCCCGCCGGGACAGCCGCTGGGCCGTGGTCGGCGACTCCGACGGCGCGGGCGCGCTGCCCGCCGGCACGGTGCCGGAGCCGTGGACGCTCGGCGACATCTCGGTCGTCGCCACCCGCCACGTCCTCCTGGTCGGCGACCGGCCCGCGGCCCGTCAGGCCGACCTGCGGCGGCTCGCGAACCGCGTCGAGGACGCGGTCGGCGGCGTGCGCGCCGTCTGGTCTGCGGGTACTACCGGGAAGACCTGGAACGGCCACTGGAACGGCAAAGTCGTCGTGTACGCGCTGACCGACGAGGACTTCGTCTCGCCGTGGTTCGGCCAGCAGGCGGCCGACGGGCAGCGCAACGGCGCCGGGGAGAGCGCGGAGTTCGACGCCGAGGTCGTGCCGATGGAGGCGACGGCCATGACCGGCGTCCCGGCGTCGCTGGCGCCGCCGAAGCAGACGCTGGCCGGCATGCGGATGGTCATCGCGCCGACCGTGCTCAAGTACTCGACGGCGCAGGCGCGCGCCGTCATCCGGCACGAGCTGACCCACCTGGCGACGCTGCGGGTCGGCGACGAGGCGCCGGCCTGGCTGACCGAGGGGATCGCGGAGTACACCGCGTACCGGGTGGTGTCGCCGTCCGGGAAGGCCGACGGCGTCGGCGCCCTCGACCGCCGCGGGCTGCCCAAGCAGCTGTGGTCCGCGCTGCGCCGCCCCTCCTACCGCCCGGAGCTCACCACCGCCCACGAAGCGTTCTACGCCGGCACCGGTGTGGAGGTCAGCCGGCGGTACACCGACGGCTGGCTGGCGGCGCTGTACGTCGCCGACGAGTACGGCGAGGGCAAGCTCCGGGCCCTGGTGGACAGGGCCAGCGACCCCGCGCTGCCCACCGTGCAGGCCCGCGAGGCCGCGGCCTTGCGCAAGGTCCTGCACACCGACCGCGCGACGTTCGAGGCCGACGTCGGCGCCTACGCGCGCGCCCTCCGGCGGCACTTCGTCTAGGCCGGCAAGGTTTCAGGGGGATGTCGGGGGGTGTCCGGCGGGCGTGGACCAGCCTGTACGTCGTCGCCGACGTGCACGGCGACTACCCGCGCCTGGCCGCGGCGCTCGAGGCCTGCGACGACCGGCCGGTCGTGCTCGTCGGCGACTACGTCGACCGCGGGCTCGACGCGCGCCTGACGCTCGAGCTCCTGCTGCTCACGCTGCGGCGGCGCGACGACGTCGTCTGCCTGCGCGGCAACCACGAGAACCGGCTGCTGGAGTTCCTGCGGGACGGCGCGGACGCCGTCCCGCCCGGCGGTGGCGCCGCGGCGACGATGCGCTCCTACGTCCCCGGGCAGAGCTGGTCGTCGTTCCGCGCGTCGTTCCCTCCCGAGCACCGCGCGTTCCTGGCCGGGATGCCGCTGTGGCTGGAGACGCCCGACCTGTTCGTGTCGCACGCCGGGCTCAACCCCGACGCGCCGGCGTCGCGGACCGCGGCCGCGCTGACGCTCGGCGGGCCGGAGCGGTTCACCCGCTCGGTCGGGACGCTGTTCGAGAAGACCGTCGTCTGCGGCCACTTCATCCAGCGCGGCGGGACGCCGCACCTCGGCGACCGCTTCATCGCGATCGACCTGGGCTGCGGCACGCTGCCGGACGCCCCGCTGGCGGTCCTGTCGTGGCCGGAACGAACGGTCCGGATGTTCTGAGCCCCCAGTGCCGTGATCATGCACTTCCGGGAGGCGGCGCGCCTCCCGGAAGTTCATGATCACGGCCAGGACCCGCGGCTCAGGCGGTGGGCGCCGGCTCCGCGGCCGGGGTGCGCTCGGCCGGCTTCGGCGTCGTCCGGGCGGGGCGGAGGAACAGGAACATGACCGTGGGCACGTACAGGAGCCAGACGGCGGCCTCGAGCCAGGTGGTCTGCGGGCTGAAGTTGAAGACGCCCTTGAGCAGGGTGCCGGCCACGGAGCCGGGCGTGACGGTGTCGGAGACGTCGAACGCGAGGCTGTTCAGGCCTGGCAGGATCCCGGCCTCCTGGAGGTCGTGGAAGCCGTAGGCCAGCACGCCGCCGGCGACGACGACGAGCCCCGCACCGGTCCAGGTGAAGAAGCGGCCGAGGTTGATGGAGATCGCACCGCGGTACAGCAGGTAGCCCAGGAGGACGGCGACGCCGAGGCCGAGTGCGGCGCCGACGATCGGCGGCGGGCCGTCCGCGACGCCGGTGGACTGGGCGGCCGACCAGAGGAACAGCGCCGTCTCGAGCCCCTCGCGCCCGACGGCGACGAACGCCGTCACGACGAGGGCGCCGGTGCCCATGGCGAGCGCGCGGTCGACGGCCCCGTGCAGCTCGCCCTTGATCGAGCGGGCCGCGCGGCGCATCCAGAAGATCATCCAGGTGACGAACCCGACCGCGAGGATCGAGAGGACGCCGCCCATGGCCTCCTGCGCCTCGAAGCTCAGGTAGGTGGAGGTGTAGGTGAGCAGCGCGCCGAAGCCGAGGCTGAGGGCCACCGCTATCCCGACCCCGGTCCAGACGGCCGGCAGCGCGCTGCGGCGGTCTGTCTTCACCAGGTACGCGACGAGGATGCTGACCACGAGGGAGGCCTCGAGCCCCTCCCGCAGGCCGATCAGGAAGACGGGCAGCACGCGGTTCTCCTCGGCACTCGACGTCGTGGCGCTCGATACGTCCGACGACCGGACGGCACCCCCAGTAGGTTAGCCTCACCTTAGTTCAGCGTGAAGCCAGCGCGAGGGGTGGTCCACCGACGCCGAAGCCGCCCGGCAGGCCTTCCTCACCGCTGCGGTGCGCGGCTGGGGCCGTGGCCTGATGCGTGGTCGTCGGCGGCGACGACCGGCACCTGGACGAGCGGGTGGCGTCCCGCTCAGGTTTGTGGACCGCCGCCGGCTCACCGTCCTGACCGTGGCGGAGCCGCACGACGGGCTCGGCCGGCAGTACTTCCCGCCGGTTCGGCCGGTCCGGTCTCGGGTTCGGTGAGGTAGCGCTGGAGGGTCGGACCCACCCAGCGAACCACCTCGTCGCGGCTCATCGCGGCCATCGGCGGAAGGCGCAGGACGTATCGGGTAAGCGCGACGCCGAGCATCTGCGAGGCCACCAGGCCGGTGCGGTTCGCCGCGTTCGCTCCCTCGGGAGCCACCGCGGCCACGGCCGGGGCAAGTTGCCGGGCGAAGACGTCGTGCAGCCGGGCGGCGGCTGCCTCGTTGGTGACGCCGACCCGCAGGAGAGCCTGGAGTGTGTCGTCGGCCTCCCATCGGCCGAGGAAGTACTCGACCGCCCGGGCGCCGACCTCCGCGCGGGGCACGCCGCTGAAGTCCGGCAGCCGCAGCTCGAACTCGGCGGCCGCGGCGAACAGGCCCTCCTTGGAGCCGTAGTACCGCATCACCATCGAGGGGTCGATCCGCGCCGCCGCAGCGATCGCGCGGATCGTCGCCCGGTCGTATCCGTCGGAGGCGAACCGCTCGCGGGCGGCGGCCAGGATCGCCGCACGAGTTGCGTCCGATCGCCGTGACCGCGCCTGCACATCCATGCCATCAACTGTAGGCCAACGCCTGTTGACCGATCTACCGGCATCTCCTACTCTAGTCAACAATCGTTGGCCAACGATCGTTGGCAAAAGCGCTCGGGCTGGTTCGAAGCCGCTGCTGTCCCCGACCCGCCGCGGGTTCGAACTCCTGGACACCGATGATGGGAGACAGGTCATGACCATGCGTAGCGACGTCTTGATCGTCGGCGCCGGCCCGACCGGCTTGCTGCTGGCCGGAGACCTCGCGGCGGCCGGCATCAGCGTCACCGTGCTGGAACGGCGACCGGAGCACGAGAACAACTTGACCCGCGCCTTCGCGGTGCACGCGCGGACCATGGAGGTGCTGGACGCCCGCGGCCTGGCCGACGAGCTGGCCGGCCGCGGCACTCGCGTCGACGAGCTGCAGTTCCTGCGCCGGGTGCGGATCGGCCTCGGTGACCTGCCGAGCCGATACCCGTTCCTGGTGGTCACCCCCCAGTACGAGGTGGAGCGGCTGCTCGAGCAGCGCGCGGCCAAGCACGCCGCGCGCATCCTCCGCGGTGTCGAGGTGCAGGACATGCGACAGGACGGCGAGGGCGTCGACGTGCTGACCGACGGCGAGCTCCACCGCGCCAGGTACGTGGTCGGCACCGACGGCGTCCGCAGCACCGTCCGCCGAGCCGTGGGGCTGCCCTTTCCCGGCCGCACGGTGGCCAGGTCGATGATGCTGGCGGACGTCCGGCTCGCGCAGCGGCCGCCGGACGTGGTGACCGCCGATGCCGACGGGCGTGCCTTCGGCTTCGTCGCCCCGTTCGGGGACGGCTGGTACCGGGTCATCGCCTGGCGCCGGGACCGTCAGCTGCCCGACGACGCGCCGGTGGACCTCGACGACGTCCGCCAGGCGTTCACGCAGGCGCTCGGGACGGACTACGGGATGCACGACCCCCGCTGGCTGTCACGCTTCCACAGCGACGAGCGGCAGGTCCCCCGGTACCGCGTCGGGCGGGTGTTCCTCGCCGGCGACGCCGCGCACGTCCACAGCCCGGCGGGGGGCCAGGGAATGAACACCGGCCTGCAGGACGCCGCCAACCTCGGCTGGAAGCTGGCCGCCGACCTCCAGGGCTGGG
>Ga0081539_10005408_pt1 | contig 13066 bp, 13 predicted proteins | sample TabmetS4T2R2_FD_71023 | JGI IMG/M metagenome (GOLD analysis project Ga0081539, IMG submission 71023) | Tabebuia heterophylla rhizosphere microbial communities from the University of Puerto Rico - S4T2R2 | ecosystem: Host-associated > Plants > Roots > Rhizosphere ...
AAGGGGCGGGCGGCCAATCCAGGAGACCAGCTCTCAGTGGCCGGCCGCTCGTCGCTTGCCAGCGCGCCCCCACAGTCGTTCGCTGCGGTCCGCCCGCGGCCAACTGGTACTCGACCATCAACCCCCCTCCGTCGACGTCGACACCCGTACTGCTCCGGCAGCCTAAGGCCTGCCTACAGTACTGACCGACGATCCAGCGGAGCACCGATGAGAAAGGTCAAGTCCAAGCGGCAGGGAGCTGCATCCTGGAAGTCGCGGCCGGGGACCCCGACATCACGCGATCACCAGGTGGTCAATGCCGTACGAGCGGCTTGCCACCGGAGCGACGCGACGTCCTGATCGCCGATCTTCGCAACAACCATCCGCGCTTTCTCCGCCGGCACACCCGGAGCTACCTCGAGTACCTGGATCGCCACGGGTCGCTCGCCCGGCGACGCTGCGATTCCGGAGCGCGTGTCTGGGTGGTGTTCGGCGAACACGACGACATCGGCCTGACCGACGACGAGCGGGCGGTGCTCGAGGCGTGTCCCGGTGCGACCCTGGTCACGATTCCCGACACGGGGCACTTCGCGCTCAATCAGAAGCCGGCCCAGATTGCCGAGATCGTGCTCGGCGCGCTCTCGAGCACGTCACACGGGTGAGCCAGGCTCCGCCAGACCGGTGAGCTGTCCGACCAGGACCGCGACCTCAAGCCAGTCCGGCGGTAGCGAGCTTGGCTGGGCGCTGTGGCGACACCCAAATGGGTAAGTCCCGGCCCCGGGCGCCTTCATTCCCGGGGTGCGCAAACAGACACCCCGGCCTCCAGGGAACCGGAGCGGCCGGGGTGTCTGGCTCTGTCCTGCGCGGCACACACGCAGTAGTAGAAGAACCGCTGGCGGGGCGCGAGGCGTTACGGCCTGCTGTCCTCGTACCGCCGCTAGGGGATGTCGCGCCGGATGTGGCGTTCCTCCACGACCGTGTCGCCGCCGACCACGGTGCCGCCGCGCCGGTAGGGCGAGAAGCTGCTCCAGAACAGCAGCGACAGGACCACGCCCAGGGCGCCGGCGGCCATCAGGATGATCCCAACCGTGTTGAGGTTGAAGCCTGAGGTCGAGACGTCGACGGCGAAGGTCAGGACGGCCCCGACCACCAGCAGAAAGATACTGACACCTAGGCTCATCGTCCCTGGCCTCCTCATGGCGGTGCGGGCAGTCGCTGTCAGGGTTGTCGGCACGAAGCGCCGATTCGATGAGCCAACCTCCGCGACAGCCGCGTCAGGGGGCGGCTGGTGCGCAGTCCTTGTCCAGGGCGTCGTCCAGACTCCGGCTGGCGGAGTCGAGTTGGCGTGCGACCTGCTTGCTGTCGGCCTTGCCGGCGCCCAGGCTGGCGCGGGCATCGATGATTCGCCGGCGCACCGCCTTCAAGCTGTCCAGGCACCCTTGGCGGTTGTTGACCGTGTAGGCCTCCAGAGTCGCGGAGGTGCTGGCCAGCTGCTTGACCATCGCCGCCAGCTGGTCGCGGTCGGCCTTGACCGAGGCCAGCTGGCCGGCGAGCTGGCTGGGGTCGGGCTCGGTCCTGGCGGCGCAGCCGGTGGTGGCAAGCACGACGGCCACCAGCAGCATGACCATCCACTGTCGTCGGTTCATCGCCCCCTCCATGCGAGAGAAGAACGATCCCGACGACTTGACCGTTACGGGCCGAGCCTGCGCCGTCTGCTCCTAGCTGTCGATTTGACGCGTTTGTGGAGCGACGCATATACCTAGTCCGCTTCTGTCGGTCCGAGTCCTGTTGGCGCCTTGTTCCCTGCCCCCCGGCCGCTGGCGCCGCCCCCAACAAGCCGCAAGGTCGCCATGGCGGAGCAGTGCTGTGCCCGCCCTCGGCGTGGTGTTCATCGGGAGGAACGTATGCGCAAGGTGGTCATCGCACTTGGGGTCGTGCTGGTCGCTGTGTTCGCGGTCGGCACGGCGGCCGCCAAGCCCCGTGGGAGCGGCGGCCCGGTGACCGTGCCGATGACTGGAACGTTCACCTCCCTGGGCATCGCCGTGCCCTTCTCCGGCGTGCTGACCGCCGACCACTTCGCCGAGGTGGACGGCCAGCTCGTGGTGGAGGGTCTGCTCGCCGCTGACGACGGCCTGTTCGAGCCGGTGACGGTGACCGTGGTGGCGGTGGCGACACCCTCGAGGGACCCGGCCACGGCCGACTGCACCGTCACCGTCGGCATGGTCAACACGATCGCCGTCGGAGATGCCGCCGTGGTGGAGCTGGCCGACCCGACCTTCGAGCTCGGCGGCCCGGATTCCGGCCTGGACCTGTGCGGGGTGCTCAAGGCGTCTGACAAGGATCCCGGCGACCAGGCCGTCATCGCCCGAGCGCTCAACCGGGCGCTGGGCATGAGCTGATCGATTAACCGGCGGTGGCTAGCCGGCCACCGTGGAGGTCCGCGCCGGTCCGCGGGGTGACAACAGCCAGCCAGTTGGCTGAATGGAGAGGGTCATCGTGGCGCTTCGCAGATCGGCGCTGGTCGTGGTGTCGGTCCTGGTTCTTTCGGTGGCGGCGGTGGCCGTCTCGACCTCGGTGGGAGCGGTCGAGAAGCCGCCCAAGCCCAAGCCGGCGACCCCCAAGGGGCCAGGCCCGTTCCACCCCTTCGACAGCTTCGGGTCCTCACCGAACGACAACGTGGTCCTGAAATGGAACGACCAGGCCCTGGCCGCCATCCGCATGGTCGCCCCGCCGCCGCCGGTGTCCGCTCGCGCCCTGGCGATCGTGAACACCAGCATGTACAACGCCTGGACGGCCTATGACGCGACCGCGGTCCCGACCCAGCGGGCCGGCTGGGCCCGGCGCCCGGCCGCCGAGCGCTTGCTCGAGTACAAGAGCATGGCCATCAGCTATGCCGCCGAGCGAGCCCTGAGCAACCTGTTCCCTTCGCTTGCTGGCACCTTCACCGGCTTCCGGACCGCCCTGGGCTACACCACCGAGCCCACCGGCCAGCCCGACGACCCGGCCACCATCGGGGTCCAGGCCGCCGACGCGGTGATCGCGGCCCGGGCCAACGACGGCTCCAACCAGGCCGGCGGGTACGCCGATACCACCGGCTACACCCCGACCACCCCACCGGGGCCGCTGTCCTGGCAGCCGCTCCCGGGCCAGTCGTTCACCGTGCCCCACTGGCAGCTGGTGACCCCGTTCGCGCTCAGCTCGGCCAACCAGTTCCTGCCCCCCGGGCCGACCCTGAAGAAGAGCGACGGCTCCTACGAGAAGGCGACCAAGGCGATCATCTCCTACAGCGCCAAGCTGGATGACCAGACCAAGGTGAGGGCCGAGTACTGGGCTGACGGGCCCAGGTCCGAGCAGCCACCCGGCCACTGGACACTGTTCGCCGGGGCCATCTCGCGCAAGAACAGCCAGAGCATCGACCAGGATGCCAAGCTCAACTTCGCGGTCAGCAACGCCCTGCTGGATGCGGGCATCGCGGCCTGGAACACCAAGCGCCGCTACGACTTCATCCGGCCGGTCACGGCCGTGCGCACCACCCAGGCCGGCAAGACGATCAAGGCCTGGGCCGGACCCGGTCAGGGGACCAAGGTCATCCCGGCCGAGCAGTTCCGCTCCTACATCCCGACCCCGCCGTTCCCCGACTACGTGTCTGGGCACAGCACCTTCAGTGCCGCCGCCGCCCAGGTCATCCGGACCTTCACCGGCAGCGACACGCTGAACCTGACCGCCACGTTCGCCACCGGCAGCTCGTTCGTGGAACCGGGCACGGTCCCCGCGGCCCCGGTACAGCTGGGCTGGGCAACCTTTACCGCCGCCGCGGGTGAGGCTGGGCTGTCACGCGAGTACGGCGGCATCCACTTCCGCGACGCCGACGCCCATGGCCTCAACCTCGGACGGGCGATCGGGACCAATACCTGGAACAAGGCCAACACCTACTTCCAAGGCATCGCCGCCGGCTGAGCGAATGCGAGGACTGGGCGGAGGAGCCTAGCTCCTCCGCCCGTTTCCGCGCCGTTCCAGGTGCCGCCGGTCCAGGCCGTCCCGGCGGTCCGCCGCGAGGCCAGGGTGGCGGTCGACACCGCGGCGCCGAAGACGTCCCGCTCGCCCTTGAGGACGACCCCGCTGTCGACCAGATGCGAGCTTCCGCGGGTCCGGCGACACGGAACCCTCTGCCGAACCCAGGGCGCCGAATGTGTCCTGACCTCGCTTGACGCCGCCGAACCGTACCGGCCGCCGATCTCGCCGCTTCGCTGGCAGGCCAGCATGCCCGTGATCGTCATGTTCAGCGCTGAAAGGAGTGATTAGAGGTGTAGGCATCTCTAGGGGGGATGTGCGAGAAACGCCAGGTCTTACCGGTGGGCTTGGCGAAGGAGGGCAGACCGGTGAGGCTGCGGATCCTCTTGACTGGGGTACTGATTGCCGGAACCGCGCTGGTGGCGGCGGCCGAGCCGGCGGCGGGCCGGCCACGGGAGACCCCGGCCGAGCGCATCGCCCGCGAGACGGTCGCGGCGGTCCGGGCCAGCGAGCAGGCCGCGCTGACCACCCCACTGGCGCCGGCGCCGCGGCGCCGGGTGGTGGCAGGGCCACTGGCCGGTCGGTGGACGACCTGCCAGCTGCCCGAGGGGTTCAACCCGGTGCACGCCTCGGTGCTGCCTGATGGCACGGTGCTGCTCATGGCCGGCTCCGGCAACGACCCGGCCGAGTTCGCAGCCGGTCACTTCCAGAGCTACATCTTCTCCCCGGACACCTGCTCGACCGTCCCGCTGCCAACGCCGGGCGACATGTTCTGCAGCGTCCACGCGATGCTGCCCAACGGCAACATCCTGGTCGCCGGGGGGACCAAGCAATACGACCCCTTCTACGGGCTGCGGACCAGCTACGAGTACGACTGGCTGAACAGGCGGTTCGTCCAGCAGCCGCTGATGGCCGGCGGTGGCCGCTGGTACCCGGGGGCTACCCAGCTGGGCAGCGGCGACGTGTTCGTGCTCTCGGGTCTCAACGGCGCCGGGGCACTCAACACCCAGCCCGAGGTCTACCATGCCGCAACCCGCACCTGGAGCGTCATGCCCTACCGGCTGACCGTGCCGACCTATCCGCACATGCTGCCGACCGCCGGCGGACGGCTGTTCTTCACCGGGGTGGCGTTCGGCGGTTCGGCGGTCCGGGTGGGGTTCCTGCGGCCCTTGACCGGCAGCTTCCAACCGGTGAGCGGGCTGGACACCAACCGGCGCGACGAGGGGGCGTCGTTCTTTGTGCCCTTCAGCCAGGGCCGCAAGGTACTCGTGGCCGGCGGGGGTGGGGTGGCCACCACGGCCCTGGTCGACCTGTACGCCTCGGCCAACCCCGTCTATCGTGCCGGGCCGAGCCTACCCGGGCCCAGGAAGTACCTGTCGCATGCCACCTTGTTCGACGGGCGGGTGCTGTTGGCGGGCGGCCAGGACCCACAGACCAACCCGGTCTTCACGGCCCAGCTGTACCGGCCGATCTCCAACCGTCTCGAGATGGTTGCGTCGACCTCGGCGGCCCACCAGTACCACTCCAACATGTGGGTGGATCCGACCGGCCGGGCCATCCTGGTAGGTGGCAACCCGGCCCGCGGCAGCGTCCAGCGGCTGGTCGAGCGGTTCGAGCCCTGGTATGTGGACGTGGCCGACCGGCCACAGATCACCTCGGCCCCGGCCGCCATCGCTCACAACCAGCCATTCGCCGCCCAGGTGCAACTGGCCGCCGGCGCAACCCTGAAGAGCCTGCGGGTGTTTCGCCTGACCAGCACCACCCACCAGTTCGGCGCGGCCGAAGGCGACTTCACTCTCATCCCGGTGACGACACCGACCGGGTTGCGCTGGTCGCTGACCAGCAGTCCCAACCTGACCCCACCGGGCTACTACTACCTGGTCGCGGTGGATTCACGCGACGTTCCCTCAGAAGCCAAGATCGTCAAGGTCGTCTAGGACGTTCAGAGATCGCAGTGGGCGTCAAATGTGGTCTGGGGTCTGCGGGTTTGACAGTTCCGTAGAGCGACGTGCAGCTTGGTCCCCCTCTGGAACCGGTCTCTGGGGGGATGGCGATGCTCGGCCATGCGTTTCCGGCCGTGCTCGCCGCCGCCGCCCGCGGCGACGAGGAGGCATTTGGAACGCTCTGGCGCGACCTCCAGCCCCGCCTGCTGCGGTACTTCGCGGTGGCCGCGCCCGCCACCGCTGAGGACCTGGCGTCTGAGACCTGGCTGGCGGTGGTCCGCAGCCTGGACCGCTTCTCGGGCGGCGAGCCGGCGTTCCGGGCCTGGGTGTTCACCATCGCCCGGCGGAAGGTGCTCGACTGGCACCGCCGGGCCGCCCGCCGGGCGACCGAGGACCTTGCCGCAAACGGCCCGGTCGAACGGGCCGCACCCGACGACCCCGCCGCCACCACCCTGGAGGGCCTTTCCACCCGGGCCGCGCTGGCAGTGGTCGCCACCCTCCCTGCCGACCAGGCCGAAGCGATCGTGCTGCGCGTCGTCGCGGGGCTCGGCGTGGACCAGGTGGCGTCCCTGATGGGCAAGCGCCCAGGCACGATCAGGGTTCTCACCCATCGGGGGCTGCGGAAGCTGGCCGAACGCCTCGGCCCGGACCGCATCTCGGGCATGGTGTAACGCGGTGGACTCCGGCGACGCGTCCCCTGCCGACATGGGCCGACGACCCGACGGCGACGCCGACCCGCTCGCCCTCGACGGAGAAACCGTCGAGCGGCTGCTGGTCAGCGAGCTCCCCCCGGGCCAGGCACCCCCCGAGTATGCGCCAGTAGCTGCGCTGCTTGCGGCAATGGCGGCCCCACCGAGCCAGGAGGAGCTCGACGGTCAGGCAGCAGCCCTCGCCGAGCTGCGGACTGTGACCATGACCCGGGCCGCCCACCGCCCCTCTGAGCGGCGGCGGCGACGCCGGGTCGGGCTGGCCGCCGTTGCCGTTGCCGGCGCCCTCGCCACCGGAGGGGTGGCCGCGGCGGCCACCGGCCACCTTCCCGAACCGGTGCGCAAGGCGACCCGGAGCATCCTGGTTACTGTCGGCAGCGGCGAACCGGCCAGCACTCTTCCGCCCTCGGCGTCGAGCACACAACCGCCCGGCAGTGGCCACGCTGTCCAGCCTCCGCCACCTACCGCCGCGACCGTCCCTGCACCGGGCGGCCCCGGCGTCGCCGCGGCCGCCAGCCCGGGCCTGAAGGGCCTCTGCGGTGCCTACCTGGCTGGCAAGGGCGCCGAGACGGGCAGGAAGCTGAACGCCACCGCATTTCAGGCGCTGGCCCGCGCGGCCGGTGGCGAGGGCAAGGTCCAGGCCTACTGTCAGCGCCTCCAGCCTCCACGCCCCAAGCCAGGCAACACCAAGCCGAAGGATCCCGAGAAGGACCCAAAGCCGAGCGACCAGCAGCCCGGGACCCATGAACATCCTGGACAGCGCCAGGGCAACCCCCAGGCCACAAGGTCCCGGAGCCGCTGACGGCACCGGCGCCCGCCATCGGGCGCGCGACGGTGGTCATGCCCTGGTTACGGCTGCTCTGTCTCGCCCTGGTGGATCGCGGCTGTCAGGGGCACGGTGCCGCCGGCGAAATCGCTGCCTGGGGTCATCTCGGCAGGCCCGGCCGGCTGCACGGGCAGCGGTTGGGCGCCACCGACGAAGTCGGTGCCCACGGGGGTGTTCTCGTGGAGGATCGGCACGGTCACAAGGGTCTCGGTATGGGTTGGCATGCTGGAAAAACTCCAAGGGGTTCGATTTGGGGTTAGGTGGCTGGGAGCGTGCACCCTCCGTCCTCGGACCGCCGCGCGGCGGTCGCCGCAGCTTTCCACGGTGACGGCCCGTGAGCGCTTCGCCGGCGCGAGCGGCGACGCTACCGGCAGACACGGAGGGTGACGCCGTCTCAGTTCCTGCCTACCCGCCCCGCCGGGCCGATAACGTCATGGCTTGACCCCCCAGGGCACCAGCCCGGCGGAAGGGGCTGATCGCGTCATGCTGGTCGCCGATCGCCGTCATAGAAGGTGACGGACCCAGCAGGCTCGCGCTCCCTGGCTCCGGGCAGCGGCCTGCGTCGGCCGAGCTACCAGGACCCCCCGGGTTCCCGTGTCCTCCTCGGGGGGTCCTGGCCAACCCCGGTCGCCTGGTTGGCCATCGGCCGGGAAGCCGGGGTCGGTCACAGCGTCGCCAGTCAAGGGATCCTGCATGCGCATCGGCCTGATCGCCCCGCCCTGGTGCTCCATCCTCCCCGCATGTGAGCAGCCGCGGCAGGCGACGCTCAGGAGAGGGCGGCCGGGACGGCTGCCGCCGGGTCGAGTGGTGAGGACGGGCCAGGCCCCAGGCCGCCGTCCGCTGGATTGGTGACCGCCTGCCGGACCGCCCAGACCTGGCCGAGCATCTCCAGGGCATCGGCCACCATCTGGACCTTGCTGCCTGGACGCTCCATGGCCTGGACGGTGACCTCGGCAACCTCCAGGCGCAACTGGCGGGCGAGCCACAGCACCTCGACGTCGAAGGCGAAGCCGTCCACTCGGGCTTGACGGAAGAGCTGCTGGGCCGCCGCACGCCGGAACCCCTTGAGCCCGCTCTGGGTGTCGCCAAAGGGCAGCCCAAGCGCGCCCCGGATGGCCATGTTGAAGACGCGGCTGGCCGCCCGCCGAGCGACTGGGCCGCCACCGCCGCCGGCGCGGCTGCCGATCGCCACCGGCGCTCGGTCAAGTGCGGCCACGATGCGGTCAAGGTCGCTCGGGCCATAAGAGCCGTCGGCGTCGGTGAAGACGACCCGCTCGCCCTCGGCGGCCAGCATCCCGGTCCGGACCGCGAACCCCTTGCCCCGGTTGGGGTGGTACGGCAGCACCCTGACACGCTTGTCGACCGCGGCGGTGGCCTCGGCCACCTCGACGGTCGCGTCGGTGGAGCCGTCATCCACCACCAGGACCTCGACCTCGCCGGGGGCTGCTGACAGGTGGGCAAGCAGCGCCTGCAGGGTTCCGGGGAGGCGGTCGGCCTCGTTGTAGCAGGGCAGGACCACACTGAGCCCCGGCGCGATGGTCGCCAACCCGCCGGGGCTGGCCGGCCGCGGGTTCGCCAGCGGTTCGGATCGGGGCCCGGGCGTCGTCACGGCGCGCAACTTCGACTCCTCACCTCGTCCTGGCGTTGTCGGGTGGGCCAGGGGCCTGCAGGGGCGGCGGCCGGGGGAGCGCCGCCCCTGCAGGCCCGCACGATCAAGCGCAAGCCTGGCTCGGCTAGGCGCGCCGACGTCGGCGTGATCCGGCCAACAGGCTCGTCCCGCCAAGCCCCAGCAGGACCAGAGCGACCAGCAGCGTGGGCAGGGAAGCGGCGCCCGTGAAGGGCAGGCCGCCACCCGCCCGGGTGGTCGTCACCCCGCCAACCGCGCTGCTCGGGGTGGAGGTCGAGGAGCCTGTGCCGCCAACCGAGCTGCTGGTGGCCTCTCGGGTCGTCGTCGTCTCCTTGACCGTGCTGGTGGTCGCGCCGCTGGTCGAGGTAGCTCCCGAGGTGCTGGTCGCCCCGCTCGTGGTGGTGGTCTCGCCGGTGCTGGTGGTCGGCTTCACCGTGGTGGTGGTCTCGCCAGAGCTCGTGGTCGGCTTCACCGTGGTGGTGGTCTCGTGGGAACTGGTGGTGGGCTTGACCGTCGTGGTCGTCTCGTAGGAGCTGGTGGTGGGCTTGACCGTGGTGGTCGTCGTCCCCCCGCTGGTGGTTGCCGAGGCCAGCTGTCCGACGCTGACACCGGCCAACACCATCAGGGCGACGGCCACCAGCCAGGCGGCTGTACGCTTGTGCACCTTCTTCACATGCTTGGCCATCGATCCGTCCTTCTCATCTCCGCGCGACCGTTGGATCGCGCCGCCTCCGGGACGAACAAGCAGCCGCTCGCTCGGCCTCCTCCGGCCGGGCAGGCTGGAGTGGCCCACGACGCGGCAGGCACGGACCTGGCGCATCAGCTGCTGACCGGTTGGCTTGACGCTGCAAGCGCGCTACCGCGCGGCGACCCCTGGGGGAAGGGGATCGGGGAGAGGCCGCCTCGCCTGCTCAGGTGATGGGGGCACCCTCCTCAGTGACAACCGGCAATGCCGGACAGCGACACAACCGTCAGGCGTTCACGACGAGAAGAATGCCGGGGCGATCTCTGGCGTTACACGCAGCTAGCTGTATTGACCTGGGACGTGGGTGACGGTCGGTTGGTTGACGATTGGGGAGGACCTCCGGTGCGGTGGTGGTGTCTGACGCCGTCACCGTCCGGAGGTCCTCATGGCCCACGTTAGGCCACGCCTGTCGCCGTTTTCACGCCTGCTGCTGGTCCAGCGCGCCCAGCAGCGTCCCGTGGCCCATGTCGCGGCCGAGCTCGGAGTCTCCCGCCAGACCGCCTACCGGTGGGTACGCCGCTACGCCGCCCACGGCGAAGCCGGGCTCCTGGACCGGCCCAGCCGACCCCACACCAGCCCTCGTCGCACCCCAGCCGAGCTCGAAGCCCAGATCCTGGCGTTGCGCGCCGCCAACCGACGCGGGCCGGTCTGGCTCGCCGCCCAGCTCGGCGCCCATCCCTCCACCATCGGTCGGGTCCTGCGCCGCCACCAGGTCCCCCTGCTGCGCGACCTGGACCCGGTCACCGGCGCCCAACTCCGCCCCCGACGGTCCAGCCCTCGCCGCTATGAGCGGGCCCGACCCGGGGAGCTGGTGCACCTGGACGTCAAGAAGCTCGGGCGCATTCCCCAAGGGGGTGGCTGGCGGCTGCACGGCCGCGCCGCCGGCGACCGGGTCCGAGCCCGCGGGATCGGCTACGACTATGTCCATGTCGCGGTCGACGACCACACCCGGCTGGCCTATGCCGAAGTCCTGGACGACGAGCGCGGCACCACCTGCGCTGGGTTCCTGACCCGGGCCGGCACCTTCTTCGCCGCCCAGGGCATCGGCATCCAACGCGTGCTGACCGACAATGCCTTCGCCTACCGCCACAGCCAGGCGTTCGCGGCCGCGCTGACCAACCTGGGCGCCAGCCCTCGGTTCATCCGCCCCCACTGCCCTTGGACCAACGGCAAGGCCGAACGGTTCATCCGCACCCTAACCAGCGAATGGGCCTACCAGCAGCCCTGGTTGAGCACCACCGAGCGCACCGCCGCCTTGCCAGGCTGGCTCCAGCACTACAACACTCAACGCCCACACACCGCACTCGGCGGCCATCCACCCACCAGCCGCCTGTCACCCACCTAACGGGTCAGTACAGCTAGCCGCGATTCGCCTCGATCCAGCCCATCAACCCCACACCAACCCCGGAGGCGTCTTCTCCTCGCCGCCCATGCCGGGCCGGGGCTGGGACCGAGGCCGGGGTCAAGGGCTCCCCTGGATGCCCTTGACCCCCCTCGTGCTTACGCGAGGCAGGACCTGGCCGCCGGCACAAGAGGCGGGCGGCTCCCGCCGGGGGGGCCGAGCGAGACACTGCCCGCACTCTTGCACCGGTCACCTACGTTGACGCTTTTGCACCGCGGCCGTTACGTCGGCGGCTGCGTCATCTCGTGCCGCCAGGTAGGTGCTGGCTCAGCTGCGGGGAACGTCCGCGCTGCGGGTGTCGGGGAGGAAGACCCGGAAGGAGGCGCCGCCGCCAGGCCGGTCCTGGACCCAGGCGCGACCCCCGTGGAGGCCGGCGAACTGGGTGACCAGGGCCAGGCCGATGCCGGAGCCGGGGGCATGGTCGGCGATGGTCCGGCCCTGGCGGAAGGGCTGAAAGATCTGCTCACGGAGCTCGGCCGGGACACCGGGCCCCTCGTCTTCGACCGCCAGCAGGACGCCGTCGCCCTGGTCGCCCAGCCGGACCCAGATGGTGGTTCCCGCCGGGGTGTGCTTGGCCGCGTTGACGAGCAGGTTGTCGAGGATCCGCTCCAGCTTCGGGGCGTCCGCGGCCAGCTGCAGCGGCGGGGCATCGACAATCACCGGGTGCTCGTCCCGCACGCCGGCGTCGTCGACCACCCGCTGCACCAGGGCGCCGAGATCGACCAGCTGGCGGCGGGGGGTAAGGGTGCCGCGGGCCAGGCGGTCGAGGTCCAGCAGGTCGCCGAGGAGCCGGTCGAGCTTGCGGGCGTTGCCGGACAGCCGATGCAACAGGTCGGCGAGGTCACTGGTGGGCATGCCGGTGGCGCGGTGCTCCAGGGTGAGGGCGATGCCGAGGATGGTCGTCAGCGGCGTGCGCAGATCGTGGGAGACCGCCTGCAGGAAGGTGGTCTTCATCTCGTCCACCGCCCGCAGGTGCTCGGCGGCGGCCCGCTCGCGCTCCAGGGCGGCGGCGAACTGGTAGGCGGCCTCCTGCTCGCGGTCCAGCGCCTCAGCCAGGCGCTCGGCGATCAGGTGGCTGGTGGTGATGTCGGTGAGGATCCCCTGCCAGAACAGGGGGCGGCCGTCGCCGGCACGGATCAGGACCGCCTCGTCGCGGACCCAGCGCACCTGGCCGTCGGCGGTCCGCATGCGGTACTCGCCCGAGAAGGGCTCCCCTGTCTGGTTGGTCTGCTCACACTCGGCCGCGACCCGCTCGAGGTCGTCGGGATGCACCAGTCGCTGCCACAGCTCCGGGTCGCCGACGCAGTCGGCGGCCGGCACGCCCAGCAGCGCCTGGATCTGCGGGCTCATGTAGAGCACCGGGTTCGGCTCCTCGGGGCCGAGCGCGTACACCACCCCGGGGAGGCGTTCCAGCAGCGCCTGCAGGCTCGCCTCGACGTCGACCAGGCGCCGCTCGAGTTCGCCGCGGGTCGTCAGCTCGACTCGCAGCTGGATCTGGGTCATCACCAGACCAGCCAGGTCGGTGAGGATGGCCACCTGGTCGGGGGTCCACTCGCGTGGCTGGTGGTCGGCCACGCACACCGATCCCAGGACGTACCCGGAGGTGTCGTCGATCAGCGGGACGCCGAGATAGGCGGCCAGGCCAAGCTCCCGGACCAACGGGTTGTCACGGGCAACCGCGTCACGGCCAGTGTCGCCGATCGCCAGGGGCTGGCGGGCGACCACCACGTGCTGGCACAGCGAATGCGACAGCGGCGTCTGCCTGGCCGATGCCCACGGCTCGGGCAGCCCCACGCACGCCTTGAAGAACTGGCGGTCGTCCTCGA
>Ga0081539_10005409_pt1 | contig 13062 bp, 12 predicted proteins | sample TabmetS4T2R2_FD_71023 | JGI IMG/M metagenome (GOLD analysis project Ga0081539, IMG submission 71023) | Tabebuia heterophylla rhizosphere microbial communities from the University of Puerto Rico - S4T2R2 | ecosystem: Host-associated > Plants > Roots > Rhizosphere ...
GACCCTCATCGCGCTGGAATCGATGGCCTGCAACGTCATCCACCAATCCGCCGACGCCCGCGAAGGCGTCCAAGCCTTCCTCCAAAAGCGCGACCCCATCTGGCAAGACCGATAACGACGATGACCGCCACGGGGACGCCTGCGGCACGACCGTACGAGGGATACGACTCGATCCGGTTCGAGCGGCTCGACGGGGACGTCCTGCGCATCACGCTCGCCAATCCGCGCAACAAGCTCAACGCCGTCGACGCGGAGATGCACCAGGATCTCCGCCGGCTGTTCGAGGAGCTCAAGACCGAGGATGCGGCTCGCGCGATCCTCCTGACCGGCTCCGGGCGCGCGTTCAGCGCCGGAGGCGACTTCGGGTGGATGCGCAGCGTGTCCTACGACGACCTGCACGCCATGCGCTGCGAGGGCAAGCAGATCGTCTGGAACCTGCTCGATGTCGAGATCCCGATCGTGGCCGCGCTCAACGGCGCAGCGGTCGGTCTCGGCGCGACGCTTGCGCTGCTCACCGACGTCATCTTCATGGCGGATCACGCCAAGCTGGCCGATCCGCATGTCCAGGTCGGCATCGTCGCCGGCGACGGCGGAGCGGTGATCTGGCCGCTCGTCCTCGGTCCGGCCCAGGCCAAGCGCTACCTGATGACAGGAGACACCCTCACGGCGGCCGAGGCCGAGCGGATAGGACTGATCGCGGGCACGGTGCCCGCCGGCGAGCTGCAGGACGTCGCGCTCGCCTTCGCCCGGCGCCTCGCGGCAGGGGCGCCCCTGGCAGTCCGTTACACGAAGGCCGCGGTCAACCAACTGGTGAAGCAGTCGCTGACCACCGCGTTCGACTACTCGATGGCGCTCGAGCTCGTCACGTTCGCCAGCGCGGACCACCGGGAGGCGCTGCGGGCCCTGGAGGCCAAGGACGCGCCGCTCTTCGAAGGGCGCTGACGTCCGTGCCGCTGAGCTTCGAGGGCAAGCGCGCGGTCGTCGCCGGCGGAGGTGGAACCGGGATGGGTGCCGCGGCCGTGGAGATCCTCACGCGGCTCGGCGCCGACGTGACCGTGCTCGACCTTCGGAAGCCGACCACCACCGGCGTCGCGTTCCGCGCGACCGACCTCGGCGACCCGGTGGCCATCGACGGCGCCATCGCCGACCTGCCCGGCCGGATCGACGTGCTGCTCAACGCGCAAGGGATCTCCGGCGCAGCGCCGGGCGTGACCGGAACCGACGTGGTGCGTGTGAACTTCCTCGGGATCCGGCACCTCACGGACCGCATGCTCCCGCGGATCGCGCCGGGCGGCGCGGTCGCCAGCATCTCGTCGGCAGGCGGGCTCGGGTGGGAGCGTAGGCTGCGAGAGATCGACGAGCTGCTGACGACGCCGGACCTCGACGCCGGCCTCGCGTGGTGCGAGACGCACGCGAACGACCTGCTCGCCAGCGCCATGCCGAAGGCGTACGCCTTCTCCAAGCAGGCGCTCATCGTCTGGACGATGCGCCGCGCTGTCGACGCCATCGCGGCCGGCGTGCGCGTGAACTGCACAAGCCCGGGCTCGACGGCGACCGGTATGGCCTCCGACTTCCCCGAGGACGGGGTGGCCTACATGAACCGGCCGAGCGGCCGCTCGTCGACGCCGGAGGAGCAGGCGTGGCCGCTGGTGTTCCTTGCGAGCGACGCCGCCGGCTACGTCAACGGAGTCAACCTCGTCGTCGACGGCGGGAATGCCGCCGCACGCACGTTCGGCCTGCTGGAGGCGTCGGTCGCATGAGCGGCGGCGCGGCGAGCGTCATCGTCCTCGCCAGCGCGGGAAGCGCGGGCCTGGTGTTCGAGCGGCTGCTGGAGGAGCTCGAGGCGACGCTCGTCGTGATGCCCGACGCCGATGACGTCCCGACCATGGCCGAGACGGTCGTTCGCGACATCGCCGCGCTGCCGCGCCCCCGCGTGCTGGTCGGCGCCTCGCTCGGAGCGATGGTTGCGCTGGAGTGCGCCCGCGTCGGTGCCGCCGACGGGCTGGTCCTCGTCGCCGCCGGCTTTGGGATCACCGTCGGCGAGAGCGCCTTGGCTTGGGTCGTCGCCAATCCGCCTGACCTGCTGCGCAAGATGGCGCGGATCGGCCTGGCGGACCCCGACGACGACGAGCTGGTGGCGACGCGCGAGCGCGACTTCGCGGCCCGGGGGCAGCCGGTCCTGCTGCGCCACCTGCGGGCGCTCGCCGCCTATCGCCCGGAGCCGCTACCCACCCCGCCGCCAACGCTCGTGCTGTGGGGCGAGCACGACCGCGGCGTCCGCCTCGCCGACCACGTCGAGCTCGCCAAGCGCTGCAACGGCGTCCTGGCGCCGATCGCCGGCGCCGCGCACGCGCCCTTCCTCGAACGCCCCGGCGAGGTCGCGGGATGGGTGCGCTGGCTGGCGAGTCAGGTCGCCCACCCAGGACCTGAGACAGCATCAGGAAGATGGCCGACTGGGCCTGCGAATCCGGCGAAGAGCGGACATCAGATCGACTGAAGTGATATCGTCTCAGTCATGAACCTGCGTGCAACGGAGGAGGAGGCGCAGCTTCGCGCGGAGGTGCGTGCGTTCCTCGCGGATGAGTGTCCGGCTCCCGAGTCCCTTCCGCACGGCCTTGACGAGCGAATGGCGTTCCTTCGGGAGTGGCAGCGCCGCTGCTACGAGGCCGGGTACGTCGGGCGCGCATGGCCCGCCGAGTTCGGAGGCGGCGGACGCCCGCCGGTGGAGCAGGTGATCGTCGACGAGGAGCTGGCGGCGGCGGGGGCGCCGGAGTTCCCGAACATCGTCGGCCTGGATGTGATCGGCCCTTCGCTGCTGACATTCGGTGACGACGAACAGCGCCACCGCTACATACCCGAGATCCTCTCCGCGCAGGAGATCTGGTGCCAGGGCTTCTCGGAGCCGGAGGCCGGCTCCGACCTCGCGTCGTTGCGCACGCGCGCCGAGGAGCGCGAGGACCACTTCGTGCTCACTGGGCAGAAGACCTGGAACTCGTGGGGCCAGTATGCGCGCTGGTGCGGCGTGCTCGCCCGCACCGAAGGACCCGAGACGCGCCATCGCGGCATCTCGTTCCTGGTCGTGGACATGGAGTCGCCGGGCGTCGAGGTCCGGCCGGTCACGCAGATCACGGGGCACGCCGAGTTCTGCGAGCTCTTCCTCGAGGAGGTCGCCGTGCCCAAGGCCAACCTCCTGGGAGAGCGCGGTTGGGGCTGGAAGATCGCGCTGCACACCCTCGCCCACGAGCGCGGGACCGCTGCACTGCCGCGCCAGGTCAAGCTCCGAACCTGGGTCGATCGGCTGGCGGCCGACGGCCGCGAGCGCACGTCGGGCGGCCGGCCGATCCTCGATCACGAGGATGCCCAGGTGGCGGTGGCACGGGCGTACATCAACGTGGAGGTGCTGCGCCACCACGCCGCGCGAACGGTGGGCAGGTTCCTAAATGGCCAGCCCGTCGGGCCGGAGAGCTCGACCGTCAAGCTCGTCATGGCCGAGGCGGAGCAGCGCGTGACGAAGGCGGCGCTCGACGTGCTGGGCGAGACGCTCGAATCTCCGCAGGCCGGGATGGAGCGGGCCAACGACCTCTGGCACGAGGACTACCTGTTCTCGCGCACCGCGACCGTGCTGGGGGGCACGGAGCAGATCCAGCGCAACATCATCGCCGACCGCATTCTTCGCCTGCCCCAGGAGTGATTCATGGATCTCGAGCTGTCCGACGAGCAGTCCTGGCTGGCGGAGTCGGTGGGCGCGCTGTTGGCCAGGACGCCCGCGTCTCATGCGTGGGACGCTCTCCTCGAGTTCGGCGCGCTGTCGATCGGCAGGGGCGCCGACGACCTCGGCGCCGTCGAGCTTGCGCTCATCGCCCGAGCGATCGGCGAGCGGCTCGCGACCGTCCCCTTCCTCTCCGGTGCAGCGGCCCGTTACGCGGTCGGCGCAGAACTGGCCGTCGGCGAGCGGGACACCATCGCGCTCGCCCTCCTCGAGCCGGGGCTCGGCTGGGACCTCGAGCGGCCCACCACGATCATCGACGACGACGCGGACGGTCCCATGCGGGTGGACGGGGAGAAGGCTCCCGTCGAGGGCGCGGGGAACGCCGCTGCGCTCCTCGTCCTCGCCGGCGACGGCGACGGTCGCCGCCTGGCCCTCGTATCGACAGGCCAACCCGGCGTGACGATCGTGCCGGGCGCGTCGATCGACGGCACATTGACGGTCGAGCGGGTTGCATTGACTGGGGCAATCGCGCGCGCGGACGGCGTGCTTGCGCGTGACAGGTCAGAGGCCGGCCTCCAGCGGCTGCTCATGGTCGGCGCCATGCTGTCGGCAGCCGAGGCGGTGGGCGCCGCGAGCGCGGTGCTGGCGCTCGCCAGGGACTACGCGGGCGAGCGCAAGCAGTTCGGCCGCGCGATCGGCAGCTTCCAGGCGCTGCGGCACCTGCTCGCCGACATGTACGTCAAGGAGACCAGCGCATGGTCGACGGTGCTCTTCGCCGCCGCCGCGCTCGAGGACGAGCTGGAGGACGCGAGGCAGACCGCGCACGTCGCCAAGGCCTATGCATCGCGGGCCACGCTCGACATCGCTCACGGCGCGCTGCAGGTCTTCGGTGGCATCGCCTTCACCGAGGAGCACCCTGCGCACACCTACCTGCGCCGGATCGTCGTCCGCGGCCGCGACTTCGGCGGCGCCCGCCACCACGAGCGCGCGATCGGCCGGGTGCTCGCCCACGCCGATCGCGTGCAGGAGGTCGTCGCGTGAGTGCCGGGCAGACGTCAGCGGCCCCGGACCTGAAGAGCCTCTTCGATCTTTCCGGCCGGGTCGCGGTGATCACGGGAGGGCACGGCGACCTCGCCGAGGCCATGGCCGACGGCCTCGCCGAGCTGGGCTGTTCGGTCGTCCTGGCGGCGCGGCGCGTTGACGCGTGCGAGCAGCTCGCGCACGACCTCGAGGGAAAGCACGGCGTCCGCGCTCTTGCGGTCGCCGCCGACGTGTGTCGGGAGGCGGACGTCGCGCGCGTCATCGACACGGCGATCCGCGACCTGGGCAGCATCGACATCCTGATCAACAGCGCCGCGACGTTCTGGGCGGCGCCGCCCGAGGAGGTTCCGGTGGACCGCGGCTGGCGGCGCGTCATCGATGTCAACCTGACGGGCGCGTTCCTCGCATGCCAGGCCGCCGGGCGCCACATGCTTGCCACGGGCTCCGGATCGATCGTCAACGTCGCCTCCACGGGCGGGCTCATGTCGTTCATGCCCTCGGTCGGCTCGACGCTCAGCTACACGACCTCCAAGGGGGCGCTCATCAGCCTGACGCGCGACCTCGCCGCCCAATGGTCCGCGCGCGGCGTGCGCGTCAACGCCATCGCGCCCGGCTCGATCGCCGGCGGGATGACGCACACGATCCCGGAGGAGAACCAGGCCGTGATGGTGGCGCAGATCCCGATGGGCAGGCAGGGCCGCCCTGACGAGCTGCGTGGCGCCGTCGCGTACCTGGCGTCGGACGCGTCGAGCTACGTGACCGGCGCAGTCCTCGTCGTCGACGGCGGACAGACCATCGTCTGATCCCGATCAACGGTCTGGAGGAGACCATGACCGACGTATCCACGGCCTATCCGCTCTCGTCCGGCACCGCTCGCGCGCTCGACAGATCGGAGTTCGGCCACGTCATCGAGGGCGAGGTCGTGCCATCGCTGGACGGCGCGACGATGCCGGTGATCGACCCGGCCACCGGGGAGGCGGTGGCGAACGCCGCTCTCGGGTCGGCCGCCGACGTCGAGCGGGCTGTGCGATCCGCGCGCGCCGCCTTCGACGATGGGCGCTGGCGGTTCCTGCCGCCGATGGAGAAGGAGCAGCGGCTGCGGAGGCTCTCCGATCTTCTGGCCGAGCGGGGAGACGTCTTCGCAGAGATCGATGTCCTCGACGCCGGTCTGCTGCGGATGTACACGGGCTTCATCGTCGATGCGACGGTATCCACGACCGCCTACTACGCGGGCTGGCCGTCGAAGATCGAGGGCCGCATCCCGGCCGTGCCGCCCGAGTTCGCCGCCTACGAGGTTCGCGAGCCGATCGGCGTCATCGCGGTCATCACGCCATGGAACGGACCGACGTTCGTTCTGTGCTTCGTCGCTGCGGCTCTGGCCGCCGGCAACTGCGTCGTGCTCAAGCCGGCGGAGCAGACGCCGATGGCCGCGGTGCTCATGGCCGAGCTCGCGCTCGAGGCGGGCATCCCTCCCGGCGTGTTCAACGTCGTGCAGGGTTGCGGCGAGCCGGCCGGCGCGGCGCTCGTCGCTGCGCCCGAGGTCGACGCGATCTGCTTCACGGGGTCGGTTGCGACCGGCTCGGCGATTCAGGCGGCAGCGGCCAAGCGCGTCAAGCGGGTGGGGCTCGAGCTCGGGGGCAAGAGCGCCTTCATCATCTTCCCCGACGCCGACCTCGACCAGGCCGCCGCGGCGGCGACGATGACCGCCTGGGGCGCGTCGGGCCAGGTCTGCAACGCCGGCACCCGGATCCTGCTGCACCGCGACGTCCACGATGAGGTGCTCGAGCGGATCGTCAGCAGCTCGCGCGAGCTTCGCCTGGGGCCCGGCTTCGACCCGAGCACCGACATGGGTCCCGTCGTCTCCGCCGAGCAGCTGGATCGCATCCAGCGATACGTCGCCATCGGACGCGAGGAGGGCGCCCAGCTCGTCCTCGGCGGTGACCGCCATGGCGACGCGGGCTACTTCCACGAGCCGACGATCTTCGCCGGCGTGCGCAACGACATGCGCATCGCGCGGGAGGAGGTCTTCGGGCCCGTCATGTCCGTGCTGCCGTTCGACAGCGAGGACGAGGCGTACCGGATCGCCAACGACAGCGACTACGGCCTGGCTGCCGGGGTCTGGACCAACGACCTGGCACGCGCCCACCGGGCCGGTCGCTCCCTCCGGGCGGGCACCGTGTGGATCAACACCTACCAGATGCTCTACCCCTCGGTGCCCTACGGGGGCTTCAAGCTCTCCGGCCACGGCAAGGCGCTCGGCGCGGCGTCGCTGGAGGACCTCACGCAGACCAAGAGCGTGTGGATGAAGGTCGGCTAGCACGGACTAGGAGAAGACAGCGGATGAGCATTGACCACGGGGCGCTCGCGGCCCTCCTGGACCGGCAGGCGATCGAGGACACCCTCTACGGATACGCCGCTCGCATCGACATGCGCGATCACGAGGGCGTCCGTGTCCTACTCACGGATGACGTCGTCGCCGAGTACGGCAACAACGGCTCGCTGCAGGGCGCGGACGAGGTGATCCGGTACATCCACGAGTTCACCGAGGACGCCGTCTGGGAGCACCACCTCATCAGCGTGTACGAGGTGAGCATCGACGGCGACACGGCCACCGCGCTGATCTACCACACGTCGCACCAGATGTTCGGCAGCGCCCCTGGGGTGGTCCACAAGATCGTCGGGCGCTACCACGACGAGCTGCGCCGGACGCCGGACGGCTGGAAGATCAGCAGACTCATGCTCGAGATCCTGTGGGCCGATCGGGCGACGGACGCCACCGGCTATCTCGACCTCATCAACGGGACGGGACCACGTATGCCGCAGGACCGGCACCGGATGCCCAGCCCGGCCGTGTAGCCGCCGGACCTCTCACTCCGTCTGACGACCGCCCGGCTCCTTGTCGGGCGGCTGTCGTTGTGCGCCAATTGTGACCTGACACCGATTCAGTCATCTGGTCGTTGATGCAGCATAGGACGGCTGTGAGCCAGCTCAGAGCAGACTGTATTGACATCAGTTCAGGTCAAGGGTAACGTGCAGGCGTGCCCTCGCCGAGCGGCGCGAGCGCAGCGAACGGAGGAGAAGAGAGCGGACTGATGTCCCCGGACACGCTCAGCGGCGTGCGTGATGCGTTGCGCCTGACGGGCCTTTCGAAGACGTTCCCCGGCACACGCGCCCTCGTGGATGCATCGCTGGACATCCGGCCCGGCGAGGTGCACGCACTGGTCGGACAGAACGGCTCGGGCAAGTCCACGCTCATCAAGGCGCTCGCCGGTTACCACGCGCCCGACCCCGGCGCGACGGCCGAGCTCGACGGCAAGCAGTTCGATCTCGGTCACGAGGTGCCCGAGGGGCTGCATTTCGTGCACCAGGACCTCGGTCTGGTGCTCGAGCTCAACACGATGGACAACCTCGCGCTGCGCGGCGGCTTCGCCAAGGGCGCGGCCGGGCGCGTGCTCTGGCGTGAGCAGCAGGACCGCACGCACGACGTGTTGCGGCGCTTCGGGGTCGAGCTTGACATCCACCGGCCGCTCGGGGAGGCGACGCCCGTACAGCGCACCGTCGTCGCCATCGCGGCAGCGCTGCAAGGCTGGCACGGCGGCAGCGGCGTGCTGGTCCTCGACGAGCCCACCGCCGTCCTGCCGCACGAGGAGGTCGAGCGGCTGTTCGCGATGGTCAGGGAGGTGCAGGCCGCCGGCACGAGCGTGCTGTACGTGTCCCATCGCCTCGACGAGATCTTCGAGATCGCCGATCGCGTCACGGTGCTTCGCGGCGGGCGCGTCGTCGCGACCATGCCCGTCGAGGAGGTCGATGCGCGTGGCCTGGCAAGCCTCATGGTCGGCGCGGACGTCGACCCCGACTACCGCGCACCCGTCGCGTCGCGTCCGCGGGCACCGGTGGTGCTGGAGGTTCGCGACGTGGCCGGCACGCGGCTGCGCGGCGTGGACCTCCAGGTCCACGAGGGCGAGGTCCTGGGCATCGCCGGGCTCGCCGGCAGCGGCATGCAGGAGCTCGCGTATGCGCTGGCTGGTCGCCCGCCCGCTGCGATCACGGGCCGCATCAAGATGCCGCGGCGCTCGCCCAGGTGGCTCGACATGCGCGACGCCGGGCGCCTCGACATCCCCCTCGTTCCGGCCGATCGGGGCCGGGAGGGTGTGATCGCCGAGTTCTCGGTGGGCGAGAACCTCTCGCTCGCCGTGCTCGGTCGGCTGGGATCGCGCGGCCGCCTCGGCCACCGCGACGAAGACGAGCTCGTCGAGCGCTGGTCCCGACGCCTCGAGGTCGTGGCGACCGGTCCGGAAGCGCTGATCTCCACGCTCAGCGGGGGAAATCAGCAGAAGGTGGTCGTCGCGCGATGCCTGGCACAGGAGCCCGAGCTGCTCGTGCTCAGCGAGCCCACGGCCGGCGTCGACATCGGCACGCGCGTCGCGATCTACGACCTGGTCGCCGGCCTCGCACGCGAGGGTCTCACGGTCGTCGTGTCCTCCTCGGACCTGGGCGACCTGCTCGCCATGTGCAGCCGGATCGTCGTGCTGCACGAGGGGCACGTCGCGGCCGTGCTCGCCGCGGACGGCCTCACCGAACACGCGCTCGTTCGCGCAATGGAGGGAGAGGAACGTGTCGATGACGCAGCCTGAGGCGACGACGCGCGTGTCGCAGCCGACTGCGGCGACGCCGCCGACTCCGCGGCGGTCGGCCCCGGCCAGGCGCCTGGCGGCCGGGCTGGCGTTCGATCGGATCGGCGCGGTCTACGTCTGGATCGGGATCGCGCTCATCTTCTCGGTCTGGGTGCCCGACCAGTTCCCGACGGCGGCGACCGCCAAGCAGGTCCTCAACTCCAATGCGATCACGGCGCTGGCCGCACTGTCGATCATCATCCCGTTGGCGACCCGGGTCTTCGACCTGGCCTTCGCGTTCACCATGACGCTGAGCGGCGTGACCGCCGCTCATTTCGTCGCAGTCGGCTCGCCGCTGTCCGTGGCGGTCGCACTCGGCGTGCTCGTCGGTCTGGGCACCGGCCTCATCAACGCCCTCGTGGTGGTCGCGATGCGCATCGACTCGTTCATCGCCACGCTGGCGACAGGCTCGCTCATCCAATCGCTGATCACGATGGCGACCGGCGACACGCCGATCCAGGACCTCAAACTTGCAGGACCCTTCTCGAAGATCGGCCAGACCGAGGTGGGCGGCGTGACGCTGCCGGTGCTCTATGCCGTCGTCGTCGCCTTGGGAATCTGGTACCTGCTCGAGCACACGGCCACCGGCCGTCGCCTGTACGCGGCCGGCTTCAATCCCGAAGCGGCACGGTTGGCCGGGGTTCGCGTCGATCGCCTGCGGTTCACATCGCTGATCGCCTCGGGCGGGCTCGCCGGCGTCACCGGCGTCGTCCTCGCCTCGATGTTGCAGTCAGGGTCGCCGTCAGCGGGCACGCCATATCTGCTGCCGGCGTTCGCCGCGGCCTTTCTCGGCGCGACACAGCTGAAGCACGGGCGATTCAACTCGTGGGGGACGATCATCGCGGTGCTCCTGCTGGGCACCGGCACGACCGGCCTCGGGCTTGCCAGCGCGCCGCAATGGGCGGCGAACATGTTCGTCGGCGTCGTGCTCATCGCCGCGTTGGCGGTCACCGGCGTCCAGCGACGCGCGACCCGCCGCGGGGGCGGGCGCGAACGCCTGCTGGCCCGCATGCGACGCAGACCTGAGGACTGAGCGTCCGGCTCATTTCGCTCCAACCACGCACCAACCGGATCAGCGATCCGGACGATTCACCAAGGAGGAGGAGGAAGATGTTCCCGCTCACACCGGCGTGGACGCGTTCGCGCCGCGCCGTCGGGCTGGTCGCGGTGGCGGTCGCGCTGCTCGTCGCCGCCGGTTGCGGCTCGTCCGACGACGACGCGCCGCAGACCGCCGGCGCGGCCGCACCGAACTCGGGGAACTCGGCGCTCAGCGAGGCCAAGACGGTCATGGCCGAGGGCTCCAAGCGCCCCACCGAGATCACCGTGACCAAGACGATCGACAAGCCGATCCCGACCGGCAAGAAGCTGGCGTTCATCAGCTGTGGAACGGCCCAGTGCCAGCTGCAGGGCAAGATCATCCAGGCGGCGGCCGGGCATCTCGGCTGGACGTCGAAGACGATCGCGACCGACGGTTCGCCGACGCAGATCCAGGGCGCGTTCGACACGGCGCTGCGCGGCGGCGCCGACGGTGTGATCCTCAACGCGTTCACGCGGGACGCGATCGCGAAGCAGCTCGGCGAGGCGAAGAAGCAGGGAGTCGCCTTCGCAGGGTGCTGCTCGACCGAGGAGATCGGCGAGGACTACATCTACAACACGAGCACGCCGACACAGAACGCGAACATCGGCAAGTACCTGGCCGCCGCGATAACCGTCGACAGCGGGGGGAAGGCGAACACGTTGTACGTCGACATCCCGGCGTTCACGATTCTCGCTGAGCTGGGAACGGCGATGGAGACCGATTACAAGAAGTACTGCGAAGGCTGCGAGTGGTCCAAGATCGACGTGCCGCTCCCGCGGCTCGCCGACGCACCGAACCTCATCGTCTCGTACCTGCGCAGTCACCCGGACGTCAACTACGTTGCCCTCTCGGTGACCGACGCGCTCGGCACCGGGCTCCCGGCCGCACTGAAGGCCGCGGGGCTGACGAAGGTCAAGATCGTCGGGCAGGGCGGTGACCCGACGGCCTTCCAGGCGCTCGCCCAGGGCCAGATGCTGGCGCTTGTGCCGTTCGACTACTTCGACGTCGACTACCAGATGGTGGATGCGCTGGCCCGGCACTTCGCCGGCGTCGAGATCGAGCACACGCCGCCGCCGCTGTGGCTGCTCACGAAGGACAACCTGCCCAGCGACTACACCAAGCTGTTTCCGAACGTGGAGGACTACGAGTCCAACTTCCTCAAGCTCTGGGGCAAGTCGTAGGACCTCCTCCAGGAGTCTCGACACCCCGGAGGAGCACTCGCCGGGGTGGTCGAGGCGCCGCCGATCAGGCGAGCGGCGCCGGGCGGAGCAGGGGCAGGACCTCGCGGGCGAGTCGCTGCGTGTTGCGCTCCTCGAGGTCCACGCCGACTGCACGCGTCCCGAGGTAGATGCGCCGGATGCCGAGCGCCGCGATCTGCCGCAGCCGCCGGGCGCAGTGGTCCGGCGGGCCGACGATGCCGAAGCGGTCGATCACCTCGTCCGTGACCTCGTCAGAGTAGATCTGCACCTCGCCGGGCCCGCCCCCGGCGCGGCGCGTCGTGCGACCCTTGACGGCGCTCGTCCGGTCCGCTGGGCGCCGCTCGTACCCGGTCAATCGAGAATGGGTGAGGACCAGGCCCCGCACCGCCTCGCGTGCCCTCGCGCGATCGGTGGCGTCGCCGTCGTCGCAGACAGCCACCTGGACGAAGCAGCCGAGCGTCAGCTGGGCCGGGTCGCGGCCCGCGGCTTCACAGGCGATGCGCACGAGGTCGATGCAGCCGCGCAGGCGGCCGAGGTCGGCGCCGACGGAGAAGCTCACTCCGTCGGCCCAGCGGGCGCCGAGCGCGATCATGCGCGGCCCGCTCGCCGCGACATCGACGGGCGGCGGAGGCTGGTCGAGCCCCGGGTCGATCGCGTCGATCCTGGCCATGGTCGCCATCGCGCCGTCCAACTCGACGTCCTCACGCCGGAGGAGTCCCTGGAGGCTTCGGAGGTAGATCTCGAATTCGGTCACGGTCGGTGGCCGGCGCCGGAGAGCCCGCATGGCGCCGTCGCCGCGACCGATCGAGAAGCACGCGCGCCCGCCCGCGATGGCCTGCAGGGTGGCCATGGCGCCCGCCGCGAGCAGCGGATGGCGTAGGGGCACCGCGACTGCGGTGCCCAAGCGCAAGGTGGTCGTCGCCTCGGCGGCAAGCGCCAGTACGACGTAGGGGTCGGGGAGGAGCGCGGGCGCCTCGCCGACGGCCAGGCCGTCCCAGCCATCAGCCTCCATCGCGCGAGCGAGCTCTGCGACCGCTGTGCACGGCACGGGTGTGGCGCCCATCCTCCAGAACTCGGGCGCGCCATCGATCGAGTTCACTTCATTCATGCGACCCGCCGTGATCATGGGAGGGAAATCGACTGAATCGATGTCAGTTTAAGATACTGCCATGACGCCGTCGATCGGAAGCACCGGCCGCGAGATCCAGCTCGTGCGCTACCCGCAAGGCGCCGTGCGCCCCTCTGACTTCCGCACGATCACCGTGGACATCGCCGAGCCGCGGGAGGGCGAGGTGCTCGTCCGCAACACGTGGATGTCCATCGATCCGGGCCTGCGCCTCCGTCTACGCCCGGAGAGCCCGA
>Ga0081539_10005410_pt1 | contig 13058 bp, 17 predicted proteins | sample TabmetS4T2R2_FD_71023 | JGI IMG/M metagenome (GOLD analysis project Ga0081539, IMG submission 71023) | Tabebuia heterophylla rhizosphere microbial communities from the University of Puerto Rico - S4T2R2 | ecosystem: Host-associated > Plants > Roots > Rhizosphere ...
TCACCTCGACGGTGCACAAGACCCTCGGCGGCGCCCGCGGCGGGGTGATCCTCTGCCGCGAGGAGCACGCCAAGGCGATCAACTCCGCGGTCTTCCCCGGCCAGCAGGGCGGCCCGCTCGAGCACGTCATCGCCGGCAAGGCGGTGGCGTTCAAGATCGCCCAGAGCGAGCTGTTCCGCGAGCGCCAGCGGCGCACGGTGGCCGGCGCCAAGGCGCTGGCCGAGGAGCTGCTCGCGGCGCCGGCCGAGAACGGCGTCAACGTGCTCACCGGCGGCACCGACGTGCACCTCATCCTCGTCGACCTGCGCGAGTCAGAGCTCGACGGCAAGATGGCCGAGGACCGTCTGCACGAGGTGGGCATCACCGTCAACCGCAACGCTGTCCCGTTCGACCCGCGCCCGCCGATGGTCACGAGCGGGCTGCGCGTCGGCGCGAGCGCCCTGGCCACCCGCGGCCTGCAGGTCGACGACTTCCACGAGGTGGGCCGCATCATCGCCACGACGCTGTCGCCGGAGTTCGACGACCGCAAGGCCGAGCTGACCGAGCGGGTCACCGCGATCGCCGAGCGGTATCCGCTCTACGAGCACCTCCTCGCACCCGCCTGACAGCCATGCGGGCGCGAGGCCCGGTCGTGCGCAACTTCGCCCCCTCCGCCCTGGTCCGTAGGCTGAATGCCCATGTCCGAGGCGGATGCCGTCTTCGCCTTCCTGTGCGCCTTCGCGGTTGCGGCTGTGCTCACCCCGCTCACCGCGCGGCTGGCGCGGCGGGTGGGGGCGGTCGATCAACCGAAGGACCGCGGGCTCGGAGCCGGGTCGACGCCGTTGCTCGGCGGCCTGGCGATGCTCGGCGGCGTCCTCGTGGCGTCGGCGCTCTTCCTGAACTTCGGGGGCGCCACCGAGGATCGCTTCCAGGGCATACTCGCCGGCGCGATCGTCATCTCGATCGTCGGCGCGCTCGACGACCGCTTCGATCTGCCGCCCGGGGCCAAGCTCGTCGGCCAGGTCGTCGCGGCGGTGATCCCGGTCGCCTCGGGCGTGGAGGTCACGAACATCACGCTGCCGTTCATCGGCGCGGTCAGCTTCGGCAACGCCGGCGGCCCGATCACCGTCATCGCGCTCGTCGGCGTCATGAACGTCGTCAACTTCTCCGACGGCATCGATGGCCTCGCCGCCGGGGTCTGCGCGATCAGCGCGATCGCCTTCTCGATCATCGCGTTCGACCTCGAGCGCAACCACGCGGGCGTCTTCGCGGCGCTCACCGCCGGCGCCGCGCTCGGGTTCCTGATCCACAACTTCTATCCGGCGTCCGTGTACATGGGCGACTGCGGCTCGAACCTGCTCGGGCTGCTGCTCGGCTGCGTCGCCGTCGAGGGCGCCGTCAAGACCCAGGCCGTCCTGGCCCTGCTCTTCCCGCTCGTCGTGCTCGCGGTGCCGTTCCTCGACACCACGTTCGTCGTCCTCAAGCGCGTCAAGTACCGCCGGCCCTTCTACCGCGCCGACGCCAACCACTTCCACCACCGCTTCAGCCGCATCGGGTTCAGCCAGCGCCGCACGGTGCTCTACCTGTACGCGTGGACGATCCTGCTGGGCGGCTTCGCCGTGGCCCTGCGGTTCGTCCCGTACTCCGACCACCACGGCAACTTCGACGCCACGTGGACCGCCGCGGTCATCGTCATGGGCGCCGTCGTGGTCGCGGCGTCCTTCTACCTCGTCTACGTGCTCGAGATCCTCAAGTTCAAGCGCCTCGACACGATCCGCCTGCGGCGCGCCGGCGCCACCGAGGACGAGATCGACGAGGACGTCGAGCGCCGCCTGGAGACGGGAGAGTTCGAGCAGGTGCGTCGCGAGACCGAGGAGTTCGACGCGATCCGCGAGTGACCGGTCTACGCGGCGTAGACCGAGCGCAGCCAGATCCCGACGAGCGCCTCGACCATCTCGTCGGTCGCGAACGGCTCGCCCTCGACCGAGCGCTGGTACAGCGTGTGCTCGGTCCCCCAGCACAGGGCGAAGGCGGTCGCGTGCGGGTGCTCGGCCACCGAGCGTCCGTTGGCGCGCTCGGCCTCGATGCGCACGCGGGTGGCGTCGACGAAGCGCCCGAGCAGGCCGTGCCAGGCCTTCGCGACCTCGTCGTCGTAGGTCGAGACCTCGACGATCGCCTGCAGCAGGACGCCGTGCTCGGCGTACAGGGCGGCGATGTTCGTCAATGCCTCGCGGATCTCGGCCTCCGGGTCGCCCTCGCCGGAGAACCAGATCTCGGCCTGCTGGTAGAGCAGCTCGGCGACGTCGGCGGTCAGGCGCGTGAGCAGGTCGCGCTTGTCGCGGAAGTAGAAGTAGAACGCGGTGCGCGAGATGCCCGCGCGGGTCGCGATCCGCTCGATGTTGAGGTCGGCGAAGGAGGCGCCCTCGGACAGCAGCTCCTCGGTCGCCGCGAGGACCGCCGCCTGGATCGCCGCGCGCTTCGTGGTGGGCTCTGTCTCTCCGGACTCCGTGCGCGCCACGGCGAGGAGGCTACTGCGACCGCGCGCGCAACGCTCGGGAAGTCGGGGGATAGAAGCGCGCGGCCACGGGTAAGAACGCCGCACTCCTCGCGATACCCGGCGCTTCATGACCCCGGCTCTCCCGCCGGGGTCGCGCCGTTAATGGGACGACTTTCGCGGGGACGTGCGGTTAACCGCACTTGTGCGAACACGCACGGACGTCTACCTTGATTTGCCAATGACCCGCTGGTTCGACATCCAGACGCCGATGGGCGTCCTCGCCGCTTACAGCGGGTCCGCGACCTAGCGCTTCACTGCGTTCGGCCGCGGGCAAACCGCCCGGGGCCGAACTGCCACTCATCTGGCTCGTTTGAGCTCCCCGGGCGGGACTTCAAGTCCAACCGTCCCGAAGGGAGCACCGTGTACAGCCAGTTCCACCGTCAGTTCGTCAAGGCCAATCCCCCGCTCCTGGGCCCGCAGTCGCTGGCCTCAGGACGGCCCGGCCGCGCCCAGCCACCGCCCAGGCGGCGGCTGCGCGGCGGAGCGGCCTACGCCCTGGCCATCGCCGCGCAGCGTCTCGACGGCGAGCGCGCGCGGCGTGCGATCGCCTAGGGGGCGTCATGCCACGTTCCCTGCGATAGCTTCCGTGGCCCGCCGGCACCGTGCCGGCGGGCCACTTCGCCCATGCAGCTCTCCAGGCTCGACGACCTCACGCCGTTCACCACGTTGGACGGCTCCACCATCCGCGAGATCGCGGGGGTGGGCGGCCCCGATTCCGCCCGCGCGCGCAACCAGTCGCTCGCCGAGGCCACCGTCCCCGTGGGCGGCAGGACGATCGCCCACTACCACCGCACCAGCGAGGAGCTCTACTTCTTCACCGCCGGCAGCGGCCGGATGACCCTCGGCGACGAGGAGCGCGAGGTCGCCGCCGGCGACTGCGTCGTCATCGCGCCCGGGGAGGTCCACCAGCTCGTCAACACCGGCGACGGCCCGCTCGTGCTGCTGTGCTGCTGCGCGCCCGCCTACTCGCACGAGGACACCGTCCTGGTCGAGGATCACCCTTCGAGCGGGTAACAGCACCGCCATCGCATGTCGCACCGCCTCGCCGCACCGCTGCTCGCGCTGCTCGCCGCCCTCGCGGTGGCGGCGCCCGCGAGCGCGCTGACCATCGGCATCGCCGACCAGAAGCCCGACATGTTCAGCGATCCGCGGTTCCAGGACAGCGGCATCCGCTTCGCCCGCCGCGCGGTCGCATGGGATTCGCTGACGAGCCCGAGCCAGACCGCGGCGCTCGACGAGTGGCTCAACGCCGCGCGCAACGCGCACGTCGATCCGCTCATCTCCTTCACCCATTCGAGCACGGACCGCCGCCAGCTCCCGAGCCCGGAGCGCCTGCTGTACGAGTTCCGCCGCTTCCGCGCCCGCTATCCGTGGGTGAAGGAGTTCGCGAGCTGGAACGAGGCCAACCACTGCGGCGAGCCGACCTGCCACCGGCCCGAGCTGGTGGCCGCCTACTGGCGCAAGCTGCGCCGGGCGTGCCCGAGCTGCAGGATCCTCGGCGCCGAGGTCCTCGACATGCCGAACATGACCTCGTGGGTGAAGGCGTTCCGGCGCGCGGCGAAGGTCGAGCCGCGCTACTGGGGCCTGCACAACTACATCGACGCCAATCGGCTGCGCACGAGCGGCACGCGGCGGCTGCTGAAGGCCACCGGCCACGCCCTGATCTGGTTCACCGAGACCGGCGGGATCGTCTCGCGCGTCAACCGGCGCAAGGTCACGTTCCCCGAGTCGGCCAGCCACGCGGCGATCGCGACGCGCTTCGTCTTCGACGACCTCGTCCCGCTCAGCCCGCGCATCACGCGCGTCTACCTGTACCACTGGAACAGCGAGCCGGGGCCGAAGACGTGGGACTCCGCGCTCATCGGCCCCACCGGCAAGCCGCGCCCGGCCTTCCGCGTCCTCGAGCGCGTCCTGACCGAGCTCGCGCTGCGCAAGATCGGCGTCGCGTCGTAGCCGCGTGCTGATCGCCGTCATCTCCGACACCCACCTGCCGCGCGGCAATCGCACGCTGCCGCCGGCGTGCGTCGAGCGCCTGCGCGGCGCCGACCTCATCCTGCACGCCGGCGACTTCGTGACCGCCGCCGTCCTGGCCGACCTGCGCGCGCTTGGGCCGCCGGTCGAGGCGGTCCACGGCAACGTCGACGACGCCGAGGTCCGGATGCTGCTGCCGTCGGCGCGCATGGTGCGAGTTGGCGGTGCTCGCATCGCCATGACCCACGACGGCGGTCCCGCTGCCGGGCGCCTGCAGCGCCTGCGCGAGCGCTTCCGCGATGTCGACGCGGTCGTCTTCGGCCACTCGCACATCCCCCTGCACGAGCACGACGAGACCAGCGGGTTGCAGATCTTCAACCCGGGCAGCCCGACCGACCGCCGCCGCCAGCCGGTCCACACGATGGGCGTCGCGCGCGTGAGCGAGAGCGGCGAGCTCACCTTCGAGCACGTCGAGCTCGGCCCATGAACCTCGCCGAGCGCGTGCAGACGTCGATCCGGGCGGTGAACGCGGCCGAGCGCGAGCCGATCGTCGTCGGCCCGTTCACCCTCTACCGCAGCCGCGCGTCGGACCATCCCTACCTCAACTACGCGGTGCCGGCCGACGGCGCGACCGAGTGGGAGGCCATCGACGAGCTGCGTGAGGCGTTCGTCGAGCGCGGCCTGCAGCCACGGCTGGAGTTCGTCGCCGAGCGCGCGCCCGGGCTGGAGGAGGCGCTCGCCGCCCACGGCTTCGCGCTGCAGATGCGCATCCCGGTGATGACCTGCCCCGAGGAGGACCTGCGCGAAGTGCCCGCGCCCGAGGGCGTGGTCATCGCCCGCGTCTTCGCCGGCGCCGACGACGTCCGCTCGATGATGGAGGTCCAGGCCGCCGCCTTCGGCGAAGGGCCGCCGAGCGAGCAGGCGGTGCGGGCCTACGGCGGCCGCGGCGTGCTGGCCCGTGCCGAGGGCGTTCCCGCCGGGGCGGCGTCGCACAGCGCGGTGGCCGAGGGGGCCAGCGAGATCGGCGGGGTCGGGGTGCTCGAGCGCTTCCGCCGGCGCGGGATCGCGGCGGCGCTGACGGCGGCCGCGGCGGCCGAGGCGTTCGCCGAGGGCGCCGACCTGTGCTTCCTCACGCCCGGCGACGAGGGCGCCGAGCGCGTCTACGCTCGCGCCGGCTTCGCGCGGGCGGGGACGACCATGGTGCACATGATCGGGTAGACAACCGCACCGTCCGGGTGCCGCGCTCTGCGATTATGGAGCGACCATGACAGAGGTCACTCCGCTCCAAGGCGAGCTCCAGACGCAGATCATGGCCGCCATCTGGCGGCTGCAGGACGGCACCGTCGAGCAGGTCAGACAGGCGCTGCCGTCCCATCACCAGGGCGCGTACAACACGGTCCAGACCGTGCTCAACCGCCTCGCCGAGCGCGGCCTGCTCAGCCGTCGCCGCGAGGGTCACGTCATCGTCTACGCGCCGCGCCTCACCGAGGCCGAGTACCTGTCGCGCTCGATGGAGCACACGCTGCGCGGCGCCTCGTCCGAGGCCCGGCAGGTCGCGCTCGCGCAGCTCATCGGCAGCCTGCCGCGCGACGAGGCCGCCGAGCTCGGGCGCCTTGCTGAAGAGGTCGCCGCGGAGCGGATGCGATGACCGTTGCGGCGCTCGTCGCCGCTGCGCTCGTCGGGATCGTCCTTCCGCACCTCCTGCGCTTCGAAGGCGCCAACCCCGGCACCGCCGTCGTGCTCTGGGCCGCCGCCCTCGGGCTGCGCGCGCTGGTCGTCGTGGGCACCGTCGCCGGGGCGCTCGTGCTGCTGCATCCGGCCCAGCTCCTGCGCGCGTTCGCCAACTGGCCGTGCGCTCCGCACCACCACGTCGCCGGCCACGCGCTGGCCGCCGCCGGCGGCCTGGCGCTCGCGCTGTCGTTCGTGTGGGCGATGGCGCGCGTCGTGCAGGCGACGCTGGCGGTGCGCCGCCTGGTTCGCAGGCCGCTCGGCCGCGGCCCTGAGGGCAGCGTCATCGTCGGCGGCGACGACGTCGTGCTCGCCGTCGCGGGGCTGAGGCGGCCCACGCTGGTCGTCTCGGCCGGCGCGCTGGCGCGCCTCGACGACGCCGAGCTGTCGGCGGCGATCGCGCACGAGCGCGCGCACATCCGCCGCCTGCACCGCTTCGTGCTGCTGTTCGCCGAGCTGTGCCGCGTGCTCGGCCGCCCGCTGCCCGGGACCGCGCACGCCGTGCGCGAGCTGCGCTTCCAGATCGAGCGCGACGCCGACCGCTGGGCGGTGCGCGATCGTGCCGACCGCCTCGCGCTGGCATCGGCGATCTGCAAGGCCGCCACGGCGGGCGCGCCGCGAGCCGGCATGGCGGCGCTGGGCGGCGACGGCACCGCCGCGCGCGTGCGTGAGCTCCTGCAGGAAGCGGCGCCCGACGCCCACCCGCGCCGCCTGCGCGCGCTGGCCGCCGGGGCGTCGGCGCTCGCGGTCGGGGCCGCGCTCTCGCTGCCGGTGACCGTGAGCGGGCTCGGCGACCCGGTCGCCCTCTGCGGCGCCTAGCGCGCTGACCACCCTGTCAGGCGCTCGATCGCGAGCGCGATGACCGGGCCGGGCGGGCGCGCCGCCGCGTACTGCTCGTACTTCGCGGCGAGGGCCTCGATGGCGCGCTCTTCCTCGTTGCCCGCTTCGAGTACCGCCGCGGCCCCGTCGACCCGAACCCACCACAGCCGTTCCCAGTCCTCCTCGTAGTGATCGACCAGCAGGCTGGCGCGCGGGTTCGCGCGGACGTTGTCCAGCCGCTGCAACCGCCCGCCCGACTTCGGCTTGCGATCGATCGCCGTCCACGCCCGATCGCCCTCCACCGCGAAGCAGCACACCACCACGTGCGGTCTGCCGTCCGGCCGTACGGTCGCCAGCCGGCCGACGCGCGCGGCGCCCAGCAGCGCGCGGCAGCGCGCCTCGTTCATCGCGGCCGCGGCTCGATCTCCAGCAGCCGGTCGCCGGCGGGCGCGTGGTCGACCTGGAGCGTGACGTGGGCGATGTCGAAGCGCTCCTGGACCATCGCCTGAAGCTGGCGGCGGACCGCGTGGCAGTCGTCGCCGGGGTGCACGAGCACGTGGGCGGCGAGCGCGGGGAAGCCCGAGGTGACCTCCCAGACGTGCAGGTCGTGGACCTCGACGACGCCCGGCTGAGCGGCGAGCGCGTGGCCGACCGCTTCGGGGTCGATGCCCTCCGGCGCGCCCTCGAGCAGGACGCGGCCGGCGTCGCGCAGCAGCAGCCAGCCGGATCGCAGCATCAGCGCGGCGACGATCAGCGACGCGATGGCGTCGGCGCGATCGAAGCCGGTGAGCAGGATGATCGCGCCGGCGGTGGCGGCGCCGAGCGAGGCGTAGAGGTCGGTGAGGACGTGGGCCCGCGCGCCCTCGACGTTCAGCGAGCGCCGCTCGGCGCGGCCCAGGGCCGCCGCCGCGCCGAGGTTCGCGCAGGCGCCGAGCAGGCCGACCACGACCACGAGCGCGCCGTCGACGTCGGGCGTCGACCACAGCCGCCGCACGCCCTCGACCGCGATGACGCCGGCGAGCACGAGCAGCGTCGCGCCGTTGGCCTGTGCCGAGAGGATCTCCGCGCGGCCGAGCCCGAAGGTGAAGCGCCCGCCCGCCGGGCGCGCGGCCAGCCGCGCGGCGTAGATGGCGATGGCCACCGCGGCCGCGTCGGTGAGCATGTGGGCGGCGTCGGAGAGCAGCGCGAGGGAGTCGGCGACGATGCCGGCGACCACCTCGACGGCCATGAAGGCGACGATCACCCCGAGCGCGACGACCAGCCAGCGGCGATCGGCCACCGGCGAGACGCCGTGGTGGTGATGGTCGTGTGCCATCGGGCTCAGCGTACTCCGGGCTCGGCGAGCCGCAGCCCTCCGCGGGCGATGTCCGGGCCGGTCGCGCGCAGGGCGGGAACCTGCTCGCTGGTCACCGCGGCGATCAGCCCGCGCTCGCGCGCTCCGCCAACGTCCTGATCTCGGCGGCCAGCCGCGCGAGGCGCTCGCCCTGCCCGCCCACGCCGCCGAGCCGCGACTGCTCCTCGCACAAGCGCTCGGAGCGCCAGCTCACCGCGAGCAGGTCCAGCGCGCAATGCAGGAGCATCGCGTGGTTGGCGAAGACCTCGTCGAGCGCGACCACGTAGCGCTGCAGCTCGGGGTGGCGCACCGCGCGCAGCTCGACGCGCATCGCCTCGTAGCGGCTGATGCGCGGCCCGCCGGCGCGCGAGAGCTCCGCGAGGTCGCCGCCGTCGCGGATCGCCACGAGCAGCTCCTCGACCTCGTCCTGCCAGTACAGGCCTTCGTAGGCGAGCCGCCGCAGCAGCCCGAGATCGTCCTCGTAGGCGGGGAGCACCGGCCGCGCGCGCTCGCGATGGAGCTTCACGTGTGCCATTGTCGCGCGCGAGGGGCGATCGCGGGTAGACCGACCGAGCGTCGGACTTCGAGCCCAGTGTCACAAAGTTGTTACAAGCTCGCGCGATCCGCTAGCCTTCGCGCCGCCGCCGGAGGGCGATCCTCCACTCCCTCGAGTCGAACGCCGCGGCCCGCTCCACGCGGGCGGCCTGTCCTTCGACCGTGGCGGCCCATCAACCATGCCCGAAGTCGAGCCCCCCGAGAGCGACGCCGATGACCGACCCACCGCCGAGCCCGCGGCGGGCGAGCGGCCGCGCGGAGGGGAGCAGCCCGCAGGGCGCCCCGACGTCGAGCGGCCGCGCGGAGAGGAGCAGCCCGCAGCGCAAGCCGACGATGCGCGGCGCCGTGGCCGGGAGCGTCCTGCTGGGGACGCTCGTCCTGTGCGCCGCGATCGGGTTCGGATTGGGCGCCGCCGTCGGGGCGCCTGTGCCGCTTGGCATCGTCGGCGTGTTCGTCGGCGCGATCGCGGGGATCGTGGTCGTTGCACGGCGTTTCAGTGACATCTGATGCTTGCCCTGCGCTACATCGACCTGGTCCTCCTGGCCCTCGCGCTGCCCGTCTTCCTCGCGGCCGACCTGCCGATGCTCGGCTACGCCGCGGGCGCGGTCGCGTGGATCGCCCAGCGCGCGATCCAGCTCTACCTCAACCGCAAGGCGGCCGCCGAGGACGACCCGCGCAGGGTGGTCGGCATCGCGGCGGGCTCCATGATCGGACGCGGATGGCTCGTAGCCCTTACGATCTTCGCCGCCGGGTTGGAGGACAACGACGCGGGGCTGGCCGCCGCGGTGCTGGTGATCGTCCTTTTCACGGCTTACTTCACCGTGTCCATGATCATGCGTCCCTTCGAGAAGCCGGAGCAGACCGCGTAAACATGCGCCGCCGCGCCTTCACTGCGTTGATGACCCTGGTGCTGCTGTTCGCAGCTCCGGCCGCGGCCATGGCGGCGATCAACGAGGCCTATCGCCCGCAGGACGAGTTCAAGCTCGATCCGTGGTTCTCGATCGGCCCGATCGAGTTCAACAAGGCCGTCTTCTACATCCTGATCGCGACCGCGCTGACCTGCTGGACGATGATCTACACCGCGCGCCGCATGCAGGAGCGCCCGAACCGCCTGCAGACCGTCGTCGAGGGCGCTTACACGCTCATGCGCGACAACATCACGCGCGGCAACATGCCCGACCGGATGGCCGCGAAGTGGTTCCCGTTCATCGCGACGATCTTCCTGTTCATCTGGTTCTCGAACATCATCGGCTACCTCCCGCTGCCGACGAACACCGAGCACAAGGTCAACATCTTCGGCGCGCACATCCCGACCTTCGCGCTCTACGCCGCGACCGCCAACCTCTCGGTTCCGCTGGTCCTGACGCTCATGGTGTGGATCAGCTACCACGTCGAGGGCATCCGGGCGAAGGGCTTCACCGGCTACCTCAAGAGCTGGATCCCGTCCGGCGTCGAGGGGTTCGCGCGCGGGCCGATCTTCGTCATCGAGGTCATCTCGCACTTCGTCCGCCTCGTCAGCCTGAGCGTCCGACTCTTCGCCAACATCCTCGCCGGCCACCTGCTGATCCTCTTCATGGGCGGGGGCCTGGTCGTGCTGCTCAACGTCGCCGTCGGCCTCGCCGTCGTGCTGGGGATCGTCACCGGCGCGCTGGCCGTGGCTTTCTTCATCTTCGAGGTCGGCCTGGTCGCCACCCTGCAGGCCTTCATCTTCGCCACATTGACCGCGATCTACCTCGGCGGCGCCGTCGCCGCGGAGCACTAAAGGAGCAATTCGCCGTGGACCTGTCCGTCATCACCCAGATCGCCCAGGCCGCCGATCCCGAGGCGTACGGCCGCAAGGCCGGCAAGGCGATCGCGCTGGGCATCGGCGCCGGCCTGGGCACCATCGGCCCCGGCATCGGCGTCGGGTTCATCTTCGGCAAGGTCATCGAGTCGGTGACCCGCCAGCCGGAGATGCGCGACGAGATCACCTCGATCCAGTGGCTGGGCTTCGCGCTGACCGAGGCGATCGTCTTCTACGCGTTCATCTTCGGCCTCATCGCCTTCTTCCTCGGTTAGATGCTCGCGTTCATCCCGCTCGCGGCCGACGCCGCCAAGGAGGAGTCGAGCAACTTCCTCGTCAGCCCCGACGTGGGGCTGATGATCTGGACGCTGCTCGCCTTCCTGGTGGCGCTCCTCGTGCTGCGCAAGTGGGCCTGGCCGGCGATCACCGAGGCGCTCGACAAGCGCCAGCGGGCGATCGAGGAGTCGATCGACACCGCCGAGCGCGCGCGGGCCGACGCCGCCGAGCTGCTCGAGGAGTACCGCGCGCGGCTGCGCGAGGCGCGCGCCCAGGCCGACGAGATCGTCGCCCGCGCCCGCAAGGCCGGCGAGGTCCACGAGCGCGAGTCGGTCGAGGACGCCAAGGCCAAGCGCGAGGAACTGCTCGAGCAGACGCGGCGCGACATCGAGGCAGAGACCCGGCGCGCGATCCAGGAGATCCGCGCCGAGGTCGCCGACCTCACCGTCCAGGCGACCGAGAAGGTGACCCGCAAGGCCCTCGGCCCCGACGACCAGCGCCGCCTGGTCGAGGAGGCGCTGGGCGAGCTCGACTTCAGCCAGCTCAGCGGGGACCGCCAGAACTAGCCATGGAGGAGATCGCCGAGGTCTACGCGCGCGCCCTCTTCGAGGTCGCGACCGAGCAGGACAAGCTCGACGTCGTGCGCGACGAGCTCGGCGAGTTCGCCGACGCGCTCTCCGAGTCGCGCGAGCTGCAGACCTACTTCTTCTCGCCGTACTTCTCCACCGAGGAGAAGAAGGACGGCCTGCACAAGGCGGTCTCCGGCGCCGACGAGGCGGTCGAGAACTTCCTCGAGCTGCTGCTCGAGAAGCACCGGATGCCGGTCGTCTTCCGCGTGCGCCGCGAGTTCGATCGGCTCTGGGAGGAGGCCAACAAGCGCCTCCCGGTCGAGATCACCAGCGCGGTCGAGCTCGACCCCTCGATCGCCGAGCGCATCGGCGACGAGATCGGGCGCCAGACGGGTCGTACAGTGGAGCTGACCAGCACGGTCGACCCCGATGTGATCGGTGGCATCGTCCTGCGAGTCGGCAACTCCATCCTCGACGCCTCCATCCGCAACCGACTCGAGAACCTTCGCAAGCAGGTCGCCAAGGCCTGATCAAGGAGCCCCAACGTCATGCCCATTCAGATCAAGCCCGACGAGATCACCAGCATCCTCAAGAGCCGCATCGAGGGGCTGGACACCGACTCCGCCGAGCTGACCGAGGTCGGCACGGTCCTGTCCGTCGCCGACGGCATCGCGCGCGTCCACGGCCTGGAGAACTGCCGCTCGCTCGAGATGCTCGAGCTGCCCCACGACGTCACGGGCCTGGCGCTCAACCTCGAGTCCGACAACGTCGGCGTGGTGCTCTTCGGCGAGTGGGACAAGATCGTCGAGGGCGACACGGTCAAGCGCACCGACCACCTCCTCGACATCCCCGTCGGCGAGGGCCTGCTCGGCCGGATCGTCGACCCGCTCGGCCGCCCGCTGGACGGCAAGGGCGACGTCGAGACCACCGAGACCCGCCCGGCCGAGATCAAGGCGCCCGGCGTGGTCAAGCGCCAGCCGGTCAAGGAGCCGGTGCAGACCGGCCTGAAGGCGATCGACTCGATGATCCCCATCGGCCGCGGCCAGCGCGAGCTGATCATCGGCGACCGCCAGACCGGCAAGACCGCGATCGCGATCGACACGATCATCAACAACCGCGACAAGGACCTCATCTGCGTCTACGTCGCGATCGGGCAGCGGATGGCGACGGTCGTCCAGCTCGCCGAGACGCTGGCCGACAACGGCGCCCTGGACAACACGATCATCGTCGCCGCGCCGGCCGACGAGGCGGCGCCGATCAAGTACATGGCGCCCTACGCGGGCTGCGCGATGGCCGAGCACTTCACCTACGCCGGCAAGCACGCGCTGTGCGTCTACGACGACCTCACCAAGCATGCGTACGCGTACCGCCAGATGTCGCTGCTGCTGCGCCGCCCGCCGGGCCGCGAGGCCTACCCGGGCGACGTCTTCTACCTGCACTCGCGCCTGCTCGAGCGCGCCTGCAAGCTCTCCGACGAGGAGGGCGGCG
>Ga0081539_10005411_pt1 | contig 13057 bp, 11 predicted proteins | sample TabmetS4T2R2_FD_71023 | JGI IMG/M metagenome (GOLD analysis project Ga0081539, IMG submission 71023) | Tabebuia heterophylla rhizosphere microbial communities from the University of Puerto Rico - S4T2R2 | ecosystem: Host-associated > Plants > Roots > Rhizosphere ...
CGGAACCTCAGGTAATGCGTCAACATGATCCGAGCCCGCGAATCCGGGCGACAGCCCATGATCTTTCGCCCTTTTCACGGGCTCGGGTCTGTGTTGGGTATTGCCTGGGGTTTCGTTCGACTGCGCCTCATGCACAAGGGTATTTTGTGATTGATAATGGCAACGCCGTCTCAATTTCAGGGCCACCTTGAAGACAAGCTGATCCCCATCGATATGCTGGTCTCTCATCCTTTCTTTAGAGATAACATTGTGTCAGATTGGAAGGTATGAGTAAGATCGAGAGCGGCGACTCCGAACTATCCTCGACTGCGCCTCCGGCAGCATCAATGAGCCAATTGGCCTGGCTTTTTCTCAAGCTTGGCACCATCGCTTTCGGAGGCCCCGCGGCGCATATCGCGATGATGGAGGATGAGGTAGTCAGACGCCGCCGCTGGCTTTCACGAGACGAGTTCCTCGACTTACTCGGCGCCGCAAATCTGATCCCTGGACCAAACTCAACCGAACTGGCGATTCATCTCGGCCACCGCAAAGCGGGGAGGGGCGGACTATTGGTGGCCGGGATCTGTTTTATCCTTCCGGCGGCGTTCATCGTCACAGCCTTCGCCTGGGCCTATGTCCGCTACGGCTCGCTTCCTCAGACAAGTGCTCTCCTCTATGGAGTCAAACCGGTGATCATCGCCATTGTCCTGCAAGCGCTGTGGGGACTCGGCCGGGCCGCCATCAAAACGAGGCCGTTAATGCTGATCGGTGCGACAGGAATTCTTCTCGGGTTTCTTGGGGTCAATGAAGTGATCATTCTCTTCGGGACCGGGATGATCGTAGGTCTCGGGAAATGGCTGATCAATCGAAGGACACAAGGACACCACCTCTTTTCTCCGCTCATCCTGGCGCAGATCACAACCACGGCAGCGACGACCGCGCCATTCGGATTATGGCCGCTCTTCCTTTTCTTCCTCAAAGTCGGCTCGATACTTTTCGGGAGCGGTTATGTCCTGTTGGCTTTTTTGCGAGGCGATCTGGTTGAACGTTGGCATTGGTTGACCGAAGGGCAGCTATTAGACGCCATCGCCGTCGGCCAGGTCACTCCGGGGCCGGTCTTCACCACCGCCACCTTCATCGGATATCTACTCGGTGGATATCCGGGAGCAATCGTCGCGACGGTCGGCATCTTTCTCCCGGCTTTCTTCTTTGTGGCAGTGAGCGGCCCGCTGGTGCCGTGGATCCGGAAATCGGAGACGGCGGGAGCGTTTCTGGATGGCGTCAACGTTGCTTCACTCTCGTTGATGATTACCGTGACCTGGCAACTTGGCCGGACAGCGCTGGTGGACTGGCTGACGATCACATTGATGGTCATCAGTATTATTTTGCTGATGCGCTTTCGCCTCAATTCGGCATGGCTGGTGCTCGGCGGCGCAATCATCGGAAGCCTCAAAGGATGAAGGGGAAAAGGATGAGGGGTCATGCCTTCATCCTTCATCTATTAGACCATTTCTTCTCGTGGTAAAATCTCTGCGAAATTTTTCTGAAAACGATCTCTGCGAGGAGGAGAATTGAAAGAGCCTTGTTTGCCGTAAATATGACTTCGATTTTAATTATTCAACTGCTCGTCAATTTATTAATGACCAATTCATTTCATCCGCGACCTGCTCAACCCGAGGCCATCGTTGAATCCCGACAATTGGTAGTTGTCACGGCTAAAAGCTGGGAGGCGGTCGATGGTGAGCTTCAATGCTATGAGCGAGGAAGCTCTGGGGAAGCGTGGCGGGCGGTTGGTGAACTGATCCCTGTTGCCGTCGGGCGCAATGGGTTGGCCTGGGGTGCCGGGCTCCATGAAAAAGCGATCGAGAGTGGCCCGGTCAAAAAAGAGGGAGACGGCAAAGCTCCCGCGGGCATCTTCGGTCTCAGTTCAGCCTTCGGCTATGTGGCGAAAGATCGCGCCGCCGGGATAAAATTGCCGTATACGCAGGCCGTCGCGACGCTCGAATGTGTGGATGATCCGCAATCGCCGTACTACAATAAGATCCTCGATCGAAAGAGCGTCAATCATCCCAATTGGAAAAGTTCAGAGCAGATGTTGCGGCGAGATGAACTCTATCGTTGGGGCGTCGTCGTCGATCACAATGCGGCGCGAGAGCCGGGTTGCGGCTCATGCATCTTTCTTCATATCTGGAAAGGGCCGGGCCAGGGCACTGCCGGTTGCACGGCGATGGAGAGATCAAAGATCGAATGGTTATTGTCGTGGCTCGATCCAAAAAAGAAGCCGGTGTTGGTGCAGTTGCCGCGGGCTGAGTTTGATCGATTGGGCAGTGTCTGGAAATTACCTGAGAGGATAAGGAAGGGTTAATGGCATTGATCGGAGCAAATGAACTCAAACGAAAAATGCTGATCACGGTCGATGGTCAGCCGTATACGGTAGTCGAAGTCTTCTTCGCATCGCCGAGCGCACGCGGCGCATCGACGATGGTTCGCACCAAGTTACGCCATCTTTTGACCGACGCCGTACTCGAAAAGAGTTTTAAGACCAGCGAGAAATTCGAGGAGCCGGATGTCGAATTGACTCCCGCATCGTTTCTTTATGCCGACGGCGAAGGCTTTCATTTTATGGACGAATCATCGTACGAGCAGTTCTCTCTGACTGCCGACGATCTGGGTGAAGAGAAGTACTATCTGAAAGAGGGTCTTTCACTGCAAGTTCAGAAATACAATGGCGCGCCGGTTTCATTGCAACTTCCGTCGACGGTCGATCTGGTTGTGACAGACGCTGAACCGGGCGTTCGCGGCGATTCCGCCTCGGGCGGCACGACCAAGACCGCGACGCTCGAAACGGGCTTGCAGGTCCGCGTGCCGTTATTTATCAAAGTCGGCGAGGGAGTCCGCGTCAACACACAAACGGGCGAGTTTGTCAGCCGGGCCAAAGAGTAAACATGAAAAGATTAAGATGGGGATTGATCGGTTGCGGGGACATTTCGCGTAAACGTGTTGCTCCGGCTTTGCGGGACGTTCCCGAATGCGAGCTGGTCGCTGTCAACCGGGCGCGTGTCGAACTGGCGGAGGAGTTCGGCCGGGAGTTCGGCGCCGACCGTTGGCATGGCGATTGGCGCGAATTGATCAGCGATCGCGAAATCGAAGCGGTCTATCTTGCCACACCGGTCAACATGCACGCCGATCAAACGATCGCCGCGGCCGAGGCGGGCAAACACGTCTTGTGCGAGAAGCCGATGGCGATGAACGTGGCGGAGTGCGATCGGATGATTGCGGCCTGTCGCGCCAACAACGTCAAACTCGGCATCGCGTATTACCGGCATTTTTATCCGGTTGTCGGTCGCATCAAAGAGATCATTGCATCGGGAGAGATCGGAGCGCCTGTGTTGGCGCAGATCAATGCCTTTGAGAAGTTCAATCCGCAGCCTGGAGATCCGCGTCACTGGTTCGTCACCAAAGAGCAGGCGGGCGGCGGTCCGATGATGGATTTCGGGTGTCATCGCATCGAAGTGTTGATGAATATTTTAGGACCGATCAGGGCCGCGACGGGAGTTGTCGGTAACGTCTTTTTTGAACGTGAGGTCGAAGACACGGCGATCGCCTGCTTTGAGTTTGAAAATAGAGCGCGCGGCACGTTAACCGTGACACACGCGGCATTTGAATCTCAAGATACAATTGATATCTTTGGGAGTGATGGTTCGATTCGCGTGCCGGTTCTCAATCGCGGCGACGCGATCATCAAGACCGCGGCCGGTGAAAGACTGGAATCGCATCCGCCGCATGCGAACATCCATCAGCCGCTCATCGAAGATTTTACGCGCGCCGTTCTTGGCCGGCATGATCCGGGAGTCGGCGGCGAGATCGGAAGGGAAGTCGCCCGCATTGAAGAGGCGATTTATGGAACGCAGATTTGACGGAGCCCCAGCGGTGATGATCCGTTAGATCGGACGTTCGCGGACCTTTTGTTGTATTAGAGGGTTTATGCCTTTGCCAATCGCCCACGCTTTAATCGGGGCAAGTGTCGTTGTGGCGTTACGGGATGATTTTTCTCTGCGCTGGAATTGGAAGCCGATGTTGTTGGGAGTAGTGATTGCGGTGGTTCCCGATTTCGATCTCTTCTTCTCGTGGGTGCTGGGTTACGGCCTGGTCATGCACGCGGGATTTACGCACTCGATCGTCTTTGCTTTGGCCTTCGGATCAGCTCTGTCGTTGCTGGTGGGTGAAAAGAGTGTGAGGGGAGTCTTAGGATATATTGCCGCGGTCCTTTCTCATGGATTACTCGACACCATTACCAAGAAAGAGTTTGGTGGTGCGCAGTTGCTCTGGCCGATCTCTGATCACAGATACAAGCTTGGTATTTTTTCGGAGTACCAGTTCTATCCCGCCCCTCACCAACAGCCGATCGGAGAGATCTTGCAGCAGGCATCTGTCATCAGCGGCTATGAATTGATGATTTATCTGCCGCCTCTCATTTTGGTCGTTTGTTTGAGGAGTTTCAGAAGGTGGCGCGGCCTCAGGTTGAAAGAGAATAATTGAAGAATTACGGCACATTCCATGAACGTGATTTTGAACGAATATGAACTGCGCGTGATCGGGGCGTTGGTTGAGAAACAGATTGCGACGCCTGATTATTATCCGATGACGCTTAATGCTTTGACCAATGCCTGCAATCAAAAGAACCATCGTGATCCGGTCGTCTCTTACGATGACGGGATCGTTGAGCGGGCGCTCAACAGTTTGAAAGAGAAGAATCTGGCATACGTTTTTCATGGGGCAGACGCTCGCGTAGCAAAATATGGGCACATTTTTCCGAAGGCATTCGATTTGAGCGTGACCGAGGTTGCGGTCATGTGCGTCTTAATACTGCGCGGTCCTCAGACCCCGGGAGAGCTGCGCGCACGCACCGCGCATCTCTATAATTTCGAGCAACTGAGCGATGTTGAGGCGACATTGCAAAGCCTTTCATCGCGCGAGCGTCCATTAGTGGTGAAAATGGCGCGTCAGCCGGGAGCCCGCGAATCGCGTTTTGCGCAACTTTTAGGTGGCGATGTCGATCTGGAAGAGACATCGGCGCCGGCAAGAGCCGAATCCGGGGCGTCGCAAATGCGCCCCGATAAAGAACGGATGGCGAAACTGGAAGAAGAGATCGGCCTTTTGCGCCAAGAATTGGACGAATTGAAGCAACAGTTTACAAATTTCAAGAAACAATTCGAATGAGGCTCGGATAAAATTATTGACGAGTGCTTAAAGCTTGTGTTAAAAGCCGCCGAACAGGATTCGCTTGGAAAGCCTGTGGGTCGGCTTTTGAATCCCTCATCAGTAACGAACAGATTTGCCCCTGTACGGACGGCCCCCGAAGAAAGTGGGAAGGGCGGTGTGTAATCCCTGATCTTCTTTCCGGAGAGTTAGATCTGGACGCTCTCCTGTCTCGCGTCCAAAGCCAGGAAACTCCCTCAACTTAGGTGTGTTCGGTGGTTGCGAAAGTTTCCTTCGCACAAAGCCTGATGGGTTGAAATTATCTTTGACGTTAAGATTGCTCCTCGAGATCTCCGACAATTTTGTCATTGATGGTCGAGGAGGCTGGAGGTCTCGCCGGTAAATGTTTAAGCTGGTGGCGAGTCTCCAATGATTCGTTGGCAATTATGTGGAACCCGAAGGCGGCGAGGGCTTTTAAAAACCGTGGGAAGATTGAGAACCGAACGTAAATTGTTCGATCGGAATGCTGGAATGGAGGTTGTATGAGTTTGCGGGTGTTTGCGTTGCTCCTATGTTGTACCATCACATCGTTAGCTCAAACTGAATCACAAGACTATCTGGATGAATCTTTGCTGCCGTTGCCAACGAACGGATCGAAGGTTCGCACGCCACAGCCGCTCGCGTCTTACACTTCTTACCGTATCAGGATCACCTCGCCTCAAAATTTGAGGGCGATCTATTCCGAAAGCCAGGGAGAATATGACACGGACCTGCAAATCGATGGAAAGTCGCCGCGAGCTATTTCATATAGCGAAGGGACCGACGGACACGTGAGCAATCTCGAATTTCTTTATCGAGGGTACGGCAAGCCGATCTATATCGGGTTCGGCCGAGATCATAGCAACGAGATTGAAAGCGCTCAGATCGAAATTCACACTGAAGGATGGGCCGAGAGGATCTGGCGCGAGAAATTTTCGAGAGGGTGGCGTAGTTATGGCGATGCCATCGTCGCTGGTCTCTTGATTATTCCGGTCGCCATCGTCACGGGAGTCTATCTCAATAAACAGCGGAAGCGGACCAAAGCCGAGGAGAGAAAGGCCGAGAGAGACCGCCAGACCCTCATGTTGAATGCGCATAACAAGAGCCTCGAGTTGATCCGGGAGATCGATCGCAGAGCCAATCAAAAAGCTCAAGAGATTATGACGAAAAGTTACGACGAATTGCAGAAGAAGATCATGTATTGGCGGACCAGAGCCTATACGGAATCTTACTTTCTCAATGCTGATTTGCGTCAAAATTTCGCCGTCGCCAATCGAGAGAAGATTCTCAACGAGCTTGAAGAGAAGTGGGCGCAAGAATTTCTGGAGATCGCACAGGACCTGCCGCTGGCAAAGGCGTTGAGAGAGCAGGAGGCCGGAGTCATGCATTGGATTCAAGCGCGCCAGGAAGTGGTCAATCTGGCCCATCAGTTGACCTGGACGGAGGCGGATCACGAGGTGATCGAAGCCTATTACGAAGAAGTCCCGACCACTCCACAAATCATCATGGCAGACGAGCTGGAGGAAGCAGAGAACGCCGGCAATAGATCTCAAAAGATCCGATGAAATGAAATCGAAAAGAAAAGTCTGGTTGAAAATTGGCGGGAGTTTGTTGGCGATTCTGGCGATCTATTTAATGTTGTTGTGCTTTCCACAGCCCTTCTTCGCCTATTCGGCCACTTCCGGAGAACTGACGCTCTATTCCGATCGCCCGTTCGAGCCGGAGCGAGGGAAGGAGTCGCTGGTGGCGGCGCAAGCCAAACTGGCTGCCTCGCCCTTGTTCTCGGCTGAAGAAAGTCATGCCATCTTTATCTGCAATGCGCGCTGGCGGCAGATGTTGTTTTTTAATCGCGTCTATGGAGTCGGAGGCGTCAACTACTATCCAGTGACTCGTAACGTTTTTCTGCGCGATGCGTTGGTCGAAGAGAACCGGTTGGTCTCACCGTCCGGCAAACTGGTTCCGGGAGATCGAACGCTCGATTATTTTATTACGCACGAGATCGCCCATTCGTTGACGGGGGAAGCGGTCGGAGCCATTCGCTATCATTTGCTGCCGGAATGGGTGCGCGAGGGCTATGCCGATTACGTAGGCAAGAACAGCACCTTCAATTACGATGAAGCCCTGCGCGCTTTCCTCTCGGATGCGCCGGAGATGGATCGGGAGAAGTCGGGGCTTTACCTCCGCTATCATCTACTGGTCGCCTATCTGTTGGAGAAGAAGAAATGGAGCGTCCAAAAGCTCCTCGAAGGTTCGGCGGATCAACAGACCGTCGAAAATGAAGTGCGTACTAGCGCTCAGCCTTAAGCCGTCCCACCACCACCGTCTTGCTCAGAGTGATCTCACAGATCGTGTCGGAGACGGATCCCGACTCCGATTCGTCGTGCGAATTTTGCCCATTGTTCTCGGCAGAGTCGAGATAGGCCGTGACATCGATCCGCGTGTCTTTAGGCAGGATGACGGGATTTTTGAAATAGTAAGCCGGTTGCCAATCGAAACGGTAATTTTTCACCCAGATCAAGACCTCTGTTGTGCCGTCGGGGCGATGGGCGACGGCTTCGATCGATTTGGCGAGAGGGAAGAGGAGCGGGCGAATGGCCAGAGCCTCGGTTGCCTCTGGGAACGTGTACGAGGCGACGATTCGATGGCGCTCGACGTCAGCCGGAACCCTCGTCTTCGGAGCGTTGATCGTCAAATTGCGAACCGTTCTATTGACCTGATCCTTCGTAAAATAGATGCCGATCCGGCTGCGATCGGCGGCCTCCTCGCTCGGCTTTTGATAGCGGACCTTTATCAAGACCCACGAATTTGCGGGCATGAGCCGCGCTACTCCTTGCGGCAAACGGTTAACCGCCTGACCCGGAACCCATTGTCCCAGGTTTTCAAGACCAGCTTCATCGCCATTCAATTGACAGGCGGCGCCCGATCGATTGGACGATTTGGCCATTTGCGTCGGTGACGACCGCATCAAAAAGAACGAGGCACGATAGACGACCGTGCCATTTCCGGGCTGAAAGTCGATCTCCTTGATCCAACGGTCTTCTTTCAAACCTGTGGGAAACGCGAAACATCGGACTTTTCCGTCATCTTCCGCGGTAATTCTGGTCTCGGTCGGTGGTTGTAAAATTAGATCGGGCCGGCCGTTCGACCAATTATCTCCCGTCATCAATTGTTCGATCGCCTGTTTGGGGAAATCCTTCTCTTCGCCCTTGGGCGCGCCGCCTTCGACCCAGGAGACGAGCAGATCGATGTCACGCTGTGGCAGCGCGTAGTCGTGCTGAAAACTGCCGAACCCCTTGACGGCCTGATAGGGCATCATCCGTTTCTCCAAAACCTCTTCCTTGATCGCTTTCGCCCAGGGACGGGCCTCTTCGTAATTGGTCAAAGAAACATCGGCTTTGATCTTTCCGGGACTGTGGCAGCCCAGACAATTGCGCTGGAGGATGCGGATAACCTCCCGGTTGAACATGACCTTGGTTGTGATCGGTTCGTGTGTGCTGCCGGTGCGCGGTGAGATGAGCGATACGACAAGGAACCCTGGGAGTGAGATCAAAACGATGATCGCTCGCAGAAACGAGAAAAGGCGGAATACTCGGGAGCATCGATCCGGAAATTTTCGGCCTGCTTCATTCATTTCGTCTCTACTTTATCCCTCTCATTTTTGACTGCCGCTCGTCGAGGCGGCTGATGGTTTAACATCAGAGACGGAATCGTAATAATAAGTCAACCATCCGATCATCATCTCCTCCCAGGTCTGTTCGCCCCAGCGGACATCCTTGGTCGCATCCGGATTGAACTTGTTACCGGACGAATTGTCGAAATGGGCGACGCATTCGATCTTGGTGCCTTTCGGAATCGCGATCAGGTCTTTCGGGATGTAATAGGTCTGCCAGTTGAAATCGTACTTCGGAACGCTGAGCAGAACCTTGCTCGTCCCATCGGGAAAGACGGCCTTGAATTCGAAATCCTTGCCGCGCAGATGCATATGCGGCATGAGGCTGGTGAGGTGTACGTCGTCCTTGAAAGTGTAGGATGATCTGACCTCGTGACTCGTCGCGCCGGCGGGGATCATAAAACCCGTGTTGAGCACCGGCCGAGTGACGACTTGATGCTTGGGTTGCTCTTTCGCGTACTTTAGACCAATCGTCGTGACGTCTTTGAGTGCCGTGCCGTTCGGCGTGTAGTGTATTTGGAAGATCAGCTTTGCGCCGGCCGGAATCTTTCTGGCCAGTCCGGCTCTGAAGATCGCCGGTTGTTCGCCCGGCGCGGTGCCCGCCAGCAGATTACCGTCGCTCCGCGATGTACTGTTCGGATCTTGAATGAAGACGATTACGTGATGAACCGCCGCCCGGCCGGTGCTGCGAATCTCGGCGGCAGCGATCCAGTGATCTTCTTTGAAATTGGTCGGCACCGTCAAGTATTGATATTTCACCACACCAGTTGCCGGAATCGATTGCTCGGGAATCGCAAAAGTTTCATCCGGGGCGCCAATGGTCCAGCCATCGGTGAATTTCGGGGCAGGGGGCAGGTCTCGCGGATCGCCCTCGCGGGCGCCGCCGTCAACCCAGGCGATGATGGTCTCGATCTCGGCTGGAGTCAGCCGGCGATCATTGAACCATTCGCCGTGCTTCGGGTCGGCGTGCCAGGGCGGCATCTCGCGGCTCAACACCTTTTCACGAATCGATTTTGCCCACGGACGCACGTCTTTGTAACTCATCACCGAGAACGGCGCGATCTCGCCGGGACGATGGCATTCCGCGCAGCTCTTGAAAAAGACCGGCGCCACGTCCTTGGTGAATGTGACGTTCTTCTCCGGAACCTTGTCGCTGCCCCTCGCCGTGGTCTTCGGCAACACAAATAGGCAAAACACTCCCAGAAGAACTGCGATTACGGGGACGATCATTGCTCTTCTCATTTTTATCACCTCAATTGATGCGGAATCGGGAGTCCGAGGGCGAATGCTCTGTGAAAGAAACGAGACACGCAAAAATCTCCGATAATTTTCGCGTGTCTCGCGTGCTCTTGAGTCTGACTTAATCTGCTATTTATCGGTTGAGGAACTGGCCCTCATCGCCGCCGGCTTTGCCTTCTCTCCATCGACGGTGTAGTCAATCCAACCGATCATCATCTCGTCATAAGTCGGGTCACCCCATCGCACCGGTTTGGTTGGATCGGGGTTGAATTTATTCTTGGCGGAATTGTCGAAGTACCCGGTGACCAGGATCTTCGTCCCTTTCGGAATAGTGGCGGGCCGCTTGAGATAATAGACCTCTTGCCACGAGAAACTGTATTGCGGCACGTTGAGCAGAGTCTCCGAGCGGCCGTCCGGATAGAATGCTTTGATCTCCATCGCCGCGCCGCGCAAATGCATGTGCGGCATGAGGGTCACGATATGGATGTCCTCTTTCACTGCCCAACAGGCGGTCGTCTTGTGCCGCTCGGCGCCGGGCGGAATCATAAAGTAGCCGTTGGCAACGGGACGCGTGACGAGGGTCTTTTCAGGCGGAGTCTTGGCAAAGATGAGGCCGATGCTCGAGCGATCTTTCTGGACCTCGCCGGCGACCTTCGAGTAATGGACCTGTAAGAGCAGCTTCGAGCCGGCCGGCACTTTCTTGACCGTGCCCGTCTCCCACATGGCCTGATTCATACCCGGCGCATATCCGGCAAGCAGCGTACCGCCCTCTTCCTGGCCGCCTCCGTCCCGGCGGTCGCCATTGCCGCCGCTCGGTAACGAGCATCCGTCATCGTGGACCGGTGCATCCATCTTCGTCCGGATCAGGAAGCCGTCTTTATAGCGGATCGAATCTTTCTCATACTTTTCGCGCAGCTTCTCGATCTCTTCTTTGCTCATCTTGGAACGCTTGCCTGCTTTCTCCTCTTTATCAGGTGGCACGACAAAGGCGATGATGTGATGAACGATCTTGCGATTGCCGGGACGCGCCTCGGCCATCTGGATATACTTGTCTTCTTTGAAGTCGGTCGGAACCTCGAAATATTGATACTCGTCGGGACCGCTGGCCTCCAAGGTGAACTCTTCAGACATCGTCAAGACCACATCCGGCTTGCCGATCGTCCAACCTTCAACGAACTTCGGCGCGCCGGGCAGCTCTTTCGGATCGCCTTCTTTGGCGCCCTGATCAACCCAGGCGATGATCGTGTCGATCTCGGTTTGCGTCAGGCGGCGATCATTCGACCACTCGCCGACGTGCGGGTCGGCATGCCACGGTGGCATCTCGCGTTTGACAACCTTCTCGCGAATCGACTTCGCCCAGGGACGCACATCCTTAAAGGTCAAAGCCGAAAATGGCGCCCCTTCGCCGGGACGATGGCACTCCACACAGTTCTTGAAAAAGATTGGCGCCACATCTTTACTGAATGTGACCTCTCCGGAAATTGGTTGGGCTTCATTGGCTTTGCTCGTTGACAAGGCCAAGAGGCCGATTGTCGCAAAGCATGTCAGGACGACGGCAATGATACGTGCTTTGTTCATAGCGGATCGGAGCTCCTTGTGGAAGAGAGAGAAGAAAGAGAGAAGAACGCAGAAGCGGAAACAAACCTGATCGCAATCGATTTATTTGCTCAACAAGATCCTGTCTCCGGTGCTCCCGCGCTCTCCTTTCGTCTTTCAGCGCTCAAAACTACTGACCGCCGCCTGCGGGGGCCGGTGATGCGGCCCTCTTGGCCCGCGTCGTACCGCGCGCGCCTTCAATTACAGCTTCGGCGATCTCTCCCTTGTCATTCTTAACAATAGTTAAATCGGTATCGCCGTTCTTTAAGAAGAACTTCGTCTCCGACATCGGCAGGAAGACCAATTTCGGTTGCATTGGGATCTGCACGACCAGGCTGTCTCCATCACGAATCACCATCGCAAAGACATTTGGTGAGACCTCGTACTTGCCGGTGTAGCTGTCGAGCACTTTCGGATCGACCTTCGCGATCGGCGGCATCTCTGCGACGAAATCCACAAAGCCGAGCATCATTTCGTCATAAGTCGGCTCGCCATAGCGCACGTCTTTGGCCGGGTCCGGATTGAACTTGTTCTTGGCGGAGTTGTCGAAAGTGGCGGTGACCATGATTCTGGCGCCCTTGGGCAGCCGCTTCGGCTCCTTGAGAATATAGTTGGTCTGCCAGGCGAAATCGTATCGCGGCACGTTGAGCAGGACTTCAGTCTTCCCATCCGGATAAAAGACTTTGTACTCCATCGATTTCCCGCGCAGATGCATGTGCGGCTCGAGGCCGTAGATCGTCGTGTCGCGTCTGAGCGTACGGCAGGCGGTGACGCGGTGATTTTCCGCGCCGGCCGGAATCTTGAAGTTAATGTTCCCGATCGAATTGGTCATCATCAACTTTTCAGGCGGCTCTTTGGCAAAGACCAGCCCGACCATCGAGCGATCTTTCTCGATCTGATCGCCGCTCAGAGTTTGATTGGAGTAATGAATCTGGAAGCGAATCGTCGCGCCCGCCGGAATTTTTCGCGCCGTTCCGGCAGGGAACGTATCGGCATTGCGTCCGGGAGCATAACCGACCAGCATGTTATCGCCGGGACCGCCCCGGCCTTTGTTCCCTTCGCAACCGTCATCGATCACCGGCTCATCCGGCTTGACCCGCATGAGGAAACCATCGCGATAGAAAGGCGAATTCTTGAGCGCAGCCTCCATCGCCTTGTAACGCTGCTCGGCCGTCATCTTACCCATATTCGCCTGGCCGGGCGGAACGATAAAAGCGATGATATGGTGGACAATCTTCCGATTGCCCGGGCGCGCCTCTGCCATCGTGACATACTTATCTTCGGTGAAATTTGTCGGAACATCGAAATATTGATATTCATCGACTCCCGGTTTGT
>Ga0081539_10005413_pt1 | contig 13055 bp, 4 predicted proteins | sample TabmetS4T2R2_FD_71023 | JGI IMG/M metagenome (GOLD analysis project Ga0081539, IMG submission 71023) | Tabebuia heterophylla rhizosphere microbial communities from the University of Puerto Rico - S4T2R2 | ecosystem: Host-associated > Plants > Roots > Rhizosphere ...
CCTGGCCACTACACTAAAGAAAGATTACCCCGAAGTTGAGGATGCAGTTAGGTTTGGAAACATTACTTTTTTACTCAGTGCCGGCGACGAACATTTTAACGTACAGGGCGCTTTTGCAGACAGTGGGTTTCTCCGCGTGTTCGATTTTCCTTTGAAGCAAGGTCATATTAACCGCTCATTAAATAACAGCTACAGCATTGTGCTTACAGAAAAACTGTCCAAAAAGCTTTTCGGTAACGAGAATGCAATTGGCAAGACCGTGCGAATTGACACTACCAACAATTGCACAGTTACCGCGGTAATTAAAGACCTGCCGAACAATACGAAATTCGATTTTGAATACCTGCTGCCCTGGGCTTACCGCACAAAAATTGGATGGGATGATAGCAGTTGGGTAAACAATTCGATATACACCTATGCGCTGTTAAAACCTGGCGCATCACCAGCAGCATTCGACGCAAAGGTGAAGAACATTACCGTTGATCACACCAAAGGCACAGTAAATGCTGCGACCACAGAAGTATTTACACAACCGCTACGCCGGGCATATTTGTATTCTAAATCGGATAACGGAAGATTGGTTGCAGGTCCGGTGGAGATGGTAAAATTGTTTGGAGTGATTGCCGCATTCATTTTACTGATCGCCTGTATAAATTTTATGAATCTAAGCACCGCGCGAAGTGAAAAACGGGCAAAAGAGGTTGGAATCAGAAAAGTGGTCGGCGCCGGCAGACAAAAGCTGATCGCACAGTTCTTAGGTGAAAGTATCTTACTTTCCTTTATTGCATTCGCAATTGCTTTATTTCTTGTGCAGGTGAGCCTAAAGGGTTTCAATGAGCTCGTCGGCAAACAACTTTTTATTGATTACAGCAACCCATTGTTCTGGGCGTTTGCGCTGGCGTTCATTCTGGTCTCTGGCTTGTTGGCTGGCAGTTACCCGGCATTCTTTCTTTCTTCATTCAACCTCGTTCATGTGCTGAAAGGCACGTTTACAAGAGCAAACGCATCAGTTAATCCACGCAAGGTGTTGGTGGTGTTGCAATTCACGTTTGCGATTATTCTGATCATCAGCACCATTATCGTTGAAAGGCAAATTCAATATGGGTTGCAGCGCGACGCCGGCTACAACAGGAATAATCTTATTTGGACGTGGGCACAGGGAGATGTGGATCTACATTTTAACGCAATTAAGAATGATGTTTTAAATAGCGGTGCCGCAACATCCATCACCCGATGTGCCAATCCAATCACAAAAAGGTGGAGGGACAACTGGGGATTTTCATGGCAAGGAAGCAACAAAGAAGACGAGAAGATTGATTTTGTCCGCTTAAGCTCTGATGCAGATTTTGTAAAAACGATCGGAGTAAAGCTACTTGCGGGAAGAGACATTGATGCATACCATTATCCAACCGACAGTACCGCAGTTCTTTTAAATGAATCAGCCGTAAAGGTGATGCGGTTAAAAAATCCGATTGGACAAATCATAAAAGCAACCGATGGCACTGAACAGTTGCATGTGATAGGTGTAGTGAAAGATTTCATCCTGGAGTCGCCGTTTGAAAGCAATATAAATCCTATGATGATTTGCGGTCCCGCTGCGAATTTTGGATATGTTGTCCACATAAAACTCAACCCGGCAAAAACTATTAGTGCAAGTCTGTCGCTTTTAGAGCAAATATTTAAGAAATATAATCCCGAGTATCCGTTTGAGTACGTATTTACGGATGAATCGTATGCGAAAAAATTCAGTGATGCGCAACGTACCGGCAGACTAGCCGCCTTATTTGCAGTACTGACGGTGTTTATTTCCTGTCTCGGCCTATTCGGCCTTGCCACTTATATGGCAGAAAACCGGATAAAAGAAATCGGCGTTCGGAAAGTGCTCGGAGCGTCCGTGCTGGGAATTACTGCATTGCTTTCAAAGGATTTTTTAAAGCTTGTTATTATTTCATTGATCATCGCATCCCCTGTTGCATGGTGGGCAATGAGCACATGGCTAAAAAAATATTCGTATCGCATCGACGTGGAATGGTGGGTTTTCCTGTTTGCAGGTTTATTGTCTCTTGTTATTGCGCTGGTGACGATAAGCTATCAATCAATCAAAGCAGCGGTCGCTAATCCCGTAAAAAGTTTACGCACTGAATAAATTTTAAGATCATGATCAGAAACTTCTTCATAACCGCGTGGCGCAACATCAGCCGTAATAAAACATTTGGCTTGCTCAATTTGTTTGGCTTAACGATTGGAATCGTTGTCTGCATTGTGATCGGCATTTGGCTGCAGCGCGAACTGAGTTACGACAACTTCCATCCGCGTGGTAGGCAAATTTTTCGCATCGTGAACACGTTCAAAAGTGAAAGCGAATCGTTTTCACAAGCTCCATCCGGTCCCGCATTGGGCGCACAACTGCCAAAACATTTACCCTCGATTCAGTCGGCATGCCGAGTTTTTGATGAAACGTTCAAAATAAAAACGGAGGACAATGTTTTCGTCGAATCAAACTGCGCCGTGGTAGATAGTAATTTCTTTAGCTTCTTTGGTTTTCGTTTGAAAAAAGGACAGGCAACTAAGGTGTTGATGCAACCGGAGCAGATCGTAATTTCTGAAAAGCTTGCGATAAAATATTTTGGGAATGCGGACAACGCTGTCGGTCGTACGGTTACCGTTTGGAACGAATACCCAAAGACCATTTCCGGCGTTTTCGAAAATCTTCCTTCTAATTCTCACTTGCAGCTTGACCTGGTTGTGCCATTTGGGCACCTGAGAAAAATTGCCAACGAACGCTGGAAGTTCGATATCGACAATGCCTGGACCGGCGGTTGGCCTTTTACTTATGTGCAAGTCGCTGATCCAACGAAATGGAAACAAGTTGAAAAACAAGTAAACGACGTTGTAGCGCGCTTTTCGGAAAAGGAATGGAAACAAAACAAAATGTCTTATGCCTATTTCCTTCAGCCGATCCACGACATTCACCTCAAGTCACATTTACGTTATGATGCAGCTAACAATGGAAGCTTGTCCAGGGTCAAGGTCTTTTCGATTGTCGGTATCATTGTTTTGCTTCTGGCTTGTATTAATTATGTCAATCTTACCACGGCTGGGGCAATAAAACGGGCGAAGGAAACTTCGATTCGAAAAGTTGTTGGAGCTACAAAAAGTCAACTAATTCGCCAATTCATTGTTGAAACATTTTTGATCACAACGATTGCTGTGCTGTTTGGAGTGTTACTTGTCAAGTTACTCCTGCCGGTGCTTTCCCAGTGGCTCGGCCAGTCTTACAATTTGACTTTTTCTCCAACAAATATTCTGAGCATAATTAGTTTCATCCTGTTTATTTCCCTTGTTGCGGGCATTTACCCTTCGTTTATTTTATCATCGTTTAAGCCCGCCGTTTCACTCAAAGGAAATTTCTCACTCAGTAGCCGCGGGAACTTCATCCGCAAAACCCTCGTGATATTTCAATTCACCATCAGTATCGCGCTCATCGCGTCACTCATTATCATTAGCCAGCAAATGCAGTACATAAAAAATAAAACGCTCGGGTTCGATGGGAGGGCCGTGGTTGAGGTTAAGATCTTTGGAGAAAATGCTGTGCTGGACCAGTATGCTTCGCTTAGAAATAAGTTACTCCAAAGCCCCTATATTTTAAACGTTTCCAAGCATGAGCAAAACGTTGTAGGCGGTTTGGGGAATGGCTGGACAACTACGGAAAATCTAAAAGGTGAGGAGATCTCAACGAGCTTGTACGGCATGAGTGTCGACACTTCATTTTTTGATACGTACGATATGAAGCTGGCGGCGGGAAGATTTTTCTCTCCGGATTTTCCAGCAGACACCATGAAGTCTTTAATCGTGAATGAAGCGGCCGTAAGAACTTTTGGCTGGCAAAAACCGGAAAATGCCATCGGCAAACGGTTTGGCAAAGGTGATGACCAGCAGGTCGTGGTCGGCGTGGTAAAGGATTTTCATTTCGAAAGTTTGCACAAACCAGTTGAAGCGTTGCGGATCGGCTATGCAAGGCGCGCAAACAGATTGTCATTGAAAATCGACACGCGGCACACCGATGAAGCACTCAATCATCTCAAAAAAGTATGGGCATCATCTGTTTCCGGTCTGCCACTTGAATATGCTTTCGTAGATGACAAGGTAAATGAGCAGTATGGGAACGAGAATAAAATGGAACAAATATTTTATGCTTTCGCCGGCCTGTCATTGTTGATTGCCTGCCTTGGTTTATTCGGCTTGTCTATCTATATCGTTGAAAGAAAAGTGAAAGAAATCGGCATTCGAAAAGTGTTGGGTGCAAGTATACCGGGGCTTGTGAATTTATTATCGAAAGATTTCGTCAAGTTGGTAGTTATCGCAATTATGATCGCAACACCCCTGTCATGGATTTTTATGAATGAATGGTTGAAAGATTTTGCTTACAGGATAAATATTAATTGGCTGGTATTTCTGGTAGCCGGGATCATTGCAGTCTTGATTGCATTGTTAACGGTTAGCGTTAGGGCAATAAAAGCCGCCATTACAAATCCCGTAAAATCATTAAGAACCGAATAAAGACACGATTATGGTATTAAAAAATGTTTCGTTCATCCTTCGAAGATTTACACGGCAGAAGCTTACAACAGCATTACACATAGTAGGATTAACGTTGGGTATTACAGTCTGTCTGCTTATTGGATTATTTATAAGATATGAATTAAGCTTCGATAATTACGAAAGCAAGGGAAACCGAACATATCGTATAAACCAGATATGGTTGGATTTTGGCAAAAAGGATTTTCATTTTTCCACGCCGTTTCCATTGGCTGACCAGATTCGTAAGGATGTTCCGGGGTTAGAGTATGTCACAAAAGTTCATCATCCTTTTCAATCCATTATTGAAATAAATGCAACAAAACGTTTCAAGCAGGATCGTGTGATAATGACCGATGCTGAATTTTTAGATGTGTTTGATGTGAAAGTTGTAAAAGGAAATGCTTATGAGGCATTGCGGAAGCCTTACCAGGCAGTATTAACTGAAAGCATCGCAAAGAAATTTTTTGGCAATGAAGACCCAATCGGGAAAACGTTTGTATACAATGACAGCTTCAATATCACTGTTGGTGCACTGATAAAAGATTTCCCCGGCAATACGCACTTGCCTGCCCAAATGCTGTTATCATTCTCTGAAAATGAAAAATATTTGATGACCAGCACTACGCACTATGGGTCTGTGTCAGGCGGATCAACATTTATTGTTTTACCAAAAGGAACCAAGCCGGGTAGTGGGCTGAAATCCGCAATTCAAAGTGTTTATGACAGGTTCGCCAACAACCAAAGCTGGATGGGAAAAGATCATCGTCAAGAGATGGAACTGCAACCGTTGCGTGATATTCATTTCAACTCTAAATATGCAGGAGGTGGTCAGTTGGTAAAAGCCATTGATACGCGCTGGTTGTGGTTCTTTGGAATTGTCGGATTCGCCGTGTTGTTTCTTGCATGTATCAACTTCGTGAACCTTTCTACCGCTCAAGCGCTGAGCCGTGCGAAGGAAATTGGTGTTCGCAAATCGGTTGGTGCCGAAAGAGGCCAGTTGATCATACAGTTTCTGACGGAAGCCCTTTTGTTGGTTTTATTTTCTGGTATACTTGGAGCAATCATAGCTAAAATTTCACTGCCCTATGTGAATGAGCTTGCAGGGAAGCAAATTGACTTTACACTTTTCAATTCCCCTTCGCTGCTGGTGTCGGTTTTAACTGGCATCACATTAACTGCGCTGATGGCTGGTATTTATCCGGCGTGGATCATTACGAGATTCCAACCTGCAACCACATTGAAAGCCGGGCCGGTAAATGTTGGTCCCCAATCGTCACTCCTTAAAAAAGGTTTGGTCATAGCTCAATTCACTATATCTGTCTGTTTGCTGATCGGTTTGCTGCTTATCGGTAAGCAGATGAATTATATGCGCCATAAAGATCTTGGTTTCGATAAGGACAATATTGTCCTGGTGCCAATACCATTCAATGAATCTTCAAAAGAAAAAAAGCTATTTAGTGATGCTCTCCAAAATGTTCCGGGGATTAAAGGCTGGTCTTTTTCTACCAGTTCTCCAAGTGGCCAGGGACATTGGGGAACAGTGATGAGTGTTGTTGGAGAAAATGATCCGAACCGGAAGCATGTAACACCAATCATGACCGATGACAAATTCTGTTCGCTGTACGGATTAAAATTAAAGGCCGGAAGGTTTATTAATATAGCTGATACCAGTGCCGTTTCACAATCGATACCGGAAGGGAAGCGTCATGCCAAATCGGTAGTAAATGAAAAATTAATACGCGAATTGGGATTTCCGTCGAATGAGGCTGCTTTGGGAAAAACATTCTGGATAGGTATGAACGGATGGAAGGCGGAAATAGTAGGAGTAGTTGCGGACTTCAACATCAGTTCGCTGCACGAAGCAATCGAACCAACTTTGATCACGCAATTTTTACCGTTTTGCGAAAAGCTGAATATCAAAATAGAAGGCGGGTCAGACCTTCCCACTGTCATTAACCGCATCAGTGCATGCTATAAAAAAGCATATCCTTCAGGAATATTTGAATTTAATTTTTTAGATCAGCAATTAGACGCGCTGTATAAAACTGAAGAAAGATTGTACGATCTCTTCAAAATATTTTCTCTCCTGGCAATGCTTATATCATGCCTCGGCCTTTGGGGATTAATAACGTATGCTGCACAGCAAAGAGTAAAAGAAATTGGTGTGCGGAAGGTTTTGGGTGCCTCGGTGGCCAACATCGTTTCGCTGCTTGCAAAAGATTTCATCACCCTTGTATGCATTGCCATTGGTATAGCAGTACCGTTAGCTTATTGGGGCGTACATAAGTGGTTGCAGGATTTCGCTTATCGCATACAGATTGGCTGGGCGGCGTTTGTTATAGCCGGAACAGCAGCTATATTAATCGCATTGGTAACAGTAAGCTTCCAGGCGATAAGGGCGGCGATTGCAAACCCGGTGAAAAGTTTACGAACAGAATAATAAAAACTATAAGCTCACAGCTCTTAGCTAAAAGCTTTTTTTATGATTAAAAATCTTCTTCTCGTTGCACTTCGGAATTTTAAGAGAGACAAATGGTACAGTCTTCTGAATATTCTCGGGTTAACAATCGGTATAGCCTTTAGCCTGTTTTTAATTTTTTATGTCAAAGATGAGCTGAGCTATGACCGCCATAATCAGAAAGCGGACAGGATATACCGCATCAATTCCAATATAAAGGAGCCCGATAAGGACACAATGAGGTGGGCCTCCACACCATTCCCGATGGCACCCGCGCTCGCAAAAGATTATCCCGAGGTAGAGGAAGCAGTTCGTTTTGTTGGTAATGGCAAAGTAATGTATAAGAATGGCGATCTGCGTTTATACGAAGACAAAGTATTTTTTGCCGACAGCAATCTCTTCCGCGTTTTTACTTATCATTTCATTGAAGGCAATCCCGCGACAGCATTGAAAGCTCCGAAATCAATGGTGCTGACGCGCTCGGTGGCGAAAAAGTTTTTTGGTAGTACCCATTGCGTCGGAAAGTCGCTGGAAAACGCAAGCGGCGACGTCTATCAAATTACTGGGGTGATAGAAGACGTTCCCAAAAACTCCCATATTATTCCCAAGATTTTGATCTCGAGGAGCTCCTTACCGGCAGACTTTGCGAACAGCTGGGGCGGTTTTAATTTTTATACCTACGTTTTGCTCAAGCCGAACACCACTAACGTTGCATTTGAAAAAAAGATGCTGCCGATCTATGATAAATACCTGGCGCCCATATTCGCCCAGTATAACATTAGAATGCGATTCAGTGCTCAGCCGATAACAGCTATTCACTTACATTCCGAAATGGGCGGCGAACCCGAAGAGCTTGGCAGTATGTCTTATATCTATATTTTTTCTGCCGTGGCATTTTTCATGTTGCTGATAGCTTGTATCAATTACATGAACCTCACAACTGCCCGGTCAGCACGAAGGGCGAAGGAAATCGGAATGCGAAAAGTAACAGGTTCCTCCAGGCTGCAACTGGTGATCCAATTTCTTATTGAGTCTACCCTGACAGCGTTGTTTGCATTATTACTCGCACTTGGGTTAATCGGTTTGCTTTTGCCGACGTTTAATTCGCTGTCTGGCAAATCTATTTCATTCGACAATTTATTACAGCCCGGTACCATTGTGATTCTGTTAGGAGTTATGTTGTTTGTCGGTATTCTGGGAGGAAGTTACCCGGCCTTTTATCTTTCAAAGTTCAGACCGGTGCACGTATTAAAAGGTAGCCTTGCCAAAGGTTCGAGTAATGTCGTTCTTCGTCGCATTTTGGTTGTTGTACAGTTTTCTACTTCGATGATCATGCTTATTTGCACGTGGATCGTTTATGGACAGCTGAAATATGTGCGTAACAAAGACCTTGGGTTTAACAGGGATCAGGTGATGCTGGTAACAGCGAATACAGACAGTGACATAAGGGGAAAAATTCTGTCGTTCAAAGATGAGATACGCAAACATCCCCAGATACTTGCTGTAAGTACGTCACAGGGCGTGCCGGGATCGGGCATCAACTTTAACCTGTTTTCCGTCGAATCCAAAAATGGCTTCGTTGATCAGGGCGTGGACTGCTATGGCATAGATGAAAACTATCTCAATACGCTCGGCATCAAGATCGTTAAGGGACGCAATTTCTCTGGTCTCGCCGACACACTGCATGGTGCTCTCGTGAATGAAAAGATGGTAAAAGAATTTCAATGGGGCGAAAACGCTCTTGGCAAGAGAATAAAGTTTCCGGGTGATACAACTGGTTCCTATCTTGAAGTTGTCGGCGTTGTGAAAGATTTCAACCAGAAATCGTTATACAATCCCATCACGCCGCTGCTCCTTTATTACAGGCCAAACAGCAACGGCATCCAGCTAAAACTCGACGCGAAAAATATTCCTTCAACTATTGCAATGGTTGAAAAAACATGGAAGACTATTTTCCCCGAGTTGCCTTTACAATATACCTTCCTCGACCAGGATTTTGATTCGCAGTACGCAGCCGACCAGAAGCGTGGTAAGATTTTTACCGCCTTTTCAATACTAACTATCCTTATCACATGTCTTGGATTACTGGGACTAATCGCATTTACTACTCAGCAAAGACAAAAAGAAATAAGCATCCGAAAAGTAATGGGCGCAAATACAGGACAGCTCGTGCCTCTAATAACAAAAAACTTTGTGCTGTTAGTGGCTCTGTCGTGCATTATTGCGTTTCCTGTTGCCTGGTATTTTATGGATAAATGGTTAAAAGTATTTCCGTACAACACGGGTATTTCGATCACGCCATTTGTGTTTTCTGCTGCGGCGGTATTAATCATTACATTAACGACGGTGATTTTCCACACACTGAAAGCGGCGCTTGCCAACCCTGTGAAGAGTTTGAGAACGGAGTAAGAAAAGCTATGAGCTTATAGCTTTTAGCTAAATGCTTTTTTTATGATAAGAAACTATTTTAAAATCGCAATTCGCAGTTTGATCAAGAACAGGACCTATTCGTTGATCAACATTCTTGGTTTAACGTTTGGTCTTACATGTTTTATGCTGATAGGGCTGTATCTGTTCGACGAGCTCACGTTCGACAGTCAGCACAAAAACGCGAACCGGATTTACCGCGTTATCGAACATAAAAAAAACAACAACGAGGATCTTACCATTGCCGCCGCCAGCTTTATGCTCGCCGAACAGTCGAGGAAGACAATACCTGAAATTGAAAACACCGCACGCTTTACGCGAACTGGCCGCGCAAACCTCGAAAATTTTGAAAACAAGAATACGTTTTATCAAACCGTAAGCGTTGCAAATAATGGGTTCATGGAGTTGTTTGAGTTCGAGGCAATAGGCGGCAATCCAAAAGCGGCATTGAAACAACCGAATGAAATTGTCATAGTTGAGGATTTGGCAAAGCAGCTTTTCAACAAGACCGATGTTGTGGGAAAAATGGTGAAATGGGAGTTTATGGAAACACCATTACGAATAACTGCCGTTATCAAAAATCATCCTCGTAATTCCAGCTTTGATTTTGCTTCCCTATATTCTGAAGCCACCTTCCTCAGCGATACAGGCTTTGCGGGTCAGGCGTTCCGCGATTGGACATCGAACAATCATACTGTGTTTGCATTATTGAAGGATAAATCGGATCCTGTTTCCGTTTCAAAAAAGATGACCGACTTAGTGAAAGCAAATGGAACTCCGGAACCTGGCTCATCTGTCTCTTACACTCTTCAGCCTTTAAAAGATATTCATCTTAGATCAGAAGGCATCGTTGATGGAGGCCGCAATTCCAACGTTGAAGCAATTAATAATGGTTCACTGTTTTACATAAAAATATTTGGACTCGTTGCACTGTTTGTGCTATTTATCGCTTGTATTAATTATATGAATCTTACTACGGCGAAGGCATCGAGCCGTAGCAAAGAAATAGGGATCCGCAAAACAAGTGGCGCTTATAGAAACCAGCTAATTCGCCAGTTTATGCTTGAGTCGGTATTGATATCACTCGTCTCCTTCTTATTGGCAATATGCATGGTGAACTTGTTATTACCTGCGTTCAACCAATTCACAAATAAACAACTGACATTAGGATATCACACCGATTATCGCATTTGGATGTATGCTATCCTCGCCGCAATCATCACTGGCGTTGTATCTGGCTCTTATCCCGCTTTCATTTTATCCGGTTTCAACCCGATACTGCTGATAAAGGGAGTTAGACTCCAAAGTAAAAATGATCTTTCGCTAAGAAAAGGATTGGTGATTTTTCAATTCTCGATATCTGTTGTTATGATCATTGCCACGCTGGTTTTGTTCCTGCAAATAAGGTACATCAACAATAAAGATCTGGGCTTTAATAAAGACCGGTTGGTGGTCGTGGATATAAATAGCGGGAAAGTGAGGAATGCAGCACCGGTTATCAACGCTGAGTTTTCAAAAATTCCGCATGTCAGCAACGTATCTACTACATCGAGAGTTCCCGGCGAATGGAAAACGATTCCGACGATTAAAGTCAGGAACCAGGGAAACACTGATGATTATAAGATTTCCTATTTCCTTGGCGTTGATGAACATTTTGCGAACACCTTCGGGGTACGTTTGCTCAAAGGCAGAAATTTTAATGGGATGAATGATACGTCTTCTGTCATTCTGAACGAGTCTGCGGCGAAAGCTTTAAACATCACGGAGCCGTCGGGACAAATTGTAGAAGTACCTATGATGGCATTTGGCGGCAGCTACTTTCCTCTCAGAAGTAATAAGGTTTTTTATGGAAGAGTGATCGGTATCGTCAGGGATTTCAATTTCCAGTCGTTGAGAGAGAAAATAGCTCCTCTGGTAATGGGATATCAATATAATCCTGTACACGTGATAGATTATTTCACTGCAAAGGTTGATGGGAGGGATCCAAACGGAACTCTCGCGAAGATGCAAACAGTATTGGCCAAGATTGACCTCAAGCATTTATTCGAGTATCACTATCTCGATCAGCAATTGGCAATTTTTTATACGGAAGACATGCGAAGGCAAAAGATACTGATCTGGTCTGCTCTTGCCGCAATATTTATTGCATGTATGGGTTTGTTCGGGCTGGTTACTTACGCCGCCGAGCAAAGAATAAAAGAAATAGGTATCCGAAAAGTGTTGGGTGCAAGTGTAGGCGGAATTACCGCTCTCTTATCAAAAGATTTTGTCAAACTGGTGATAGTTTCTATAGTCGTTGCGTCACCCATCGCCTGGCTGCTGATGAACAAATGGCTCCAGGAATTTGCTTATCGTATAAAAATTGAATGGTGGGTTTTTGCCGTATCCGGCCTTGCGGCGTTGTGCATTGCACTATTGACGGTGAGTTTCCAGGCGGTCAAAGCCGCTATTGCTAACCCTGTTAAGTCATTACGAACGGAGTGAGAGAAGTGGTAAGTCCGTAACCGGCAATGGAATGATTCGTATCAGTATAAGTTCGATTTAAATAAAATATTATGAATAATTTTTTAAAGACAGGGTGGCGAAATCTCGCCAAACACAAGCTTCACTCATTTATTAATGTGTTCGGACTTTCTGTGGGCGTCGCCGTGTGTTTGCTCATTGTATATTTCGTCTGGTACGAAAGAAGCTGGGATAAAATGCATGCCAGGGCCGGCCGCATTTATCGGTTAAATGAACAGCAGGATCTTCCGGGAATGGCGCTGCAAAGAGTCTCTTACACCATGTATCCGATGGGGCCAGCTCTCAAACAGGAATATTCTCAAGTGGAAAGCTATACAAGGCTTTTGCCCTCTTCTCAAAAACTGATCAGCAATGCAGATAAACAATTGGTTTTTAAAAAGGCTTTCTGGGTGGATCAATCTTTTCTTGACATTTTTGATTTTCCGCTGGCATTCGGCAATAAGATTTCGGCGTTGAGCCAACCCAACTCCGCTATTCTCACTGAAAATTCCGCAAACAAAATCTTCGGTGAAACGAATGTTGTCGGAAAAACATTTTTAAGAGACACTACGCCGTTTACGGTGACCGCGGTGATGAAAGATATTCCTGAGAACAGTCACCTGCAACTTGAAGCTTTATTTTCCATCGTAACGATCGATGGAGAAGAATACCGGAATAACTGGAATGAGAATTTTTTGGGCACCTACTTATTACTGAAACCGGGCGTCGATGCAACCCAGTTTGAAAAGCAGCTGCCCGCGTTTGTCGCAAAACATATTAATCCGCAGTTCGCCGGAAATTATAAATTATACCTGCAGCCAATCGAGAAAATACACCTTGGCTCGACAGACATGACTCACGACGAGTGGAATTATAAGGCGTTCAACGGGTCGAGGATTTATACATTCATGGCGTTAACCGTCATCATATTGATCATAGCATTTGTGAATTTTATTAACCTGTCTATCGCTGCATCTGGTTCAAGGGCAAAAGAGGTGGCGATAAAAAAAACGGTTGGGGCCAGCAAAGCCAGGATCAGTCTTCAGTTTATTGGTGAAACGGCGCTGCTGACACTGTTGTCATTCAC
>Ga0081539_10005414_pt1 | contig 13054 bp, 11 predicted proteins | sample TabmetS4T2R2_FD_71023 | JGI IMG/M metagenome (GOLD analysis project Ga0081539, IMG submission 71023) | Tabebuia heterophylla rhizosphere microbial communities from the University of Puerto Rico - S4T2R2 | ecosystem: Host-associated > Plants > Roots > Rhizosphere ...
CGCATGGCGACGCGACTGGATGGCGCGGCGGCGGAGCGCATGCCAGTCTTCGCCCCCATGGACCGAACCCCCGTCATCGCCGTCCGCGAAAGCGGCGTTCTCACCCTGATCCTGAACCGTCCGCAACGGCTCAATGCCATGAGTGCCGGACTGATCGACGCCATGAACCATGAGCTTGACCGTGCGCGCCAGGATCCCGACATCCGCGCGGTGTTGCTGACCGGGATCGGCCGCGGCTTCTGCGCCGGCGCCGACCTTGCGGGCGGTGGACCGGGTATCCCCGGCAGCGACGGTAAGCCGGATCTCGGCGCCGGCCTGGACCAACGCTTCAATCCGATGATCCGCGCCATGCGCGAGCTGCCCAAGCCGATCGTCGCGGCCGTGAATGGTGTGGCGGCCGGCGGCGGCGCCAACCTGGCGCTTGCCTGCGATATCATCCTGGCGGCCCGCTCGGCGCGCTTCGACCAGGCCTTCGTGCGCATCTCGCTGCTGCCCGATCTCGGCGGCACGTGGTTCCTGCCGCACCTGGTCGGTGATGCACGTGCGCGCGCCCTTGCCATGCTCGGCACGTCGCTTACTGCCGAGGAGGCTGAACGGATGGGCATGGTGTGGCAGGTGCTGGACGATGCCGCGCTGATGGACGAAGCGAAGAAGCTCGCCCATCGTCTGGCCAGCGGACCCACACTCTCCTACGCGGCAATCAAGAAGGCGATGAATGCCGCCGCGACCAGCACTCTCGATCAGCAGCTCGACCTCGAACGCGACAGCCAGCGGCTGCTCGGCCGCAGCGAGGACTTCCGTGAAGGAGTCGCGGCGTTCCTGGCCAAGCGGCCGGCGAAGTTCGTTGGCCGCTGACGACATGGGCTACGACACCATCACTCTCGAGCGAGAGCAGGGTCTGGCGACGCTGACCCTGAACGCGCCCAACAAGCTCAACGCCGTCTCGCGCAAGATGATCGCCGAGCTCAAGGACTGCTGGGAAGAGCTCGCCAGGGACTCCTCGGTGCGCGCGGTGCTGCTGACCGGCGCCGGCCGCGGCTTCTGCGCCGGTGCCGACCTCAGCGATCCCGACCGCGACAACAGCGCAGCCGCGGACTCGGGCGCGGCGCTCGAGAAGTTCTTCAATCCCGTGATCCGGCTGATGCGCACGCTACCCAAGCCGATCGTGGCCGCGGTGAACGGCCCGGCGGCCGGCGTCGGCATGAGCTTCGCGCTGGCGTCCGATATCGCGATCGCGGGCAAGTCGGCAACCTTTCTGCAGGCCTTCGCGCGCATCGGTCTCTTGCCCGACGGCGGCAGCACGTGGTTCTTGCCGCGCTTGGTCGGCCAGCAACGGGCGCGGGCGCTCGCCATGCTGGCGCCGCAGATCACCGCGCAGCAGGCCAAGGACTGGGGTCTGATCTGGGACGTCGTCGACGATTCGGCGCTGCTGCCGACGGCGACCGAGCTGGCACGGCGGCTTGCTGATGGACCGACGCTTGCGCTCGCGCGCATCAAGGCCGCCCTGAGCAAGGCGAGCGGGAACGACTTGGCGGCGCAGCTTGACCTCGAACGCGACCTCCAGCGCGAGCTGGGACGCAGCGAAGACTTCAAGGAAGGCGTCGCGGCCTTCCTCGGCAAGCGCAAACCCGCCTTCAGGGGACAATAAAGGGAGAGACGACGATGACCACGCCGCACAAGGAGATCACTTCCGGTTTGAAATTTCCGGAAGGCCCTGTGGCCATGCCCGACGGCTCGGTGATCCTGGTCGAGATCGCGCGCCAGACGCTGACGCGCGTGATGCCGGACGGCAAGCAGCACGTGGTCGCCAGACTGGGCGGCGGGCCCAACGGCGCGGCCATGGGGCCGAACGGCAAGATCTATGTGACCAACAACGGCGGTTTCAACTGGATCGAGCGTCCCGACGGCCGTCTTTTCCCGGGAACCGTGTCGGCCGACTACAAGGGCGGCTCGATCCAGATCGTCGATCCCGAAACCGGCAAGTTCGAGACGCTGTACGACGCCTGCGATGGCCGCAAGCTCAACGGCCCCAACGACCTGGTGTTCGACAACGCAGGGGGCTTCTGGTTCACCGACCTCGGCAAGACGCGCGAGCGCGACAGTGACCGCGGCGCGGTCTACTACGCGAGGGCCGACGGCTCCAAGATCGAGGAGAAGATTTTTCCGCTGGAACGGCCCAACGGCTGCGGGCTGTCGCCTGACGAGAAGACGCTCTACGTCGTCGAGACGCCGACGGCGCGCTGCTGGTCGTTCGAGCTGTCGGCTCCCGGCGAGATCAAATCGGCCAACGGTCCCTATCGCGGCGAGAAGGGTCGCGTCGTCGTGGGCCTGGGCGGCTACCAGATGTTCGATTCACTGGCCGTCGACTCCGCCGGACACGTCTGCGTCGCGACGCTGATCACAGGCGCGGTCTCCGACATCTCGCCCGATGGCCAGTCGGTGACCCAGTACAAGCTGCCCGACCCGATGGTCACCAACGTCTGCTTCGGCGGACGTGACCTGCGCACCGCCTTCGCGACGCTGTCGATGACCGGCAAGCTGGTGAGCTTCGAATGGCCGCGGCCGGGTCTGAAGCTGAACCACTTGAACAAGTAGTGCAGAGGTGCCGCGAACGCCCGGCCTCACGAGGAGATCGCTGGTTCCCGTCGTGGCGGGGCTCGGGTTGCCGCTCGGTGTCTCGGCGCAGCCGCGGCCTTCGTGGCTTGCCGGATTGCAGCTCTATACCGTCAGAGACCTCCTCGCAGCTGACTTGGATGGCACGCTGAGACAGGTCGCGGAGATTGGCTATCGCGAGGTCGAGCCCGCCGGATGGGTGGGTGGCGCGACCGTGCACGTCGTGCAGGCCGCGTTGCAGCGCCACGGGCTTCGGGCAACCTCGATGCACGCGAGCTACCAGAGACTTCGCAACGATGCCGAGGCCGTTGTCGAGGAGGCGCACATCGTTGGCGCGAACTTCCTGGTGTGTCCGTCGATCGATGCCCAGGACCGCCAGACTGCCGACGATTGGAAAGCCGCTTGCCAGAGGCTGGGCGAGATCGGGCGCATGGCGCGCCGTCACGGCCTTGCCTTAGCCTACCACAACCACGACTTCGAATTCGTCCCCTTCACGAACGGCGCGATTCCCTTTGACCTGATGATGACGGAAACCGATCCGCTCGACGTCAAGTTCGAGCTCGACGTGTACTGGGTGGCCAAGGCGGGTCGGGATCCGGTGCAATGCCTGAAAGACGGTCGGGGACGGATTCCGCTCGTGCACCTGAAGGATCTCGGGACAGACGGCTCGACGAGGGAATTGGGGGCAGGCGTCCTGGACTTCGAGCGGATCATCCGATCTGCGCTTCTCGCTGGGGCGCGGCACCTCTTCGTCGAACAGGACGATTCTGCCGATCCGCTTCGAAGTATTGCGATGAGCTTGCGGTTTCTCGAGCGATTGCCGCCTGACGTGAGGCCGCAATCCTAGAGAAGGGACGTCACGCCTTCGCCAGCGCCCGCACGTCCCGGCTGCTGACCACCCGGCCGGTGGCGTAGGCCTCGTGGTTGGCATCGACGTCGGAGAGCTTGTAGCGGTAGTTCACCATTATGGCATACGACTGGCGCAAGCCGTTGGCGCTCGTGTCGGCAAGCCAATTGAGTCTCTCGACAATCGCTCCGTTGCCGAGATGGAAATGGGCGACGCGGTCCAACGCACGGCCCTTTTCGTCGGTCGCGGCGAGATAGCGCGCGGTGAGACGCATCAGAATCGGCCGCAGAGCCTTGTCGATTGCCGGCACTTCCCACCACTGCGGCCGGTCGAGCAGCTTGCGCACGGCGGCCGCGCCAGTCGCCTCGTCGGTCACCGGCACCAGCGAGGCAATTTCGCCGGCAGTGAGGACCGAGTCCTCCTCGGTCTTCAGACGCGTGTCGATGTGGTGACGCAGTCCAGGAATGGGGGACAGCGTCGCGAAATCCTTGATGTTCGGGAGATCGCGCACCAGCTGCTCAGCCACCCGCTTGATCAGGAAGTTGCCAAAGCTGATGCCGGCCAGGCCCTGCTGGCAATTGGAAATCGAATAGAAGATGGCCGTGTTGGCGTGGCGCGGGTCGGCCGTCTCGGCGCGGGCATCGAGCAGGCGCTGCACGTTGCCAGCCATGCCGTTCACCAGTGCGACCTCGACGAAGATCAGCGGTTCGTCGGGCATGCGGGGATGGAAGAAGGCAAAGCAACGGCGGTCCGAATCCAGCCGGTTCTTCAAATCGCGCCACGAGCGGATCGTATGGACGGCTTCATAAGCCACCAGCTTTTCCAGGAGTGCCGCCGGCGCGCGCCAGTCGATGCGCACGAGGTCGAGGAAACCGACGTCGAACCAGGCGCCGAGCAGCGGTCGCAGATCCTCGCTCAGCATGCGCGCGGCCGGGTCCGTCTTGCCGAGCGCGAGCAGCTCGGCCCGCAGGTCGACGACGAACTTCACGCCCTGCGGCACGCCTACGAACTCGTGCAGCAGCCGCACCGCCGGCGGCTCGAGCGCGCGGGCGAGCGCACGCGGTGGCTCCTTGGAAGCGCGCCAGCGCTCGACGACCGCCATGGCGGCCTCTCGCGTGAGGCCGTAGTCCTGCGCGAGTGTCAGCAGGAATTTCTTGCGGCCGGCCGGCGAGAGCGAAAGGTAGGCCTGTCCCAGCTCGGCCGCCCGGCCGCGCCGCGCCGTCTCGCCACCCTCGCCTTCGAGACAGGCGTCGATGCGGCTGCGCAGCCGAGGGACATCCTCGTCGGGCAGATCGGGTCGCAGCGGCGCGCCGACAACCTCGCGGGCGCCGCGCGCGGTTTCGACAAAGGTCTTGCGTAGACGTTCGAGGGTGCGGTCGACGGTGTTGGAAAAGAGCAGGACCATGATGCGATTATGTCATGCGCGGCATGTCACTCCAGTGGCACATGGCCCCAGTCGGGGAGGACCACAGCCGTCGTGCGGGTCCCGCGACTACGAACGGTCGAGCGAGGCCCACAGATACCAACTCGCCACCGTGCGGTAGGGCCGCCATTTCTCGCCGTGCTTTTCCAGCGCGCTGGGCGAGGGCAGGGCGCGCTTGCGAAAGGTCTCGGCGTAGGCCTTGCGCAGGCTGTAGTCGCTGAGCGGGAGCACGTCGGGGCGGCCGAGCGTGAACATCAAGAACATTTCGGCGCTCCAGCGGCCGATCCCGTGCACCGCAATCAGCCGCTCGATGATCTCGCGGTCGCTCATGGATCGGGCCGCTGCAAGGCTCGGGATGTCGCCGTTGGATGTGCGGCGGGCGAGATCACGCAACGATTTGAGCTTGGCTTGCGAGATGCCGGCGCCACGAATATCTGTGTCGGACAAGGCGAGCAGCCGCTCGGGCGTCAATCCACTCCTGCCGCGCGGGAACTGGCTGCACAGCCGGCCGAAGATGGTCGCTGCTGCCTTATTGGAAAGCTGCTGATAGACGATCGCCTCGGCGAGCGCCGCGAACACGCTGCGGGCGGACTTGAGTTCCATGGCGAACGGACCGGCGACATCGATGATGCGTCCCAGGTCCGGATCGGCCGAGCGCAGGTGCGCCACCGCCAGCACCGGATCAAAGCCGAGCGCCATGCTACTGCCGGCTCTCGAAGAGGGGGCCTGCACCGATCGCTGCGGCCTGCTCGATCTCCAGCATGCGACGCTTGGTCCCGATGCCACCGTTGGCGGAGAATCCGCCCATCTTGCCGTCGGCGCCAAGGACTCGATGGCAAGGGACGATGACGGCGATGGGATTGCGCCCAAGAGCCTGACCCACTTCGCGCGCTTCGTGCGGCACGCCAAGTCGCTTGGCGATCTCGCCGTAGGTCGTCGTCTGGCCGGCCGGAACGGTGCGCGCCACCTCGTAGACTTGGCGATGGAAATCGGGCGCCGCCTCGAAATCGAGCGGTACATCCGTGAGATCGACTTTCTCGCCGTTCAGCAGGCGCCGCACCTTGCCGATCGTATCGGCTATCCAACCCGTGGGTGGTGCCTCCACGGCGCCCGGCCAGCGCCGCCGCAGGCGAGCGCGAGTCCTCTCCGCCGTCCCGTTGGGAAGTTGGAAGGCGACGACGGCCTGGTCGGTCCAGGCAATGGCGCAAGGACCGATCGGCGTCTCGAATAGAGCAAAGCTCGGGGCGAGGGCGGCCGACATGGCCGATACCGTCTACCTAACCCGACAACCCGTCAAGGTGCGAGGAGGAGTATCAGGCAGCGCGGCGCAGGCGCGCAAGCTCGCCTTCGACCAGCGTGCGGTAGGGGCCGCGCTTCAGCAGAAGTTCGTCTGGGGAGCCGTCCTGGACCAGCCGGCCCTGCTCGAGCACGACGATGCGGTCGAAGCTGCGCAGGGTGGACAGCCGGTGCGCAATCGCCACCACTGTACGCTCCTGCATCAATCGGTCGAGTGCCTCGCGAATCAGCTCCTCCGATTCGCTGTCGAGCGAGGACGTCGCCTCGTCGAGCAGCACGATGGGCGAGTCTTTCAGCAGCGCGCGCGCGATGGCGAGGCGCTGTCGCTGGCCGCCGGACAGCCGCGTTCCCCGGTCGCCGACGATCGTGCCGAAGCCCTGTGGCAAGGCCTCGATGAAGTCGCAGCGCGCCGCTTCGGCGGCGGTCCTGACCTCGCGGTCGCTCGCCTCCGGCCGACCGTATCGGATATTCTCCAGGATGGTTCGATGCAGCAGCGAGATGTCCTGCGGCACGAACGAGATGGCCATTCGCAGGCTTTCCTGCGTCACGTGAGCGATATCCTGGCCGTCGATCAGGATGCGTCCGGCATCGAGGTCGTGGAAGCGCTGCAGGAGTGCCAGTAGCGTCGACTTGCCGCTGCCCGAGGGCCCGACGAGGCCGGTGCGACATCCGGCGCCGATGCGCAGGCTGAATTCGTCGAAGACCCTGGTGCCGCCAGGATAGGCGAAGGAGACGTTCTCGAACACGATGCTCTGGCCGCGCGGCACCAGCGGCACGGCCCTGGGATGTTCGCGCAGCTCATGCGGTTGCAGCAGGACTTCGATGGCCTCCGCCAGGCGAGCCATGTGCTGGGTCGCGTCGACCAGGGCGACCGCAAGATCTCGTGTGGCATGCAGAACCGTGAAGCCCAATGTGCAGACCAGGACCACGTCGCCGGCCGTCGCCTGGCCGTTCTGCCAAAGCACGATCGCCCAAGCCAGCACGGCCACCGTCAGCACCACCGTGATCGTGGCGTGCAGTAGTCGCAGCTTCTCCAGGTATTGCAGGCTGAGGCGCCTCGCGCCCATCTCCCGGCTGATCGTCGTCGAAATGCGTGCATGCTCGCGGCCGATTGCGCCGAAGCTGCGCACGAGCGGCATATTGCCGATGACGTCGGCCAGTTCGCCTTCGACACGAGCAGCCTGGTCGGCAAAGCCTTGATGCAGGGGTGTGCCTCTCGCCGCCAGCCGGAATAGCAGAAGCATGACGAGGGATGCGACGGCGGTCACTGCGGCCGCCACCGGGAAGCTCACCGCCAGCAGGAAGGCGACGGCACATGCCGTGGCGACACACGGTGGCAGAATGTTCCAAATGAACAGGTTCTCCAGCGCAAAGGCGGCGTTGGAGGTCGCGGTGATGCGGCCTGTCAGCGTACCCGACAGACGTTGCACGAAATAGCTCGGCGCATGTCCCATGACATGGCGAAACAATTCGCTGCGCAGATCGCCTGTAACCCCGACAAAGGCGTAGCTGGCAATCCAGCCGGCGAACCGCCACAGAAGGTTGTCGCCCGCCGCCAGGACCGCGAGCAGGCTGAAGGCCAGCCAGAGCGACTGGCTGCCCGGCCCAAGGGACAACGCATCGACCAAAAATTTTACAGCATACTGCGCACTAACTGAGCAGCCTGCCGCGGCAACCACTGCGGCAACGATCAGCACGTGCGCCAGCGGACGCTGACGCACGTAGTGCAGCAAGAAAGCGAGCGGCCGGCTTGCGTAGGTACAGACGCGATCCATCCCAGCCGAATGCAACGCTCGAAAGCGGACTCCGTTACAAACAAAACGACATAGCTGATTTGAACTCGTTCATGGTCGCCGCCCGTCAGCGGGGGCAAGGAGGTCGACCCCGATGCGCATCGCGCAAATTGCACCCTTGACTGAAGCTATCCCACCCAAACTCTACGGGGGAACTGAGCGCGTGGTGTCGTGGATCACCGAGGAGCTTGTCGCCCTCGGGCACGACGTCACCTTGTTCGCGTCAGGCGACTCGCGCACCGCGGCCCAGCTCGACCCGATTTGGCCCCAGGCTCTGCGCCTCGATGAAGCGGTGCGCGACCCGATGGCCCTGCATATCTCGATGCTGGAACGGGTGCGCCGTCGGGCGGACGAGTTCGATATTCTGCACTTTCACCTCGATTATTTGCCGTTCTCGCTCTTTTCACGACAGTCCACGCCATTCATCACCACAATGCATGGCAGGCTTGACCTGCCGGAACATCAGACCGTGTTCGATCACTTCCGGTCCGTACCGGTGGTGTGCATTTCGGATGCTCAGCGCCAGCCCGTCCCGCAGGCCCGCTGGCTGCGCACGATTCACCACGGCCTGCCTGCTGAGTTGTTAGGCCCGGTGCCGGAAACCCCGAGCTACCTTGCGGTCTTAGGCCGCATCTCGCCGGAAAAGGCGATCGACCGATCGATCCGCATTGCCCAGCGCTGTGGTCTGCCGCTGAAGATCGCCGCCAAAGTCGACCGTGCTGATCGCGACTACTTCGAACACGAAATCAAACCGCTGCTCAGCCTGCCGGGCATTGAGTTCGTTGGCGAAATCAGCGATCGGGACAAATCGTCCTTCTTGAGCGGCGCCTTTGCCCTGTTGATGCCGATCGACTGGCCCGAGCCGTTTGGCTTGGTCATGATTGAGGCCATGGCCTGCGGCACACCTGTGATCGCCTATCCCAGTGGGTCTGTTCGCGAGGTCATCGAAGACGGCATCACGGGGCTGATCGTCGACAGCGAAAAAGCCGCTGCCGATGCCATAGCGACAAGGCTTGCATCGCTATCGCGCGCGACGATCCGCGCCCGCTTCGAGGAGCGCTTCACGGCACGGCGCATGGCCAACGACTATGTCGACGTCTACCGTCAGTTGATCGCAGGCGCCAAGCCCAAACGGCCGACCACCACGGTAACCAAGCTTTCTCCCCTGTCCCAGGACCTCCGTCATCAAAATGGAACCAATGGAGGTCTATATGTGGGGGATTGAATCCGTGTGGAGCAGATGGGGTTGGTCGAGGCACGGGGCGAGAGCGATATCCGCCTGAAGAAGGCCGTTCGGCGCAATCGCGCATTTTCCCGAGAAGGTCTGTTGGAGCGGCTGTTCGAGCGGCTCTTTCGGGGCTTGGTCTACACGCAGATCTGGGAAGACCCCGAGATCGACCTCGAGGCCCTCGAGCTTGAGCCATCAAGCCATGTCGTGGCCATCGCCTCGGGGGGTTGCAACGTATTGTCGTACCTCACGGCAGACCCGGCACACATTACCGCTGTCGATCTCAGCCGCGCGCATGTGGCGCTCAACCGACTGAAGCTGGTCGCGGCGGATCGTCTGCCATCCTGGGAGATGTTCCATCGCTTTTTCGGGGCCGCTGACGATGAGGCAAATATCGAGGCTTACGAGCGCCTGATCGCGCCGCGTCTCGACCCCCAGAGTCGGGCCTACTGGGAGGGCCGTACGCTGCAGCATCTGGGGCGGCGGCGCATCTCGATCTTTGCCCACAATGTATACCGGCATGGCGTGCTTGGCCGCTTCATCGGGATCGCTCATGCGACCGCCCGGGTCTACGGCGTCAACCTGAGTGAAATCCTGAGCGCAAGGTCTCTCGAAGAGCAGCGCATGTTTTTCGAGAGTGTGCTCGCGCCGCTGTTCGACAAGCCGGCAGTGCGGTGGGCGACCGCCAACCGCCTGTCGCTCTACGGGCTGGGAATCCCGCCCGCACAGTACGAGGCGTTGGCCGGCGGCAGCACGATGGGCGATGTCCTGCGCGAGCGGGTTGAACGGCTGGCCTGCGGATTTAGCCTCAATGACAATTACTTTGCCTGGCAGGCTTTCGGCCGTCGCTACAGCGATGATGACGAGGGACCGTTGCCGCCTTATTTGCGGCGCGAACAGTTCGCGGTAGTCCGAGCGCGTGTCGATCGGGTTGAGGTGCTCAATCGGTCGATCACCGAGTATCTGACGGCCTGCGCCGACGGCTCTCGCGACCGTTACGTCCTGCTTGACGCGCAGGATTGGATGACCGACGCCCAACTCAACGCCCTGTGGACCGAGATCACTCGGACAGCGAGGCCGGGGGCACGCGTGATCTTTCGTACGGCTGCAGCGCCGTCGTTGCTACCGGGGCGGATCGATCCCTGGTTGCTGCAGCGCTGGGAGTACCAGGAGGAGGCGTCGCGTTCGTTCACCCGGCGCGATCGCTCGGCGATCTACGGAGGCTTTCATCTGTACGTCCTGAAGCCTGGCTCATGAGGCAGGCGGCCGCGTCGGTTCTGATGGACCGGATGTACCGCCATCAGCGGCACTTCTATGATCTGACGAGAAAATACTACCTGCCGGGCCGGGACCGATTGATTGAGGGGCTGGCGCCGCCGATGGGCGGTCGTGTGCTGGAGGTCGGCTGCGGGACCGCGCGCAATCTGGTTCTCGCCGCACGCGCCTGGCCTGCAGCGAGGTTCTACGGCATCGATATCTCGAGCGAGATGCTGATCACCGCGAGGCAAAGGGTGCGGCGCGGCGGTTTGTCGGGCCGCATCGAGCTGGCGCATGCGGACGCGACCCGTTTCGATCCGGCACTGCTGTTCGGTGTGCCGTCGTTCTCGCGGATCCTCTTCTCGTACAGCCTGTCGATGATCCCGGAATGGCGCGCCGCACTCGCTCAAGCGCTGCTGTGGCTGGCGCCGGCCGGGGAACTGCACGTCATCGATTTCGGCGGCCAGGAACGGCTGGGTCCGCTGGTCCGCGTCGGGCTGCGGCGCTGGCTGCGGCAATTCCACGTGACCCCTCGCGATGAGCTGGAGGCCGAGCTCAGGCGCCTCTCCGGCGAAGGCGGCCGGCTCTGCCGCCTCGAGCGACCCTATGCGGGCTATGCGCAGTATGCCGTGTTCGGCCGCCCTTTGGCGCATGGCGCCCCTGACGCCGAGGCATTGGCAACGTCCTGAGGCGATGCTACGCCGACATCCTCGAGTGCCGGAGACCCCAGGATGACCGAAGCCTATATCTGCGATGCGATCCGCACGCCGGTCGGACGCTACAACGGCGGACTGGCGGCAATGCGCGTCGACGATCTCGCCGCCCATCCGATCAAGGCGCTGATGCAGCGCAACCCCAACGTCGACTGGGGCGCGGTCGACGACGTCATCTACGGATGCGTCAACCAGGCCGGCGAGGACAACCGCAATGTGGCCCGCATGGCTGGCCTGCTGGCCGGCCTGCCGGTCGAGGTGGCGGGCGCCACGATCAATCGGCTGTGCGGCTCGGGGCTGGAGGCCGCTGGCCATGCTGCCCGCGCGGTCAAGCTCGGCGAGGCCGACATGATCGTTGCCGGCGGGGTCGAAGGGATGACCCGCTCGCCGTATGTCATGGGCAAGCCAGAGGGACCGTTCGACCGCTCGATGAAGCTCGAAGACACGGTGCTCGGTTGGCGCTTCGTCAATCCGCGCATGAAGGCGGTCTACGGCGTCGACACGATGGGACAAACCGCCGAGAACGTGGCGGGCGAACATCAGATCAGCCGTACCGATCAGGATGCGTTCGCGTACCGAAGCCAGCGGCGCTGCAAGGCAGCGCAGGAACGCGGCTTCTTCGACAAGGAGATCGTCAAGGTCTGCGTCAAGAAGGGCAAGACCGAGACGGTGGTCGACAAGGACGAGCATCCGCGTCCTGACACCACCATGGAGATCCTGGCCAAGCTGCCGGCTGCATTCCGCGATGGCGGCTCGGTGACGGCGGGCAACTCCTCCGGCATCAACGACGGCGCCTGTGCCATGATCATCGCGTCGGAGAGTGCGGCCAAGGCAAATGGCCTGACGCCCCGGGCGCGCATCCTGGCGACGGTCTCGGCCGGCGTTCCGCCGCGGGTGATGGGCATCGGGCCGGTGCCGGCGACGCAGAAGCTGCTCGCTAAGCTTGGCATGACAGTACGCGACTTCGACACCATCGAGCTCAACGAAGCGTTTGCCGCACAGGCGCTGGCCGTGCTGCGTCAGCTCGGCTTTGCCGACGATGCTGAGAAGGTCAATCCCAACGGCGGCGCCATTGCACTCGGCCATCCGCTGGGGGCCTCCGGCGGACGGTTGATGATCACGGCGCTGAACCAGCTCGAGACGAGCGGCGGTAACCGGGCGCTCTGCACCATGTGCATCGGTGTCGGCCAAGGCATCGCGCTGGCGCTGGAGCGCGTGTAAGGCACAGTCCGTTCGCGACATTCCGAGCGAACTCCTCTCCCGGGTGAGAGGAATTCGCCGGCGAACGCTCACGCCGTCAAATTCAGCTTCACTCCGGCCAGTCGCATCTGGTTCAGCATGCGTTTCTTGCTGCCCTCGAGGTCGATGGCCGCCGTCGCCTCCTGTACCACGGCGACTTCGAAACCGGCCTGCCGTGCATCGATCGCTGTCCACGCCACGCAGTAGTCAAGCGCCAGCCCGCACAGGATGACGCGCGTGAAACCGCGCGCCTTCAAGTAGCCGTCGAGACCCGTGCGAGTCATGCGGTCATTCTCGCGAAACGCCGAATAGGAATCGATGCCGGTGTGGAAGCCCTTGCGGATGACGACTTCAGCCTTGTCCGCAAGCAGCGCCGGATGGAATGCGGCCCCCGGTGTCCCCTGCACGCAGTGATCGGGCCACAGCGTCTGCGGCCCGTAGGGGAATTGCACGGCGCTGAACGGCACGCCACCCGACCAGGCGCTGGCGAACGACGCGTGCCCCGGCGGATGCCAATCCTGTGTGAGGACCACGTGGTCATATTTCGCGATCAGTCGGTTGACGACCGGCACGATGGCGTTGCCGCCCGTGACCGCGAGCGCGCCGCCCTCGCAGAAGTCGTTCTGCACGTCGACCACGATCAAT
>Ga0081539_10005415_pt1 | contig 13046 bp, 9 predicted proteins | sample TabmetS4T2R2_FD_71023 | JGI IMG/M metagenome (GOLD analysis project Ga0081539, IMG submission 71023) | Tabebuia heterophylla rhizosphere microbial communities from the University of Puerto Rico - S4T2R2 | ecosystem: Host-associated > Plants > Roots > Rhizosphere ...
CGTCCTCGCCGAGCGGCGCCCGCGGCAGGCTCGCGACCCGCCGTCCCACCAGCTCCGCGTGCGGGCCGATTCGGTACAGCGCCGCCGGGTTCGGCCCGCCCCCGCTCCCGAACAGCTCCGCCTTCCGGCGCACCGCCTCGTCGCGGCGGCGAGCCACCGCCGCGGCGTCGAACTCGTACCGGCCGCCGACCGTGTTGAGCTCGATCCCGACTCGGTGGTAGACGATCGCGCGCCTCGCCTCCGCGGCGGCCACCGGGCCGAGCAGCGATCGCCCGTCGAGCCTCGCCGGCACGGGCACTCCCGCCAGGTCGAGGATGGTGGGAAGCACGTCGATCGTCTGCACGTGCCGGTCGACCACCCGCCCACCGCCCGACCGCGGCAGCTTCACGATCAGCGGCACGGGCGCCAGGTCCTGAACGTTCCTCGGTCGCACGGTCCGCCGCTCGAGCCCCACGTGGAACCCGATCCCGTGATCGGCCGCGACGACCACCAGCGCGTCGCGATACAGCCCGGCGCTCCGGAGCCGCGCGGTCAGCTCGCCCAGCAGCCGGTCCGCCATGCCGAGCTGGAGCAGATGCCGCTGGTAGGAGACCTTCACGAGCCACGGGACGCCGAACCCGAGCGGCCCGTTCAGCCCCGGGATCGGCTCGGGCGCGAAGCGGCGGTAGCTCACCCCCGACGGGTAGTACTGCCACGGCACGTGCGGCAGCAGGACGTGCTTGAACCAGAGCGCCGGCCGCGGCGTCGGCCGGATGCCGCGCACGAACCGGCGGAAGCGGCCGGGCTTACCGCGGGAGAGGTGGCTCGCGGTCGTGCCGGGCGTGGGCACGCACATGCTCGTCGGGCACAGCCCCGTCGCCTCTTCCGACACGTGCAGCTCGTAGTGGGGCGCGAGCAGCGTGAAGAGGTTCGCGGGGTGCGAGTACACGTCGGACTCGAGTCCGGGTCGCGGATACTTGCCGTCGAGCATCGCCGGGACAGCGAGCGCGGTGCTGTCGTGCACCGCCGTCGCGCCGCGGTACCACGTACCGTCGCGCGCGAGCCGCGCGAAGGCCGGGTAGCGCGACGCGTCGATGCCCCCGCCCGGCTCCATCAGCGACGTGAGCGGCAGCTCGTCGAACACGACCATGACGATCGTCCGCGGCGGCCCGACCGCGTGGGGACTCGAGCCGCCGTCCGCGCTAGCGACGGCCCGGGTGGACGGGCTCGACTGTGTGAGCGCCAGCCCGAGCGCCAGCACCACGGCGGCGTAGCCGGCGGCCAGCAGGACGGTGAGCAGCCCGTAGACCAGGGTCCGGTTGACCAGCCGGTCGATGTCCCAGAGCCGGAACCGGAAGATGCCGATGCCCACCCCGGCCAGCTGCACCGCCGCCCCCAGGAGCTCGAGATACGGTCCCCAGGGCTCCGCTTGGGGGAACAGGCCGAGGGGGATGCTGAGGGCGGCCCCGTAGGCGAACCACTTGATCTGCTGGCGCTGCACCGCCCCGGCACGGCGGAACCGCCGCACCAGCGCGGCCACGCTGACCGCCCCCAGCACCAGCGCGCTCAGGAACGTGATCCCGAACATGGTGGTCACCACCGGCAGCCCCTCGCCCTCGTGGGTGACCAGCCCGGGCCCGCGCAGCGGCCAGGTGGCGGCGGCCAGGACGGCCGTCGGGACGACCGCGACCACGGCGCCGGCCAGGCCGACCGGCCACCACCGGCGCGTCGGCAACCGCCCGTCGGGAAAGAGCAGCACCAGGAACACCACGCTGATGACGATGCCGGGCAGGTTGGTCCAGCTGGCCAGCCAGCTGGCCAGGTCGCCGCCGGGCAGCGACAGCCGCCGCGGGGTGAGCCCGAGGGCGAGGGGCCCGTACTGCTCGCTGAAGTTGAAGGTGGCCAGGGCCAGGCTGTCCACCAGCAGCAGCCAGGCCAGCAGGTGGCGCCGGTCGCCGACCACGATCAGGGCCCCGATGGGCGCCAGGACGAGCGCGTCCATGATGCCGACGGCGTTGTGGTTGACGACCAGCTCGTCCAGGTTCAGGCCGTTGAATGCGGCCAGCGCGAGCGCCGCCACGGCCAGGAGGACCGCCCCCAGGCTCAGGCCCCAGGCCAGCCGCATCACGGCCGGCCGCGGCGCCACCTCCCGGGCTGCGGCGGCCATCCCTCCTCCTCGCGCTCGTGCCGTCGTCGCCGGGAAGTCTCGCCCATCCCCATCACGGCACCATTACGGTCCACGGCTGTCCGGTATGACCACTAGTAGTACTATCCTCTTTTCGAGGGTTCCGTTACCTTCAATCGGACCGTAGACTCGGCGGCGCCAGGGCGCTGGTAGCGGCGCCTGGCACCCGGACCGCCACCAGCCAGGAGGCCGAGGTCGTGCTCGCGAATGTGAACGGCATCCCGGTCCACTACGCCCAGCATGGCAGCGGCATGCCCGTTCTCGGGCTGCATGGCGGGGGCGTCGACCACCGCGAGATCATGGGCGCCCTGGAGCCGCTGTTCGCCGACCGGCCAGGGTACCGGCGCATCTACCCCGACCTGCCCGGCATGGGCCGCACTCCCGCCCCGGAGACGATCGAGAGCACCGACGCGGTCCTGGAGCTGCTGGGCGGGCTGGTCGACGCCGTCATCGGCGAGGAGGCGTTGCTGGTGGTTGGTCACTCCTCCGGCGGCTACCTGGCTCAGGCGATCACCGACCGGCGCCCGCGGCAGGTCGCCGGGCTGGCGTTGATCTGCCCCCTGGTGGGGGAGGGGGGAGGCCAGGACCCGCGCCCCGAGCACGTGGTCCTGCACGCCAGCGACGACCTGGACCTGGACGGCGCCCTGGGGCCTGAGCTGGCCGACGAGTTCCGCGGCTACCTGGTCGTGCACACGGCGCAGACGCTGCGGCGCTTCCAGGAGACGGTGGCGCCGGGGGTGGCGCTCGCCGACCAGGTCGCGTTGGAGCGGATCGCTGGGCGGTGGCAGTTGAGCACGGCGCCCGAGCAGGGACCGGCCTACGCCAACCCGACCCTCATCCTGGCCGGCCGCCAGGACGCCAGTGTCGGCTATGCCGGTGCCTGGCGGCTGCTGGCGCACTACCCTCGCGCCACCTTCGCTGTCCTGGACCGCGCCGGCCACGGACTGCCGCACGAGCAGCCCGGGCTGCTCGGCGCCCTGCTGGCGGAATGGCTGGACCGCATCAACGAGCATCGTGCCGCCACCGCTGACGACTGGTAGCGGCTTGGTCAGCCAGTCGTCGATCCGGCTCGATGACAGCTGCTGCCCTACGGGCCGCCCTCGACCGCTCCGCCGTCGTGTCGCGGGCCGAGCCATCGGCGCAGCAACCGGGTGACCATCGGCATGACCACAAAGGTCATCAGGGTCAGCAGGACGAGCGGGAACAGCAGCGCCCGCAGCGCCAGGGGCAGCCTCGCCATTCTCGGCACCAGCAGGACCTGGAAGGCGAGCACCAGCGGATACACGGCCACCAGGGAGACCAGCCACATCTTCCAGCGGGGCGGCGGCTTCATCGTGGGCACGTTGGAGCCGGGCAGCTTGAACCAGGTCTCCAGGCCGGTCAGCTGCTGCAGCCCCCGGTCGGCCTCGAGCAGGTCCCTGCCCCGGGCCAGCCAGCGACGGCGCTCGGCAGACTCCAGCCAGGCGCGCAGGCTTCTCCGGTCGGCGAAGCTGAACAGGATGTGGTACTCGCGGCTGCCCGGAGCGCCAAGCACCGAGGCGCCCAGGTGCCCGGGGAACTGGCGGGCGGCGGCCACGATGCCGCGCGCCCAGTCCTCGAAGTCGGCCTCGCGGCCCGGTTTCACCCGGCGGCTGTAGAGCACGGTGACCGGGTCGTCAGCCGCCGGACGGGTCCCCGCCGGTGCCCCTAGGTCGTCGGCCACCAGGAGGCGGCCCAGGTGACGCGTGCCAGCGCCGCCTGCCCGTCGAGGTCGGGGTGGAAGAAGTCGAGGACGCTGACCTGGCTGGCGCTGAACTTGTAGTTGTAGGTCGCACCGCCGTCCCAGCGGCAGTTGTCCCCGTACTGGTGGCAGGTGTCGGCCAGGATCTGGTTGAAGGCCACTTCCCGGGCGACGACCTGCTGGCGCTGGGCCTCGGTCCTGGTGGCGCCGAGCATCGAGGGGCAGATGTGCGCGGCCGCCCACACTGTCCGGGCCACCCGGTTGGTGTGGAGCACGTTCCAGAGCTGGTAGATGTCGGGGATGCTGCTGACGAAGATCCGTGCGTTGGGCAGCTGCTGCTTGAGGGTGGCCATTGCCTGGCTGAACTGGGTCCTGAAGGTGCCGGTGGAGGTCATGGTGGACGGCGAGGAGGTGCACAGGTCGTTTGCGCCCAGCAGGATGGTCACGTAGGCGACGCGCTGGGCCACCGCGGCGCTGGCCTGGCCGTCAGCGGCGGACAGCTTGGCTCCGGTGACCGCGTCGTTGTAGGCGTGGCCGCTGATAGCACCGTTGCGGCGCCTGATCCGCTCGTAGTGGCTGCTGATCCCGTCATACCAGCTGCCACCGGTCGACCAGGACTGCCCGGGGTGGTCGCTGTAGGAGCAGCAGACGTCGTAGGCGCGGGTGATCGAATCTCCCAACGCGGCCATGCTGTTCGGGAGGGCCGGCGCTGCGGCGGCCGACACCGGGGCCAGCGGCCCCACGATCATGCCGGCGACGAGCAGCGCGACCACGAAGCGACGACGCATTCGATCCGCCCCTGGGTGAAGTCCGGATCGTCAGAACTCTAACGCCTCAGCTGGTCGACTGGAAGGACAGGATCAGCATGAGCAAGATCACCCGTCGCGGGGGAAGACCGTGCGGCACGTCGGGTTCAGGATTGCGAGCTGAGCTGCCGGACCGGTTCAGTGGTCGAGGAGGAGCGCCATGGCCGTCGAGACCTTTGTCGCCTACGCCGGGGTGTACTCGGATGTCGCCCACGCCGAGGCGGACTACGAGCTGGTCAAGGACCTGCACACCCAGGCCGGACTGCTGGACGCCTACGACGCCGCGGTGATCGCGCGGCGGGCCGACGGCAAGGTCAAGATCACCAAGCAGCACGAGACCCCGACCCGGGTCGGTGCGGTCCTGGGCGGCGGGGTGGGGCTGGCCACCGGGCTGGTCGTGGCCCTGTTCCCGTTCGCCGCCGTCGGGGGTGGGCTGCTCGTCGCGGCCGGTGGTGGTGGGGCGGTCCTGGGGGCGGTGGCCGGGCATGTGGTCGCGGGAATGCGCCGCAGTGACCTGAAGGAACTCGGGGAGCACCTGGACGCTGGGCAGGCGGGTCTGGTGGTCGTGGGAGTCTCGGACATGGGGGAGAGGATCGAGCGGGCCATGCAGCACGCCGAGAAGCTCCAGGCCAGGGAGCTCAAGGCCGATACCGCCGAGATCCAAGCCGACGCCGAGGCCGCCGGGTCCGGCCAGGCCACAGCGGGTGCCTGACGAGATGCGGCCACGGACCTTCCAGGCGTCAGCCGTCGCCTTCCTGCTCGGCCTGGCCATCTCCCTTGCCTGGTCGCTCCTGCACGCCTCCCTCTGATGGCGCGGTCACTACCAGCGGCCGAGGGCCCGTCACCTCGGCGGCGGAGCCCCTGGCGGGTGGTGATCTCCACGGTGGTCACCGTGGTGGTGCTGGCCGTCGTCTTCCTCGGCGTCTTCCCCAAGGTGGCCGACTACTCCGAGGCCTGGTCGTCGATCCAGCAGATGCCCTCGGCCTATGTCGCCGCCCTGGCCGTGGCGACAGTGGTCAACCTGGCCGTCTACGTCTGGCCGCTGCAGGCGGCGCTGCCCGGGCTGGGGTATGGGCCGGGCTTCGTGGTGCGCCAGACCTCGTTCGCCATCAGCAACGCCGTGCCGGCCGGCGGCGCGGTCGGGCTCGGCGTGCAGTACGGCATGCTCGACTCCTACGGGTTCGGCGCCGGAGCGGCCGCCAGCGCGATCGCCATCGTCAGTGTCTTCAACGTCTTCGCCACCCTGGTCATGCCGGTCATCGGAGTGCTGGCGCTGCTGGCCAGCGGCGTGGTCGAGGGGACCTACCTGCTGATCGCGGGCATCGGGGTGCTGGCCATCGGCGTTGCCGTCGTCGCCCTGGCGATGGTGCTGCGCAGCGAGCGCGGCGCCCGCACGGTCGGGGGCTGGGCGGACCGGCTCGCCAGCCCGCTGACGCGTCGCCTGGGCCACGGCCGGACGCTCGACCTGACCGGGAAGGTCCTGGACTTCCGGTCCAGCGTGGTCGACGTGATGCGGACGCGGTGGGTGCAGGTGACCTTGTCGACCCTGCTGCTCCAGCTCACCTCCTGGGCCGTCCTGGTGCTGGCCCTGCGGGGGCTGGAGGCCGGGAGCGGGACCGTCACGGTGACCTGGAACGAGGCGCTGGCCGCATTCTCGTTCGCCCGGGTCGCCTCGTTCATCCCGATCACCCCCGGTGGGCTGGGCACCGTCGACGCCGCCCTGGCCGGCCTGCTCAGCCGCTACGGCGCCTCCAGCAGCCAGGCCCTGGCCGCCGACCTGGTGTGGCGGGCCGCGACCTACGTTCCCCAGGTGCTGCTGGGGGCCCTGACCTTCCTGTGGTGGCGGGTCACGGCGGCCCACCGCACACGCGACCAGGGCGAGATCACCCGCTCCGGATGAGGGTGGAGGTCCGCAGGATCAGCTGCGGGGGCCGCTCTCAGATCCGTGGCAGGGTGACGACCTCGTAGAGACCGTAGGCGAACAACGCGAAGGCCATCACGATCGTGGCGATGCGGACGCCGCGGAGCCTGAAGCGCTGGCCCACCGCGACCAGGAACAGGACCAGCGCGAACAGCACGGTCGCACGGACGTACTCCTCGGCGGTGTGACGCGCCTCGGTCCCGGCCTTCTCCATGGTCGCGGCCTTCTCGTTCAGCTGGTTGGCCTGCTCCATCTGCGGGTTGTGGTACTCGGGCAGGTAGCCGGGTCCCGGCGGCGCGTCCGGGTTGGTGAAGGGCTTGGTGTCCAGCCAGGCGGTAAAGGCCGCCCGGTACTCGGGGCTGAACCGGCGCACCAGCATCGCCTGGAGCTCTGTATTGCCGGCCGATCTGGCCTCCAGCCAGGCGCTGAACATGGCGCCGTCGGCGGCCAAGCGCTGCTGACCCAGGGTCGCGGCGGTATTGGCCTGGACCCGGTAGACGCTCGCGTCGGAGTACAGCACCGACTGCTGGCCATCACCCTTGGCCGCCTGGTAGCCGCTCCATGCCGTGGCGATCGCGGCCAGGGCGAGGACCACGACCTCGAAGATCTCGAGGACCTCCTCCCAGCGGCGCTTCTCCCGGGCGGCGTGCTCGCGCTCGCTCAGCTTGTGGGCGACCTCGACGTTCATCTGCTCGGGCATGTGCGAGCCTCCTCCGCCGGCCGGCGTCGCCGACAAGGATGGAGCGTCCTCGATTTCCCGCCATCATTCGCAGCGGATGATTTGCGCCCACCCGGCCGGGTACACCGTTGCCATGTCGACGGCGATGCCGGCTCCGGTGCCGGATATCGAGGCCCTGGCCATAGAGGTGACCGACCTCCTCGAGCGTGCGCCGGTGGCGGACGCGCTCGGAGCCAAGCTGAGCCGGCTGCTGCACGGCTTCCTCCAGGCTGACGTCCTGCCCCAGGCCGAACGTGCCGCCGCCATGGGCATCGACCCGACGCCGTTGCTGGTCGTGGTCTCCGATGTCCTGCAGCTCTACAGGGACGCCCTCGAGCCCGGCCAGCCGATCGATCGCTGACGGCGGGCCGGAGGGTCGCCGAGACGCATTCACCCTGATGAGGTGAGGACGTCGACCCCGGCGGTGTGCATACTGACTGGTCGGAGACCTGACCAGGAGGCCGCATGGCAGGGGTTGGCCGGCACCCCCCCGACCGGACCGGCTCCCGGCGTCCGGGGCTGGTGTGGTCCAAGCTGGTGCCGCCGGCCCCCCGAGCCGGGCTGATCACCCGCGCCGGGCTCCAGTCGCTGCTCCAGGCCAGCTTGGAGGCCAGGCTGTGCCTGGTGGACGCGCCCGCCGGGTCCGGCAAGACGACCCTGCTGGCCCAGTGGCAGGCGACCTGCGGCGGAGGCCGGGTGGCCTGGGTCTCGCTGGACGAGGGGGACAACGACCCGACCCGCTTCTGGGTCTATCTGGTCGAGGCCCTCCGGACCGTCGAGCCAGGGGTGGGGACGGCCGCGCTCCAGGCCCTGCAGCGCACCAGCCTGGACCATGAGCGGGTGGTCCTGCCGTCGCTGCTGAACGACCTGCGCGGGGCGGCGTCGTCGCTGGTGCTGGTCCTGGACGACTACCACCTGGTCACCAACCCGACCTGCCACCAGTCCCTGGCCCACTTCCTGGACCACCTCCCCGTCGGCGTCCATGTGATCCTGGCCACCCGGGTCGACCCCCCGCTGCCCCTGGCCAGGATGCGCGCCAGCGGGGAGCTGACCGAGCTGCGGGTCGCCGAGCTGCAGTTCACCGGCGAGGAGGCGGTGGCCCTGTTGAACGCCGCGATGGGGCTGCGGCTGACGGCCGGGGACGTGGAGCGACTGACGGAGCGGACCGAGGGGTGGGCGGCCGGGTTGTACCTGGCCGGGCTGTCGCTGCGGGGAAGAGAGGACCCGAGCGCCTTCATCGCCGCCTTCCACGGCGACAACCGGCATGTCGCCGACTACCTGGCCACCGACGTGCTCGCACGCCAGCCGTCCGAGGTCACGACGTTCCTGCTCCGGACCTCGGTGCTGCGGCGCCTGTCGGGCCCGTTGTGCGACGCCGTCCTGGAGACCGAAGGGTCGTCGGGCCGGCTGGAGGAGCTGGAGCGGTCGAACCTGTTCCTGGTGCCGCTGGACGACCACCGGGAGTGGTACCGCTACCACCAGTTGTTCGGCGAGCTGCTGCGCATGGAGCTCGCCAGCCGCGAGCCGGCGCTGTCGGCGACCCTGCACCGGCGGGCCGCGGTCTGGCACCGAGTTGCCGGTGATGTCGACGAGGCCATCTACCACGCCACCGCGGCCGGCGAGTTCGGCGAGGCCGGGGAGCTGATCGCAGCGCACTGGCTGGCGTGCTGGCGGGGCGGTCGAGGGACGACCGTGGCCCGCTGGCTGGAGGGGCTGCCGGAGGAGGCGATCGCGGCCGACCCGCCGGTGGCCTTCGTCGCCGCCTGGATTGGTGGCTTCAGCGGCGCCTCCAAGCAGGAATGGGAACGCTGGTTGAGCGTGGCGGAGGATCCCAGCTGGACGGGCAGGCTGCCGGCGGGCATCAGGTCGTTGGCCTTCGGCGCCGCTCTGGCGCGTGGCGCTGCGGTGTTCGACGACGTCGGTCGTGCGGCCCGGTCCGCCCGGCGGGCACTCGAGCTCGCCGGCCCCCAGTCCTCGCCGTTCCGGTGGATGGCGCGGGCGGCGCTTGGCCACGCCCTGTACCTGTCGGGGAGGCCGGCGGAGGCGCGGCCGCCGCTGGAGGAGCTCGTGGCCCGCGTGTCGGCGACCGAGCAGCCGTACGCGGTGCTCACCGGCCTCGCGGTGCTATCGCTGCTGGCCGGTGACGAGGGGGACGACCAGGCGGCGACGTCGCTGGCCGCCCGTGCGGTCACGATCGCCGACGCCCAGGGCGTCAGCGGCGAGCCGCTGTGTGGCATCGTGCACATGGCCCTCGGCCGGGCCATGGCCCGCCAGGGCGACGACCACGAGGCGCAGGTGCAGCTCGAATTGGCGCTCCGGCTGTTCGCGATCGACAGCATGGCGGTCCATCGGGCACATGGGCTGCTGCTGCTCGCGGCCCTGCGCCACGGCCGTCGTGACCTTCCGGGCGCTCGCGCGCTGCTCCGGCGAGCCGAGGAGCTGGTCGAGCAGCTGGCCGATCCGGGCATGCTTCCGGCCCTGGTCGAGCAGGCCGCCCAGCTGCTGGGTGCGGCGGCCGTCCACCGGCCGGGCGAGCTGGTCCCGTCCCTCACCGAGCGGGAGCTCGTGGTCCTGCGGCTGCTGGCGACCAGGCTCTCGACCCCGGAGATCAGCCAGGAGCTCCACGTCTCGGTCAACACGGTCAGGACCCAGGTGCGGGCCGTCTACCGCAAGCTGGCCGTCGGTAGCCGGACCGAGGCGGTCATCCGGGCACGTCGGCTCGGCCTGCTGCCCGGGGCCTGCTCGCCACCGCGGTGACGGTTTTCACCTAGATGAATGTTCCGGCGGAGGAAGCCACTTCATCCAGCTATGTATGACTATCGAGGGCGATGAAGCGTACGGGTCATTCGGGCGCCATGGGACCGACGGTCTACCAGATCGTGGTCCGTGGCGAATTGAGCCAGCGGTACATCGCGGCGTTCGACGGAATGACCCTGGCGACTGGCGAAGGCCGGACGGCGATCACCGGGCCGGTGACCGACCAGGCGCATCTGCTCGGCCTGCTGAACCGGATCAGCGACCTTGGCCTCGAGCTCCTCAGCGTCAACGTCCTGCTTGAGCCCGCACCGTCGGCGTAGGAAGTCGAGGCAGTCATGGCCGCGTCCCGTTCTGTCACCACCGCCATCCGGCAGCCCCGCGATCAGGCGGGAAAGCGGCCCACCACCGACACCGGCCTGGACCTGCTGGCGACCAAGCTGACCCTCCCGCATACCTCCCTTCCTCAGGTGGCTCGCCCGCGGCTGTCCGACCTGCTCACTGCGGGGACCCAGCAGCTGCTGACGCTGGTGTCGGCCCCCGCCGGCTCGGGCAAGACGACCCTGCTGGCCTCCTGGAGCTCCTCGCGTCAGCCTCCGGGCCCGGTTGCCTGGCTGTCGCTGGACACCGGCGACAACGAAGCCGGCAGGCTCTGGGCCTACGCGGTGGCGGCGCTGTGCCAGTCGGGCGCCGTGCCCCGCGACAGCATGCTGCGGGGGCTGGCACCTGCCCCAGGAGACGAGCAGCGGTTCCTGTCCCTCCTCGTCACCGGCCTGGCGCAGCTGGCCACGCCGGTCGTGCTCGTCCTTGACGACTTCCAGGACATCACCGACGCAACGGTTCTGGAGGGGCTGGAGTTCCTGGTCCGCCACGCCCCGCCACAGCTGCGACTGGTGCTGGCCACCCGGGTCGACCCTCCCTTGCCGCTGCAGCGCCTCAGGCTCAGCGGCCAGCTCGTCCAGGTGCGGGCGGCCGACCTGGCGTTCACCGTCGCCGAGGCGGCGGAGCTCCTGGCCACCTGCGAGGACCAGCCGCCACTGTCCGACGACGATCTGGCCCTGCTGCAGGCGCGGACGGAAGGGTGGGCCGCCGGGCTCAGGCTGGCGGCCCTGTCGCTGCGGGGTGAGCCGGACCCGCACCGGTTCGTGACCGAGTTCGCCGGCGACGACAAGAATGTCGCCGACTACCTGACCAGGGAGGTGCTCGACCGGCAGCCGAAGGAGCTGCGCAGCTTCCTGCTGCGGACCTGCGTCGTGGACGAGCTGAACGGCAACCTGGCCGACGCGCTGACCGGCGGCAACGGCGGCGAGTCGATGCTGGCCCATCTGGAGCAGGCCAATGGCTTCGTCACCGCGGTCGGATCGGGGCGCAGCGCCTACCGCTACCATCACCTGTTCGCCGAGCTGCTGCGGTACGAGCTGCGCCGTGAGGCACCGGCCCAGGTCGGCGGGCTGCACCGGCGTGCCGCCAGCTGGTACGCGGCACGCGGACTGCCGGTGCACGCCATTCAGCAGGCGCTCATGGCCAAGGACTGGGGAGGGGCGGCCAGCCTCATGGCGACCCACGGGCCCAGTCTCATCCTCGGCGGTGAGGCGGCCACGCTCCGAGATCTCGTCGCCCGGCTGCCGGCCGAGCTGGTCCAACCCGACCCTGAGCTTGCCCTGATGGGTGCCGCCGACCGGATCGTCCGCGGCGACCCTGACGCGGCTGCGGCCCAGCTGGTCGCCGCGTCGCAGCAGGCGGAGCTGCTGAGCGAGAAGCGCCGAGGACAGTTCGCCCTCCTGCTGGCGATCGTGAACACCGCCCTCGCCTGGCAGGCCGGCGACCTCGACCGGGCGCTGCTGGCCGGCGAGGAGGCGCTGGGGTTGCAGGCGCGGGTGGCGAACGGCGGCGACGATGCCGCGCGGGCGATCACGCTCACCACGGTCGGCGCGGCGGCGCTGTGGGCCGGTCACCTGGATGCCGCGGAGCTGCATCTGCGCGAAGGCCTGGCGGTCGCCCTGTGGGCCGGACTCGCCTCGCAGCAGGCCGCCTGCCTCAACCAGCTCGCCCTGGTCCACGCCATGCGGGGGGAGCTGCACGAAGCCGTGCGGTGTGCCACCAACGCCGCGGACGTCGCCGCCGACCAAAGCTGGTCGTCGTCGACGCTCGGTGCCGGCGGTGAGCTCGCCCTGGCCTGGGTGCACTACTACCGCGACGATCTTGCCGAGGCGACCCGCTTCGCGGACCAGGCAGCAGCCGCGTCGGTGGTCGGCTGGCAGCCGATCACCCTCGCCGTCGCGATCCTGCGGGCACGACTGCAGCGTGCCCGGGGTGATCTGGCCGGCGCGCTGGAGACGGTGGCGACGGCCCGCCGGGACCTGATGGGCTATCGCGGATCCGTCCACCTGTGGCGCTGGCTGCTGCTCACCGAAGCGGAGCTCCGGAGCGCGGCCGGCCAGCCCCAGTCGGCATCGGCGATCCGCAAGAGCCTCGACGAGCGAGGCCCGCTGGCGGGCGGCGAAGCGCTCCTGCTCGCCCGGGTGCACCTTGCCGAAGGCGATCCGGCCGGCGCCGCCAGCACCCTTGCCGCCTGCCTCGACAGCCACGCGCCGGCTGGGTTCATGATGATCCCGGCCGAGGTGTCGCTGCTGGATGCCCTGGCAAGCGACGCTCTCGACGATCACGATCGAGCCGCGACCTCGCTGGATCGGGCCCTCAGCCTCGCCGAGCAGGGAGGGCTTCGGCGCAGCTTCCTCGACGCCGGCGCACCCGCCCGGTCGCTGCTTGCCCGCTACCGCCAGCGGGTTCCGACCTCCTGGTCCTATCTCGACGAGCTGCTGCAGGCGTCGGCCGAGGCGGCAGAGGTGACCGTCGCCGCACCGAGGCTGATCGAGCACCTCACCGAGCGGGAGCACACCGTCCTGCGGTATCTGCCCAGCCTGATGACCTACGAGGAGATCGCCGGGGACCTGTATGTCTCG
>Ga0081539_10005416_pt1 | contig 13045 bp, 9 predicted proteins | sample TabmetS4T2R2_FD_71023 | JGI IMG/M metagenome (GOLD analysis project Ga0081539, IMG submission 71023) | Tabebuia heterophylla rhizosphere microbial communities from the University of Puerto Rico - S4T2R2 | ecosystem: Host-associated > Plants > Roots > Rhizosphere ...
GTATCAGACGCTGGCTGTGGTCGTCCTGGCCGGCCTGCCGACGCTGACGATCGTGGCCATCCGCATGCGGTTCACCGCGCGCCGACCAGAAGGACTGGCGCGCCTCAAACGGATCCGGGAACCGCCGTGCTGGGCAGCCGGTCGGGCAGCCCGAGCACCGGGAACAGGTGCGGGGTGACGAATCCGGTGATGGCGCTGATCCGGTTGCCGTCCACGGTGAGCACCTTGACCGCGAACGGCACCAGCTCGCTGCCCGTTGCTGCCGGGGCGTAGACCGCGAGGGCGGGCTGCCGGTTGGCGGCCGCGGGCACCAGCCGAAGGTGCCGGCCGAGCGGACCGGCGAACAGCTGTCGCAGGTAGGCGGCGATGGCGTCGCAGCCGGCGTACCAGGACGGGGTGGGTGGCATGGCCAGCTGCGCGTCGGTGCGCAGTAACGCGACCAGGGCCGGGATGTCGGCGGTGTGCCAGGCGCGCACATACCGGTCGACCAGATCGGCGGCATCGCCGGTGGGCCGGTGCCGGTCGGAGGCCGGCAGCCTGGTGTGGAGGGTGGCGCGGGCGCGCAGGAGGACGCTGTGGACCGCGGTCGGCGTGGTGTCGAGCAGGTCGGCGGTTTCCGCGGCGCTGTAGCCGAGTACGTCGCGCAGCAGCAGGATGGCGCGTTGCCGGGCGGGCAGGTATTGGATCGCGGCGACGAACGCCAGCTCGACGTGCTCGCGCCGAACCACCACGGCCGCGGGGTCGCTGTCGGGGTCGGCCGGGTCGAGCAGCGTGTCCGGGTACGGCTGCAGCCACGGCACGTCGTGGTCGTCCGGTGCCGGCGGCGTGGCCGGGTCGGCGGGGCCGACGATCGCCGCGGGAAGCACCCGGCGGGCCCGGTGGTCGAGGGCGTCGAGGCAGACGTTTGTGGCGATGCGGTACAGCCAGGCACGCAGCGAGGAACGGCCGGCGAACCCGCCCAGGCCCCGCCACGCCTTGACCATCGTGTCCTGGACGGCGTCGTCGGCGTCGTCGAGGCTGCCGAGCATCCGGTAACAGTGCACGGCGAGTTCTCGCCGGAACGAGTCCGTCAGCTGCCGGAACGCCTCCCCGTCACCGGCAACGGCGGCGGCGAGCAGCGCCGCATGCTCGGTGGTCCGGGCGGTCGTCGTCACGGGTTCAGGCTAGCCCGGACGACCTATGCGTCCCAGGGAACCTTCTCCTCCACGTAGCGACGCAGCGACTGCAGGGACTGGCCGAACGCACCCTGGATCATGCCGGCCAGTTCCTCGCCACCGGCCGGGTCGAGCGGATCGAACACGGTCTGCAGGAGGACTCGGGCCGTCCCCGGTGCGCTGCCCGCGGTGACGGTGAACGTGCCGTACGAGCGCTGGACCGGCAGCGGTACCCGCAGATGCTCGAACCGGAAGCTGCGCTGTTCGGACGAGACGTCGCTGATCCGCTCACGGATCTCCTGCCCGTCGGCCATCGTGCACACCCGCACGTCGCCGTCCATCCGGGCGGCGACCACGCCGGGCAGCCACCACCGGGTGCCGGGCAGATCGGCCAGCACCGTCCAGACGTCGTTCGGGTCGGCGGTGACGTCAACGGTGTTGGTCACGGTCGTCGACATACGCGTATCACTCCTCACGAACTCGGGATTCAATCGTTGAGACGGCACGGCGGCGGCGGATTCGTCGGCGCGGGTGGCGAGGCGGGCTGCGCGTTCGGCGTGGTGTGGTTGGGTAGCTTCTTGGCATGAGCGAAGACACCGCCCGTTCGGTGAGGATCGAGCGCACCAGCGTCGGGCAGTATGTCGTGCACAATGTCCGTGGCGGTTCGATATCTCTGGGCACGGGCCACGACGCCAGCTTTACCCCGGTGGAGCTGCTTCTGGCGGCCATCGGTGGCTGCACGGCGGCCGACGTGGATGCCCTCACCAGCCGCCGTGCGGAGCCGACGCGGTTCGTCGTCGAGGTCACCGGCGACAAGGTGCGGGATGACGCCGGAGGCAACCGGATGCAGAACCTCACCGTCGTGTTCACCGCGACCTTCCCAGCCGGCGCGGACGGCGACCGGGCACGCGCGGCGCTGCCCCGCTCGATGCGGCTGTCGCACGATCGGCTGTGCACCGTCTCCCGTACGGTCGAACTGGGCACTCCCGTGTCGATCGTCGAAGGTGACGCAGCCACGGGGCGGTGACGTCCGGTTCCCCCGGTCAGTGCGGTGTGGCGTCGTGGATCGGTTTGATGGCGTTGAGAAGCTGCCATACGGCGAGGTTGCTCTCGAAGGCCGGGTAGGTGTAGTGGTCGGTCCGGTTCTGGCCCCACCCGATGGGCGCATTGAACGCGAAGCCGTTGCCTTGCACCTGCCAGATCTGCGTCGCCACGGACGAGCCAAGCTGCACTCCCTCGGCCTTGAGCCGCGGATCATGGAACCGCTGCCCGGCCCGGTAGTAGGTCGCGCCGATGAAATAGTTGACGCTGGGCCAGACCTCCGTCTCGAACCGGTTGCCGAGGAATCCGGTGTAGGGGAAGGTGGGCACATCGGGGGGCAGGGCCATGTTGGGCCCGCCGAGCAGCCGGCCCTGGGAGTCGCGTCGCTGCACGAACAGCGGGTACGTGCCGATGAGCTGTCGCCGGTAATGCTCCGGGTCCACGAGGTCGGGCAGGCCGGCCTGTTCCGCCAGGTGCTGGGCGAAGAAGGTGGCGAGCAGCACGCTGTCCGTCGTCGCGGTGGGGCCGGGTGTGTAGCGGTAGTACTGGTGGGCCGGGTCCCAGAACACCGATTCGTACTCGGCCTTCGCCTGGGCGAGTTGATTCTGCCAGCCGCGGATCGTGGAGGGATCCGCCCCGATCCGCCGGGCGGTGGCGATGATGCTCTCCAGCCCCAGCAGGTACAGCTGGGAGTCGTAGGCGTCCACGCGGTTGACCGGGATGATGTCGAACACGTTGGCGAACGGCAGCGGGCTCTTGAGGTCCGGGCTGGGGTTCAGCATCGAGGGCGGTTCGGGTAGGCGGGATCCGGCCGGGATCGTCCCTTGTAGATAGCCGAGGAGTTTGCGCATGGCCGGATACGCGGCTTTCAGGAACGCCGGGTCGTGGTGCCGGCGGGCGTAGTCGTACCAGCGGTAGATGATCTCGCCCGGCTTGTCGACGAACCACACGGTTCCCGGTGCGGAGGGGACGCTGTTGATGCGGGTGATGTACGGGTCGCCGCCGTTGAGGTAGTCGGCGGGATTCGTCGACGAGGTCATCCCCGGATCGGGGTAGGAGTCGCCGTACGGGTCGGCGAGGATCTGTTCGACCTTGGCGCGGAGCCGGTCCCGTTCGATGCTGGGGAACACCTGGCTGTACGCGAGGTAGCTGTAGGTGCCGACTTCGGTTCCCATGCCGGCGTTGGCCGCCCCGCCGGCCGGCGAGTCGACCCCGAGATAGAGGTGGGTGCCGGGCACTGAGGTCCCGAGGCGTTTCCCGCCGGTGGGCGGGACGGAGTTGGTGACGAGGCCGCCTTCCCACAGGGAGGTCTTGACGGGGACCTGGGCGAGCTGGTTGAGCGCTGCGGTGCGCAGTACCAGCGGATATGCGGTGCCGGTCGCGATCGGCGTCCACCACGACTCCACCGCCCGCAGGGCGGCGTCGTGCCCGGCGAGGGCGTCGTCGGCGATCCGGAATGCCTGGTGGAAGGGGTAGCTGCCGGGTACGTAGTCGTTGCGCGGTGTTTCCGTGGCGCCGTAGAAGTTGGTGTAGCGGCGCATCCAGACGGTGTTGTTGTCGGCGAAGGTCACCTGCGGGAAATCCCAGGTCAGTGTGAACGGGATGGTGGTCACCTCACCGGGGTGCAGCTTCGCCGTGACGGCGATGGCGCCCGCCGAGTGGGAGCCGTCGATCGGTGTGTCGGCCAGCGCGCCGGCCTGCTGGAACGGGGCGTACACATCGGCGCCGTCGCCGGCGGCGTTCCACGAGGTCGTGTAGCTGACGGCCTGGCCCGGCCCCGGCCTGGCCGCGATGGTCCACTCGGATTTCGCGGCGTCGGGAGTGTTGGCCGGGTCGTCGGATGACAGGGTGACCGCCCGCACGCCGGTCCGCCTGTCGACCTGGAAACGGCTCGACAGGCCGGTGCGGACGGTCGCCGGCGCCCGCCCGATGTGCTCGGCGGCGTTGGGCATGGTGAACATGACCGAGACGTCGCTGTTCTTGCCGGTGTGGTTGGCGAGCCGGACATCGAAGTAGGCCACTGGCAGCGATGTCCGCCGGTCCTCCCCGGCGACGATCGGGGAGAAGAACCGCATGGAGACGTCGGTCTTGAAGGGTGTGTAGCTGGTCCAGCCGAAGGGGTAGAGCGCGGCGTAGCTACCCTCGCCGGGCTGCAGCCGGTTCCACGCCGGCAGCGGGGACTGCCAGGAACGCCCCGGTACGGGACCGGCGGTGCCGGTGACCTGCGGGCCGTCCGTCGCCAGCGTACGCACGGTGGCGGGGGCCGATCCGACCTGCTCCCGTACGTGGAAGGCAGCCTGCGGCAGGGCCCGCACCTCCCAGCTGTCATCCTGCGATCCGCCGAAGAACCACGGGCCGAAGGTCCCGGACTGGTTCACCATGAACGAGCCGGCGCCCACACCGCCCAACGGGATGCCGAGTCCGGGGACGCTGAGGGGATAGTTGCCGAGGATCGGCTCGAACGGGCCTGGGGACGTGCCCTGGCAGACCTGGGAGGCGTCCGGCGGGCATACCCCCGGCGGGATCCGGCCCAGGTCCCGCACCATGGCCGCGGCGGGGTACCGGAAGAAGTCCCGACCGCCGGCGACGGCGTGCCGGACTTCGGCCGCGGCCGGACCGGCGGGCAGGCCGGCGGACAGCACACCGGCCAGCGCGAGCAGCGCCGTGCCGCGCCATCGGCTCGACTGGCGAAAACCGTTCATGCCGTCCTCCCTGGGTTTGGAACTGGATGGGCGTCGTGTTCGCGGGCGACGGAGGCGAGTTCCAGCCGCTTCGCCCGGCGGATGCGTTGCTTCTTCGGGTCGGCGACCGGCGCGGCCATCTGCAGCTTGCGGGTGTAGGGGTGCTGCGGGTTGGTGGCGACCTCGTGCGCCGCCCCCATCTCGACGACGCGCCCCTGGTAGAGGACGGCGATCCGGTCGCTCACCTCGTGCACGACACCGAGGTCGTGGCTGATGAACAGGTACGCGACACCCGTCCGGCGCTGGATGTCGTGCAGCAGCGTGAGCACCCGTGCCTGGGTGGTCACGTCCAGCGCGCTGGTCGGCTCGTCACAGACGATGACCGACGGTTCGAGCGCCAGCGCTCTCGCGATCGCGATCCGCTGCCGCTGGCCGCCGGAGAACTCCCGCGGGTACCGGCCGCCCGCGTCGGCCGGCAGACCGACCGCGTCCAGCAACTCCCGGACCCGCGCCCGTCCCCCGGAGACGCCGGCCGCGGCGAGCGGTTCCACCAGGATGTCCTCCACCCGCATCGCCGGGTTCAGCGACGAGTACGGATCCTGGAACACCACCTGGATGGCCCGCGCCACCTTGCGCCTGCGGGACCGCGGGATGCCGCTGATGATGTCCCCGCTGAACGTGATCGAACCCGATGTCACCGGGGCGAGCCCGAGAATCGCCCGGCCGATCGTCGTCTTGCCCGATCCGCTCTCGCCGACCAGGCTGAGCGTCTCGCCGGCGTTGATGGCGAAGGAGACGTCGTCGATGACGGTGATGCCTCCGCGGCGGCCGCTGAAGCGGACCACGAGGTTGTCCACCCGCAGGATCGGCTCGGCCACCTCACACCTCCATCAGTTCGACCCGGCGCGACGACGACAGCAGATCCTGTGTGTACGCCCGCGCCGGCGACTCGAACAGCGACTCCACATTGCTGCGTTCCACGATCTGACCGTCCTTCATCACGCTCACGGTGTCGCAGATGTCCGCCACGACACCCAGGTTGTGGGTCACCAGAATCATGGCGAGGCCTCGTTCCTCATCCAGTTCCCGCAGCAGCTCCAGCACTTCGGCCTGCACGGTCACGTCCAGGGCGGTGGTCGGCTCGTCCGCGACGATGACGTCAGGATCCGCGGCGACCGCTCCGCAGATCAGCACCCGCTGCGCCATACCGCCGGAGATTTCATGCGGATAGAGCCGGAAGACTCGTTCCGGATCCTTGATGCCGACCCGGGACAGCAGGGCGAGCAGGTCGCGTTTGGCGTGCTGCTTGCTCACCTTCTTCACCGCGCGCAGCCCGTAGGTGAGCTGCGCCCCGATGGTGAACGAAGGATCCAGGTTGGACATGGGCTCCTGCGGAACGTAGGCGATCCGGCGTCCGCGGGCCCGCTGCATCGCGTCCTTGCTCGCCACCAGGTCCGTGCCGTTCAGCAGAATGCTGCCGCCGAGGATGAGCGCCTCCTTCGGCAGGATACCGAGCGTGGAGAACGCGATCTGCGACTTTCCCGACCCCGACTCACCGACCAGCCCGTGGATCTCGCCGCGCCGCACGTCGAGGTCGACACCCTTCACGACCTCGCGCACGCCCTCGTCGCCGGCCGGGTATCCGATCCGAAGGCCACGGATCGACAACACCACCTCCGGCGACGGCATCGGTAGGGCCTCGTCACGTGCTCGTGCGGTCAGCTCCCGGCGGCGCCGGGCCGGCAGCGTACTGCTGTGCGCCGATGACTGCAGTACGTCGCGCAGGACGTTGCCGAGCAGCACCAGCGCCAGAATGGTCAGGGTGATGAGCAGGGCCGGCCACAGAACCCCCGGCCGGTTGTTGTAGATGTTGTTGAACGATTCCTGCAGCACGATTCCCCAGGACGGTTTCGCCGGGTCGCCCAACCCGAGGAAGGTCACCCCGGCCTGGATGCCGATGCCCGCGGCGAGGACGAAGGAACTCTGGATGATGACCGGCGCGCGGACGGCCCAGAGCACGTGCCGGCCGATGATCCGGGCATCGGACAGCCCGACCACCTTGGCCGCGTCGACGTAGAGCTCGTTGCGAACGCCGACCACGATGGACCGGACGAGCCGGAAGTACGAGGGTGCGATGATCAGTCCGAAGACGGCCATCGCGGCCAGGATGTTGGGACCGGTGAGTGCGTAGAGCGCGATGAGCAGGACGATCCCGGGCAGCGACATGACGACGTCGGAGACGAAGTCCGCGACCGCTTCGAACCTCCCGCGGTAGAAGCCGGCGACGAGTCCGGTGGTGACGCCGAGGGCGACCGAGATGACCAGGACGATCACGCAGGCCAGGACCGTCTCCCGGGTACCCCACATCAGCCGCGACAGGATGTCCCGGCCGGAGGCGTCGGCGCCGAGGAGGTGACCGGGGGAGAACGGCGGCGCGTTCACCGCGTTCAGGTTCGTCACCCTCGGACCCACCGGCGCCACCCAGGGGCTGGCCAGCCCGACCAGCACCACGACCAGCAGGAAGGTCAGGCAGACAGCGCCTTGCGGGTTGGTCAGCAACCGGCGCAGCACCGAGCGGCCTCGCGTCGGCCGCTCCCGCTCCAGATCCAGGAAGTGGGTGCCCTCCAGGGCCTGGCTCTCCGCCTGGATTTCGCTCATCGCGTCCTCGCTTTCGGGTTCAGGGCCACGTTGGCCAGATCGCCGAGCAGGTTGACGACGAGCACGAACACGATGATCACCAGAACGGATCCCATCACGATGGGGACGTCGCCCTGCTGGGCCGAGGCGACGCCCAGCTGGCCAAGGCCGGGGAGAGCGAACACCTGCTCGATGAAGATCGCGCCGCCGAGGAGGGCGAGTGTCTGGAGGCTCAGCACGGTCAGGCCGGGACCGCCGGCGGTGCGCAGCACGTGCCGGAAGATCACCAGCCGCTCGGAGATGCCGCGAGCCCGCAAGGTGCGCACGAAGTCCCGGGACAGCGTGTCGAGCACGGCCCCCCGGAACTGAGCCGCCGCACTCGCGACCGATCCGACGAGCAGGGCGAGCACCGGAAGCGTGATCGACGCCAGCCAACCGCTCACGCTCTGATCCGGGGACACGTATCCGGTCGCCGGGAACAGGCGCACCGCGATGGCGAAGGCGAAGACCAGGACGATGGCGACGATGAACCCGGGGATCGCCGCGCCCATGACCGCCAACAGCTGGACCACCCGGTCGATCCAGCCGCCGTAGACCGCGGCGGCCACACCGACCAGGACGCTGACCACGGCGGTGAGCACGAGCGTCAACACCACCAGCGCGAGCGTGACCGGGACCCTGGTCGCCAGCGCGGAGGCCACCGTCTGCCCGCTGAAGAACGAGCGTCCGAGGTCGCCGGTGACCAGTCCACCGAGCCACTTCCCGTACTGCACCAGCAGCGGCTGGTCCAGTCCGAGCTGGACCATCTTTGTGTGAACGTCGGCCTCGGTGGCCTGCGTGCCGAGGACCGCCCGTGCGATCCCCGGCCCGTTACCGAACATCAGCACGAAGCTGACGAAGGTGACGACGAGCAGGACGGCCACCGCACGGACGACCTTCTTCAGCGCACCTAACATCGCGACTCCAAGATCGCTAACCGTTGGCCGGCTACTGGAAGTCCCGCAGCAGCGGGTGCAGGGCGGCGAAGTCCGACGACGGCTTGACGTTGAGCTTGGCGTTGTACGCGTAGAACCCCTCGGGGTACACCATCGGCACGAACCAGGCCTGGTCGACGACGTACCGGTTGATCTCCTTCTGCGCCGCCACCTTCTGCTCGTCGTTGCCGGTCAGGATCTGGCTCCAGAGCTTGGCCACCGTCGCGTCGGGCTGGTGCTCGACGTTCCAGATGCCGTCCTGCAGCACGTAGTCCTGGATGTCCTGCAGCGACTCGCCGTAGTTGCCCAGCTGCCACATCGGCACCGGGAACTTGCCACTGAGCAGGTCGGCGATGGCGTTGGGGCCGGACAGCGGCTTCTGCGTGACCTTGATGTTGAGCAGCCCCAGCTGCTGCGTCACCACCGGGAGCAGCAGTTCGTGGTTCTGACCCTCCATGGTCGGGATTTCGAGATTGAACCCGTCCGCGTATCCCGCCTTGGCCATCAAGGCCTTCGCCGCCTCGACGTTGTACGGGTAGGGATCCTGCAGGTCCTCGATGTGGGCCGAGCTCCCGGGCCGGAAGATCTGGACCGCCGGCTCGGCGTGCCCCTGGTACAGGCCCTTGGCCATCGCGCCCTTGTCGAACACCATGTTCATGGCCCGGCGGACGTCGACGTTGCCGAGAGCCGGGATCTTCTTGCCGAGGTGATCGGTGACGAGCAGCCGGGTGGTGTTGCCCTTCAGCGCCTGGATCTTCAGCCCGGAGGCCTTGGCTTCGTTGTACGTCGCGGTGGTGATGAGGGAGCCGTCGATCTGGCCGGTCTTGAGCGCGTTGAGCGCCGCCGTCTCGCTCGTGATCACCTTGAGGACGAGCTTCTTGTACGGGTAGGTCTTCGAATCCCAGTACGACTCGTTCTTCACGAGCGTGTACACCGAGCCACGGGTCGTGGCCTGGGGGTCCAGCGCGTACGGGCCGGAACCCACCGGGTTGTCGCTGAAGTTCGCTGCCGAGATGGCCTTCGGGGTGGTGAGCCGGATGTCGCACAGCTTTATGGCGAGCAGCGGCTGGGGCGTCGGCCAGGTGAGCACGGCGGTCTGCGGGTCAGGAGTGTCCACCTTGACCTTGGCGAAGCGGGCGTTCCTCGGCTCCGCATAGCCCACCGCGGCCTTCACGGCGGCCGAATCCACCGGGGTGCCGTCCGAGAACTTCACCCCGGACCGCAGATGGACCGTCGCGCTGGTGTTGTCGGTGCTGAACTCCCATTTCTCGGCGGCCCTCGGCTGCGGCCTACCCAGAGCATCACACTGGAGAACCGAGTCGTAGAGGGCGTCCGCGACCCAGCCTTGATAGGACGGGGTCTCGAAGTAGCTGGTCGTGACGTCCGCCGTCATCCCCAGCGTGAGCGTGTCTCTGCTGCCGCTTCCCGCCGCACCGGTAGAGGATGGGGTGGAAGCGCTGGTGCAGCCGCTCATCGCAGTGAGCGTGACCACGGCCGCCAACACCGTGGATGCCGCGAGGGCACCTCGTCTGCGCCGCATGGTTACTCCTTCGCAAGTGGTGATGCTCCGCTGCCGGCCTCTCCGGGCCACGGGGAGCGTTGCCGCGCCCGCGATGAGTCATCCGGGCGATTGTGTATAACGTTCTACAGAACGCTATACGTCTCATGATGACTCGAGGAGTGTGTATAACGTTCTACGGCGGAGCGTAGGTGGCGGGTTGAAACCTGTCAAGAGTCGTCCCGAGGCACGCCGGCGATGACCACGTCATGAACCGGGCGGACGGGAGCCTTATCCGGCCGGCGGAAGAAGCCGACTCGGGGGTACGCGGGTGAGCGCGGCGCTCGTCCGGCGGGGCACGAGGCTCGGGGCGATCACGTAGTGCACCGGCTGGGTCCGGCCGTTGACCCGTTCCAGCAGCAGCCGCGCGCTCATCGAGCCGGTGAGCTGCGCGGACTGATCCACCGTGGTGAGCGAGACCTGCGGGATCGCAGCCGCGTAGATGTTGTCGTACCCGGCCACGCTGAGCTCGTCGGGTACGCGCAAGCCCGCCTCGTCCGCGGCCCGCAGCACCCCGAGCGCCGCGATGTCCGCGCCGGCGAAGATCGCCGTCGGCGGAGTGGACCGGGCGAACGCCTGCCGGGCCGCCTCGTACCCACCCGGCTCGGTGTGCGCGGTCTCGATGACGTCGGGATCGAGTCCGTGCCGTTTCATCGCGGCGACGTATCCGTCGCAGCGCACCGTGTGGGACGCTACGAACGGCCTGGTCAACCCCCGCATCGGTTGACTGACGTGCGCGATGCGCTGGTGACCCAGCGCGACCAGGTGATCCACCATCAGGCGGGCACCCTCGAAGTTGTCGCTCACGATCGTGTCGTGGTGGACGGCGCCACCGTGCCGCGCGATCACCACCGTCGGTACGCTGCGACCCAGCTGTTCCAGCCATGACGTGCTCATGAACGGCGCGATCAGGATGAGCCCGTCCACCTGCCGGTCGATGAGTGCCTCGATGCTTTGTTGCTGACGGTCCGGGGCGACACCACCGGCGACGAGGATCTCCTGGAACGGACTCGGCTCCAACTCCCGGGTGATCCCCTCGACCAGCTCGGGCTGGAACGGCGACGACAGCTCCGTGAGCATGACGCCGACGGTGTAGGAGCTGCCACGCATGGCCCGCGCGCCGGCGTGCGGCCGGTACCCCAGCCGCTCGATCGCCGCGGTGACCTTCGCCCGCATCTGCGGGCTGACGCCGTAGGCGTCCCGGAGAACCTTGGAGACAGCGGAGACGGAGACCGCCGCCTCCCGCGCCACGTCCTGGATCGTCACCCGACGAGACTCGGCGATCGGCGGTCCCGCGTCCCCGGCGGTCGGCCCCGGCTGTGCCGGCTGACCCCCTGCAGCTGTCATCTCGCCCCCTCAGCCGAGCCGTCCCGATCAACACGATAACTCAACTCGTAGACCGTTATCCAAGCCAGGTCGGTGACCCTTGACGCACGGACGAGCGCTGCCTATTCTACGGCCGTAGAACGTTACACGTACTCGGTGTTGGATCCGTTCCGCCGGTGCGTCGCAACCATGTCGTTCCCGGTGCCGGGGCGCTTGCACGGGTGGACGCGATCGCTCAACCGCGCCCGCCTGCGTCGCCACGCACCGGCTCACGCACCGAAGGATGAAGCCGATGCCGACCGACGACTACCGGGACGCCCACCTGCCCGCGGCCACCCGCGCCGATCTGCTGCTGCGGCAGATGACACCTGAGGAGAAATGCGACCAACTCACCGCCGGCTGGCCCTGGCTGCTGGTCCGCGCGGACGGCTCCGACGCCGAGGGCGCGGCGGACCTGCTCCAGCGGGCGCCCGGTCATGTCGCGGGCCTGTCGGCCGACGACCCGGCCCGGCTGGCTCGTCTGGTCGGCGCCATCCAACGGCAGTACACGACCCGAACCAGGCTCGGCATCCCCGCGCTCATCCACCAGGAGGCGCTCAACGGGTTCATGGCCGGGGGACACACGGTGTTCCCCACCGGCATCGGGCTCGCGGCCACCTTCAGCCCGGATCTGGTCGAGGAGATGGCGGATCTCATCCGCCGGCAGATGCGCCGCCTGGGCTTCGGGCAGGCGCTGTCACCGGTGATGGACGTCGCCCTCGACCCGCGGTGGGGCCGCGTGCACGAAACGTACGGCGAGGACCCGTACCTGTGCGCCGCGTTCAGCGTCGCGTACACCCGAGGCCTCCAGGGTGACGACCTCCGGCACGGTGTGATCGCCACCGCCAAGCACTTCCTCGGCTACGGCCTGCCCGCGGGCGGTATCAACCTGTCCGCCTACGACGGGGACGGGCGCCGGACCCGCGACCTGTTCGCCTACCCGTTCGAGGCGGCTATCCAGCTCGCCGGGCTGAAGTCGGTGATGAACTCCTACGCCGACGTCGACGGCGTCCCCGCCGGCATCTCCCGGGAGATCCTCACCGATCTGCTGCGCGGAACCCTCGGCTTCGACGGCTTCGTGTCGTCGGACTACACGACGGTCGAGCACGTGGTCACCCGCCAACGAGCCGCGTCCACTCCCGGGGAGGCGGGGCGCCTGGCGATCACCGCCGGCCTCGACGTCGAACTGCCGAAGGCGTACGGCTACGGCAATGCCCTGGCCGACGAGGTGCGCAGCGGCAACCTGGACATCCGCGACGTCGACACCTGCGTCCGGCGGGTACTCCAGGCCAAATTCGAGCTCGGCCTCTTCGAGAACCCTTATCCGCAGGAGCACATCGACGTGGTCGCGATCGCGGACGAGGGCAAGAACCTGTCCCGCGAGCTGGCCCGACGGTCGGTCACGCTGGTCAAGAACGGCGGAATCCTGCCGTTGCCCCGCGGATCGCTTACCGTCGCGGTGATCGGGCCGCACGCCAACGCCGCAGCCCTGCAGTTCCCGACCTACGCCTATCCGGCTTGGCGGGACGCGACCTTCGCCATGGCGCGCGGTGAGTTCGGCACCGCGGTCGGGGTGGAGCCGGGCCAGGCCGCGTGGAACGACGCCCTGCTGTCCCCCATGGATTCCGACACCTT
>Ga0081539_10005417_pt1 | contig 13042 bp, 7 predicted proteins | sample TabmetS4T2R2_FD_71023 | JGI IMG/M metagenome (GOLD analysis project Ga0081539, IMG submission 71023) | Tabebuia heterophylla rhizosphere microbial communities from the University of Puerto Rico - S4T2R2 | ecosystem: Host-associated > Plants > Roots > Rhizosphere ...
TCCCTCCCAGGGAGAGGGAGAACGGTCGCATCGGCTCGATCCGCGCGATACAAAGCCACGCCGATGTTCTCCCGGCGTCGCGTAGTCAGCCTGGCTCTCTTCCTTTCGCTCGTCGTCGCGCCGCCGCCGCAGTCGCGCGGCGCAGAACCGATCGCGATCTCTACGCGGTCACCGCTGCTGGTCCGCGTGGACCGCTCCATCGCTTCCGGCGTGAAGTATCTGCTCGCGCAGCAGAGCAACGACGGCAGCTTCGGCGTCAAAGGGGAAGACCACCTCACCGGCAAATCTGCGCTCGTCACGCTCGCCCTGCTCAGTTGCGGCGAGTCGAACCAGTCGCCGCAGATGCTCAAGGCGATCGAGTTCCTTCGAAAGAACCGCTCGACCAGGACCTACGACGCCGGCCTCCGCGCGTGCGTGTTCGCGTCGCTGCCCGATTCGGCGCGCGGGGCCGAGTTGAAGGTGGACCTCAACGTCCTGCTCAACTCGATCAAGAACCGCTCGGACGACAGCGACGGCATGTACTCCTACGACAAGGGCGACGCGCGCGGCGGCGATTTCTCCAACAGCCAGTACGGCGTGCTCGGCGTGTGGTACGCGACGTCGCTCGGCGGGCTCGAGGTGCCGGAAAACTACTGGCGAAAGGTCGAGGGCGCCTGGAAGCGCGGCCAGGTGCCGGACGGCGGGTGGAGCTACACGCAGGACCGCGGGACGAGTCGAGCCTCGATGACCGCCGCCGGCGCGGCGACGCTGTACATCACCAACGACTACCTACATGCCGCCGACGCGCGCGACTTGACCATCCCCGTGATGAACAAGGAGCTCGACCGCGCGATGGCGTGGCTCGGCGAACGGTTCGCCGTCGACCGCAACGTCGGCCTGAGCGGCGGCCGCGAGCCCGACGGGACGTGGGTCTACTACACCCTCTTCGGCTACGAGCGCGTCGGTGAAGCGAGCGGCCTGACCCGCTTCGGCGAGCACAACTGGTTCGAGGAAGGCGCCAAGCAGCTCGTGGAAACCCAGGCCGAGAATGGGAGCTGGTCCGACCCGCGCGACGGGTCGATCGTCGGAACGTCGTACGCGCTCCTGTTCCTCTCGCGCGGGCGATCGCCGGTGCTCGTTCAGAAGCTTCAGTTCAACCAGCGCTGGAACAACCGCCCGCGCGACGCGGCCAACTACGTGAAGTTCATGCGCCACGCGACGGAGAAGCACGTCAACTGGCAGATCGTGTCGATCGACGCGCCGCCTGCGGAAATCCGCGAGGCGCCGATCCTCTACGCCGCCTCCGACCGCGCGTTCGAGTTGAACGAAGAACAGAAGCAGAAGCTGGCCGACTACGTCAACGAGGGTGGCACGCTCGTGCTCGTCAACGAGGGTGAGACCGACGGATTCGCGCGCAACGCGATCGCGATCTGCAAGCAGCTCTGGCCCGCCTACTCGTTCCGCGACATTCCGGAGAATCACCCGATCCGCACCGCCAACTTTCCGATGGCCAACTGGACGAGCCCGATCCGCGGCCTGAGCAACGGCGTGCGCGAGATGGTGATCCTGTTCCCGTCGGGCGACGCGAGCTGGCGCTGGCAAAGCTCCGGCGGCGCGATCACCGCAACGCTTTCGCCGTTCGCGCCGCTGGCGAACCTGTTCCTCTACCTGACCGACAAGACCCCGCCGCGGTTCAAGGGCGAGCACACGTGGATCGAGCGCGACGCATCCGTCGGCGATGCGCCGCGCGCCGCGACGATCGCGCGACTGCGCCACAATGGAAACTGGGATCCCGAGCCGCTCGGATGGAAGCGACTGTCGAACATCCTTCACAACGCGCAGGCGATGGAACTTACGACGCGGGCGATCGACATCGACGACGCTTCGTTCAAGACGCCGTTCGCGCTCGCCCACCTCGCCTGCGCCGGAACCTTCACGTTTACGCCGGCGCAACAGGCTTCACTGAAGAAGTACCTCGACAGCGGCGGCCTGCTCCTGTTCGACGCCGCGGGCGGGTCGAGCGAGGCGGCACTGTCGTTTGAGGCGTTGATGGCGCAGATGTACCCGGACGCGAAGGCGCAAGTGATCCCGCCGGACCATCCGATATTTGCCGGGAAGTTCGACGGCGGAGAGTCGATCGAGACGGTGTCGTACCGACGAGCGCCGGGATCGCGATTGCCGCCGAGTAAGATGCCGCGGCTGCGTGGGTACACGATCGGGGGGAAAATGCGGGTGATCCAATCGTCCGAAGACATCAGCGCGTCGCTGGTCGGATATACGACGGCGGGGGTGACGGGGTACTCGCCGTCGAGCGCGGTCGAGGTGATGCGGAATGTGATCTTGTGGGCGCGGAATGCGCGGCAACACTGAAGTCGGATCACGCCGGGACTGAGCGGTAATCCGCGAAGTCCCGGATCGGGTTTCGCGCGCCGCAGGATCCGGGGCTTCGCGGCGTACCGCTCAGCCCCGGCGTGGCGCGCGGGTTCATCGAGACTCGTTTAGCGCCTCGCGCGCGTGAAGCACCGCGCGCTTCGCTTCTTCGACCGACTCTCCCATCGCGGTGAGATGTCCCATCTTCCGCCCCGGCTTTGGCGTGTGCTTGCCGTACATGTGCAGCTTCACGCGCGGGTCGCGCAGCGCAGCGCCCCAGTTCGGCTCGTGGTCCTTCCACAAATCGCCCAGCAGGTTCGCCATCGCGACGCCCTGATAGGGAATCGTGATCTCGCCCATCGGCAAACCGCAGACGGCGCGGAGCTGTTGCTCGAACTGGCTCGTCACCGCCGCGTCGAAGGTGAGGTGCCCGCTGTTGTGCGGCCGCGGCGCGATCTCGTTGACGATCACGTCGTCGTTGCCGACGACGAACATCTCGACGCACATCAAGCCTCGCAAGTCCAGCGCCTTCCCGATCCCCGTCGCGAGTTCACCCGCGCGCCGGCACACGCGCTCGCTCACGTTCGCCGGCCAGGTCGTCACGTCGAGGATGTGGTTGCGGTGCTCGTTCTCGAACGGCGACCAGTGGACGAAATTGCCATCAGTCCCGCGGGCGCCGACTACGCTGATCTCCCGTTCGAACTGGATAAACCCTTCCAACACGCCCACCGGAGCGCGGAGCTGCGCCCATGCGTTGGCCGCCTCATCCATCGAGCTGATCTTCACCTGCCCCTTGCCGTCGTAGCCGAACTCGGCAGTTTTCAGGACGCAAGGCGCGCCCAGTTCACTGATTGCGCGGCGGAGTTCTTCAACGTTCGTCACCTTTCGAAACGGCGCGACCGGGAACCCGTGCGACGCGAGAAATTCCTTTTCGCGCTGCCGGTGTCGCGTCGTCTGCAAGACGAACGGTGACGGATAGACGGGCCGAATCTCCGCGATCGCCGCGAGCGTCTCGGCCGGGACGTTCTCGAACTCGAACGTGACGACGTCCACGCCCCAGGCGAACCGTCGCGCGGCGTCGAGGTCATCGTACGCGGCGTTCACCTCGAAGTCCGCGACCTGCCCGGTCGGGCAGTCGCTCGTCGGGTCGAGCGCGTGCACGCGATACCCCATGCGCCTGGCCGCGATCGCGAACATGCGCCCGAGCTGCCCGCCGCCGAGGATGCCGATCGTTTTGCCGGGGAGGATCATGGGCGGTGCGTCCCGGCGATCAGGTTGATCGGACCGTTGGTTGTGAGGGTCACCAGTTCGTTGTCGAGGAGCTGTCCGTCGAAGGAACCGGTGCCGATACCGGTAAGTTCGTAGGGGATCGAGAATCGCGACGGATCCTCTGGATCAGTTTGCCCCACGGATACGCGGAGGAACGCGCCGTCGTGCTGCTTCGCGTCATCGTCACGGACGGCCGTGTAGCTGCTATACGCTGCCACCTCGAAGTCCGCGGTCGATGATGCCGGACGGACGGTCAGCGCAACGATCGTGACGGGTTCGCGAACGGGCCGGGTGCTCGACGGGCGGTCAGTCACACCGTACAGCGCGACGATGACGAGCTTCGACGGCTCGGCGGGCGAACCGCGTCGTTCGTGGACGAACGCGTATGCCCAGCGCGGGTTGAAGAGCTGTCCCCAGCCTTCGACGAGCTTCGGCAGTTGTGTGATGCAATCCGGTGCCGGCGCCACCGCAGGCAGGAGGACCGGTCGCGCTCTTGAGGACCTTGGATCAGATTGCGCGACGATCTGTGCGCCTCCCGCAGCATCTTGGGCGTAGACCAACTGGTCCGTTGCAGTCGCGTAACTGAGGCACTTTTCCTGCACCGGCAGGATCGCCGTCCGCGCTGCTTCCTTCTGTTTCCGCACCCGCTCGGCGGTACGTCGGTCCTGGTACGCTGTCCATTGCTCCTTCACAAACGACTGGAGCGCGGGTCCCAGGACGTACCCGCCCAACAGAATCGTGTTGATCGCGGTCAAGATCAGCAGCGCGCGGAACTGACGTCGCGTCGGCCCGTCCGTGACGGATGCGTACGCGAGCGGAGGCGCTGCTGGTCGTCTGGCCCTGGACTCGTCGTGAACCGGCTGCATGAACACGCTCACAGCTCGCTCGCCAACATGGCCTTGGTCTGTGATTCGCGGAACTCCGCTACTCGATGGCGGACGGCATCGTCCGACAACGACACGATCTGCGCCGCCAGGATCGCGGCGTTCTTCGCGCCGGCTTCGCCGATCGCGAGCGTGCCGACGGGAATGCCCGCGGGCATCTGCACGATGCTCAAGAGCGAGTCCAAACCGTTCAGCGCTCGCGACTGCACGGGCACGCCCAGCACCGGCAGCGTCGTCTTGCTCGCGCACATGCCGGGCAGGTGCGCCGCCCCGCCGGCACCGGCGATGATCACCTTCAGCCCGCGCGACTCGGCTTTGCTTGCGTAATCGAATAGCAGGTCCGGCGTTCGATGCGCCGACACGATCCGCTTCTCGTACGCGACGCCGAGCGCCTCGAGCATCTCGGCCGCGTGGCGCATCGTCTCCCAATCGCTCTTGCTGCCCATGATCAGGCCGACCTGTGCGGGCGGCGTGGCGTTTGCATCGGCAGCAGGTGGTTGCGGCATCGGCGCATTATAGGTGAACGCGCCACGCGCCGCGCCGGCTTCGTTCCCCTCTCCCCGCACCCGGGGAGAGGGCCAAGGGTGAGGGTCTGCGCGTACCCGCGCTTCTGAAGGCGAAGCCCCCTCACCCCAACCCTCTCCCCGAGTACGGGGAGAGGGGGAAGGCGCGGCCCTACAATCCTCCAAGGAACATCGCCATGAACTGGAGCTTCAAGGTCGCCCGCGCGTCCGGCATCGACATCAAGGTCCACATCACTTTTCTGATCATCGTGATCATCGGCGCCGCGCAGTTCGCCGCGCACGGCGTGCCCGGTTACCTGTTCGGCGCGGCGATGATCCTGTTGCTGTTCCTGTGCGTGACGCTGCACGAGCTGGGTCACAGCGTCGTCGCGCAGCGGTTCGGCGTGCAGGTGCGCCAGATCGTGCTGCTCCCGATCGGCGGCGTCGCGATGATGCAGCGCATCCCGAGCAACCCGTGGCAGGAACTCTGGATCGCCGTCGCGGGGCCACTGGTGAACGTCGTGATCGCGCTGGCGCTGGCGATCGGCGTCGGCTTCAACCAGGCGACCGGTCGGATGAACCTGACAGACCTACTCCAGATGGCGCGCGGCGGGCCGTCGGCAGGGTTGATGCTCGTTTGGCTGTTCCAGGCGAACGTGGCACTGGTGCTGTTCAACATGATCCCCGCGTTCCCGCTCGACGGCGGCCGCGTGCTGCGCGCGATCCTGGCGATGCGCATGAACTACGCCCGTGCCACCGCCGTCGCCGGCGGCATCGGACAGTTCATGGCGATCCTGTTGGGTTTGTACGGATTGCTCGCCGGACACTTCCTGATCTTGATCGTCGCCGTCTTCATCTTCCTCGCGGCGGGCGCCGAGCAGGTCGAAAGCCGCGCGCGGACGGTGCTGACCGGCTTCCGCGTGGGCGAGGCGTACAACCGCGACGCCGCGACGCTCGCCGAGACTGATCCGCTCGACACCGTGATTCACCGCATCCTCACCAGCTACCAACCCGATTTTGCGGTGTTGAACGGCCGAAACCTCGCCGGCGTGGTAACCCGCGCGGACGTGATCGGCGCACTGGCACACGGCGCGCGGGACGTGAGCGTGCGCCAAGTGATGAAACCCCAAGCTGCGCGCGTCAGCGCGGACGCGACGCTCGATCAGGTTCGCCAGACGATGAGTGACGCCGGCGCGCGCCTGGCTGCGGTGTATGACGGGGCGCACTTCCTAGGCCTAGTTAGTACTGAAGACATCGAAGAAGCGGCGGCGCTGCTCCAGTTCATGAACGGGAACGGCAGCTCGCCGCGGCCGAAGGATGGCGGCGTGGTCGTCTGACCGCCACTGCGATCACTCAACCGGGAATGACGCGCTCCGGTGGCAACCGCACGGTGAACGTGCTCCCCTTCCCGACCTCGCTGTCCACGCGGATCGTCCCTCCCATCGATTCGACGAGCCTGCGGCAGATCGCCAGCCCCAGTCCGCTGCCCCCGTTACCGCGGCCGGAGTTGGAGTTCTTGAGCTGGTAGAACTCGTCAAAGATACGGGTGAACTGGTCTGACGGGATGCCCACGCCGGTGTCGATGACGCTGATCAGCACGCCGCCTACCTGGCCGTGCGCGCTTGGTTCGTGGTCGGCGCGGACGGTGATCCGGCCCTTCTCGGTGTACCTGATCGCGTTGCTGATCAGGTTCCCGAGCACGCGCGACAGCTTCACACGATCGGTCCGCACGACCAGCGCGCCGCCCGGCGGCGGCTCGCAGACGAACTCCAACCCTTTGGCGTGCGCGCCGGGCTGGAACTGACGAGACTCCTCGCTGAGCAGCTCGCTCACCGACACGTCGGATTCTTGGAGGTCCACCTTGCCCGTGTCGAACCGCGTCAGGTCCAGCACGTCGCTGACCAGCTCGACCAGCATCAGCGCGCTGCGCTTCAGGTCCGACGCGATCTCGGGGATCTCGCTCACCAGCGCCGGCGTCAGCGCCGTCCGCTGCATCAGCTCTGCGAGCAAACTGATCGCGTTGGCCGGCGTGCGGATGTCGTGGCTGACCGCAGCGAGGAAGCGGCTCTTGCGGTCGCTGGCTTCCTCGGCTTCCCGGCGGCGCTGGTCGATCTCGGACTGAAGCTTCTTGAGCGCCGTGATGTCCACCCACGCAACCACGACGCCGGCGAGCGCGTCGGCGCGACGGCCCGGGATCGGCGCGGCGCTGCACAACAACGAGAGCCGCCGGCCCGTCGGGAAGACGACCTCGAACTCCTCGCCCGCGACCGGTACGCCGGTCCGCAAGGCGCGCGCGACCGGTCGCTCGTCCGACGGCAGCGGTTTTCCGTCCGGCCGGAAGACCTTCCACCGCGACTCGCGGTAGCGCGCGTCCAACGGCGCGTCCGGCGGCACGTTGAACATCGCCGCCCCGTGCGGGTTCATCCGCATTGAGTTGCCGTCCGGGTCCACGATCGCCACGCCGAATGGAACGGTGTCCAGCACCGCCTTGAGCCGCCGACGCTCCGACTCGATGCCCTCGAACAACTCCGCCGCCTCGAGCGAGATCGACGTCTGCGCGGCCAGCGACTCGACGAGCGTGATCTGCTCGTCGGTCCAGGTGTGGCGCTCGATGTGATAGACCTCGAGCGAACCGGTCGTTTTCCGCCCCACCCGCAGCGGCGCCGCCAGCACCGAGCGATGACGCGGGCCGGTCTTGGGTTGCGGGATCGACAGCTCCGGGCGCAACTCGATGTCCTCGATGTAGCCGGTGCGCCCGCGCTCGAGGATCAATTGTGCGAACGCGCGCGAATACGGGATGCGATCGACCTCCGGCCCGTCGGGGCCGAAGCCGCTGTGGCAGACGATCACCATGTCGTCGCCCTGCCGCACCTTGATGGCCGCGGCGGTGTGCGGGCCGTTGACCAGCTCGCCGAGCGTCTGGCAGATCTTGTCCATCGTCTCCTGCCGCGACATGTCGGCGGTGAGCGTGCGCGACAGGCGAAGCAGCGATTCGAGCATGCGCTCGTGGCGGGACAGCTCCTCGTTGCTGGCGCGCAGCTCTTCGCTCTGGCGTTCCAGCTCCTCGGTCTGGCTCTGAAGTTCCTCGTTCTGACGCGCGATCTCTTCCTCGCGGGCGGCCAGCTCGGCGTTGGACTCCATCAAGTTGGCGGTGAAGCGTTCGTTCCTGCCGAGCGCGCCGACCAGGAGGTGGACGACGACCGATATGACCGACAGGTCCAGCAGGCTGAACGCCAGCGCCACCACCAAGTGGTCGCGCCAGGGGAACGCGGGGTTCTTCGCGGGGACGACGTAGAGGATGCCCACGATCTCGATCAGCCCGAACGCGGCCGCGCAGATCCACAGCGCCTGGCGGTTGCGCAGCCACAGGAAGCCGCACAGCGGCACCGCGTAACCGATCGCCAGCAAGCGGTCGTTGAACACGAAAAGCCGCAGCCAGGCCATCACCGCGACGACTGCCACACCGTAGGTGACGCTCATCCAAAAAGGTGGCGCCGTGCGCGGCCCGGTTGGTGGCGCATCGGGGGACGCCGGGAGGTTCGGGTTGGGCGGGATCGTCTGCGTCATCGACACGTCTAGCTGTTCGTTTCCCCCGCGGGCGTCTCGCGCCGATACAGGCACGGCGCGACGTTGACGAAACGACCGTGTGCGGGCGCGGGACGTTCCGACTTACCGACCAGCAGGAACCCGCCCGGGCGGAGCTGCTCGTGGAGCGCGTCCCACAACTTCACGACGGTGGTGCTCCGCAGGTAGATCGCCATGTTCCGGCAGAGGATCAGATCCCACGGGCCGGGCTCCGGACGCTGGAGCACGTCGGCGACGTGCCAGCGCGTCCGCTCCCGCAACTCGGCAGCGATGTGGTGCTCGTCGCCGGTCTTACCGGGTCGGATATATCGCTCGGCCAACTGTACGGGGATCGCGGCGCGGACGGCGGCGGCCGAGAAACGCCCCGCGGCGGCGGCGCGGACGGCATCGGCGCGGCAGTCGGTGCCGAGCAGCTCGCACCGCCGCAGCGTCCCGCGCTCGGCCAGGAGCATCGCGACGGAGTACAGCTCGGCGCCATCCGAGCATCCGACGCTCCAGACGCGAAGGGCCTCGGGCGACGCGGGCAGTTGCGGCAACGCGACGTCGCGCAGCGCGGCGAACGCGCGCTCGTCGCGGAAGAAGCTCGTCACGCCGATCAACAACGCGTTCAGCGCCGTGTCGAGCAACCGGCCGTTGCGCTCGACCGCCCCGCGCGCTTGTGCGACGGAGCTGGACCGCAGCGCCCGCAGGCACGCCTGGAACCGCCTCGCGAGCGTCTCGCGCCGGTAATGTGCCGGGTTGATCCCCTTGCGCAAGAGCAGCCAATCGAGAAACGCGCGATCCTCGGGCCGCAACTCCGGCTCATCGTGACGCGCGTGGTCAACCACGCGCGCAGCACCCGCGCGTGGCGGACGAGTTCCCGATGGCGCGTAGTTCACCGGACGGTGCGCCGGCGAGGAGAAGTTCAGCGCGTCGGCGAAGACGACGTGCTGGAATCTGGTTGCGGAAGCCTGCAACGAAGTTACCCCGGAGGGACAGCAAAAAGACTCGTGCCCGTGCGCGCGGAATGCGCGGTCGCTCCATTCTTACGGCAGACCGGATTCTATCAACGCGTCGGTGAGAGGAAAGGCGGAGGCCACTCGCGAGCAACGCCTTCACGCGTCAATGTAAGCTGGCTCTCAAACGTCGAAGTATTTCGCTTGCGGGTGATGAACAACGATTGCGTCGGTGCTCTGTTCGGGCACCAGCATGTCGTTCTCGCTCAACGTGACGCCGATCTCTTCAGGCCGCAGCAACTCGCGAATGAGGCGACGGTCTTCCAAATTGGGACACGCAGGATATCCGAAGCTGTAACGGCTGCCGCGATAGCCTTGGTGAAACAAGTCGGCGATGCTCGGCGCATCTTCCGAGCCGAAGCCCAGTTCCTGACGCATCCGCTTGTGCCACAGTTCCGCAAGCGCCTCGGCCGACTCGACGCCGAAGCCGTGGAGGTAGAGGTAGTCCTGGTACTTGTTCTGGGTGCGGAGTTGTTCGGCGACCTGCGTCGCGCGGTCGCCGACGGTGACGAGTTGCACGCCCAGCACGTCGTACTCGTCGGACTCGACGCTGCGGAAGAAGTCGGAGATGCAGAGTCGACGCCGACCTTCCTGGCGCGGGAAGCTGAACTTGATCCACTCGCGCGGCTGCGCGCTCGGCTTGATCCGCGCCGCGCCGTGTGCGCCGCACGTGCACCCGCTGAACTCCTCGACGTGGTAGACGACCAGGTCGTTCCCGCGCGACTGCACCGGGAAGTAGCCGTACACGACCTTCGGCTGAAGGAAGCCTTCCTCCAAGGCGCGTCTCTTGAGGTCTTCGAAGATCGGTCGCGCCTTTTCTTCCGTCAGCTTCTCGAACTCCTCCGTCGAGAGCTTGCCTTGCTTGAAGCCCCACTGACCGCGGAAGAGCGCGGTCTCGTTGATGTAAGGGAACACGTTGCGCGGCGACCACTCCTGTACGACCCGTCGTCCCCAGAACGGCGGACAGGGCACCGCGTTGTCCTTCGCGATCGGCTTCACGTTGGCCGCGTCGGCGCTGCTGGGCTTGACCGCGGTCTCGCGGAGCCGCTTGCGCTTCTCGGCCCGCTGGCGCTGCGTGTCGTAGACCTTCTCCAACTCGCGCCCCGCGATCGCATCCATCACGTGCAGCCCGTCGAACGCGTCTTTGCAGTACAGCAGCTTGCCCTTGTAGAGCGTTGCCAGATCTTCTTCCGCGTAGTCGCGCGTCAGCGCTGCGCCGCCGAGCAGCACGGGCACGTTCACGCCCACCGCGTTCATCTCTTCCAGGTTCTCCTTCATCACCGCCACGCTCTTCACGAGCAGCCCGCTCATGCCGATCGCGTCGGCCTTCTTCTCGTGGTAGGCGCGGAGGATGTCCTGCACCGGTTGCTTGATGCCGAGGTTGTAGACCGTGTAGCCGTTGTTCGTGAGGATGATGTCGACGAGGTTCTTGCCGATGTCGTGCACGTCGCCGCGGACGGTGGCAAGGACGATCTTGCCCTTGCCGCCGCCTTCGACCTTTTCCATGTAAGGTTCGAGGTGCGCGACGGCGGCCTTCATTGTCTCGGCGCTCTGGAGCACGAACGGGAGCTGCATCTGGCCGCTGCCGAACAGCTCGCCGACGACCTTCATGCCCTCGAGCAGGATGTTGTTGATGATGTCGAGCGGCGCGTAGGTCTTGCGCGCCTCCTCGAGGTGTTCGACAAGGTGGCGCTTCTCGCCGTCGATGATGTGGTGTTTGAGTTTTTCCTCAACGGAAAGGCTTTCCGACTCAGGAGATAAAATAGCTCCCGTCCCTATTTTTTCCTGGTCCGGGAAGAGGGAGACGAAGTGCGTCAGCGGATCGAATCCCTCGCGCCGCTTGTCGTAGATCAAGTCTAGCGCCGCGTTCCACTGTTCCTCGGGGATGCGGTTTTTTGGCAGGATCTTCGACTGGTGCACGATCGCGCCGGTTAATCCTGCCTCGCGCAGCTCGTGCAGGAACGCGCTGTTGAGCACGACGCGCGCCGCCGGCTTCAACCCGAAGCTGACGTTGGAAAGCCCGACGACCGTGTGACACTTCGGTAGTTCCTGACTGATCCGCCGCGTGCCCTCGATCGTCTCGAGCGCGTTGCGACGATCCTCTTCGATGCCCGTGCTGATCGGCAGCACGAGTGGGTCGAACATCAGGTCTTCATCCCTCAGACCAAATCTGTTCACGGCCAGATCGCGGATGCGCTTGGCGATCGAGATCTTCCGCTCGGCCGTGCGCGCCATCGCGGCGACCTTGTCCTCGTCGATTGTGCCAGCGACTACCGCGGCGCCGTACTTCTTGGCCAGCTCGCAGATCTTGCCGAGCTTCTCCTCACCGTCTTCCAGGTTCATCGAGTTCAGCACGCACCGCCCGCCGGCGAGCTTCAGCCCTGCCTCCATCACGGCGGGGTTGGTGCTGTCGAGCATGAGCGGCGCCGGCGGCTTCACCTGCGTGACGAAGCGCTTCACGACCTCGTGCATGTCGCGCACGCCGTCACGGCCGACGAAGTCCACGCACACGTCGAGCATGTGCGAACCGCCGCGCATCTCGTCGCGCGCCATGCTGACCAAGCCGTCCCAATCATCCGCCTTTAGTAGTTCGCGGAACTTCTTCGAGCCGTTTGTGTTCGTGCGCTCGGCGACGACCAGGTAGCTGAGGTCTTGTCGGATGTCCTCGGCGCCGTAGAGGCTGCTGATCTGCGGCTTCGTCGTAACGCCACGCGTTGCGCGCGGGTGCGCGGGACCACGCGCAACGCGTGGCGTTGCGGTTATTGCGTCGACGAGCGTCTTGAGGTGCGCCGGCATCGTTCCGCAGCAACCGCCGACGATGTTCACGCCGAACTCGTCGACGAACCGCATCATGCCGCGCGTGAAGTCCTCGGGGCCCATCGGGAAGTGGCTCTTGCCGTCCACCATCACCGGCAGCCCCGCGTTCGGCAGCGCGCTGACGAAGCGCGGCCAGTTCTCCGCGAGGAAGCGCACGCTCTCGGTCAGCTCCGGCGGCCCGAAAGCGCAGTTGGCGCCGAGCACCGCGATCTCGTCGAACGCCGTGAACGTCGCCACGATCGCGCCGGGGTCGGAACCGGTGAGCGTCTGCTGCCCGCCGTCCTGGTCGAAGCTGAACTGGAGCATCACCGGCACGCGGCGCTTTGCCTCGCTCATCGCGCGGTTGGCGGCGCTGATCGCGCATTTGCTGGCGAGCATGTCCTGCTGGGTCTCGATCAGCAGCACGTCCGCGCCGCCCTGGAGCAGGCCGAGCATCTGCTCGTAGTAGCTCTGCTCCATCGTTGCCCAGTCGGTCATGCCGAGGGTCAGCAGCTTTCGACCGGGACCGATCGAGCCGACGACGTATCTCGGTCGATCCGGGGTTTCGAACTTGTCGCAGGCGCGCCGGGGAAGCCGCGCGGCCCGAAGAAAATCCACCCGGCGGCCTGCCCCCCCGGCGGCGCCGCCCGCACCAGCCCGC
>Ga0081539_10005418_pt1 | contig 13041 bp, 14 predicted proteins | sample TabmetS4T2R2_FD_71023 | JGI IMG/M metagenome (GOLD analysis project Ga0081539, IMG submission 71023) | Tabebuia heterophylla rhizosphere microbial communities from the University of Puerto Rico - S4T2R2 | ecosystem: Host-associated > Plants > Roots > Rhizosphere ...
GAAACCCGCACCCCTCAGCGCTCGGACGCCCGCACCAGCCCGATCTCGTAGGCGAAGACCACCGCCTGGACGCGGTCGCGGAGGTCGAGCTTGGAGAGGATCCGTCCGACGTGCGTCTTGACGGTCGCCTCGGATACGACGAGCCGCTCCGCGATCTCGGCTAGGCGCGAGCTCGCGTCGCGCACAACCGCCTCGAGGTTGATCTTCGGCGTCGTCGTGCGTACGACTCGAGTAGGGCGCGGGCTTCGTTCAGCGCGATCGCAGGATCGCGGCGGCGTCGGCACTCAGCGGGGCAGCGGCGGCGTCGCCGCGATCCGTCCGCACCTCCACGCCCCAACCGCTCGGCAGCTCCACGTCGCCGGGCCCGAAGTTCACCCAGACGAGCCGACGGTCGCCGCCCGCTTCGCGCTCCCAAGCGAGCACTCGCCCGGGCGCGTCGTCGACGAGGCGCAGGGTCCCGGTTCGCAGCGCGTCCGAGGCTCGCCGGGCCGCGACGAGGCGGCGGGCGAGACCGAGGAACGAGGACCCATCCTCGAGCTGGGCCTCGACGCTGCGCGCCGCCGGCTCCGGCGGCCACGGCAGCCACGGCTCCGCCGGCCAACCGTGGCCGTCGTCCACCGTCCAGGGGATGGGCGCGCGGCAGCCGTCGCGGCCTCCGGGATCGACCACCCGATCCGCCGGCACGACGGCGTCCTCCAGCCCGAGCTCCTCGCCCGCGTACAGAAACGGCGTCCCGCGCAGCGTCAGGAGCATCACCAGCGCCGCACGGGCCCGAGCCTCGGACCCGCCCAACCGCGTCCGGATCCGCGGCTGGTCGTGGTTCGAGAAGACCCATGTCGGCCAGCGCGCCGCCATGATCGACTCGACGTGGACGATCCGCGCGCGCCACGCGTCCGCCTCCCACGGGACGAAGAGCGACTCGAAGTCGAAGGCGAGGTTGAGCTGGTCGTCGTTGCCGAGGTAGGGCGCGATGAGCGCGGTCTCGGTCAGGTTGACCTCGCCGACCATCATCCGCTCGGGGTACTCGTCCAGCACCCGCCGGATGCCGCGCAGCAGCGCGTGGGTCCCCGGGTAGTCGTGCGAGCCGACGATCGACAGATGCCCGCCGACCGGATTGAGCTCGGCGACGTCGGGCAGCTTCGGGTCCTTGCCGATCAGGTGCACGACGTCGGCGCGAAAGCCGTCGACGCCGCGATCCAGCCAGAAGCGCAGCACGTCGTGCATCGCCGCCACGACCGCGGGCTCGTCCCAGTTGAGGTCGGGCTGCTGGGGCAGGAACGTGTGCAGGTACCACTGCTCGGTGGCCTCGTCCCACGTCCACGCCGGCCCGCCTCCGAACGCCGCCGGCCAGTTGTTCGGCGGCCTGTCCGGCGAGCCGTCGCGCCAGCGATACCACGACCGCTTCGGCGAGTCCCGCGACGAGCGGCTCTCCACGAACCACGGGTGCTGGTCGGAGGTGTGGTTCGGCACCCAGTCGAGCAGCACGCGCAACCCCCGGGCGTGCGCCTCGGACAGCAGCGCGTCGAATGTCGCCAGGTCGCCGAACAGCGGATCGACATCGCAGTAGTCGGCCACGTCGTAGCCGAAGTCGGCCATCGGCGAGCGGTAGATCGGCGACAGCCACAGCGCATCGACGCCCAGCCACTGCAGGTGCTCCAGCCGCCCGCGCAGCCCGTCGAGATCGCCGACCCCGTCGCCGGACGCGTCGGCGAACGAGCGCGGGTAGATCTGGTACACGACCGCCTCTCGCCACCACATGCGACCGCGAAGGGTACGGATAGGGTGCCGCCCCATGGCTGAAGAGATCGAAGAGCTGGGCGTCGTCGGCGCCGGGTTCATGGGGTCGGGGATCGCCGAGTCGGCGGCGCGCGCCGGGGTCGCCGTCAAGCTCTACGAGCCGCAGGACGCGCCGCTGCAGCAGTCGCGCAAGCGGATCGAGACCTCGGTCGCGCGCGTCGTCGAGCGGGGTCGGCTGTCCGAGGAGGACGCCGGCGCGCTCATGCGGCGCATCGAGTGGTCGACCGACCTCGAGGCGCTGTCCGGGGCCGACCTGGTCGTCGAGGCGATCGTCGAGGACGAGCAGATCAAGTCGCAGACCTTCAAGCAGCTCGACGAGGTGCTGGCGCCCGAGGCGATCCTGGCATCGAACACCTCCTCGATCCCCATCGCCGGTCTGGCCGCGGCAACCGGCAGGCCCGATCGGGTGCTCGGACTGCACTTCTTCTCGCCGGTGCCGGTGATGAAGCTCGTCGAGGTCGTCGTCGGCCTCGACACCTCGCCCGACACGGTCACGCGGGCCGAGGCGTTCGCCGAGCAGATCGGCAAGACCGCGATCCGGACCAAGGACCGCAGCGGCTTCATCGTCAACTTCCTCCTCGTCCCCTACCTGATGGCGGCGGTGCGGATGTACGAGGAGGGCTTCGCCAGCCGAGAGGACATCGACGAGGGCATGAAGCTCGGCTGCGGGCACCCGATGGGCCCGCTGACCCTGTGCGACTTCATCGGCCTCGACGTCCTCTACAGCGTCTGCGACTCGCTCTACGAGGAGTTCAAGCGCGACGAGTACGCGCCGCCGCCGCTGATGAAGCGGATGGTCGTCTCGGGGCACCTCGGCCGCAAGACCGGCCGAGGGTTCTACGAGTACGGCTAGGCGGCCGCGCGCACGACCACCACGTCCTCCTCGCGCTCGCCGGCGCGGAGGATGCCGCGCTCCTCGAGCAGCGGCGCGCGGGCGCGCAGGAGCGGCCCGAGCGCGCCGCGGTGGCGGGCGACGATGTCGGTGCGCAGCCCGCGCTCGTTGAGGGCGCTTACCGTCGCCTCGGTACCCGACAGCGAGGAGTGGACGAGGAGCAGGATGCCGCCCGGCGCCAGGTGCGCGGGCGCCTCGGCGCACAGGCGATCGAGGATCGCGCGGCCGTCGCGTCCCGCGTCCCACGCGCGCCGACGGCCGTGCGTCGGCAGCTCGTCGTCATCGGCCGGCAGGTAGGGCGGGTTGGAGACGATCGCGTCGAAGCGCTCGCCGCGCACCGGCGCGAGGAGGTCGCCGCGAACGCCGCGGACGCGGACGCCGTTGAGGCGGGCGTTGACGGCGGCGCACCACACCGCGCGGCGCGAGACGTCGACCGCGGTCGCCTGCGCGCCGCGCAGCGCGGCGGTGACGGCGAGCAGCCCGCTGCCCGTGCAGACGTCGAGCACGCGGGCGGCCGGCGGCAGCCGCTCGGCGGCCAGCGCGCGGGCGAGCATCCAGCTGTCGGGCCGCGGACGGAACACTCCGGGAAGCGTGAGGAGCCGCACGAGCGGGGACTTACCTGCCGTGGCGAGGTCGGCAAACCTCCGCGCGGCGTTCGACGCCGCCGGCCCGATGACCGTCGGCCTCGAGGAGGAGCTGATGCTCCTGGACGCCGAGACGCTCGATCTGCTCCCGCGCGCCGCGGACGTCCTCGAGCGCCTCGATGGCGATGCGCGCTTCAAGCCCGAGCTCCCGGCGGCTCAGCTGGAGATCGTCCTGCCGCCGGCGGCGACGGTCGGCGAGGCGACCGCGGCGCTGGCGACGGCGCGCGCCGAGCTCGCGGCAGCGGCCAGCGGGATCGGGGTGCTCGCCGGCGCCGGCGCGCATCCGTTCGCGGCGACCGAGGGCGCGCTCAGCAGCGGCGAGCGCTACGAGGCCATCGCGCGCGAGTACGGCTCGATCGCGCGGCGCCAGCTCGTCTTCGGCCTGCACGTGCACGTCGCGGTGCGCCCGGCCGACCGCGCCCTGGCGGTCTACAACGCGCTGCGCGGGTACCTGCCGCTGATCGCGGCGCTCGCTGCGAACGCGCCCTACCACGACGGGGGCGACACGGGGCTGGCCTCGGTGCGGCCGACGATCAGCACGCTGCTGCCGCGCCAGGGGGTGCCGCCGCCGATCGGGTCGTGGGAGGAGCTCGAGGACGCGCTGCGGTGGAGGCGAATCGAGCCGGCGCAGTGGTGGTGGGAGGCCCGCCTGCACCCCGAGTTCGGCACCCTCGAGGTCCGCGTCCCCGACACCCAGACCACCGTCGCCGAGACCGGCGCGATCGCCGGCTTCGTCCACGCGCTCATTGGGTGGCTCGCCGACCGCGAGCCGCTCCCCGCGGCGCCGAGCTGGCGCATCGCCGAGAACCGCTGGTCGGCCTGCCGGCACGGCCTGGACGGCACCATGGCCGAACTGGTGACAGGCGAGGTCGCGCCCACGCGCGAGCGGATCGGCGCGCTGCTCGCCGAGCTCGAGCCGGTGGCGGAGCGGCTGGGCTGCGCGGCGGAGCTGGCGCGCGTCGACGTGACCGCGAACGGCGCTGTGCGCCAGCGCGAAGCGGCGGCCGCCGCAGCGCCTCCCGACGGCGCAGCGCCAGGCGCCGCCGCAGCGCCCGCCCACGCCGTGACCGCATGGCTGGCGGGCCGCTTTCTCGGGTAACGCGCCCGCCATGCAGACGATGCCCGAGCCACGAGGCGAGCTCTCCACCCTGCTGCTCGAGCATCTCGCCGAGCCACCACACGCGCTATCCGACCCGGCAGAGCCCGCCGTCGCCGACCCGCTCACCGACCACGACCTGCACCTCGCGCTCTACCTCTGCTACGAGCTGCACTACCGCGGGCTGCCGGGCGTCGACGAGCGCTGGGAGTGGGAGCCGACGCTGCTGGCCCACCGTCGCGAATGGGAGGCCGTCTTCGAGGACGCGCTGCTGGCCCGCCTCGGCCCGCCGCAACCGAGCGCCGAGGACATGGACGTCGCGCTGCGGGCGGTCGTCGACGCCGATGAAGGCCCCTCGCTCTCGAAGTACCTCGAGCGCGAGGGCACGCTCGAGCAGCTGCAGGAGTTCGTCGTGCACCGCTCCGCCTACCAGCTCAAGGAGGCCGACCCGCACTCCTGGGCCATCCCGCGGCTCAGCGGCCCGCCGAAGGCAGCGCTCGTCGAGGTCCAGGCCGACGAGTACGGCGGCGGCCAGCCCGACCGCGTCCACGCCGAGCTGTTCGCCAAGGCGATGGACGAGCTCGGCCTCGACCCCACCTACGGCGCCTACCTCGACCACCTGCCCGGCGTCACCCTCGCCACCGTCAACCTGATGTCGCTGCTCGGGCTGCACCGGCGCTGGCGGGGCGCGATCGCCGGCCACCTCGCCGCGTTCGAGATGACCTCGTCGATCCCCAACCGCCGCTACGGCAACGCGCTGCGCCGCCACGGCTTCGGCGAGCGCGCGACCGACTTCTTCGACGAGCACGTCGAGGCCGATGCCGTGCACGAGAACGTCGCCGCCGTCGACCTCGGCGGCGGCCTGGCGCGCCAGGAGCCGGCGCTTGCCGGCGACGTGCTGTGGGGCGCCCGGGCGCTCGTCGACGTCGAGGCGCGCTGGGCGCGATACCTCCTCGAGGCGTGGGAGCACGGCCGCTCGTCGCTGCTGGCCGCGGTCCCCGCCTAGGCGCGGTTCTCGGCGCCGCTGGGCGCCGAGAAGCGAACCGTCTTGTGCGTCCCGTCGCAGAACGGCCGGATGCGCGACTTCCCGCAGCGGCACAGCGCGACCGTCCGCCGCCCGACGGCGATCTCGTTGCCGTCCTGGTCGGCGAGGACGAACGGCCCGCGGACGAGGAGCGGGCCGTCACGGTAGGGAGTGATGCGCGCCGCCACTGCAGGCGGCGTTCCCTCTCCCCGCGAGGCTCAAGCGCGCGCCGCGAGCCAGCCGTCGAGCTGGTCGGCAGGCAGGGGGCGGCTGAGGAGGAAGCCCTGGGCCACGTCGCAGTCCAGCGCGACGAGCACGTCGAGGACCTCCTCGCTCTCGACGCCCTCGGCGACGACGTCGAGCCCGAGGTGCCGGGCGAGGTCGATCGTCGAGCGCACGATCGCCGCGTCGCTGGGATCCACCGCCATGCCGGTGACGAACGAGCGGTCGATCTTGACCTCGTCGAGAGGAAGCTGCTTGAGGTAGGTCAGCGACGAGTGGCCGGTGCCGAAGTCGTCGAGCGAGAGGCGCACGCCCAGTGCTCGCAGGCGCTCGAGCACCTGGGTGGCGCGCCGCGGATCGCCCATGACGGTGTCCTCGGAGATCTCGCACTCCAGCAGCTCGCCGGGGACGCTCCAGCGGCGCAGCGTCTCGTCGACCGCGTCGGGCAGGGCCATGTCGACGATGTTGGCCGCGGCCAGGTTGATCGCGACCGGCAGCTCGGTGCCGCGCTCGCGCCACTCGGCGCACTGGCGCACCGCGGCGTCGAGGACCCAGCGGGTGACGTCGGCGATGAGCCCGGTCCGCTCGGCGATGCCGAGGAAGTCGCCGGGGCCGAGCAGCCCGCGCTCTGGGTGCTGCCAACGGACGAGCGCCTCCACGCCGATGACGCGCCGGCTGTCGAGCGCGACCTTCGGCTGGAAATGCAGGACGAGCTGGTCGTGATCGATCGCGTTGCGCAGCTCGCTGAGCAGCGTCAGGCGCTCGGCGGAGTAGGGGTCGCGCTCGGGGTCGTAGGTCTCGATCCCGGTGCCGATGCGCTTGGCCTCGTACATCGCGACGTCGGCGCGGCGCAGGAGCGTCGACACGTCCTCGCCGTGGTCGGGCTGCAGCGCCACCCCGATCGAGGCGCCGAGCTCGACCGCGACGCCGCAGACGTCGAACGGGCGCGCCATCGCGGCGTGCACGCGGGTGGCGACCTCGCCGAGCGCGCCGCGGTGGGGGAGCACGGCCAGGATGGCGAACTCGTCGCCGCCGAGGCGGGCGAGGATGTCGCTGCGCCGCAGGACCTCGCGCAGGCGGCGGGCCACCTCGACGAGGAGCTGGTCGCCCTGCTCGTGGCCGAGGGTGTCGTTGACCTCCTTGAAGCGATCGAGGTCGATGAGCAGCAGTGCGGCGAGCGCGCGGGTGCGGCGCGCGCTGGCCAGGGCGCGCTCGGCGTCCTGGTGCAGGGCGACGCGATTCGGCAGGTTGGTGAGGCGGTCGTGGGTCGCCTGATGGCGCAGGCGCCGCGAGGCGCGGGCGACGAGGCGGAAGAGCGCCAGCCACAGCAGGAGCAGGCCCGCGCCCAGCGCGACGACGACGATCCGGGTGTCGCTGGCGATCGCCTTTGCGGTCGGCTCGAACGACATGTAGCTCTCGAAGACGCCGCCGCGGATCGGCACGTAGACCTCGAAGAAGCGGCCCTTGGCGCCGAGCTCCTCGGCGTCGTCCTCCATGTCGGCGTGCACCTCGCCGCCGAGCGCCTCGCGAACGTCGTCGTGCTTGCTGGCGTCCTCGCCGATGAAGGCGTGATCGTCGGACCACTTGATGCGCCCGTCGCGGTCGTAGAGCTTGCCGCGCAGCAGTCCGCTGGTCTCGAACCACTTGTCGAGCTCGGCGATCCGCCTGGGCGACAGCGGGCCGGCGTTCGGCTCGCCGTCGCGCAGCTGGCCGGCGACGCCGACGCGAGCGACGGTCACCGCCAGGCGCTTGGTGTCGTCGAGCGCGCGGTGCGCCACGCGGGCGTGCAGGAGCATGCCCAGCGTCACGCCGAGGGCGGCGATGACTACGAAGCTGAGCACGCTGAAGGTCTGCAGCAGCGAAAGCCGGGGGCCGCGCGATCGCATACACGCGTGAGATCGGCGACCGCGAAGTGCTCTTGAGCGCGCGGCGGACGCATGTGCGGCGCGAGCGCCGGGGCCCGCTCGCACCGCACGAAGTCGGCCGAGTGTAGGTCGATGGCGGCCCGCACGCCCTAGTCGAATGGTGTAGTTGTGCAGGCATGCTCCTCGAAGGACGCAAGCTGCTCATCACCGGCGTGCTCACCGATCGCTCGATCGCCTACTACGTGGCGCGGCGGGCACAGGAGGAAGGCGCCGAGGTTGTGTTGACCGGGTTCGGGCGCGGGCTGCGGATCACCGAGCGCATGGCCAAGCGCCTGCCGACGGAGGCCGACGTGCTCGAGCTCGACGTCAACTCGCCCGAGCAGCTCGAGGCGGTCGCCGGCGAGCTGGACTCCCGCTGGGGCCGCCTCGACGGCGTGATGCACGCGATCGCCTTCGTCCCCGCCGACGCGCTGGGCGGGCAGTTCCTGCAGACCCCGAGCGCGTCGGCGATCGCCGCCTTCGAGACGAGCGCGTTCTCGCTCAAGGCGCTCGCGGCGGCGCTGCTGCCGCTGCTGGAGCACGGCGACTCGGCGAGCGTCGTCGGCCTGGACTTCGACGCCAGCGTCGCCTGGCCCGCCTACGACTGGGCCGGGGTCTCGAAGGCCGCCCTCGAGTCGATCAACCGCTACCTCGCCCGCGACCTCGGACCGCGCGGCGTGCGCTCGAACCTCGTGGCCGCCGGCCCGCTGCAGACCGTGGCGGCGTCGAACATCGAGGGCTTCGAGGGGCTGGCGCAGGTGTGGGAGCGCCAGGCGCCGCTCGGCTGGGACCTGGGCGACCCGACCCCGGTCGCCGACGCCTGCCTGTTCCTCCTGTCGCCGTTGGCGCGCGCGATCACGGGGGAGATCCTGCACGTGGACGGAGGAGTCCACGCGCTCGGAGCGGCGGTGCCGGATGGGGCGGCGAGCGAGGCGGCGGCCCGCGATGAGTCCCGCACAGCTTCGTGACCATTGCCTCTCCTTCACCGGGGCAGAGGAGACCTTCCCGTTCGGCCCGGAGACCTCCGTGTTCAAGGTCGCCGGGAAGATGTTCGCCCTCTCTGCGCTCGGCGCCGACTCGCTGCGGATCAGCCTGAAGTGCGACCCCGGCCTCGCGGAGGCGCTGCGAGGCTCCTACGCGGCGGTGATCCCGGGGTATCACCTCAACAAGCGCCACTGGAACACGGTGATCATCGACGGCTCGATCCCCGACGTGACCGTCCGCGACATGATCGAGGACTCCTACGACCTGATCATGAGCAAGCTGCCGCGCGCACGTCGTCTTGCCCTCGGCTGGCGCGGCGAGGGATAGCGCGAGCCCGCCGCCAGATGCGGGCCAATCCCGCGACCGTGGCCGCTTTCTGCTCGCGCTTGGGATGGCGCGCGGCCAGGGCACCGAGGGAGAGTGGCCGGAGGTGGGCGGTCAGACAGGCGCCGGGGGCGTCGTCGTCGCGGGCCGCTTCCACGCGATCCGCAAAGCCGTGCCTCGACGGCGCCAGGTCCGCGCGTGTTCCGGCACGACACGCGCGCGTTTCGCAACAGCTCTCCAGGGGCCTCGAGGGGTGGGCTCTCCAAGTGACGCTATAGGGCACCTAAGAGAGCCCACCCCTGAGCGCCCATTGGAAGGTGTTGCGAAACACGCACGCCGTGCGCAACGGCAGCGCAATTGGGCCGCGGCCGCCGCGGCAGCGACCGTCAGCGCGAGCACACCGCAGGCTCCTTCCCCTCATTGCCCTGGTCGCGCGGAGCAGCAAGCGTCGCGCGGAGAGCGGCCGCGCGCGGAGTGGCAAGCGTCGCGCGGAGAGCGGCCGCGCCCGGAGCAGCAAGCGTCGCGCGGAGAGCGGCCGCGAGCGGGCGGCACAAAGCGGCCGCGCAAACCCGCGGCCCAACCGCCGACCCGCTAGCCCGCCGCCGCCCCGTCCGGCTTCGAGTACACCGCCCGCCACCACAGCTCCGACAGCGTCCGGATCGACTCCGTCGCGTCGCCGCGCTTCAACACGACCTCGCGGGTGATGTGGTTCTCGATCATCGCCAGCAGCGCCTGCGCCGACAACCGCGGGGCGATGTCATCGGGGGCGATGCCGCGCTCCTGGTCGCGCGCGATGCGGGCTTCGGCGCGCTCGACGAAGCGCATGATGTAGGGCGCCCACTCGTCGGGGAGGTGCTCGCCGCGCGCGCCCGACAGCTGCGCGGCGAGCAGCAGCAGCCCGCCGTTGGAGTTCACGACCGCCATCACCCGCGTCAGCGAGGCGCGCAGCTCGCGTCGCGGCTCGCCCTCGCCATCGAGGTAAGGGCTCGCCGCGATGTACATCTCGCTGAACGCCTGCTGGATCAGCCGGTCGACCACCGCCCGCTTGTTGGGGAAGTAGAAGTACACGGCCGTGCGCGAGACGAACGCCTTGCGCGCGATCGCGTCCATCGTGAGCGCGTCGAAGCCCTTCTCGGCGAGGGCTTCGCGGGCGGCGTCGAGAATTGCCTCTTCGGTCGCGTTGCGAGTCTGCACGGCGCGCCGCGCGGCGGCCGCGGCAGGCGTCACCTGGCGGCCTCCAAGGCGAACGCGATGCGCTCGCGGGTCTCGCTCGGAGCCACGACCTCGTCGACGAACCCGCGGGAGGCGGCCACGCGCACCGGCAGGTGCTCGGCCGCATAGGCATCGGCCAGCTCCTGCGCGTCGGCGCCCGCCGCGATCTCGCGGCGGTTGACGACCTCGACGGCCTGGCGCGGTCCCATGACGCCAATCTTGGCATGTGGCCACGCCATGGTCAGGTCCGCCCCGAGATCCCTGGAGTTCATGACGATGTGCGCCCCGCCGTAAGCGGCGCGCAGCGTCACGGTGATCCGCGGCGTCGTCGCCACGCTGAACGCCCGCAGCAGCGACGCGCCGTGGCGGATGACCCCGGCCTGCTCCTGCGAGACGCCCGGCAGGAAGCCCGGGGTGTCGACGAGCACGACCAGCGGCAGCCCGAACCGATCGCAGAGGTCCACGAACCACGCGCCCTTCTGCGAGGACTCGGCGTCCAGGCAGCCGCCCAGGTGCTTGGGCTGGTTGGCGATGATGCCGACCGGCGCCCCCTCGATCCGCGCGAAGCCGACCACGAGGTTGCGCGCCCAGCGCGGGCCGAACTCGAGGAACTCGCCGCCGTCGATCAGGCGCGCCGCGACCTCGCGGACGTCGTAGACCGCGCGCTCGCTCTCCGGAAGCACCTCGCCCGGATCGCCGGGGACCGGGTCCTCCGGCGGGTAGAGCGGCAGCGCCCCGCCCGCCTGCGAGGGGAGGTGCGCCAGAGCCGCGCGCACCATCTCGGCGGCGTGGACGTCGTTCTCGGCGAACATGTGGGCAACGCCGTTGCGCCCATGGATCTTCGGCCCGCCGAGCTCCAGCGCCGTGACCTGCTCGCGGGTGACCTTCTCGACCACGGCGGGCCCGGTGAGGAACATCTTCGCGTCGGCCCCCGCCATCACGGTGAGGTCGCCCAGGGCCGGCGAATACGCCGCGCCGCCGGCGCACGGCCCGCCGATCACGCTGATCTGCGGCACCGTGGCCAGCGCCTGAGCGCGGAAGATCGCGCTGTAGGCATGCAGCGCGGCGACGCCCTCCTGCAGGCGCGCGCCCCCCGAATGCGGGAAGCCGACGACCGGCGCGCCGACCTTGTCGGCGTGCTGGATCGTGCGGGCGATCGTCTCGCCGCCGCGCGTCCCCAGCGAACCGCCCTTGAACGAGCCGTCCTGCGCCCACGCGCAGACGACGCGACCGTTGACCCGGCCGGAGCCCGACAGCACGCCGTCGCCCACGAGGGAGCGCGTCGGCCGGAAGGTCCCGGAGTCGAAGAGCAGCTCCAGCCGCGCACGCGCGACGAGGTGCTCAGGAGCGACATCGAAGACAGCACTCATGCTTTCGCCACCGCCAGGCACGCGTTCTGGCCACCGAATCCGAAGGAGTTCGACAGCGCGAGCTCGAGCCCTGGTGCCTCGCGAGGCCCCTCGGGCACGTAGTCCAGGTCGCAGTCGGGGTCGGGCTGCTCGTAGTTGATCGTCGGGGGCAGCACGCCGCGGCGCACCGCCTCCACCAACACGAGGGCCTCCACCGCGCCGGCAGCGCCGAGCAGGTGGCCGATGTGCGACTTCGTCGAGGACACGGGCGGCGGCGTCGCCGACCCGTTGAAGACCTGCTTGATCGCAAGCGTCTCGATCTTGTCGTTGAACGGCGTCGAGGTGCCGTGGGCGTTGATGTAGCCCACGTCGCCCGTCGCCGCGCCGGCGTCCTTCAGCGTGGCCAGCATCGCCTGCTTGGCCCCGCGGCCGTTCTCGTCGGGCTGGGTGATGTGGAAGGCGTCGTTCGAGGCGCCGTAGCCGACGACCTTGGCGAAGATCTCCGCTCCGCGCGCCCGCGCGTGCTCCTCGTCCTCGAGCACGAGCACCGCGGCGCCCTCGCCCATGACGAAGCCGTCGCGGCCCGCGTCGAACGGGCGCGACACGCCCTCGCGCGACAGCGCCCCCATGCGCCGGAAGGCGGCGATGCACAGGCCGGTCAGCGCGGCCTCGGTGCCGCCGGCGATGACCGCGTCGGCCTCGCCGCGGTTGATCATCCGCATGGCCTCGCCGATGGCGTGGCCGCCGGTGGCGCACGCGCTGGAGACGCTGAAGCCGGGCCCGCGCGCGCCAACGCGGATCGCGATCGTCCCCGCGGCCGCGTTGGGCATCATCATCGGCACGAAGTGCGGCGAGACGGCGCGATCGCCGCCCTCGAGCCACGCCTCGCACTCGGCCTGCAGCGTCACGAGCCCGCCGACGCCGGTGCCCACGAGCACGCCGAGGCGCTCGGGGTCGATGCCATCGGGCACGCCCGCCTCGGCGACCGCCTGGTCGGCCGCGGCGACCGCGAGCTGCGTGTAGCGATCGGAGCGCCGCGCGAGCTTCGGCGTCATCGCCGACTCCGGATCGAAGTCGACGCACGCGCCGATGCCGTCGGCGATGCCCGAGCGCTTGGCCAGCAACGACTCGAAGAAGGCGTCGGGACTCTCCCCGATCGAGGAGACGACGCCGCGTCCTGTGACGACGACGCTCACGCCGTCGCACCCTCCTTCTCACGCGTCAGCTCCTGGACGAGCGAGGCGGCATCGCCGACGGTGGCGATCGACTTCAGCCGGCCATCGGCGATCTGGACGTCGTAGCGGTCCTCGAGCGCCTTGACGACCTCGACGAGGTCGAGCGAGTCGACGTCGAGGTCGGCCCACGTCTGGTCGGCCGTCGCCTGCTCGGCGCCGGGGACCTTGATGTTCGTGAGCTCCTCGCGGATCGCGTCGAGCGCTTCCTGATCGGTGGGGACGTTGGCCATTTCAGGGCCTCCTTCGTTCGTTCTCGGTCATGCGCCCAGCGCTCCATCGACTGCGAGCGTGGCGCCGTTCACGTATGCGGCCTCCTCGGAGACGAGGAAGGCGACAGCAGCAGCGACCTCCTCCGGCC
>Ga0081539_10005419_pt1 | contig 13041 bp, 11 predicted proteins | sample TabmetS4T2R2_FD_71023 | JGI IMG/M metagenome (GOLD analysis project Ga0081539, IMG submission 71023) | Tabebuia heterophylla rhizosphere microbial communities from the University of Puerto Rico - S4T2R2 | ecosystem: Host-associated > Plants > Roots > Rhizosphere ...
GGTCGAGCAGAGCTTCGGCTACCGCGACAACGTTGTGGTGGTGGGCGAACCGTTCCGGCAATGGGTGATCGAGAGGCGGTTCGCGAGCCGGGTGCCGGAATGGAACCGCGTGGGCGCGACGATCGTCGATGACGTCACCCCGTTCGAGCATCTGAAGATGCGCGTGCTCAACGGCGCTCAGACGAGCCTTTGTTATCTCGGCGTGCTGGCCGGCCACGAGCACACGTTCAACGACATCGCCGACCCATTGCTGGAAACCTTCATCCGCCGCATGCTGCTCGAAGAAACCCTGCCGACGCTGCAGCCCGTGCCGGGCGTTTCGCCCGAACACTATGTGGAGCAAAGCCTCGATCGGCTGCGTAATACGGCGATCCATCATCGCAACCACCAGATCGCCACCGACGGCTCGCAGAAGATCGTGCAACGCCTGCTCAACCCGATCCGTGAGCGGCTGCGGCGCGGTGAAGGCGTTACACTGCTTTCGCTGGCCGTGGCAGGCTGGATGGTTTACCTCATCCGCGCCTCGCGGCGCTTCGGAACGGGCTGGTCTGCGGACGACCCGTATGCTGAGCGTGTCGCGGCCATCGCTGATCGCGTCGGGCACGACACGAAGGCGCTGGCCGCCGAAATCCTGGCGATCGACACGATCTTCGACCCTGAGCTCGCGGCGAGTGCCGCCTTTCGCGCCGAGATCGTTCGCGGCCTCGACGGGCTGCTTGCAGACGATCCGACGGCCCATGTCCGCAGCGTCACCAATCTGCCCGCAAACAGCCAGTTGAATCGTTTAACATAATCAGGATAGGTACAGGGGAAGGGTGGAAGCATGAAGCTTGGAATTCTGACCGCGCCGTTTCCGGATACGCCGCTGCTGGATGTCGCCGCGTGGGCGAGCGACTCCGGCTTCGAGGCTCTCGAGATCGCCTGCTGGCCGAGGTCGTCCGGCCCGACGCGCCGTTATGCCGGCACGTCCCATATCGATGTCGCCGCTATCTCCGCCTCGGAAGGCAAGGAGCTGGTCGCAGCGCTTGCCGAGAAGAAGCTGACGATCTCCGGCCTCGGCTACTATCCGAACCCGCTGCACCCCGATGGCTCGCACAGAGAAATCGTCATCGAGCATCTCAAGAAGGTGATCGGCGCGGCGAGCCGCATGGGGGTCGGCCTCGTCAACACCTTCTGCGGAGGCGACGCCTCGAAGAACGTCGACGCCAACTGGGAAGAAGCGAAGAAAGTCTGGCCGGACATCGTCGCCCACGCGCGCGACAACGGCGTCAAGCTGGCCTTCGAGAACTGCCCGATGATCTTCAGCTACGATGAGTGGCCGGGCGGGCACAACATCGCCTATTCGCCCCATGTCTGGCGCCGCATCCTGGAGGCCTGGGGCGGCGATGTCGGCATGAATTTCGATCCGTCGCATCTGGTCTGGCAGATGATCGACCAGGCGCGCTTCATCCGCGAATTCGGTCCGCACATGTTGCATGCGCATGCCAAGGACCTGATGATCGACCGCGACGGCCTCTACGAGCGCGGCATCATGTCGGCCGGGATGGGCTGGCAGATCCCGCGCATGCCGGGCCTCGGCGAGGTCGACTGGAGCACAATCTTCTCGGGCCTGTATCGGGCGGGCTATGACGGGCCGATCATCATCGAGCATGAAGATCGCAGGTTCGAGGGGAACGACGAATTGGTGAAGCGCGGATTCTATCTGGCCCGCGACGTGCTGCGCCCCTTTGTCAAATGACCGCGGAATTGATTAGAGTTCACTGAGCACTTCGGAGGAAAGGGAAGTTCCATGCGTAAAGTGAAATATCTGGCGATGCTGCCATTGCTCGCCGGCGTATCCATGTTGGCATCGTCGGTCGCTTCGGTGGCGCAGGGCACCTACACGATCGGCGTCTCCAACACCGTGCAGGGCAACGGCTGGCGTGAGGAGATGATCTGCGCGATCAAAGCGCAGGCGCTCGCTTCGGGCAAGGTCGCCAAGCTCAACATCGCCCATCGCAACACCGACGCGGCGGGCCAGTCGGAGGATATCCGCAACCTGATCAGCGCGGGTGTCAACGCGATCGTCGTCAACCCGGCCGATCCGGCCGGCATCCAAGCCGCGCTCGCCGAGGCCACGAAGGCCGGCATCGTCGTCGTGGCCGTCGACCAGGCGGTCACCGAGCCGTCCGCCTACATCATCTCGAACAACCAGGAAGAATACGCCTATCTCGGCGCCAAGTGGCTATTCCAGCAGATGGGCGGCAAAGGCGACGTGGTCTATATGCGCGGCGCGGCCGGCGCTTCCGCCGACAGCGATCGCGACAAGGGCTTCAAGCGCGCCCTCGCCGAATTCCCGGACGTGAAGGTCGCGCATGAGGTCTTCACCGGCTGGCAGCAGGACCAGGCCAAGCAGCAGATCCTCGACTTCATCGCCACCGGCACGCCGTTCAACGGCATCTGGACCTCCGGCATCGACAACGTGATCGTCGACGCGCTGGTCGAGTCGCAGACGCCGCTGGTGCCGGTCGTCGGCGCTGACAATGCCGGCTTCGTCGGCCAGCTCAGCTCGGTCGAAGGCCTGAAGGGCGCGGCGGTGACGAACCCGGGTTCGATCGGCGGCGCCGGCGTCACGCTTGCCGTGCAGATTCTGGACGGGCAGAAGCCTGCGCAGCAGACCGTGCTGGTGCAGCCAGAGATCTGGGACAACGTCACCGACGAGGGCAAAGCCAAGCTCAAGGGTGCGGCCGATCCGTCGCTCTCGGCGGAATGGCCGGTCTCGATCTCGATCCCGGACTGGACGACCTACACCAAGGACCAGATCATCGCCTGCAAGGGCCCCGGCGAGTAATCCGTCGGACCTGAAACAAGGTGCGGGGACGTCAGGCCGAGGCCTGCCGTCCCCGTTCCACAACTCGAACCAAGAACATCCAGGCCCTTGACCACGCAACCGCTTCTTGACGCTTCCGGCGTCGCAAAAAATTACGGCGCAGTCGCCGCGCTCAGGAATGCATCGCTCTCGGTCCTGCCAGGCGAAGTGCATGCGCTGATGGGCGCGAACGGAGCCGGCAAGTCGACGCTGGTGAAAATCCTCACTGGCGCGGTGAAGCCGAGCGCCGGCCGCGTCCTGATCCGGGGTGAGACACGTGCGATCCACTCGCCCGCCGAGGCCCGCCGCGCCGGGCTGGTTCCGGTCTACCAGGAGCCGTCGCTGATCCCTGACCTCGATGTTGCGGCCAACCTTCGCCTGACGGACACGCCGCTCGAACCTTTCATGAACTGGGTGCGCGAACTCGGCGTGCCGGACCTCGATATCCGCGACACCGCGCGCGACATCCCGCTTGCCGTGCAGCGCATCCTCGACCTTGCGCGGGCGCTGGCGGTCGAGCCCGACGTCGTGCTGCTCGACGAGATGACCGCAGCGCTGCCCGCGAACCTTGCCGAGCGCGTGCTCGATGTCGTGCGCCGGCAGAGCCAGACCGGCCGTTCGGTGATCTTCATTTCCCATCGCTTCGTCGAGATTTCCGCGCTCTGCGACCGTGCCACGGTGCTGCGCGACGGCGCAACCGTCGGCGTCGTCGACATCGCGCCTGGCGTCGAGGAGCAGATCGTCGAGCTGATGCTCGGCGCCAAGATCGAGAAGCAGCGCGCTTCCGTCAGGAAGAGCGACGCCGTCGAAGCCGCTTCGGCCGGCACCACGCGCCTCGCTGTCCGCAACCTTCGTGTCGGCACCAAGCTCAACGACGTGTCGTTCGAACTCAGGAACGGCGAGGTCGCCGGCCTTATTGCGCTGGAAGGCCAAGGCCAGGACGAGCTGTTTGGCGCCCTCTCCGGCTCCGTCCGCCCGTCGGGCGGCACGATCGAGGTCGACGGCCAGACCCTGCAGTTCAGCCATCCCAAGGACGCGATCGGGCACGGCATCGCCTATGTGCCCGGCGACCGCAGCGAGGCGCTGCTCATGCAGCGCTCGGTGCGCGAGAACATCGCCTTGCCCTTCAGCGCGCGCTTCGGCCGCTGGGGGCCGATCAACATGCGCCAGGAGCAAGCCAGGGTCGTGAGCGCCATCCAGCGGCTGCAGATCGACACACGTGCGCAGCGCGAGGTGCAGCGGCTTTCGGGCGGCAATCAGCAGAAGGTGACGATCGCGCGCTGGATCGCGGCGGACGCCCGCACGATCCTGTGCTTCGATCCGACGCGCGGCATCGACGTCGGCACAAAGCAGGAAATCTACAAGCTGCTGCGCGAACTCGCCGGCCAGGGCAAGTCGGTGCTCTTCTACACGTCCGAGCTCGAAGAGGTGCAGCTCGTCTGCGACCGCGCCATCGTCATCTTCGGCGGCCGCGTCGTCGATGTGCTGCCAGTCGAGATCGCCGACGAGGCCGCGCTGACGCGGGCCGCATACGGACTGCCGCGCGGCGCGCAGCAGGATGTCGGTATCCTCGCCGACGTCTCGCATGGTTCGGTGAGCGCGCTGTGACCCGCTTCCTCCGTCGCCAAGGCTGGGTCGCCGGCCTGTTCGTCCTGTTCGTGGCGCTGCTCATCGTCACCAAGCTGATCCAGCCCGGCTATGGCACGGGCGATTTCGGCTCGCTGGTGCGTGCGGTGCTGCCCTATGCTTTCGCGGTCGCCGCGCAGACCGTGGTCGTGATTGCCGGCGGCATCGATCTTTCGGTAGCTGCGATGATGGCGGTCACAAGCGTCACCGCCGCTGCCATGATGAACGGCGCCAGCGAGGAATATGCGCTGCTGGTCGTGCCTTTCGTGCTGCTCATGGGTCTGGCGTTGGGTGCGCTCAATGGCATCCTGATCATCGTCACGCGCGTGCCGGACATTGTCGTCACCCTCGCCACGCTATTCGTCCTGCAGGGGGTTGCGCTGCTCATCCTCGAGGCGCCTGGGGGCGCGGCCGCGGAGTGGTTGAAGGCGACGATCGTCGGCACCATCCCCATCCCTGGCAGCCCCGAGGGCATCGCCGCATGGGTACCGAAGGCGCTGGTCCTCCTGATCGTCTGCCTTTGCATTGTCTGGATACCGCTCAGGCGCTCGAAGCTGGGGCTCTCCATCTACGCCATCGGCAGCAGCGAGCTGGCAGCGTTCCGCTCCGGCGTGCCGGTCGCGCGCACCAAGATCGTCGCCTATGCGCTGGCCGGACTGTTCTCGGCCATGGGCGGTCTGTCGCTCACCATGAGCACAGGCATCGGCGCGCCAATCCCCGGGCCTTACCTGCTCGCCAGCGTCGCGGCGGTGGTGCTGGGCGGCGTGGTGCTCGGCGGCGGCAAGGGCGGCCTGCTCGGGCCGATCGTCGCCGTGTTCGTGCTGCGCCTCGTCCGCACCGACCTTACCCTGCTCGCCGTCGACCCCAACGTCACCTCGATCATCGAAGGCGCGATCATGGTGGTGGTCGTGATGTTCGGCGCCTTCATCGCCATGAGAGGTCGCCAGTCATGAGTGAACGTCATGAGTGAAGTCGCGACGCTCGCCCCGCCGGTTCCGCTCGGCCGCCGCATCAAGCGTTTCATGAGCGATTACCCGCTGGTGCCGCTCATCATCCTGCTGATCCTTTTGGTGCTGCTGCTGCAGGTGCTGAGGCCCGGCATCGTCAACGAGCGCTGGATCGCCAACACGGTGAAGTTCGCGATTCCACTGGCGATCCTCGCCGGCTGCCAGACCATGACGATGCTCACGGGCGGCATCGACCTTTCGGTGAGCACAGTCGCGACCATGGCCGCCTTCATCATGGCCTCGCAGGCCGTGGCCTACGATCCGTCGGTGGCGATCGTCATCGCGCTGGTGCCGGCCGTGCTGATCGGCCTGGTCAACGGCATCGGCGTCGGCATATTCCGGGTGCATCCGCTCATCATGACACTGGGCACCAGCCTTGTCGGGGCCGGGTGCCTGCAGGTCTATCAGCGCACCGTCATCGCATCCGGCACCAAGATCCCCGATTTCCTGACATGGCTGGGAACGGGCGTCACCTATGGATTTCCCAACGCACTGGTGCTGTTCGTACCGCTCGCCGCGCTCATCATCTTCATCCTCAACCGCACCGGCTTCGGGCGGCTGCTCTACGCGGTCGGCGACAACGAGAAGGCGACGCGGCTGTCCGGCGTGCTCTATGCGCAGGTCATCATCGCGCTCTACGTCTTCTCCTCGCTGCTCGCCGGCATCGCCGGCCTGCTCTATGTCGGGCTGATCAAGGCGCCGTCGTCGCTCTCGCTTGCCGATCCGCTGATGCTGCCTTCGGTGGCTGCGGCTGTGGTCGGCGGCACCTCGATCTTCGGCGGCCGCGGCGGCTATACAGGCACCATCATCGGCGCGCTGATCCTGACCGTGCTGACCACGCTGCTGACCATCCTGCAGATGCCGGAGGGCGCGCGCCGCATCCTGTTCGGCGCGATCGTGCTGCTGGTGACGGCCGCCTACCTGCGCATCGTCGAGGATCGCTGACGAGCGTCGCGGCAACAGCATTCGTTATTGTAACAGCCGCACATGGACTGCCTGAGATCACGACAGCGTATCTTGCAGGCTCCGCTGCGCTGCTGTTCTCGGAGCATCGTTACTGTTAAAGTCTGGCCGAGCTGAACCCCGTTTCGATAGAATGCTTCCAGTTCAAGGCAGTGAGCAGCCTGATGGCGAAAGGTTGGACGATCGTTGACATCAACAACGATTGGCCGACCATTTATCCGCCTGTGCAACAGCCCATTGCCCGAGCCGATACAGATCGCAGATGAACGAAGCCATCGCCGCCAGCGCAACGACGCTCCCAAACGGCCCGCCCTTCCCGGACATGGTCTGGATTCCCGGCGGCGAGTTCCTGATGGGCTCCGACCGCCACTATCCCGAGGAAGCGCCGGCGCACCGGGTGAGCGTCGACGGGTTCTGGATGGACGCTTTCACGGTGACCAACCGCGAGTTCGAGCGCTTCGTGGCCGCGACCGGCTATGTGACGCTGGCCGAACGGCCTGCCGACCCGATCAACTATCCTGGCGCCGTGCCCGAGCTGCTCGTCCCATCATCGACGATGTTCAAGAAACCTGCCGGCCCGGTCGACATGGGCAATCACTATAACTGGTGGGTCTATGTCGCGGGCGCCAACTGGCGTCATCCACGCGGACCGGCGAGCACCATCAAAAAACTTGCCGACCATCCGGTCGTGCACGTCGCCTTCGAGGATGTCGAAGCCTACACGAAATGGGCCGGCAAGGCGTTGCCGACGGAGGCCGAATGGGAGTTCGCCGCGCGCGGCGCCCTCGACGGCGCCGAATATGCCTGGGGCGACGAGCTGGCGCCGGGCGGCAGGCATATGGCCAACACCTGGCAGGGCGAGTTCCCCTATCGCAATACGCGCGATGACGGCTTCGAATACACCGCGCCGGTCGGTTCTTTTCCCGCCAATGGCTACGGGCTCCATGACATGGCCGGCAATGTGTGGCAGTGGACCATTGACTGGTATCAGGAGCACAGCCGCATCGACAGCCCGTGTTGCACCGCAGCCAATCCGCGTGGCGGCAGTCGCGAGGGCAGCTACGATCCGCGCCAGCCCGAACTGCAAATCCCGCGCAAGGTCACGAAGGGCGGCTCGCATCTTTGCGCGCCGAACTACTGCCGCCGCTATCGGCCCGCCGCACGAATGGCGCAGCCGGTCGATACCTCCATCTCTCATCTCGGCTTCCGCTGCATCGTCCGGAGGTCATCGCTCGCCGGCTGAAAGATCGCGACGCGCCTAGAACTTCATGACCGCACCCAGAACAGGTCCGTGCTGGACCACGTCGTAAACAAACCCGTCATGGTCGTAGTTCACGCCGAGTGCGCGATATCCCACGTTAATCGACACCCAGTCGTTCCATTGGTACCCGGCGCCGGCCAGGACGTCCCAGGTAATCTCCGAGGACGCACCGAAGCCGCCGATCATCCCCCAACCGTTCACGAACCATTTCTCGTCGATATTGTAGCGGCCCCTGGCGCCTATGATCGGGTCCACCCAGGTGCTGCCGTCGCTGCCGCTCAGCGCGCCGATCGGCGCGCCGCCAGCGGCCAGCGAGATGTCGATGTCGTTGTTCACGTCCCAGACGCGCGCGCCGGCCATCAGATCGATGGTGCCTGTCGGTGCCGAATAGATGCGGTATTCCCCCATGAAGGTGCCCGTGAAAGCGGAAGTCTCCACGCCCGCCGACAGCGTCGCCGTCACCCCGCCGACGGTCCCCGTCACCGAACCGTCTGTGTTTGTCTTGACGTAGATGATATCGCCGAACAGGCCCCAGGTGCCGTTGTGGAGTTCGGCCACCAACATGCCGCCAAACTTCAAGTCGCCGAGGATGTCGCTGAAACTCTCGTCGATGCTGACCGGATTGCGTCCGAAGAGACCGATATTGCCATCAAGGCCGGCCATCCAGAAATATGGAGCGACGCTGAAAGTCCATTCCTTTTCGGGCGGTGGAGCGGGTTCGGGCGGCGCGGCTGCCATGTCGGCCGCCTGAGCACCCGCCATAAAAACAAGGCTTCCCGCCAATGCCGCGGGCAGACCAAAGTTCAACAAAAATCGCATGCGATATCCTCGTCCGCCTTGAGTCTCAATCAGTCCTCAATCCTTGCCTCAGGCGCCGCCGCGGCAAGCTACGTTACTGTTACAATTGTCGCGAACGGCCCCACAAATCGTCGAGGCTGTTGCGCGGATGCATCTGTGCTCTCCGGGTTCCCCGGCTCGTCCGATGTTGGCGCCAGCCGAACTGGTCACTATGCGACCTTGAGCCCGGCCCTTTGCAGGCCGGCTTCGATAAGTGCGATAAGACCAGGTGCAAATTGCCGATGCTTCAGATTGGCGCGAACAGATCCTTCGAAGCTCGGATACGATCGACGCAGATCGGCGGCCGCCTCGTTTGCCTCGTCGATCCGGCTGAGTTGGCCGAGGGTCGCCACCTTCAGCAGCTGCAGCCGGTAGCAATCCCGGTCGCTCATCTGCTTCAGAAGCAGCAGGGCCTCGTCGAACTCGCCGCGGCGATAGGCATCGAACGCCAGGACCGCGGCGGCACCTGACGGAAGCATTCCCTCCCCCTCCCGTTCAGTAGCCCTGGCAAGGGCCGCGCCTTCGTCCCAGCGCCCCGTCACGAATAGTATAGTCGCCAGCTCTGTGGCAGAAGCCGGGTCATACGGATTGAGTTCCAGCGCACGTCTGCCCGCAACGATGGCGCTTTCGGGATTGCCGGCGCTGAATTGTGCGATCATCTGCGCATAGAAACTTCTGTAAGAGTCGGGAGCCAGAGCAACAGCCCGGCTGGCACTCCTCACGGCCGCATCTGTCAGCGCAGTGTGGGCATCGGATGCCTCTATCTCCAAGAGCACCGCTGCCAGCACCGCATATATATCTGCGTCGTTCCGGCGAAACGTCAGGGTCGTTTCGAGACAGCTACGCCCTTCGGCGAGCGCCTCCTTGTCCCCCGATTCGATCGCCAGCATGGAGCGTAGAATGCACCCGTTCCCCCAGGTCGGATTGTCGAGCTCGCGGGCGGTCTCAGCCATGCTGATAATGCCCCGGTTGGACGCCAGCCGAACTGCAAGCTGGGAGGCGACATGCTGGATGGACTGCTCGGTCAGGCGCCCATCGATCGGTTCCGTAGCTGAATGAAGAGCCTCGCCACTCGTCTCGTCGATGACCTGCCACCAGAGCCCGGCTCCCGTGCGATCGGCGCTGTACTTCAGCAGCAGCCGGTATCTGCGCTGAACAACCGTCGGTTGGCCGGAATTGCCTCGCCCCATCGGCGTGCTGGCGGTCATTGCGTCCGGCGCACTGATCCGCAAGTTCCGGAACCCAGACAGCGCAACGACGAGCGCGTCGCGCACTGCCACGGCTTGCTCGTCCACGGCATTGCCGGCGACGCGCATCTCGACGGTGAGGTTGGGCTTCTCGGAAATAACTCTTGCATCGCCATAGCGGAACAAGTTCGCTGCCAGAAGAAATGCTCCCAACAATGCCGCCCCGGCAATTCCCGACACGAACGCGAGCCATTTGGAGCGATTTCGCGGGTGAGCCTCAAAGGACGGCCTGGCCTTCAGAAGCCTCGATTGTTCCGGCGGCTCCAGCTTTGACGAAGGCTGCTCCTGCGCGGGATCTGGCGCCCCGGAGAACACAGGTACATAGTGTCCTTTCGGCAGGGCGATGCGCACGGGCCGGTCATGTCCGTGCAATTCATAATAGCGGGTCAAGGCGGTGCGAAGGCGCGTTGCTTCTATGCGCACGATGGGATCGGTCGAGGGGTCGAAGCTCGATGCGCGACCGAAAACGTCTACCGCAATCGTATAAGCTTTGATCGCCGAGCCGCGGCCTTGAAAATACTCTTCGGCTACAAACCTCAAAAATTTTCGGTTGCGTTGCGTACAATGAAATTCCGGGTCGGCAAGTATGTGGTCGAGCTCCTGCCTGGCGGCGACTTCTGGAACTTTGTCCCGCACAATCGGAGACTCGGGACTGTTTCGCTGACCATCCACGACGAGTTCCCCCTCGTCTTTATTCCCAGCCCCAGTTGAAGATTATCAGCAAACAAAAAAAAGGCAACTTTGTCGCCATGTAACCTTTCGTTATAATGGCGGGAACTTTTTGAAAATTCTACTGATTGCAAAGCTCGATTATTTCCCTTTCCAGCTCGATGCAGAGCGTTTCATACTCCCTTAATACGGACTGATTTTCTCCGGTTTTTTCCTTTCTCAGCCGATCAAGCGTCGAGCTCGCCTCCTCGAAGGCGCCGCATAGGCAGAACATGTCGGGATTTGTCGCGCTAGCAATCTGCAATCGGGTTCTCAGGGCCGGCAGTCTCAGCATGAGCTTAACCAAGCCGCGGCGATTGTGCTCGATCTCCCTGGGCATTGCTTTCGATACGAGACCCTCCCGCAAGAGACTCTCGTCCAGATGGTGCCAATTGCCGCGATCCCTCGCCGCGGCCGTCACGCGACTGTCACACAGCCTCCGGGAAAAACCAGCACTTTACTGTTACACAAGCCAGGCAAGGACGATGGCACGCATATCGATCGTGCATTATTGTCGACTTAGCCCTGCTCCTGTAACCGTATCGTTTCCCTATGCGGCTTGCTTATCGAACAACTCCCCTTAGCTTCGGCCGCACGTCCGACTGAAGCGGAAGCGGAATCCGATCATGAACCACTTATCCTCCATCGGCCTGAGCCTGGTTTTCGTTGTCTGCGGCAGCGTCGCCTCGGTCTCGGCTGAGGCCACGATGGAGGCTATGCAAGGCGCCTGGGCGATGGCGGGGACAGATTGCGGCGCCATCTTCGAGAGAACCGGCAGCGAGGTACGGTTCAAGGATCCAGGCTCATCGCTCGACACCGGCATCATTGTCACCGGCCGCAAGGTCGTCGGTCCGAGCGCAACCTGCACGACCACCAGCATCAGCGAGAAGGGCGACCATTTCTCCGTACTTCTGAATTGCGCGGACGCCGTGCTCTCCAGCACCGTGTCGATGTCGTTTCGCATGATCGACAGCATGCATTTCGAGCGCTTCGACCCAAGCTTTCCCGAGTTCTCGCTGAGCTACGTCAAGTGTCCGTTCTAAGGCCGTGCCGAAAAGTGGATGCGGGTTTTCAGCGAAACGAGGCTAAGACGACTCGCCCGATCCCGAAATCGGGCGAGCTGTTTTAGGCGGCCGGCATATCGCTCCGCGGTCGAGGCCCCGGTCACGAAGCTTGCTGCCGATTACGAAGAACGATGCCCTTATCAGATGCTGCTGCAGCGTTTTCCGGTCCATTGTCGAAGGACAAGGTGATGACGGTCATCCAGCAGCCCTTTGACTTGCCTCCCGGCTATATTCACTTCGCCCGACTGTTCCTGTCGACGCGGACAGCAATGACATTGTTCGGACGGACCGGCCGGTTTGTCGCATGAAATTTGCTCTCTCGGGTTCAGCGGACCTCGTGCCTATGGTAAAGCATGTCTCCCGAAAGTGGTCCCGGTTTCGGGACAAAGACATGCGTAAAAACAAAGATCTAAAGCGCGGGAGCGAATCTGAAAGATCGCGACGCGCTTTAGCGGCCATCCGAAACCGTTCCGGATTGAAGCGAAAAGCGCATGATGTCTTCACCAATGCCGCGCGGCGTGATTGCTGCGGTCCCCACTCCGGTCACGCCCAAGGGAGAACCGGACACGGAGCGCTTCCTGAAGCATGCCGCCTGGACCCTCACCAATGGCTGCGACGGCCTCAACGTGCTTGGCACCACCGGCGAGGCGAATTCCCTTTCGGCAGCCCAGCGGCGCTCGGTGATGACGGCCGCGGCCCAAAACCTCGACCGCTCGCTGCTGATGGTCGGCACCGGAACGCCCGACCTCGCGACGACCATGGACCTCACCCGCTTCGCGCACGAGGCCGGCTTCGCAGCGGCCCTCCTGCTGCCGCCTTATTATTACAAGGGCGTCTCCGACGACGGCCTGTTCGCCTGGTTCGAGACGGTGATCCGGGCGACCGAAGACACGCCAATTCCCATTTATTTTTATAATTTTCCGCAGATGACCGGCATCGCTTTCCCGGTTGAGCTGGCCAGGCGTCTTTCCGAAGATTTTCCGGAACGTATCGTCGGCGCCAAGGACAGTTCCGGCGATCTTGCCTACGCGGCGGAGCTTGCCCGCATCGAGGGGTTCGACGTCTTTCCGAGCAATGAGGCCGCGCTCGCAAAGGTCGATGCGGACGGCTACGCGGGCTGCATCTCCGCTTCCGTCAACGTATCTGCACCTTTCGCAGCGGCACTGTGGACGGACCGGGGCAACGACGCGCTGTTGAAGCGCGTATCCGAGACAAGGAGCGCGATCGCCGCGCAGCCGCTCATACCCGCTGTGAAGCATCTGATCGCCCGCATCCGAAACGACGCCGAATTTGAGCGCGTGCTGCCGCCGCACCTGCCGCTGACGGCGGAGCAGAAAGATGCGCTCGCCGGCATCGAAATCGACTATCTGCCGCGCCAGAGCATGATCCCGAAAAGTTGCAGACTTTTCGGATAAGATCATGCGCCAGAACAAAGAGTTAGAGCAGGATGAACGACTCCGCTCCAATTCATCCTGCTCTA
>Ga0081539_10005420_pt1 | contig 13037 bp, 10 predicted proteins | sample TabmetS4T2R2_FD_71023 | JGI IMG/M metagenome (GOLD analysis project Ga0081539, IMG submission 71023) | Tabebuia heterophylla rhizosphere microbial communities from the University of Puerto Rico - S4T2R2 | ecosystem: Host-associated > Plants > Roots > Rhizosphere ...
GACGGCCATCTCCGCCGCTTGGGCCTTCTGCCATATCGTGATTGACTCGGCCCTCGGCGGCTACATGAAGTTCAAGGCCGCAAACCTCCCGCGTCAAATCTTCGTCAACCTCGACAAGGAACTGCTCGTCTATTGCATCATCGTGCTGGGCAGCCACGCCGTCGCATACTACCAGCGATACCGCGAGGGCGAACTGCGCGCCTCGCAGGCGCAGCTTCAAGCCCTCAAGATGCAACTCCACCCGCACTTTCTCTTTAACGCCCTTCACTCAATCTCCGCGCTCGTACACCGCGACCCCGACGCCGCCGACAAGATGATCGCCCGACTCGGCGACTTCCTACGCCTCACGCTCGACGCCTCGGCCACGCAAGAGGTCACGCTCGGCAAAGAGCTTGAGTTCCTCAACTGCTACCTCGAAATCGAGCGCATACGCTTCAACGACCGACTGACGACGAGCGTCGAAGTCGAGCCGAACGTGCTCGACTGCCGCGTGCCGAACCTGATACTCCAACCGATTGTCGAGAACGCCATCCGACACGGCGTCGCGCCGCGAAGCGCGCCCGGCCACGTAGAGATACGCGCCGAGCGCGACGGCGCAACGCTTCGTCTCCAAGTGAGAGACAACGGCGTGGGCCTCCCCACGGGCACGACGCGCGCCCCCAAAGGCGGCGTCGGACTCTCGAACACGCGCGCGCGCCTCGCCCAACTCTACGGCGCGTCGCATCACCGCCTAGAGATTGAGAACGACCCGCGCGGCGGCTGCCTCGTCACGCTCGAAATCCCCTTCCACAGCGAAACCGCCGGCGCGCGCACCCTCGCCCAACCCGCCCGCGACCCAGCGCGCCACGCGACGCGCCCCGAACGCCGCACGCGCCCCGCGGACGAACGCGCGCGCCTCTCCTCCCGCGCCTGAAAACCTCAACCACATAAAATACTTCGAGAATATCCGCGACCTGTTCTGTATTATCTCTTGCGATAAATATCTTCGGATGTTATCTTATGCGATATGGAGCGGATAGAACTAAAGGTCAAAGAACTCGCGCAAGAGCGTGACATTCAGAACGCCTATCAACTCCAGCAAGAGCTTAGCGTCGCGCCGATGGTAGCGAGAAGGTTGTGGAACAATGAATTGAAGCAAATGGACTTTCGCACCTTGCTCACGCTATGCCGCGTATTTAACTGCCAACCGGGTGATTTGCTCGTTTACAGGAAAGATGAGCGCAAACGACTTGGGAGATAGCGCGATGGCCTCACAAACATCTTTTTTGCAAGATACGGAAACAGCTTCGGGTAAGCGCATACAGGGCGGAATCCCCACAACAAATGTGGTTATGTCAGCCTATGTGGGCGGCAACGCTGAGGTCTTCCCGCAAATTCTGTCTCTACATGTCCCGGAGGGTTCTACTGTCGCCGATGTGACATGGGGCAAAGGCGTTTTCTGGAAGAACATACCTGAAAATAAGTACACAGTTCTGGCGACTGATTTGAAAACCGGAGTGGACTGCCGCAACTTGCCTTACGAAGATCGTTCGATTGATTGTGTAGTGCTCGACCCTCCATACATGGAAGGACTGTTTCGTCGCTCAAAAGAGCATCTCGCCGGAGCAGGAACACACGCTGCTTTTCGTGAACATTATTCAAACGGGGATGCAACGGATGAAGATGCTCCAAAGTGGCACGCCGCCGTTCTTAATCTTTACTTCAAGGCCGGACAAGAGGCGCTGCGCGTCTTGAGAGACAACGGGGTTTTGATTGTGAAGTGCCAAGATGAAGTGAGCGCGAATCGGCAGAATTTAACCCACGTGGAAATTATCAACGAGTATGAGCGGTTGGGTTTTTATACGAAAGATTTATTTATCGTGGTGCGTCAAAACAAGCCGGGCGTGAGCCGGCTTAAGAAACAGGTTCACGCACGCAAAAACCATTCGTACTTTTTAGTCTTCGTGAAAATCCCTGAAGGCGCAAAGCGCGAATCTATTCGCTCACGATAATCTGGTCGTCCTCTTCTCCATCCGCAACTACAATCGGCTTTGACGGATGCTCGCGCTCACGTTCTTCAATAATCTCATCAAGCAGCTTGAACGGCTCATCATAAAGCGGCGGTTCAGTCGGATACACGACGGGCACGAGAGACGCTAAAAGATATTGGCGTTGTGTCTCGGTATAACCTCTGTAGGAGCTACGCGGCAGGTCTTTGTTCTTTGCGAAGAGAAATCGCCATTCGTCGTTAAAGGCAAAGATGTTGATGGCAAGCAGGTCGAATTCGCCGACCAGCAGGCAAGTCGTGTTTACGGATGAGCCGTCCGGCAGGTTGATAATTCTCCTGTCGCTTGCGTCACATTGTGCACGACCGACAAATTTATCCTCAACCTTACGAATGCTGTTAGTTTGGAGAGACTTCGACTCAATGATAAAACTGTGGTTGCGGTACGTGATAACAAGGTCGCCCTTCTTTTTACGGTCGTGGTCATCATATTTTACTGCGCGTGTAACCCTCTCGCCTGAAAACCACATCTTTCGCAGCTTCATCTCCGCAACGTAACCAAACATATTGCCGCGCATGCTCGGATTCGCGTCTATCAGCTCGGTCAATTCTTCGGCTGTAATCTGCCATCTTTCAAGAATGTTTCGTTTCTTTTCGCTTAAAGATTTCAAGTGTTTGGGCAAACCTAAATCCTTTCGCTCATTTCGTCAGTTACTTTCCAATCTGAATTTATCATCGCAGGGGCAAAAGAAGAACATCTAAAGACCTTCGGCCAACACTCGCGCGTGCGGTTTCGCGCACCATTTGTTATAAAACAGAGGCTAGAGATTAGAGGCTAGAGGCTAGTTGAAAGCATTTGTCTTTAACTAGCCTCTAGCCCCTAGCCTCTAGTCTCTAAACAATGATTCCCGAACGCATCAGAAACTTCTCGATCATCGCGCACATTGACCACGGCAAGTCAACGCTGGCCGACCGCCTGCTTGAGTTGACGGGCGCGCTATCGGAGCGCGAGATGGAGGCCCAAGTCCTCGACAACATGGACTTGGAGCGCGAGCGCGGCATCACCATCAAGGCCCACGCCGTCCGTTTGGATTACCGCGCAAGGGACGGCCAGCACTACGTCCTCAATCTGATTGACACGCCCGGCCACGTTGACTTCAGTTACGAAGTCTCGCGCTCCCTGTCGGCGTGCGAGGGCGCTCTGCTCATAGTTGACGCCTCTCAGGGCGTCGAGGCGCAGACGCTCGCAAACACCTATCTCGCAATCGAGAACAATCTCGAACTCGTCCCCGTCATCAACAAGATTGACCTTCCCGGCGCTGAACCTGAGAAGGCGATGGAACAGATCGAGCACGTCATCGGTCTCGACACGCATAACGCCGTTCTCGCCTCTGCGAAGACGGGCGCGGGCGTCCCCGAAATCCTTGAGGCAATCGTCCGCGACATCCCTCCGCCGCGCGGCAGCACGGACGCGCCCTTGAAAGCACTCATCTTCGACTCTTGGTACGACTCCTATCGCGGCGTCATCGTTCTGTTCCGAGTGATTGACGGCCACGTTCGTCCGGGCATGAAGATTCGCTTCTTCAACACGGGGCGCGACTACATCGTAGAGACGCTCGGCGTCAATCGCCCTCGCCCAACGCCGATTGACCGTCTCTCCGTGGGCGAAGTCGGCTTCCTCACGGCGTCAATCAAAACGGTCGCCGACGTTCAAATCGGCGACACGATCACGGAAGCCGCGCGTCCAACCGTCGAGCCTTTCCCCGGCTTCCAAGAGATCAAGCCGATGGTCTTCGCCGGACTCTATCCCGTCGAAGCGAACCAGTACGAAGAACTCCGCGACGCGCTCGATAAGCTCCGCTTGAACGACGCCTCTTTCTTCTACGAGCCTGAATCGTCGGTCGCGCTCGGCTTCGGCTTTCGCTGCGGCTTCCTCGGCCTTCTCCACATGGAAATCGTGCAGGAGCGTTTGGAACGCGAGTTCGACTTAGACTTGATAACGACCGCGCCCGGCGTCCGCTACCGCGTGACGACTACGGACGGCGAAGTGGTAGAAGTTGACTCGCCCGCGAAGATGCCCGACGCCGTCCGCATCTCCAAAATCGAAGAGCCGATAATCGAAGCGACGATTCTGACGACCGACGAATTCTTGGGCGGCATACTTCCTCTGCTCGAAGAGAAGCGCGGCGTGCAGAAGAAATTCGAGTACATCGCCGAGAAGCGCGTGATGCTCGTCTATGATTTGCCCTTGAACGAAATCGTCCTAGACTTCTACGATCGGCTCAAGTCGGTCTCGCGCGGCTACGCCTCTTTGGACTATCACCTCGCGGGCTATCGCGAAAGCGATTTGGTCAAACTCGACCTTATGGTCGCGGGCGAGCCTGTTGACGCGCTCTCGATAATCGTCCATCGCGGAAACTCGCAGGCGCGCGGACGCCTTCTCGCCGAGAAGATGCGCCAACTCATCCCGCGCCAACTTTTTGAAGTCCCGATTCAGGCCGCCATCGGCAACAAGATAATCGCGCGCGAGACCGTGAAGGCTTTGGGCAAAAACGTCATAGCCAAATGCTACGGCGGCGACATCACGCGCAAGCGCAAGCTCCTCGAAAAACAGAAAGAGGGCAAGAAGCGCATGAAGCGCGTAGGCAAGGTAGAGATTCCGCAGGAAGCGTTCCTAGCAGTTCTTAAGGTTAACGAGTAGCATAAGAGGTGAACTGATGTTGACGCTTGACGACAAAGAACTCGCTCGACTTCCGATCACCGTTGACCCTGAGACTTTGAGCGGTGTGCCCGTATTCCGCGGCACTCGCGTGCCCGTGGCTGCGCTGCTCGACAACCTCGCGGCGGGACTTACTCTCGATGAATTTCTCGACAACTTTCCTACCGTAAGCCGTGAGCAAGCTGTTCAGGTTTTAGACTTTTATAAGGAAACGCTGGCGCGCTTGGGACGCGCGGCATGAACATCCTCCTTGATGAATGTACGCCGCGCGTGGTGAAGAGGCATCTGCCCGGCCACAACGTTCATACTGTGCAAGAAATGGGCTGGGCAGGACTCAAGAATGGCGCACCGTTAGCCGCAGCGAACAGACAATTCGACGTACTTATCACGACCGACAAGAATCTTCGCTTTCAACAGAATCTTAAGAAACTCAGCTTTGCCGTGTTACTGCTGCCGAGCAATCAAGTGCCGGTCGTTGTCAGCTTGATTTCTGCAATCAAAACCGCGCTGACAACAATTCGCGCAGGAGATTATGTTGAGATTCCGTCTCCTTAATAGCTTCTCAAGTCCAACGAGTAACTTTACGAAACAGGAGAGCAACAGATGAAGTTCCCCGTCCTTCTGCTCGCGCTTGCGCTCGTGTGCGGCGCGGCCTTCGCGCAGCACGCGCATCACACGGAGAAGAAGCAAGAGGCGACGCTCGCCCCCGGCATGGGTTCGCTTCACCATGCTGTGACGACCGAGAACGCCGACGCGCAGAGGTTCTTCGATCAGGGGCTTCGATACGTCTATGCCTTCAACCACGACGAGGCGATTCGCTCGTTCAAGCGCGCGGCGGAGTTGGACGCCGACCTAGCGATGGCCTACTGGGGCGTCGCCTACGCGCTTGGGCCGAACATCAACCTCGACGTTGACTCCGAACGCGAAATCGCCGCCTACAACGCAGTCCAACGCGCGCTTGCGCTCTCCTCGAAAGCCTCGCCCAAAGAGCGCGACTACATCGAAGCCCTCGCCAAGCGTTACACCAACGACGCCAACGCCTCGCCCGAAACGCTCCGACGCCTCGCCGCCGACTTCAAGGACGCCATGCGCGCGCTCTCGCGCAAGTACCCGGAAGACCTCGACGCCTCCGTGCTCTACGCCGAAAGCTTGATGAACCTACGCCCTTGGCAACTCTGGACGAAGGACGGACGCCCCGCCGAAGGCACGCTTGAGATAATCTCGACGCTCGAACTCGTCTTGAAGCGCGACCCCAACCACGTCGGCGCGATTCACTACTACATACACGCGGTCGAAGCGTCGCCCAACCCCGAACGCGCCTTGCGCTACGCGCCGCGCCTCAAGTGGCTCATGCCCGCCGCCGGGCACGTCGTCCACATGCCCGCGCACATCTACGAACGCACGGGCGACTACGCGGCGGCGGCGCAATCGAACGTCGAGGCTGCCGAGGCCGACCGCGCTTACATCGAGCGGACGGGCGCGGAGGGCGTCTATCCCTTGATGTACTACAGTCACAACCTGCACTTCCTCGCCGTCGCGCGAAGCTTCGAGGGCCGCTACGCGGACGCACTAAAGGCCGCGCGACAACTCGAAGCCAACGTCTCACCGCATCTCAAAGAGATGCCGATGCTCGAAGGCTTCAACACGACGCCGCTCCTCGTGATGGCTCGCTTCCGGCGTTGGAACGAAATCCTACGCGCGCCTGAGCCGCCGCGCGCGCAGCCCGCAACGCGCGCCGTCTGGCGCTGGGCGCGCGGGATGGCTCTGGCCTCGACGGGCAAGACGGCGGAGGCGGAGGCCGAGTATGACGAGTTCGTCGCGGCGAAGGGCGCGCTGCCCGCCGACGCCGCGTTCGGACTAAACAAGGCGAGCGACGTTCTTAAAGTCGCCTACCATCTTCTGGCCGCGCGAATCGCAACGGCGCGCGGCGACCGCGTGCGCGCCGCGGAACTGCTCCGCGCCGGAGTCGCCGCCGAAGACTCGCTCGCCTACGACGAGCCGCCCGCTTGGTTCATGCCCGCGCGCGAGAGCTTGGGCGCGACGCTTCTCTTGAGCGGCAAGGCGGCGGAAGCGGAAGCGGTCTTCCGCGAAGACCTTCGGCGCAACCCGCGCAACGGTCGCTCGCTCTTCGGCCTCTTGAAAAGCCTTGAGGCCCGACGCAAGAACACAAAGCAGGCCGCGCGCGAGTTTGCCGGCGCTTGGAAATACGCCGACACGCAGTTGAGAGTCGAAGAACTTTAAAATGATGAATGATGAATGCGGAATGATGAATGATGAATGAAGACAAGCATCCTGTTTTTTATTCATCATTCCGCATTCATCATTCATCATTTCTTCCCTCCGCTGGCCAACCTCAAGGCCGATGTCTTAGACTCTCTTGTCGAACACCTGAAACGACGACGGCGCGCGCCCTCCGAAAGTGCGTCGCCGGCGCGAGTCGCCGTTAAAAAATCATGCACGTCACAAAAGTCGAGTTGGAGAACATCAAGTCGTACGAGCGCGGCGACTACGCGTTCGAGCGCGGGACGACCGCAATCGTCGGGCCGAACGGCGCGGGCAAAACCACCATCCTCGAAGCCATCGCGTGGGTTCTCTTCGACGTGCTCGACTACTCGAAGGACGACTTCCTCCGCCGAGGGGCGAAGCGCGGCAGCGCGCGCGTAACCTTTCAGAGCGACTTGGACGAACGACTCTACACCGTCTATCGAGACACGGGCGCGGGCTACTACGTCTATGACGTGGAACTGAAGATGAAACTTCAGCAGGGCAAGACCGACGTGCGCAAGTGGCTCGACCAGCACCTCGGCGTCGAGCCGGGCACGGACTTGCGCGCGCTCTTTCGCTCCGCAATCGGCGTCCCGCAAGGACTTTTTACGACCGACTTCCTGCGCACGCCCGGCGAACGCAAGGCGGCCTTCGACCGTCTGCTCAAGGTCGAAGAGTATCGCGAGTCGGCGGAGCGACTGCGAGACACCGTCAATCTCATCAACGAACGAATCACGGAGGCGCGCGTCCGCATCGGCGGCGCGGAGACGCAACTCGCGCGCTACGAGTTGGCTGTCGCCGAACACAAAGCGGCGCGCGAGCGCGCGGAAGAGTTGAGCGCGAATCTAGCCGCGTTACAGCGCGAATCGGAAGAAAGAGAGCGCGCGGTCGCCGCGCTCGACGAGGCCGAGCGTCTCGTCGCGGAAGCGCGCGCGCGGGCCGAACGACTCGAAGTCGAACGCGATTCAGCCGAACGCCGCCTGCGCGACTTGCAGGGCGGACTCGAAGCCGCGCGCCTCGCAGCCGAACGCCAGCGCGCGACCCTTGAAGACCACCGCGCGCACACGGAGGCGAACGAACGCCTTCGCGCGCTCGAAACCGAACGCGTCGAGCGCGACCGTGTAAACAACGAGGCGCGAGACGTGGAGCGCATCCGTTCGGCGGCTGAATCGGACGTGCGCCGTCTCGAAGAGTCGCTTGAGAGGGCGCGTCAGTCGCGCGCCGCGCTCGCGGAACTCGAACGGTCGGTCGTCGTTCAAGAGGACTTGGAGCGCGAGCGCGAACGCCTGCGCGACCTACTGGCTCACGCGCGCGCAGCAGCCGAACGTCTCGCGCGGCTCGACGCGGAGTTGGACGCGTTGCGCAAGTCGCACTCCGAACTCTCGAAGCGCGTGCGCGCGGCTGAAAATCTCGCGGGCGCGCAGGAGCGGGCCGAGCGACTCGAGAGCGAGCGCATTGACGCGGAGACGCGCCTCAGCCGCTTGGAACAATCGCTCACGTCGCGCAAACATTTGACGAGCCAACGGCGCGAGGCCGAGCGTGAGGCAGAACGTTTGCGCCGGAGCGTCGCGGCGCTCGAACGCGAGGCGCGCGAGTTTGAGCAGGCTTCCGTGGAGGCCGCGCGGCTCGCGGAATTGGAGTCGCGCGAGCGCGAGTTGAACGACGAGGCCGCCGCGCTTCGTCATTCAATCCAGCGCGACGAGCGCGCGAGCGCGCGTGCGCGTGGCGGCGTCTGTCCAATCCTCCACGAGCAGTGTAAGAACCTCGCCGAGACGGGCCGAACCTTCGAGGACTTCTACGGCGAGCAGTTGAAGACTTCTCACGCGCGCCTCAAGACGGTCGAGCGCGAGAGTCGAACGCTCGCACGCGACGTTCGCGCGGCCCGCGACGCGCAGAGGGCCGCCGACCGCTTCGAGGCGACGCGCGCGCGACTCGCCCACGAACGCGAACTGCTGGCGGAGCGCGACCGTGCGCTCGCAACGCTCGACGCGGAGCTTGCCAAACTCGCGGACGCGAGCGAGGCGACGAGAGACGAGTTGCAGGCGGAGATTGTAGGCATTGACGGCGTTCTGAAGACGGCGCGCGACGAAGCGCTGCAATACGCCGGGCTTGAACAGGCGCGCGTGCGGCTGCGCGAGATTGAAGACGAGGGCAAGGCCAAGCGCGAGGAGCGCGAGCAGGTGGCGGCGACGGCGAGCGCGGAAGTCGCTTTGAGCGAAGACGCGGCGGCGGTCGAGCGACAACTTCGTGAGTTGAACGACCCGCGCGGGCGCGCGGCGGCGCTGCGTGCGGACGCGGAGCGCGAGCCGGCGTTGGAGTCGGAGATGCGCGGGGCGCGCGACGCGCTCGAAGCCTTGCGGAAGCAGTCGCGCGCGTTGGAGAAGAAGTTGAAGAAGTTTGAGCGGCTCGACGCCGAGTGGTCGGAGGCGACGGCGCGGCGCGACGCGACCGCCGATGCTTACCGCGAGCACTTGCAGTCGGCCTCGCTCGCCGCGCTTCTGCCTGCGCGCGAGGCGGAGGCGCGCGAGGCCGAAGAACTCGCGTCGAAGGCCGCGACCGACGCCGCGCAAGCGAGCGCGGAGCACGAGCGCGCCGTCGCGGCGTACGACCGCGAGCGACACGCGGAGGAGCGCGGCGCGTTGACGCTCGCGCGCGAGCGCGCCGCCGCGACCGCCGCGCAAGTGGAGTCGGCGCGCGAGCGCGAACAACTCCTCGCCGATGAAGTCGCGCGTTTGGATGAAGTGCGCGCGAGTCTGCGCGAAGAGTTTCGCGCGAAGGAGCGTCTGGAGGAAGTCTTCGCGGCGACCGACTTCATACGCGACACCTTGAAGAAGGCCGGGCCGCTCGTCACCGAAAGTTATCTCTACAACATCTCGATTGACGCCAACCAACTCTTCCGCGAAATAACGGGCGAAGGCGGGCGCGCACTTCGCTGGTCGAAAGACTACGACATAATGTTGGAGGAGGGCGGGTACGAACGTTCCTTCGTAAACCTTTCGGGCGGCGAGCAGATGGTCGCGGCTCTGTCCGTCCGCCTCGCGCTTCTAAAACAACTCTCCGACATACGCGTCGCGTTCTTCGACGAACCGACCGTCAACATGGACGCCGAGCGACGCGAGCGTCTCGCGCAACAGATCGGGCAGGTGCGCGACTTCGATCAACTCTTCGTCATCTCGCACGACGACACGTTCGAGCAGGCGGTTGACCACGTCGTCACGGTCGCGCGCGGCGCGGTGGAAGAGGCGGCGTGAAAGGAAAAGGGAAAAGGGAAAGGGGGAAGGCGGAAAAGGTTAAAGGGTTTAAAGATTCTCCTTTTGCGATGTAGTTCTTCCTTTACCCTTTACCCCTTCCCCTTTCCCCCGCCGCTTATATTACTTGAAAGACGTTCTAATCTATTGCGACGGGTCGAGCCTCGGCAACGGTCAAGAGGCGACGCGCGCGGCGGCGGTCGCGCTGTTGGGATTTCGCGGCGTGTGGCGCGCGTTCGGCGCGTACCTCGGCACGGCGACGAATCAACAGGCCGAAGTCGCCGCAGCCGCGCTCGGACTCGAACAGTTGCGCGAGCCTTGCCGCGTGACTGTGTTGACGGATTCGCGCTACGTCGTCGAGACGATGTCGGGCCGTTTCCGTCGCAAGTCGAACCACGAATGGTGGGCGCGTTTAGACCGCGCCGCCGCGTCTCACGCAATCCGTTGGGAATGGGTGAAGGGACACGCGGGCCACGTCGCGCAAGAGGCGGTTGACCGCGCCGCGCGACGCATCGCCGCCGCCGGTCGCGCCGAAGAATCGTTGCTGAGCGAGGCCGCCGCTACGGTTGCCGAAAGCGTTGCGGGGAAAAAGTGAGGCACGCCGCGCACCCTGCAAACATACTTCGCACCCTGCAAACATGCTTCCGTGATTAGGCGTCGTGAATCGTTCAGGCTAAAATCCTCTCCCCGGCTGCTCCGCCGAATTTCCTATGAGCGCCTACGCTTCACTAACGGCACGCGCGTTCGCGTGGCTTCTGTGCCTCGCGCCGGTCGTGGTGTGCGCGTTGGCGGCGTCGGCGCAGCAGGCTGAGCGCGTGTGGCTTTGGCAGAATCCTCTGCCGCAGGGGAACGCGATTTACGCCGTGCGCTTCGCCGAAGACAAGCGTTCGGGCTGGGCCGTCGGCGCGGACGGAGTCATCCTGCGCACGACGGACGGCGGCTTCCGTTGGCAGGAGCAGCACGCCGCGACGCCCGCGCCGCTCTACGGACTTTTCGTGAAGGACGCGAAGACCGCGGTCGCCGTGGGCGCGCGCGGAGTAGCGCTGACGACGCAGAACGGCGGCGGGCGTTGGACGCTGCGCGAGACGGGCGTGAAGGATCATTTGTTCAGCGTCGCCTTCGCGCCCGACGCGCTCAACGGTTGGGCCGTCGGAAGCTACGGCCAGATTGTTAAGACCTCGGACGGCGGGCGCAGTTGGTCGGCGCAAGCGTCGGGCGTTCGCGCGCATCTTTATTCGGTGTCGTTCACGGACGCGAGCGTCGGTGCGGCTGTGGGCGACGCTGGCGCGCTCGTCACGACGCGCGACGGCGGCGCGACTTGGACTAACCGAACGGTGCAGACCGGCGGACTGCCGTTCACGTCGGTCGCGTTCGCGCGCGGGTCGCAGAGGGCGGTCGCAGTCGGTTTCGGCGGCACGATTTACAGAACCGAAGACGGCGGCGCGACTTGGACGCGTGTCGAGTTGATTCAGCGCACAGACCTTCTGTCGGTCTTCTTCACCGACGAGCAGCACGGTTGGGCGACGGGCGACGAGGGGCAAGTCTTGACGACGGGAAACGGCGGCGCGACTTGGTTTCCCGTGAGCGTGAAGACCGCGCCCCGGCTCGCCGCCGTCCACTTCGTTGACGAGAACACGGGCTGGGCCGCCGGGCGCGACGGACTAATACTTCGCACGGACGACGGCGGCATCGTATGGCGTCGTTTGACCGAAGGCGGGCGCGACGACCTCGCAGACATCTTCTTCCTAGACGACTCGCGCGGCTGGGCCGTAGGCTCGCGCGGGCGCGTGCTCTACACTTCGTCGGGAGGCCGCCGTTGGACTCTGCGTTTGACGGGGACGACGGCGCGCCTGTTCGGAGTCGTCTTCGCCGACGAGTTGCACGGCTTCGTCGTCGGCGAAAAAGGCACGCTCCTGCGAACCGAAAGCGGCGGACTCAAGTGGGACGCGGCGCAGACGGGCATCACGGATGATCTGTTCGGCGTCGCGTTCTTCGACGCCAAGCGCGGCCTCGCCGCCGGCGCGCGCGGCACGATTTTGAAGACGGACGACGGCGGAGAGACTTGGGCCGTGCGTCCGACGGGAACGAAGAACTGGCTTGAGTCGGTCGCCTACGCCGATGAACGGACGGCGGTTGCGGTCGGCTCCGCCGGGACGATGCTTCGCACGGAGGACGGCGGCGAGACGTGGTCGCCCGTCGTGCTCAACGCGCGCGAGTGGCTCTACGGCGTTGCGTTCTCGGAGGCGGGGCGCGGCTACGCGGTCGGCGAGCGCGGACTCATCTTGCGCACCGACGACGGCGGGCGCAGTTGGAAGGATCAGGAGTCGGGGCTTCAAATCAACTTCTACTCGGTGTCGGCGGCCACGCGCGACGACGTGATGGTCGTGGGCGATCAGGGGCGCGTGCTTCAGACTAAAAACGGCGGCGAGACTTGGGAGATGCAGCCGACGATAACGAGCGCGTCGCTCTTCGGCGCGTCGTATCACGGCGGAAGCGCGGCGTGGGTCGCGGGTCGTGGCGGCACGATACTCAAGCGGACGGACGCGGTCGCCACCGTCAAAGTCCCGCGCCCGAAACTCCCGCCCGTGCTTCGCGGCGGCCCTCCCAAACTCAAAGGTCAGGACGAGACTGAAGCGCTCGCGCCCATTCTCGAAGACGACATCCCGCGCGCAACGCCCCCGAAGTCGAAGACGACGCCCAAGCCGTAAAAGCAGAGGCTAGAGACTAGGGGGTAAAAGGTAATTTAAAAAATTTTTTTTTTAATAACCCCTCACCCCCCTTTTCTTTACCCCTTTTTCCCCCCCTCCCCCCCCCCCCCCTC
>Ga0081539_10005421_pt1 | contig 13036 bp, 11 predicted proteins | sample TabmetS4T2R2_FD_71023 | JGI IMG/M metagenome (GOLD analysis project Ga0081539, IMG submission 71023) | Tabebuia heterophylla rhizosphere microbial communities from the University of Puerto Rico - S4T2R2 | ecosystem: Host-associated > Plants > Roots > Rhizosphere ...
CGGACATCGATCATCCTCCCCGCGACGCCCGGATCTGTTCCACGTACCAAATAGTGCGGTTACCCCGCCCGGTACGCCGGTCCTTCCGTGCATCCTCCCGCGCCGAGCGACCGATCGCACCGATCGTCACCGGCCATTACAGTGCCCGCATGGCGGAGAGGGGCATGATCGCGCCGGTTGCCGTCGCGGCCGCGGTCGCCGCCGGGATCAGTGCCGCCCAGCTGGGACTCGGCTACGGTCTCGGCGCCGTGGCGTGGCCGGTCAGCCCCACCGCGGATGACGGCGTGTGGCTCGGCAGCCTCTGCTGGGTGACCTGGATCGCGGCCGGGGCGACGGTGTCCGGGGCGGTCGCGGCGGCGCGGCTGGGCGGCGGGCCGCCCCGGCCGGTGGGCCTCTGGCGGCTGGCCCTGGTGGCGGCCGCGGGGATCGGGGCGCTGGCCACGGTCGCGCTGATCGCGCTTCCGGCCCGGGACACGGTACGCGTCGACACGTACTCCCCGCTGACTCTCGCGGCCGGGTACGCGATCGTCGGCATCCCGCTCGGCATGGTGGTCGCCTACGGCGCGGTCGTCTCCCGGACGGTCGCGGTGAACCTGATCGCGACGGCGGCCTGGGTTTGGGCGCTCCCGGCCGCGGCCGTGGTGGCCGGCCTGATCACCGGGCGCCCGTCGGCCGTCTACCTCACTAGCTGGCAATTCGTGGTTCCGGGCGGCAGTTCCTGGTATGGCACGTTCGCCTGGCCGGACTCGGCGCTGACACTGATCACCACACTGGTGGTCGGTTGGCTCGCGGCGTGGCCGGCGGTACGCCGCAGCGCTCTCGGGCTGGGCACCGTGGCCTCGGGTGCCGCCGGGCCGGTGCTGCTGGCCGCGGTGTTCCTGGCGCTGGCGCCCCAGCTCGGCGGCGCGCCCGGCCCGATCGGGTCGGCGTACCTGACCGCGCCGTACGCGGTGCTGACCGGGCTGGCTGGTTCCGCGGCGGCGGTGGAGATCGGGCGGTGGGCGGCCGAACGCCGGTCCCGGCGCGACGCGTGGGCCGCCGACGAGATCGACGGGACCGATGTGGCGCCGGTCCGTATCCGGTCGACGGTGGCCCGCCCACCCGCCGTGCCGCCGGTGGTGAAGATCAATCCGCCACGCTGAGCCCTCCGCCGACCGCTACTCGATCGGCCAGGTGTGCACCGGCTCGTTGGTGTTCTGCAGAGCGACATAGCGCAGCAGCATGTCGTGCAGGGCGGCGGCCCGGTCGAGCCCGCGCACCCGCTGGGCGTGACGCACCGCCTCGGTCTGCCAGGTGGCGCCGTTGCGGCCGGTGCGGCAGCGAGCCTCGATGATCTCGAGCAGCCGGTCGCGGTGCCGGGGAGCGACGCCGAACTTGTCCAGGCCCGCGTACGCCCGCGGCAGCAGCTCCCGGCGTACCAGGTCGACGACCCGTACCTCGCCCAGCCTCGGCCAACGCAATGTGGCCCCGATGCCGTACCGGGCGCCGGCGTGGAAGTTGGCCTCCGCGACCGCGAACGACAGCTGCGACCAGATCGGGCGTTCCTCCTCGGACAGCTGCCGGGTGACGCCGAAGTAGAACGCGGCGTTCGCCAGCATGTCGACCACGGTCGGGCCGGACGGCATGACCCGGTTCTCCACCCGCAGGTGCGGCCGGCCCGCCGTGACGTCGTAGACTGGCCGGTTCCAGCGGTAGACCGTGCCGTTGTGCAGGCGGAGCTCGCCGAGGCGCGGCACGCCGCCGGCGCGCAGGACGGCGACCGGGTCCTCGTCGTCGAGGATCGGCAGCAGCGGCGGGAAATACCGTACGTTCTCCTCGAAGAGATCGAAGACCGTGGTGATCCACCCATCGCCGAACCAGACCCGAGGGCGCACGCCCTGCGCCTTGAGCTCGTCCGGCCGGGTGTCGGTGGCCTGCTCGAACAGCGCGATCCGGGTCTCCGCCCAGAGCCGGCGCCCATGCAGGAACGGCGAATTCGCCCCGATCGCCACCTCCGCCCCGGCGACGGCCTGCGAGGCGTTCCACTGCGCGGCGAAGCGGTCCGGGGGCACCTGCATGTGGAATTGCACGCTGGTGCACGCCGCCTCGGTGGCGATCGAGTCGTTCGCCGCCTGCAACCGCTCGACGCCGCGGATGTCGATGTGGAACTGCTCGCCGCGGGCCCCGAGCATTTGGGCGTTCAATGCCCGGTAGCGCTCGTTGGGCGAGAGGTTGCCCAGCACGAGGTGATCCCGGGTGAGCGTGGGCAGGCTGCCGATCAGGACGATCGTGCTGTCCGACTTGGCGGCCCGGTCGTCGGCGCGGCCGAGGCGTTCGATGAGGTCGGACTCGTAGTCGGCGAACCCGTCACCGCTGATCGGCCGTGGCCGCGCGTTGAGTTCGAGGTTGAACTGCCCGAGTTCGGGCTGGAAGGTGGGGTCCGCCAAGTTGGCCAGGATCTCGGCGTTGCGCATCGCCGGCTCGGCGTCCTCGTCCATGAGGTTGATCTCGATTTCCAGCCCCGTCATGCGGTTCTCGGTGTCGAACGCGACGTCGTTGAGCATGAGGGCGAGTACGTCCAGGCATCGACGTACTTTCTGGCGGTATCGGGTCCGGTCCTCGATCGAGAACGTGTCGATGGCGAGATCCTTGCCCATCTGCCCTCCCCATGCTGCTGGCCAGGACAAAGCGGACATCGATCACCACGCTGTGAGCGAGCGCACGCGCTCGGTCCACAATCCCATTACCGGTGGCCCCCTGGCTACCTGTCGCTTTTCAAGCACGACAACGGCGCCGCCCCAAATGGGACGGCGCCGTCGTAGCGTCCGCAAAGGGATCAGGCCTGGCGGATGGCCTCGCCCTCGATCTCGATCTTCACAGTCTTGCCGATCATGACCCCGCCGGTCTCCAGGGCCATGTTGTAGGTCAGGCCCCAGTCCTCGCGGTCGATCTCGGTGATCGCGCTGAAGCCGAAGACGTCCTGGCCGTACGGGCTGCGGCCGACGCCCTCCAGCTCGACGACCAGCTCGACCGGCTTGGTGATGCCCTTGATCGTCAGCTCGCCGTCGAGCACGAACTCGTTGCCGGAGTGCGACTTGATGCCGGTGCTGCGGTACTCGATCGTCGGGTACTTGGCGACCTCGAAGAAGTCACCGGTGCGCAGGTGGTTGTCCCGGTCCGGCTGGCCGGTGAAGACGCTCTGGGTGTTGATGGTCGCGGTCACCGAGGACTGCAGCGGGTCCTCGCCGACGGTGATCGTCGCGGTGGCCTCGCCGAAGTTGCCACGCACCTTGCTGACCATCAGGTGACGCACGACGAATCCGACCCGCTTGTGCGCGGCGTCGAGCACGTAGGTACCGGCCGCCGGGATCTGGAGACCCTCGAACTCACGGGTGTTGGCGACGGTGTCGGTCATGATCTTTGGTTCCTCTCGGAAAGCTTGTCTGGTTGCTTGCGTGACACAGCAACTATATGCCGCGCAATATTCCTCCTGTCAAGTGCCGTGCTACGCTGGACGAGTGACGTACGACCTAGACGACTCCCGTCTCACCGCGGCCGGCCTGTTCGCGGAGGCGTACACCGGCCTGACCAACCGCTTCGCCGCTCAGTTCGAGGAGCACCGCCTCTCCCCCGTCGAGTTCGAGGTGCTCACGAGGCTCGCCCGGTCACCGCGCCGGCGGCTGCGGATGACCGACCTCGCCGGGCAGACCTCTCTGTCGACCAGCGGGGTGACGCGGGTCGTCGACCGGATGGACCGGGACGGCCTGGTCCGCCGGGAGGCGTGTCCCACCGACCGCCGCAGCTCCTACGCCGTGGTCACCGAGGCCGGGCTGGCGCGGCTCCAGGAGGTGCTGCCGGGCCACCTCGAGCTCGTGCAGCAGTGGTTCGTCGGGCAGCTGCCGCCGGCCCGGCTCGAGCAGTTGCTGGAATCGCTGCGCACCATCCGGGACGCCGTCAACCCGTGCGCCACGGCGGGCAGCACCGAGGACGCCGTCTCCGCCGCCTGACCGTCCCCACCGGGGCCAGGGCCGGGATGGGCCGGTGGGGCGGGGCGGTCAGAGGGTCAGGGCGCGCGCGATCAGCATGCGCTGGACCTCGGACGTGCCCTCGCCGATCTCCAGGATCTTGGCGTCCCGGTAGAAGCGGCCTACCGCCGACTCGTTCATGAACCCGTACCCGCCGTGGATCTGCGTCGCCGACCGGGCGTTCTCCATCGCGGCGTTGCTGGCGTGCAGCTTGGCGATCGCGGCGTACCGCTTGACGTCCTCCCCGGACGAACCGGCCAGCAGCCGCGCGGCCGCGTCGTAGTAGGCGAGCCGCGCGGTGTGCGCCCGCAACTCCATGTCCGCGATCATGAACTGGATCGCCTGGTAGTCGCCGATCGCACGGCCGAAGGACACGCGCTCGCCCGCGTACTTGACGGACTCGTCCACGCAGCCCTGGGCGAGCCCGGTGGCCAGCGCCGCGATGGCGATCCGGCCCTCGTCGAGGATCCGCAGGAACTGGGCGAGGCCGCGCCCGCGCCCGCCGAGCAGGTTCGCGGCGGGGACGCGTACGTCGTCGAAGGACAGCTCGTGGGTGTCCGACGCGCACCAGCCGACCTTGGAGTACCCGGGCGCGACGGTGAAGCCGGGGGTGCCCGAGGGCACGATGATCGTGGACAGCTCCTTGCTGCCGTCCTCGTTCGTGCCGGTCACCGCCATGACCGTGACCAGGCAGGTGATGTCCGTGCCGGAGTTGGTGATGAACGCCTTGGCGCCGTTGATCACCCATTCGTTCGTACGCTCGTCGAGCACCGCCCGGGTCGTGATGGCGCCGGCGTCCGAGCCCGCGCCCGGCTCGGTGAGCCCGAACCCGGCCAGCGCCTCGCCGCCGGCCAGCCGGGGCAGCCACTGTGCCTTCTGCTCCGGCGAACCGAAACGGTAGATCGGCATGGCACCCAGCGAGACCGCCGCCTCGACGGTGACCGCGACGCTGCTGTCGACCCGGGCCAGTTCCTCCAGCGCCAGGCAGAGCGCGAAGTAGTCGCCGCCCATGCCGCCGTGCTCCTCCGGGAACGGGAGCCCGAACAGCCCCATCTTGCCCATCTGACGCACGATGTCGTACGGGAACGTCTTGTGCTCGTAGTGCTCGGCGATGACCGGCGCGACCTGCTCGCGGGCGAATTCCCGAACGCTCTCGCGCAGCGCCTCCTGCTCCTCGCTGAGCCGGAAGTCGACCATGTGCTGCCCCTTAAGTTCAGACCGGAGAAACGCGGATTCAGACCGGAGTGACGCCGTGGCGGCGCCGGGAGAAGCCGCGGTCCTTGCCGCGCGCGGCGGCGTAGCGGCGGATGAGTTCGTCGCGCAGCTCGGCCGGCGCGACCACGGCGTCCACGACCAGCTCGCCGGCCAGCCGCATGATGTCGATGTCCCGCTCGTATTCGGCACGCTTGCCGGCCACGAACGCGGCGCGTTCCTCGTCGGACGGCAGCGCCGCGATCTTGTTGGCGTACACCGCGTTGACCGCCGCCTCCGCGCCCATCACGGCGATCTTCGCGGTCGGCAGTGCGATGGTGGCGTCCGGGTCGAAGCCGGGGCCGGCCATCGCGTACAAGCCGGCGCCGTAGGCCTTGCGGACCACCACACAGATCTTGGGCACGGTCGCCTCGGACACCGCACTGATCATCTTGGCGCCGTGCCGGATGATGCCCTGCTTCTCGACCGCCGTGCCGACCATGAACCCGGGCACATCGGACAGGAACAGCAGCGGCACGTTGAACGCGTCACACAGCTGCACGAACCGGGTTGCCTTGTCCGCCGAGTCGACGAACAGCACCCCGCCCTTGAACATCGAGTTGTTGCCCAGCACGCCGACGACCTCGCCGTCCAGCCGGGCGAAGCCGACCGTCAGCTCCTTGGCCCACAGCGCCTGGATCTCGAAGAACGAACCCTCGTCGACCAGGCCCTTGATGAACCGGCGCATGTCGAACGCCTGTCGCTCACTGGCCGGCACCAGCCCGGCGAGCTCCACCTCGGCGGGCGGCCGGGTCTCGGCGGGCGGAGGCTGCCCCTGCCAGTTGCCGGGCAGGTAGGACAGGTAGCGCCGCACCACGTCCAGGGCGTCCTGCTCGGTCTTGCAGAGGAAATGGCCGACGCCGGACTCGGCGCAATGCACCCGGGCGCCGCCCATCGCCTCCAGCGTGGTCTTCTCGCCGGTCACCATCTCGACCATGCGGTCGGAGCCGAGATACATGCTCGCGTTGCCGTCGACCATCGCCACCACGTCGCAGAAGGCCGGGATGTAGGCGCCGCCCGCGGCGGACGGCCCGAACAGGGCACAGACCTGCGGGATCGATCCGGAGGCGCGGACCTGGGTGTGGAAGATCTTGCCGGCTCCGCGACGGCCCGGGAACAGGTCGACCTGGTCCGTGATGCGGGCGCCGGCGGAATCCACCAGATAGATCATGGGTACGGAGGTCTGGTACGCCCGCTCGATGACCCGGATGATCTTTTCGACCGTACGGGCACCCCAGGAGCCGGCCTTGACCGTGGAGTCGTTGGCCATCAGGCACACCTCGCGCCCGTCGATCCGGGCGCTGCCGGTGATCACACCGTCCGCGGGCAGCCCGTCGGCCAGCACGTTCGCGTAGATCCCGTCCTCGACGAACGAGCCCTCGTCGACCAGCCGGGCGATCCGCTCCCGCGCGAAGAGCTTGCCCTTCGCCGCGTTGGCGGCGTGGTAGCGCTCGGCGCCACCGGCCAGGACGCGCTTGCGTGCCTGGTGGAGCGCCTCTTCGTCGATCGTCACGGAACCCGCCTCTCCTGAACGATCGTTAGGGTAGCGCACCGGCCCGACAAGAGCCACTCGGCGATCGAACCGATCGGGAACCGCAACGGCCGGACGGCAGCCTCCGCCGGTTGCGGAGACTGCCGTCCGTTTCCTTGCTCCCGGCACCGTGGAGGGGTGCCGGCGGTACCGACGCTCGGCGGCGTCGGCTCGGGTCGCGCCCGGGACGGCGCAACCCGGACCCTTCGCATCGCCGGCCGGGCGGGGCGGCCGGTCGTCCGGCCAGCCCGCCCGCCGGGTCAGCGCAGCGTGTTCAGCAACTCCAGCCCGCCGAGGTTGGCGGCGCCGACGCTCTGGGTCAGCGAGTCGACCGTGGACGCCTCGGTGGCCGATTTGCCGCTCGCCGCCATCCGGCCGCCGCCGCTGCTGCTCTGGCTGCCGTACCCGGCGCCCAGCGCGCCACCGTTGCCCATCAGGCCGGTGTCGTGGTGGCCGTTGCTGCCGCCGGACGGGTAGTCGTCGCCGTTGTCAGCGGCGTTGTCGCCGCCGTTGCCGTGCTGACCGTGGTGGCCGTTGTTGCCAGCGAGGCCGGCGCCGTGGCCGTTGCCGCACGCCGCGGTCGCGTTGGCCTCACCGAGGATGCCCAGCGCGTTGCCGCAGATGTTGACCGGCAGGTGGATCGGGGCGGCAACCTGCGTACCGTTCAGGATCCCGTTGTTGTCGTGCGAGTCCTGGCCGACGTGGTGGCTGCGACCCGACTCGTTCGCCGCCGCGGCGGCCGCGTTGCCCTCGCCGAGCACGCCGACCGCGGTGCCGGCCAGGTTCACCGGCAGGTGGATCGGGGCGTAGACCTGGGTGCCGTTCAGGATCCCGTTGTTGTCGTGCGAGTCCTGGTCGGCGGCCCAGCCGCTCTCGGTCCGGCCGTTCCCATGGTTCGCGCAGATCGCCTGGGCGTTCGCCTCGCCGAGCAGCGCGAGCGAGGTGCCGCAGATGTTGATCGGGATGTCGATCGGCGAGTAGATCTGCGTCCCGTTCAGGATCCCGTTGTTGTCCGAGGAGTTCTGGTTCGGACGGCCGTGCTCGGTGAGCCGCGTGCTCTCCTTGCGGCCGTGTCCGTGGCCGTTGACCCCGACACCGGTCGCGTTGCCCTCGCCGAGCACGCCGACCGCGTTGCCCACGACGTTCACCGGCACGGTGATCGGCAGGTACAGCTGGGTGCCGTTGCCGATGCCGTTGTTGTCGGAGGAGTTCTGGTCGGCTCCCCATCCGCCCTCGGTCCAGTTCTGCCCGGCACCGGCCGCGTTGGCCTCACCGGCGACGCCGATCGCGTTACCGACGACGTTCAGCGGGATGCTGACCGGGGCGACGAGCTGGGTGCCGTTCAGGATCCCGTTGTTGTCCGAGCTGTCCTGCGAGACGCCGGCGTGCGCGGCACCCGGGGCGAACAGCAGGGCGCCCGCGGCCAGGACGCCGACGCTCAGTGTCTTACGAACCCATGTCTTCATGGCAGGAAATTGCCTTTCGAGAATTGTCAGGGAAATGCGTGGTGCGCGTATTCAGTTGGCTGCGTAACTCGGTGCATTCGGGCGCAGCGGTGCCCTGGCGCTTTGCCACCTCGGATTTGTCTGGGTTCTCCGCGCCGTCCGAAGGACCAGGCGCGGGAAGTGGCAGGCCTGACTACCGATGTGCGCCCGACGGCGCTCGGTGCGTGACGGACCGGGAGCCGGACACGATTCGCCGCTTGTTCGCAAACGGTTCGGGAATCGGGCGGGGCCCGGACGCGGGAGCCTCGGCGTCCGCTTCAGCGGCGGAGACGGCGCCCGCGGGATGCCATCACTAGTCAGGTGAGACGGTCGGTGCCTCGGCGTCGTATCGCCGGACCCGGTCGCCGGTCGCGATCGGCAGCCGATGGCATGCCATCGACCCGGCCGCGACGGCCGCCGGAAGGAAGGCCGCGGAGCCACCCTCCGTCGGGGCTCCCGACCCACTGGTCGAGAGGCCGCTGATAGCCCTGAACTGCACCTGCAGAGGCGCAGGTCCGTCACCGCCGGGCGAGCTCTCCCGGGCCGTCTCCGGCCGGGCGACCGCACCGGTCGCCGGCTGTCCGACAGCCCGGCCAGGCACGAAACCGTCCGTGAGCATGGGGTGCCATGCGCTGACGGTCGGACCGGTCGGTGCCACGGCGACCCGCTCGCCGGCCGCGGGGCCGGCGATGGATGCGCTCGGGGCGCGACCGGTGCTCGTGCCCACCACCGGACGGGCGATGTCCCGGGACGCCGAAGAAACGACGTGCCGTTGTGCCGTGACCGGTGTGTCCGCCTGCGCCAGCAGGCCGGTGACCGGGCGCAGGACCTTGGTGAGCGGGGCGGTGACGAGCGGGGACTCCGCCGGGCCGCCGGTGAGGCGGAGTGGGCCGGTGAGGTCCCGCAGGACGCGATCGACACCGCGCAGGGCGGTGTCCGCGCCGGTGGTGCGGGCAGGCGTCGCCTCGCTGAGCGTTTCCGCCAGCGTGCCGGCCGGCCGGGACAGCGCCCGGGCCGGTAGGTCCAGCAGGGACGCGGTGCCGTAGTGGTGCGTACGGTGGCCGGAATCCAGCGGCCGGGCGGCCGCGTGCAGGACCCGGACGACCGTGGACGGGGCGCCGTCGTGGTCAACGACCGCACCGATCAGGCCCGAGCCGAGGGACGGGCCCTCGGGCAGCGGAGCCGGGTCCGCGGCGTGCGCGGCGGCCCCGGTGAGCAGCCAGGCGGCACCGGCCAATCCGCCGACCACGAGTACGCGCAGGCCCCACCGATGACCGGTGCGGCCTGGCCGGCGCGTGACGTTCCGCTCCGCCCCCTGGCTGTGGGGCGGCATGAGCACGCGTACGCCGGCGGGCTCGACGGACGCCGGGATCGCCGTGCGCGGCATGCGCTCGACTCCCCAGCCCGTCATGGTCTGCCCCTCGTCGTCGACTCCGACCGGTGCCCGATCGTCACGGCCTCGGCAGAGGCGGCGCGACATCGGCCACTCGGTATGGGTAACGAAGGGGCTCAGAGAGGGTCACGCGGACAATTCGGGAAAATAATCCCGGCAATGGACCGCGGAAATCACACCAATCTGGTACGCGGTCCGGCCCGCAGAACGCCCGACGGCAGTTTCCGCCCGATCAACTTCTCGGCGAGTTCCGCGACTTCGATAAGGGCGTCCAGGTCCACGCCGGTGTCGATGCCCATGTCCTCGAGCATGTGCACGAGTTCCTCGGTGGCGATGTTGCCAGTCGCGCCCGGCGCGTACGGGCACCCGCCGATCCCGCCCACGCTGGCGTCGAACTCGGTCACCCCGAAGTCCAGGGCGGTCAGCACGTTCGCCAGCCCCGTACCCCGGGTGTCGTGGAAGTGCAGCAGGTCCGGGCGTACCACCGAAAGAAGGTCACGAACCCGGCGCGGAGTCGCCATGCCGGTGGTGTCCCCGAACGCGATCCGGTCCGCGCCGTCAGCCCGGACGCGAGCCACGATCCCGGCCACCCGCTCGGGCGGGACGTCCCCTTCGAACGGGCACCCGAAGCTGGTCGCGACGATCACCTCGAGCGTCGCGTCCGCGTCGTGGACCAGCGGGATCAGCCCGGCGATGTCGTCCAGCGACTCCGCGGTGGACCGGTTGAGGTTGCGCCGGTTGTGCGTGTCGCTGGCGGACACGACGACCTCGATCTCCCGGAAGCCGGCCGCGATCGCCCGCTGGGCACCCCGGGTGTTCGGGATGAGCGCGGAGTAGCGGATGTCCGGCTTCCGGGCGATCCGCGCCCACACCTCGTCGGCGTCGGCCATCTGCGGGATCGCTTTGGGGTGCACGAACGAGACCGCCTCGATGCGCCGCAACCCGGTGCCGCTCAGCGCGTCGATCAAGCGCACCTTGGCCTCGGTGGCGATGGGCTCCTCGTTCTGCAGCCCGTCGCGCGGCGCGACCTCCCGGATACTCACACGCATGGCGGTCACCTCATCCGCGAGACGATGCCGGTGTCGTAGTCGCCGCTGATGAACTCCTCGTTGGTCAGCAGCTCGGCGAAGAACGGCAGGTTGTTCTTGGGTCCGGCGATCTGGAAGCCGTCGACCGCGGCACGCGCCTTGGCGATCGCGTCGGTCCGGTCGGTGCCGTGCACGATCAGCTTGGCCATCAGCGAGTCGTAGTTCGGCGAGACCGTGGTGCCCTCGGCGTACCCGGAGTCGACGCGGATCCCGTCGCCGCTCGGCTCGACCCACGTGCTGATCTTGCCGGGGCCGGGCAGGAACCGCTTCGGGTCCTCGGCGTTGACGCGCAACTCGATGGCGTGCCCGTGCGTGGTGTGCACGGTGTCCGGGTCGAACGTCGGTGCCAGGCCCGCGGCGATCCGCAGCTGCTCCTCGACCAGGTCGACGCCGTGGATCAGCTCGGTGATCGGGTGCTCGACCTGGAGCCGGGTGTTCATCTCGAGGAAGAAAAATTCTTCGGAGTCGGGACCATCACCCTGGAAGCCCCGCTGCCGCGGGACCAACAGGCACTCCACGGTCCCCGCGTTGCGGTAGTGCACGGCCTCGCCGGCCAGGACCGCCGCGGCGAGGAAGCGTTCCCGCAGCTCCGGGGAGACCGCCGCGGACGGCGCCTCCTCGACCAGCTTCTGGTTGCGCCGCTGCACCGAACACTCCCGTTCGGACAGTGCCACCACCCGCCCGTCGGCCAGCCCGAGAATCTGCACCTCGACGTGGCGTACCCGGGGGAAGTAGCGCTCGATCAGCACCGAGCCGTCACCGAACATCCGCTCGGCGAACCCCTGCACCTTGGCGTGCTCGGTGCGCAGCGCGGCCTCGTCGTTCGCGACCGCCATGCCCATCCCCCCGCCACCCGCCGCGGCCTTGACCATCACCGGATAGCCGATGACGGCCGCCGCGTCGAGCGCGGAATCCACGCTGGTCGCCGGGTCACGGGTGCCCGGTGCGACCGGTACCCCGGCGTCGGCCATCAGATTGCGAGCATTGATCTTGTCGCCCATCGCGGCGATCGCATCGGCTCCGGGTCCGACCCAGATCAGGCCGTTGGCTTCGACGGTACGGGCGAAGTCGGCGTTCTCGCTGAGGAAGCCGTATCCGGGGTGGACGGCCTGCGCGCCGCTCGACTTCGCCGCCGCGATGATCGCCTCGGCGTTGCGGTAGCTCTGCGCCACCGGGGCCGGACCGACACAGATCGCCTCGTCGGCCTCGGCCACGTTCGGCATGCCGGCGTCCGCCTCGGAATACACCGCGATCGACCGGACGCCGAGCCGCTTGGCGGTACGGATGATCCGGCGGGAGATCTCACCCCGGTTGGCGATGAGCAGCGACTCGATCATGATTGTCTTTCTGTCCGCGGTTGTCGTGGTCCGGCCTGTTGTCGCCGGGGCCTGTGTCCCGGTCCCGGCCGTTATGGTTACCGGGCCCTGTCGTTGCCGGTCAGCGCGTGCACGGTCGCGTCCCGCAGCAACTCGGCCCGGCGGCGGCGGTCCACCTCGCCGCCCAGGAACGGTGTCGAGTTCATTAGACCGAACGCCGAATGCGCGAGCACGCGCGCCTCCCCGGCCGCCAACTCGGGCCGCAGGACGCCCAGCACGCCGACCCATTCCTCCACGTAGAGCCGCTGCAGCTTGCGGATCTGGCGGCGCGGTTCCTCCGGGAGGCGGTCCAGCTCATGCAGGTGCAGCGCGATGACCGCCGGGTTCTCCAAGGCGAACGCGACGTGGAAGTCGATCAGGTCGGCCAGCGCCGCGCCGGCGTCGCCCGGGTGGCGGGCGACCCGCTCCCGGCCGCCGTTCAGCAGGCCCTCGCTCACCGGGATCAGGGCGGCGACCAGCATGGCCTCCTTGCCGGCGAAGTGGTGATACAACGCCGGGCCGGTCACGCCGGCGGCCGAACCGATATCGTCCATCGACACGCCGTGGTAGCCCCGTTGCGCGAAGAGGCCGACCGCGATGTCCAGGATCTCGTCCCTGCGGGACCGACGGGCGGAGGGCGCGCCCTGCCGTCGCTGCTGATCTACCGTCACCTGGCAACTTTAACCTGCCGTCAAGCCAGCGGCTTAACGACCGTTCAGCCAGCGGGTTTTCGGACCGGTCCGGTCAGCTCAGGCCGCCCGGCTCCACGCCCTTGGCGATCGGCGCCCGGACCAGGTTGCCCCACTCCGTCCACGAGCCGTCGTAGTTGCGGACCTGCGGATAGCCGAGCAGGTGGTGCAGCACGAACCAGGTGTGGCTGGACCGCTCGCCGATCCGGCAGTACGCGATGATGTCGTCCGACCGGTCCAG